>Ga0129299_1002124_pt1 | contig 13207 bp, 6 predicted proteins | sample ConPoolayeCmetaG_FD_94477 | JGI IMG/M metagenome (GOLD analysis project Ga0129299, IMG submission 94477) | Hot spring microbial mat communities from California, USA to study Microbial Dark Matter (Phase II) - Cone Pool mat layer C metaG ... | reverse complement strand
GCTAAATAATACTTCAGATCTGGTTTATAAGCAGAAATTAACCAAATTTACGATAGAATTATATGAAACAATCCTTAAATTATTGCATCCTGTTATGCCTTTCTTAACTGAGGAAATTTATCATTTGACAAATATCAGGGATGTAAATAATAGTGTTAGTTTGGAAAGAATTCCTGACGTTGATGAATCAATGATTAATCCAAAGCTCGAAGAAGAATTTTCCTTGCTCCAATCCATCGTCGAAGAAATCCGAAGTTTGAGGGCAAGTTTGGAAATTCCTCCGAAACATAAAATACCAGTTCTAATATCCTGCAATAATAACGAATTGGTTGATTTTTTTGCCAACGAAAGAGATATTATAGAGACATTAGCAAAATGTTCAAAAGTTGATGTTTCGCTCGAAGGAGTCAAACCCAAAAATTCTTTATCATCAGTAGTTAGAGGGATTGAAATATTTCTAATGCTTGAGGGTGCAATTGACATTGAAAAAGAAAAAAACAGATTGAAAAAGGAAGTTGACAGAATTAGCCGAAATATTGAAAATTCCGAAAAGAAGCTCTCTAATGATAATTTTGTGAGCAAGGCACCTGAAAATATCATTCAGGCAGAGAGGGAAAAACTTGAAAATATGAAAGAATCATTAAAAAAAGTTTTGTCAAACCTTGAAAACTTGGAATAATTAATTAAATTTATATTTTAAAATTGAGACAAAATTAAGGTTTTATTATGTTCGAAAATACATCAAAATTAATTTTACATGACATTGAAAATCTTCACGAAATAGACGTTTACATTAAGAATGGTGGCTACGAAACCTTCAGAAAAGCTTTGAAAATGACACCGGACGAAGTAACTAATGAAGTTAAATTATCAGGTCTAAGGGGAAGAGGTGGGGCTTGTTTTCCGACTGGATTAAAATGGACTTTTATGCCAAAAGGAAATGATAAGCCAAAATACCTTGCGGTAAACGGCGATGAATCAGAACCCGGCTCCTTCAAAGACAGACAAATTTTTGAATACAACCCCCATCAATTGATTGAAGGCATATTAATTTCCGGCTATGCTATGGGAATAAATGCTGCTTACATTTACATTCGGGGAGAATATCATAAATGGATAAGATTGATGCAAAAAGCTCTTGATGATGCTTATGAACGTGGTTTCGTCGGGAAAAGAATGAAGGAAACCTTCGGAACGGACTATTCAATTGAAATATATATACATAAGGGTGCCGGAGCATATATTTGTGGCGAGGAAACTTCATTGATGACTTCGATTGAAGGGGATAGGGGCTATCCAAGATTCAAACCACCTTTTCCTGCTCAAAGAGGTCTGTGGGATATGCCAACCACTGTAAACAATGTTGAAACTATAACAACAGTTCCGGCAATTTTAGCTATTGGAGGAGAGAACTATGCAAAGATTGGTGCCCCGAAACATCCGGGGACTCTGCTTTTCGGTGTAAGTGGTCACGTCAATAAACCGGGAGTTTATGAACTGCCTACAGGAACACTTTTAACAGATATTATTTTCAATTATTGTGAAGGTGTATTGGGAAATAAAAAGGTCAAAGCTGTTATTCCGGGAGGTAGTTCAATGCCGCCATTAAGGGGTGATGAAATTGAAGGTGTAAAAATGGATGAAGAGTCATTGAAGGAATATGGCACCCACATCGGAACTGGTGGAATTATTGTAATGAATGAAGATACCGATATCGTCAGGGTTACTTTAAGAATAGCGCATTTTTATCATCACGAATCCTGTGGACAGTGCACTCCTTGCAGGGAGGGATGTGGTTGGATGGAAAAAATCCTGAAAAGAATTGTTGCCGGTGAGGGAACTATTAAAGATCTTGATTTGTTAGTGTCAGTTGCAAATAATATTGAGGGAAATACAATTTGTGCATTGGGAGATGCTGCAGCATGGCCTGTAAGGGGATTTGTTACAAGATTCAGGGAAGATTTTGAAAAATACGTAAGTCAATCGAAAGTATTTCGTGCACCAAATATAGTTCACGGCAAACGAAATTCTGCAGATACTTTGCTGGAAGCTGTATAAAATTCATTTTTATCATGGGTAAACGTATTGGCATAATAGGCGGGACTTTCAATCCAATACATATTGCTCATTTAATTATAGCTGAAACTTTTTTTTATCAGTTAAAACTTGATTATTGTTATTTCGTTCCTGCTTATATATCTCCATTCAAAAAAGAACAAGCCGATAAATTAGCCTTACCCGAACACAGGCTCGAAATGCTGAAATTATCCTTAAAAGATAATCAAAAGTTTGGAATTGATACTTTTGAAATAAATAATAAGGACATATCTTATTCAATTAAAACTATTGAATATTTTGCACGAAAGTTTGCTGATGGTAATTTATTCTTTCTTATTGGTGATGATCAGGCAGGAAATTTTGATAAATGGAAAGACTGGAGAAAAATAATTGATACTGTTCAACTTTGCATTGCAAAAAGAAGAATAGATTTAAATGCAACTGAAAGAAAAAAAATAAATGAAAAGTTAACTATAAATAACAAGTTTCCTATCTGGCTTGATAACCCTTTGATGGAAATCTCTTCCGAGGGAATCAGAGAACGAATAAGAAATAATAAATCCATAAAATATCTGGTAACAAAGGAAGTAGAATTGTTTATCCGGGATAATCATATTTATTAGGGGCAATCTAAAATCATTTCATATTAAAATAATCTTAACCTTTGTTTTTAATAAAGTTATATTATAATTTATTCAACAAGGGTATCAAATTTTTTTAAAATATTTTTTTAAATTTAAATAAAAAACCATAAATTGTAAATCTTTATTTTAACAAAAATTAAAAAACTTATTTTTTAAACATGATGCTGTCGGCGGCAGGAAACACCGATACTGGAGGAAATTAATGTCCGAAAATGAAAATATTAATCAAGAGATTAATAGCGAAACCCAAGAGATCGCAGCTTCAACAGAATTTAACTATTCTGAAATAGCTGAAAAAAAATCCAACCCAATAACATCATTATCCAAAGAATTTGAATTTGATAATTTAGAGCTTGATGATGACAGTTTCAAAAACCTTCTGGACAAAGTCTTCACAGACATAAAGGAAGATGAGCTGGTTCGTGGCAAAATCGTAAATATTACCAAAGATGAAGTCTTTGTTGATATCGGTTTTAAATCAGTTGGTGTTGTTCCAAAGGCTGAATTACTTAACGCCGAAACATTGAAAGTTGGGGATGTTATTGATGTTTATATTGACACTATTGAAGACCCGAATGGTAAATTAATTCTATCAAGGCGAAGAGCAGACTTTATGAGAATATGGGAAGATATCCTGAATTTATATAACAAGCAGGATGTTGTCCCGGTGAGAATTTTACGAAGAATCAAAGGTGGTATGGTTGTTGACCTTCTTGGTATTGAAGCCTTTTTGCCGGGTTCTCAGATTGATATCCGACCTGTCAGGGATTTTGATGCATGGGTTGGAAAAACAATTGATGTCAGAGTTGTTAAAGTTAATCATCCAAGCGAAAATGTCGTTGTTAGTCATAAGGTTCTTCTTGAAGAACAATTAAGCGAACAAAGAAGTGGCATCATATCCAAGCTGGAAAAAGGTTTAGTGCTCGAAGGAGTAGTCAAAGCCATAGCTGACTTTGGGGTATTCGTTGATCTTGGCGGAGTTGACGGATTAGTTCATATTACCGATTTATCATGGGGCAGAGTAACCCACCCATCTGAAATTGTTGAACTCGATCAGGTCGTAAAAGTTGTTATACTGGACTTTGACCACGAAAAACGCAGAATATCTCTTAGTATGAAACAATTAACACCACATCCATGGGATACAATTGGAGATAAATACGAAAAGGGAACAAAAGTAACAGGAAAAGTCGTTAGTTTAACTGATTATGGTGCCTTTATTGAAATCGAGAAAGGTATCGAAGGTTTAATTCACATTAGTGAGATGTCGTGGACTCAGCATGTTAAACATCCATCTCAGGTTGTTTCTATGGGACAAGTAGTCGAAGCTGTTGTCCTTAATATTGATAAAGAGGAGAAAAAGCTCGCTCTTGGCATGAAGCAGTTAGAGCCAGATCCATGGGATGAACTGATGAAGAAATATCCAATTAATTCCAGACACAGAGGAATTGTCAGAAACCTTACCAATTTTGGTGTTTTCGTTGAATTGGAGCCCGGAGTTGATGGATTGGTTCATATAAGTGATTTATCATGGACAAAGAAAATCAGGCACCCCGGTGAATTTGTTAAAAAAGGGGAAGAGCTTGAAGTGATGGTTATAGGAGTTGATTCTGAACAAAGAAGAATTGCTCTCGGACACAAACAAATCAAGGAAAATCCATGGGATTATTTCGAACAAAAGTATTATATCGGTGCTGAAACAGAAGCAAAAATCGAAAGAATCATCGAAAAAGGCGTTATTGTTGAACTCCCGGATGCGGTTGATGGTTTTGTTCCTGCTTCTCAATTATCCTTTGCCCCTGTCAAGATTATCAGCGATTATTTTACTATTGGAGACAGGCTACCTCTGAAAGTTGTTGAGTTCAATAAAGAATCGAAAAAAATTGTTCTCTCGGTTGTTGAAGCTCTCAGGGATAAAGAGAGGGCAGTCATTGATGCTTACAATGCTACTCACCCTGTTCCTAACGCTGATATGTACGTCAATGAACCACCTCCACCTGTTACTCCAGAGGAATTGAATTTCCCAGATGAGTACCAGATGTACGAAAAACCCTATGATAAACCAGCTGAGAAGGTTGAAGAACCAAAAGTTGATACTGTGGCAGCCATTGAAGTTGTTGAACAAACAGTTACTGAAATTCAGGAAACAACCGAATCTACTCCTGATCCAGTAGATGCAGTCAATACAGAAGATGTTTCTGCTGAAACTCAGGTAAATTTAGTTGAGAATGAAGATATTCTGATTGTTTCTAATGAAGATACTGCTGAATCAGAAGAAACAAAGGAATAGTCTTACTTTTATAATTGAACACAAAACTGTCAGAATAATAATCTGACAGTTTTTTTATTTTTATTCGTCTAAATAATTTTTCTTATGGTAAACTTATCAATACTTACAATTGGCGATGAGATTTGTATCGGGCAGATAGTAAACACAAATTCTGCATATATTGCATCAAAATGCACTGCTCTTGGTTTTAATGTTTTGATCCATTCTATTATCCCAGACAAAAAGGATATGATGATAGCGGAACTTGACCGCCTTATGGGCTTGTCTGATGTTGTAATCATAACCGGTGGATTGGGTCCAACCGAAGATGATATAACAAAAGCTACTTTATGTGAATATTTCAGTGATAAGTTAGAGTTTCATCAGCCAACCTTTGATTTTCTGGAAAAATGGTTTTCGAGCAGAGGGAGGATAATGAATGATTTGAACAAATCTCAGGCTTATCTGCCTTCCAATTGCAAAGTACTTAGAAATTTACACGGAACAGCTCCGGGGATGCTTTTTGAAAAAGATGGAAAGGTTGTAATATCTCTCCCGGGTGTTCCCAAAGAGATGAAATATATTATGGAGGATAGTGTCCTACCCCATCTTAAAGAAATGCTAATCAATAAAAAAACAGATATGATGTTATTCAAAACTATTCATACAGCCGGAATTTTTGAATCTGACCTGGCTATATTAATAGGTAGCAAGTCCAATTTTCCTGAAGAATGCAGCTTCGCATATTTGCCTTCATATAAGGGTGTTCGTTTGAGAATTGGCGTCAATTGTCAGAATATTGAAGAAGGTCATAAGAAAATAAGTAAAATAGAAAGCTATTTGCTGGATAAAATATCGAAATATGTGGTTGGAACTGATTCTGATGATCTTGTATTGAGTGTAAGTAACAAGTTGAGGCAGAAAAACTTAACGGTTGCAGTTGCAGAATCTTGCACTGGGGGATTGCTTGGAGCTAATTTTACTAATTATTCAGGCAGTTCTGATATTTTCAAAGGTGGGATTATAGCTTATAGTAATGAAATAAAAATTGAAATTTTAGGCGTCGAAAAGACCACAATAGATACATTTGGTGCAGTTAGCCAGCAAACAGCAGTAGAAATGGCAAAAAATGTCAGAGATAAATTTAAAACTGATTTCGGAATTTCTATAACTGGGATTGCAGGACCGACGGGCGGCAGCCCAGAAAAACCTGTCGGAACAGTATGGATAGGTATAGCTGATGAAAATCAAGTTTTTGCTAAAATCTATAAATTCGGAGAAGACAGGGAAGTGAATCGGGAACGCTCTGTTGGTGCCGCTTTTACTATGCTTTTTGAGGAATTAATCAAGATGGGAAAATGATAATTTTAGCTATTGAAACATCCTGCGATGAAACCTCTGTTGCAATAATCAAGGACGGAAATGTTCTGAGTAATATAATTTCTTCACAATACATACATAATAAGTTTGGTGGGGTAGTGCCGGAAATAGCTTCACGTTCCCACCTTAAATCCATATCCTTTGTTATGTCCGAAGCTCTTTCAAAAGCTGAAGTAAACATCTTTGATATAGATGCTATAGCCGTAACAACAGAGCCGGGTCTGATTGGCTCTTTGGTTGTTGGTTCAAACTTTGCAAAAGGATTGTCGTTAAAGTTTAATAAACCAGTAATTCCTATTAATCATATTGAAGGACATTTATTCTCAGGATTTATAAATAATCCGGAACTAAAATTTCCATTTTTAGCCCTTGTGGTAAGCGGAGGGCATACCATATTATTTGAAGTAATAAATTATAATTCTTATGAAATAATAGGTCAGACTCTTGACGACGCTGCTGGCGAGGCATTCGATAAAACCGCCAAGCTGATAGGGCTGACTTATCCCGGTGGACCGCTGATTGATAAATATGCCCGAATGGGTAACCCTGAAAAATATAATTTTCCAAGACCCTTAATAAATAGCGGGGACTTTAATTTTAGTTTTAGTGGTTTGAAGACTTCTGTCAGATATTTTATCGCCAAAAATTTTCCAGATGGTGTCGAGGAGCAGGATTATCCAGATTTATGTGCTTCAGTTCAGGAGGCAATTGTTGATGTTCTTGTCAGCAAATCATTATTGGCAGCAAAACATAGAGGAATAAATCAATTAGTGGTTGCAGGAGGCGTCTCCGCTAATTCAAGATTAAGAGAAAGACTAAATAAATCTTCGGAAGAAAATTCGCTTAAAATTTTTATTCCGGAATTTCAGTATTGTATGGATAATGCTGCAATGATAGGCTTTATTGCCTCAAAAAAAATTGAAGAAAAAGGATTATCTTTTTATTATAATCTTACTTTTACTGCATCACCAAATGTATTCAGGCGAAAAGCCAAGAAATAATCTTGTTTTACTCAGTCCTAAAAAACAACGTTTGTTGGGGGTCAACATATATTTCTGATTGAACTCTAATATTTATTAAATAAGCTCCAACAGGAATTTTATGGTTGTTCTCATCAAATAAATCCCAATTAAAAAGATTAGAGCCTATATTAACCGGTCTGGTAATGGTTTTTATCTTTTGTCCGCTTATATTGAAAATATCAAAAAAAGCTGTTCCATCATTTTTAGGTGACTTGAAATCAAATCCAATATTAATGAAATCTTTTGATGGATTGGGAAAAATCGAGATTTTATCAATAATTCCATTCTGGGAGACAAATACTCTGTAAAATGCAGTATCTTTATTTCCGGCGGCATCCTCAAAATAAATATGAATGTTGTTTTGTTTATATTCAAGGTTTTCAGGCAGGAATGAAAGTTCAGCCTTTAATCCTTTCTGGTTTCCATAGGACTCAAATTTAAAATCTTGTGTATTTGTTTGGCTTTGAGCCGAGCCATTGATTCTCGCCCATAATTTTGATGGATTAGTAACCTGAAGTGTTGAATTGTCATATAGTTGAATTTTGACTCTCGGTCTTAGACTTGTATAATCACCATCTCTTATCTCGATATCATCAAGAAATAATCGGACAGTTGGTTTTTCATTATCTTCAACAATCCTCAAAGTTGTTTCGATAGAATTATTAAAAAAATAGAATTCATTAATTGATTGTGGGTTATTAATTTTTAATGTAATCAAATTTGAACTACTTAGAGATGCAGTTGGAATTTTATATTTATAGCTCGATTCTTCATCTGGGTTTAATGATTTAAGTTCAAGAGTATCTGCAATAATTATTTGAGATACTGAATAAATTGTAGCTTTTGTCTGGTTTGAATTGATTCTTGGGGATATATTTTTTACTTTAACTGACACAATAGCTGTATCACCCCTTAGTAGATTATTATTCTCAATTCTTGTATCTAATTTTGATAGATAAAGTTCAGCTGCAGGAGTAAAAGTTGCTGTTAAGCCTGAAATTGTAGGGAAATAATCTTTATTGATATTGCTTAAATACAGAACTGGCTGAATACTAATAAATGAACTTGTGTTGTTGTTACTTAAGTCAATTTCAGAAACATTGGTTTTTTCGAATAAGATAGACTCAGTATTTGAAAAGGTTTTTCCTTTCAGTGTAAATAATGTATTAACAAGTGAAGAGTCAAGATCACCCTGAATTTTAATATTGCTGAGAGACTTGAATCCGTTGATAAGGGGAAAGAAAATTTTTGCAGATTGAGATTTAAAAGTAATATAAGTTGATACCTTTGCTGTATCGCCAGTATAATCAATGTCCTCAATGGCTTCACCCGGTTTTAATCCTTTTTTCCCCAGCAAAGTGAATGATACTCCCCAATTGAGTGAATCGGCAAGTGAGCTGCCGAATGATTTTAATGTTGTTATTAGAGTATCAATACTGCCAATACTACCCGGTAACCATTTTTTATGTTCAATTGGCACCTGCATAGCTTCATCGCAAGTAGAGATGGCAACGTATTCATTATCTTGGACTGTATCACGAAGGAAACGAACAAGTTTAATACTGTTTTCGTTTGTTATTGTATTTATATCATCCCACGTTTCGAACCATCTTATTTTTTTTATTGACGGATCTGTTTCATTAATTGTAACAACGTTGAATCCTCTCTGAACGGGGGGGGTAGTGATTACATACTCATTATCAAATAGAATTTCTGAGGCTCTCAATACTCCTTCTCTGCCTCTGATGCCAATAATTTCAATTGGTATATCTTTTTGCTTAATTTTTAACACATTTTTTAAAGAGTCGAATTCAAGATTTTCATATACTAAATTTTTTAGTTCCCAAGAATGAATTTTATATTGAACGGTATCTTCAAAATACTTCTCACTTGTATAAAAGGGGATTATAAGAGGTGAAGAGCGGTTTGTATCTCCTTCTTTGATGTTTAAAGCATATAAATAATATAGTTTATCAGTTAATAAATTAGCATGAGACAGCCATTCAATATAACCATCGTGCTCTTTAATTTCGTCCGTGGATGAACTTTTTATAATTATGTTTTGATTATTACTATTGTCAAAAATTTTGAAATCATAAGAATACTTAAAGTTATCAGCTAAAGGATTAATAAAACGGAAATTAGGATTTGTTTTCTTTACATTCCAATAAGCCTGTGGTTCAAGAGGATAAAGCCCGGTAGAGAAAACTTCCTTATTTATTACAATAGTATTATTACTAAAATTTCTGTCCTCTGTTTGTCGATTTGGGTCTGCTATTAAAGTTATAATATGTTTACCCGGTTTTCCAGCAATATTTAATTCAAATCTAAAAGCAAGTGGATAGCATAATCCATTAAAAAAAAGGATATACTTGTATCTGGATTATTATTATAATAATTAGTAAGTAACAAACTAAAAGGTTTGTTTTGTTTATAACCGATGTTATCAATAATACCAGTGATTACTAAAATTGAATCATTTTCAGTTGCAATTTCATTTCCAGATCTAGTACTTATTTTAATATTTTTTGGATTTAAATATATATCTGGCTTTCCAATCATCCTGATTTTTATCATTGGGTCTCCAAGATAAGTGTATTGAAGAATCAGGAAGCGTTCCAGTTCGCCGGAAATCAGTCTATTTCGTGAATTATTCAGAATTTCGGGATAAGTAAGTAGAGTGTTATCAGGATTAGAAATAATTTGAAGCATCTTCAAATGAAGGCTGATCGAGACGAATTGGTCAGCTAAATTTGAAGAACCTCCAGACCCGACAAAACCTCTGTCTGGTGCTAAAATATAATCTTCATTTCTTGCTGTGATGTCGGGTTCGGCAAAGGCTGCAGTATTGCAGGAAAGAGTGGAAAAGAATCCATATCTACCCTTGTTATTAAGTTTATCTGCCTGCCAACCATCCATATCGAGAACAACAGGTGAACCATGCCCAAGAAAAGCTACCCAGTCTGCTCCTAAATTTATTTCTGAAATAATCCTCGTTGCTTCTCCCTCTCCGCCAATTTTAGGGTCTTTCTTGTTAATAATTATAGTATCAGCACACAAAGCAGGGGATTTCATAATCAGATCTTCGGCAAATGTGTATTTCATAATTGAATACCATGAGGCTCTTTCGTTTTCATTTGTGCCGCCGGACATAAAGAGGAATCTTTTCATCCATCTGTCATTGGGAACTGTTTCGTAATCAATTACTTTTTCTACGTACTTCAAACCCTGCTGATTGGTTTTAATTGGAATGCGTCCCAGTACAATTTCCGAAAGCAAGTCATCACCTTCGAGCAATCCATACCAATAATCACTTGCAGGCCATCCATAAGTTGGGATAAAATCTCTATTTATTGTGGTATTTTGCAACATTCTTATATCCCAGCTTGCGTCACCAATGAGAGTAACATATTTTATTTTGGGTGATTTCCAGTTATAATAAGCATATTTAAGAAATGCTTTAATTGCATGAGGTGATTTTTTGCCAAAATAAAATTCTTTATAAATATCATTAACATCTATAACGATAGCTTTAACCGATGAGTCAGATTTTTGTCTGTATTCTTGTAATTTATTTGCAGTTTCCAGAAAATCCGGATGTGTAATAATTAACAAGTTGGCTTGATTGTTCTGATTCATTAAATTACTTGCATTAACCTTCTCAGCTTTAGCTTTCAACATAGTTTGTTCATCGCAAATAAATAAATTACGGTAATTCCCTGCCTTTAAGTCAAATTTTGCTTTATATGATTTACCTTCACTATGTTCTATAAATGAAAAAAGAGATAATCTTGAGGTTTTACCAATCTTTTCTTCTGTTTTTTCCGGTTTGCCTTTTTGTGTAATCATAATAAAAATATCTGATTTACTAATATTATCAGATATTTTGCTGCCTATTGTTTTAATAGTATTTTTAAGCGAAAAAGGAGGGTCAGTCTGATTGCTGAAACCGTTGAATAATATAAAAACAATACTTTGGTCTGCTATGGAGTTTATATAATTTTCAATATCAGTTGAATATTGAGGAAAATGCCTTAATTGTATGATATTGTAATTTGGACTTCCGAGGTACCCCACAAAAAAACCTGTTTCATTCATTGTAAATAATGAATCATTGATTCTGAATGAAGAGATTGATTCAGAGGACTTAAAAGAGTTGATGCTTATGAAAGAACCTGAAATAGTCTCGGGCTGATGTATTAATCCATTTGTTGTGTCAAGTCCAAGGATACGATTCGAGGAAAAACCTAATACTTCAAGTGAACTATTTTCATTAAGAGCAGGGATTTCGAAAGCTGTCTCACTGTTAGTAAATACCGGGACTGTTTTTCCTTTTATCTTGATAAAATCAAATCCTACCTGATCGGTCAGAAAGTCAGTATCATTTTTCTTTATTCCTATGGATTCAAGCTTGATTTGATTCAATCCCTGAACTGACTCTTTTGAAGGTATTTTTATTACTTTATTTTTGACTTCTTTTCGCTTTAGAGTATCTAAAACAGTAATAGTATTATTAACTTCATTTTTAATAATATGGCTGAATTTGAATTTATTAGTATCAACTGTAATGTCATATAATGAACTTTTGTAGTTAAGTTCCAAAGATATGGAGTCATTTTCGGAGAAATAAGGGTAAAATTCAAAATTTGTAAGAAAATTTTTGGATGTCAGAGGTCCGGGAACAGGTTCAAGAATTTCCCAAAACCATCCCTCCCCGGGAACAATTTCAACATTATCTTGCGGAAAGCCACGATGGTACTTTTTCTCAATTTCTATATGTCTATTTAATTCAACATAAGCTAATTTAGCATTAGGGTTAATTTCAGGGGCTTTTTGAAATCTAAGTCCTTCCCTTTTAGGGTCAAAAGTAAGAAAGAAAGAGGCTTCATCTGTATAATTCTCGAACCATGTTGTATCTCCTTTGGCTCTGCTTCCAAGAAAATATATGATATCATCTTTGTCAAGAACTTCGTTATCGTTATCTTTGAAGAACATCCTTTGTTCTTCTCCTCCATACCACAATGTAAAATTTTTAAGAGGAAGTAAATTAAATGATGGTTCAATAGATAAAATTTCAGAGGCTTTTATTGAAGCAATTCCGTCGGACTTTGTAATCAATCGTACATATTTTTTTTCAGGGTCGTACCAAGGATTATTAAGCAATCTGTCAAGATTTTTATTTGTATTAATATGAGATACTGGATTATAAAAACTTTGTAGTTGATGCTTATTTTTTATGAATGAAAAAAAAGATAAATCAGCTTCTGGAATGGGAATATTATTTTTAGTAAAATCTGAAAATTTAATATCAATTTCAGCACTATCAATGATTGATAATTCTTGCGTTATAGAGTTATAATAAAAGGGTTGAATAGTTATAAGAGCAATGGATAAACCTCTTAAGATACCTATTCGTTCAATTTTCAGCTCGGGTTCTAAGATGTCAATTTCATTTAATTTTTTCGATAAATTTGGCTCAAGTTCGTTAACTTTTATGATATTGAAAGGACCAATTTTTTTAATTTTTATTTTTTCAAATCTATGTTGAATATCACCAGAATGAGGTATTGCTATCTGGAATCGTATTTCGGGAAGTGAATAAAAATGATATGAAGGGAAATAAGAATCCTCCTGATTGAGTGTTACAAAATAAGATGATGGTTTTGTTTCATTTAGTTTATATTGTAATGAGTTGATAAAAATCTTCAGACCATTATCTCTTTCAACAAAATTGATAGAAGCAAACAGGTTAGACTTCAGAAAAAGTAAAACTGAAAATAAAGCTATTGTTGAAAATATAAAAATCTTTTTCATCAAAAAATATTCTTCGAATT
>Ga0129299_1002122_pt1 | contig 13210 bp, 5 predicted proteins | sample ConPoolayeCmetaG_FD_94477 | JGI IMG/M metagenome (GOLD analysis project Ga0129299, IMG submission 94477) | Hot spring microbial mat communities from California, USA to study Microbial Dark Matter (Phase II) - Cone Pool mat layer C metaG ... | reverse complement strand
GTGATCGGTGGCGGGCTGGGGGCCACGAGCTGGTACGGGTGGTCGCTGCACAGCGAATCCTACCGGCGGAAAGTCGAACGGAACCTGGCGGCGTTTTTTGCGCTGCCGTGCGACGTGGGTCGGGTGCGGGGGCACACCTTCGAGAGCCGCCGGTTCGATGACGTCAGGATCTGGCTGCCTGACCGCCGCGACTGTGTCTTCTCCGCCGCGACGGCCCTCTGGTATGAGGAGGAAGCTGACGGCAGGCCGGCCAATCGCCTGGAGCTGTTCGAAGGAGTGCTGGTGCTGGGCAGCGACCAATGGCTTCGGGACGACTATCGCCAGGTGTTCGAGTCCGGCCTGCGGCACGATTTCGAGGAACTTCATCTGCACGAGGTAAAACTGGCCGATTTTGAAATCGCCGTGTTTCGGGGCGATCTGACTATTCGCTGCCGCGACGCCCAGGGAACCATTGACATGACCGATCCCGAAGACGGGGTGGCCCGCCTGGTGGCCTATGAGCTGAACGGGCAGCGGGTCAGCCAGGGGGTGCACATCGACGCCCGGTTCAGACCCCGCCACGGGGTGGAGATCGCCGAGTTCGTCTTGACGGTTCCGGAGATTTCGTTGGCTGCTCTCGGTCTGGGCGGTGCTCTGGGCCGCGAGCCAACGAGCGGGCTCTTTGCGGGGCGGGTCCATTATCGACGCCACAGCGACTTCGGCGAGATTCGCCTGAGTGGAGATCTCCGCGACCTCGATTTGGCCGAATGGACGGTTCGAAGTCCGATCGGACCGTTGACCGGACGGCTCGCCGTTTCGGTGGATCAGGCCCGTTTGAGCCACGGCACCATTACCCGGTTCCGCGGGCGGGGGCACCTGGCGGAAATCTCGCTTCGACCTCTGGCCGACCGCCTGGGCCTCGAGGGGATGGGCGGCGAGGCCAGTTTTAATCTCGATCCTATTGATCTTGAACTTGGTCGGGTCAATCGCATCCGCCTCGATGGCCGAGTCGCGGGTTTGACGCTTCAGGATTTGTTGCGGCCGTGGGGCTGGGGCACGGCGACGGGGCAACTCGTAGTCCGCGTCAACAACTTCGATATGGTCGGGGAGAGCATCCGGTCCGCCGATGTTGAGATCCTTGTCACCCCCCCGGTCGACGCGGCCGGCACCATCGATCGAGATCTTCTGATCGCCGCCGCTGAGCAACTGCTCGGTTTCACGTGGCCGGAAGGCATTTCCAAGCGTTTGCTGCCCGAAAAGGTCGAGTATCTGGAGTGTGGGTGTCGTCTGCTGATCCGGGACAATCGCCTGCGGATACTCGGCACCCATGGGGCGGAAGGCGATGCAATTCTGACGATTCGAGTGCTGGGCCGGCCGATCGCCCTCATCCACGAGCCTTCGACGACCATCGACCTCCAGCCGTATCTTCTCCAGTTGATCGAGCGGGTTCGTACCTATGATCCGGAGCAAGTCAAGCAGTGGTGGGAATCCGGGGGCCGCCTGTGGAGTACGGAGGCCGAGAGCCCGACCACATCTTCGGTACCCGGTCCGTGACACGCGGGCGGCGGGGGATTAAGATTTCGCGAGTCCGGGGGAAGGCCGCTATGCCGGGACTCCGCGAAAGGCGGCAGCCGCAGTGAGCGGAAGGAGCGGCGGAGCAGCAGTTCGAAAGGGTGTGTCTCATGGCATCGACTTTGGTCATAGACGGCGTCCAACTGAAACGGCTGATGACCATTTGTCGCCTGGTCAGTGCCCACAAGGGTCTCACCGCACGGCGGCTACAGACCAAGCTGAAGACCTCGCGTCGAACCGTCTTTCGCGACCTCCGCGTCCTTCAGGCGATGGGTGTGAGGATTTCCCCTACGGCTGACGGCTATCGGCTGAAGCAGGATGTAGGGGAGTGCCGCAAGCTGGTGGCAGACAGCTTGAACAAGGCGCTGCGAGCCATTCTGGCCAAGTATCTGGCCTGAAGAGGGCGGCGGAGTGACTCTGCCCGCCGGGGGACCGCGTCTGCCCACCGCGGCGGCCCGACATGATGCCGGACGGTCGCCGTGCGGGCTGCCAGGGCGGCTCGGCGTCGCGATAGTCAGGCGACCGCAACGAACTTGCGAATGTTGCGGACCAATTCTTCGGCGGTCTGCCGCTTCGCAAGATCGAATGGCAGGAACGAGCCGTGGTTGTGGTCGCTGGCCAGGATGATCACCCTGCCGTATTGCAGATCGAAGCCCATTTCCTGCGGCTGATGCCCGGTGATGAACACCTCCACGCCCAGCAGATCAGCGAGGTGGTCGATGTGCTGCTGGGTGTAGTGTCGTCCCCAAACCAGATGGAAGACGGTGCGACTTTCGCGGAGCTCCTCCACGGTGAGTCGTCGCTTGAAGACTTCTGTGTCGAACTCCGGCATGTCGAATGAGTTGGGCAGTGAGTGGGACATCCACACGCCGTTCGGGGCCACGGCCGCCAACGGAAAGGACGCGATGAACGCGTCGATCGCGGCCAGCACGCGGTCTGCGGCGGCCCGCCCGTAGACCGCGGCCACGGATTCGTCGAAACGCTCGACCACCGCACGGCCGGCCTTGGCGATCGGGTAATCGGTCAACTGCGCCAGTTCGTGGTTCGATTGCAGGAAGTGTACTTGATCTGGATAGTCGCATTTATAGGCAGCGGCGGTCAGCATCACCTCGTGGGAGTGGTCGGGGTCCGCGAGGAAAGCAGGCTCGGAATGGGCCAGCTCGTGGAGAAAAACGTGCCGAGCGGCCACCCGGTCCAGCATGGCGTATTTCTGAAGCTTCTCCATGTTCTTGCGGTTGCCGTGCAGGTCCCCGGTCATGACCGCCTGCCCGTAAGGAGGCAGCCGAATCAAGGAACCCTGTCGCAGAGGATCCTCCAGATTCAGACGGGCCGCCTCCCTGAAGACCTCTTCCGCGCGGGAGGCGTCGGGATGAGGGGACGGAGTAGTCACGCGGCACTCCCGCTATCGGCCGAGTCGCGCTTTGTATCTCGGGCCGCGTCACCCGGCTCCGGCCGCGGGGCCTGGGCCGATTTCTGTTTGGCGAGGATGTGACGAACCATCTCCAACCGCGCGATAACCTCCCGCATGTCGCGGGGCCGTCGAATGGGTTCAGTGGCACAGGCGTCGACCACGAGTCGGGAGAGTGCCGACGGCACGTCCGGGTTGATCTCTTCCGGCGACGGCACCTTCTTGGGCGGCTCGGCCCGCGCAGCATGGTCCACGTTGTGGCGGCTGATCATGGTGGGAAAGGTCTGACCGGTCAACGCCCAGTACAGGGTGGCGCCCAGATTGAAAACATCCGTTCGGCGGCTCAAATGATGCCGGTGGACCTGCTCCGGCGCGATGTAATCGGGCGTTCCCTGGATTCTGGGCTTGCGGAAGCCGACCGGGCAGCTCTGGCCGAAGTCGATGATCCTCACGCCTCCGCCATGGTCGAGAAGGATGTTGTTGGGTTTGATGTCGGTGTGCAACCAATTGGCCTGGTGCATGGCATGCAGGCCCTCGGCAATCTTGATGAAGACCGCCACGGTCTCCTCTATGCCGGAGGGTCGGCGGCGGTCGAGACTCACCCCGTCGACGAACTCCATCAGCACCTGCACCTCGGCCAAACGAAGGAACCTGCGAATCTTGCGCAGCGAATAGGCACGTTGGAGACAGGGGTGATCCAGTGATCGTGCGACGTTGAAACCGGTGATGGCCTGTTGCAGGAAGCGGTCATCCTCGTGTCTCAGGCGTACAACCCTCTTGAGGGCATAGACTTTGCCCGTCTCGGATTCAACGACCTGGAAAACCTCGGAGCGAGCCCCGTCGCCTAGTTTACGCAGGATGGTGTAGCCGGAGAGCCAGTCTGTCACAGTGCGCCCGCCCAGTTTCCGCGACTCGCGGTCAGCGCAGTTCTTTGACGGCAAGCCGGTGAATCAGAACCCCGCTCCAACGATCACCACGATCGGATTGTAGGGTCACGCGAGACGGTGGTCAATTGAACATGATGTATAGTGTCACACATTCTCGCGATGACCCCTTTTCGTGATCACCACGGTGCCGGTCGAGGCCGTAATCTCGCTTGGCGAACTCGAGTTCCTTCGGCCCGGATTGGGCTCCATCGCTCAGGCCTGCTGACACACCGCCAGTTCCGCCTCATGGATGGCATCCAGGAACTCATCCGCATCATCCAGCTCCCGCAGCAACGTCCGCAGCCGGGCATCGACCAGCAGACGGCAGAGACGACCGAGATACAGCAGATGGTCGACCTGGTTCGGGCAGCAGACCAGGAAGAACAGGTCAGTCAGGCCGCCCCGACGCTCGCCGAACACGATGCCTTGGGATGTCCGAGCGGCCGCCAGCACCGGACCCGGAGAGTAGAACGGTCGGGCAGGATGCGGCACGGCCACGCCGTCCTGCAAAGCCGTGGAGCCTTGGGCTTCCCTTTCCAGGAGTGCCTCGGCGAGGGCGGCGGCGTCCAGACTCGGCTCAGCCCGCTCGGCCAGTCGGACCAGCTCGCGTAACACCGAGGCCTTGGTCTTGGCCACCAGATTCGTTTCGATGGCGATGGGGCGGAGGGCCGGTGCGATCAGCATGCCGGAGACCACCTCAGGGTGGCGATCCTTCTCTCGCCGCGAAGGCAGGCCCTCCATGTTGGCCTCGATCCAGTTCCACACTTCGCCGGCCCGAAACTGCCACTCGCCGCGTATCCGCATTGCCGGAATGATCCGCTGCTCGGCCATGCGGATCACTTCGCGCACGGAGACATGCAGGCTGGCGGCAACCTCCTTCACGCTCAGGAGCGAACGCGGCATGGTGAGTCCAATCGGGTTCCACCTGGAACCCAAACGCAGCCGGCCTTCGGACAGCGGCTCGAAGTCCTTCCACAGGTGCTTCCGCGCCGGACCGGCGGGGCCTGCGGCTGACCGCCGCCCCGTCGCCAACGCCCCTATTATATCTGCTCGGCGAGATTGCAGGATCAGTTACGAACCGGCGGCCAAGATCCGATATCAAGCTGCCGGCTGCCACGGTCCCGGCTGATGCGGATGGTCGCTTCGCCGGCCAGAATCCGCTCCAGCAGATCGCCGATGGCCTGCCGACGCCAACCGGTGCGAAGGCAGATCTCCGCTTCCCCGGCCTGGGGGGGCCGAGTGTAGGACCGCACCAGCTCGCGAAGATCCTGACGGCCGGTGAGTAGGGCGTAGGCGATACCGGACTGGTTGCTGAAATCGCGAAGAACCGCCGAAGCGATGGCGATGAGGACTTCCTCTTCCGGGCTGTCCTGCTCGATGGTGAGTCGCGGCCACGCGGTCTTGGGCGTTTGCTGCCCTGCGCGGACCGCCTCCGCAAGGCGTCGTGCGGCAGTTGCCGACAGATTCAATCCTCGGAGGGTCCGGATCTTGGCCGTATCCGTCCATCCGCGGCGAGCCAGCTCGACGAGAATGTGGTCCCGCAGCACGGTACGAGCCGGACGGTTGTATTCCGCGGCGAGGCGATCGCGTTCCGCTAAAAGGGCTTCCGCGATCGCCAGTTCCTGACCGCGGAGCGCCCCGGCACCCCGCAGCCGGCTGAGCTTGTTTTCGCCGCGAGCCGCGGCCAAGGCGGCCCGGCCGGCCGATTCGCATTCTTCCCTCGCCCAGGACACGCGGCCGGCTTCGGCCAGCCGCCTCATGATCCACTGGTGCATCGCCGGCAGATGAATGACGTCCTCGCTCGCATACTGGAGCTGCTCCGCGTTCAGCGGCCGCCGTCGCCAATCGGTCAGCGTTTGAGACTTATGTAGTCGTATGCCAATGGATTGGGCGGCCAGCCTGGCCAGGCTGCTGGGGTAGCCCAACCCGACGAAACCGCCGGCGATCTGCAAGTCCAGGACCCGGGCAGGCGGACGGCCGAGATGGTGCCAGCAGAGAGCCAGGTCCTCCGAGCCGGCGTGGACAATCGTTTCGATCCGCTCGTCGGCGACCAGTTCCCAGAACGGGGTCACGTCGACGCCCGCAAGAGGATCAATCAGGTAGCAGTGATCCTCGGCAGCAACCTGAATCAGGCACAACTCCGGCCGGTGTTTGTCTTCTCCGACGAATTCGGTATCGAAGGCGAAGTAACCCGCCGCAATAAGCCTCTCGCACAGGCTCCGCAACTCCGTCTGGCTGACGATGATTTGGGGCGGCGGATTCGTGGTGCTTCTGGGCCGCATGCTTGCTTGAGACCTCGCTCGGGCTTTGTGACCGAGGGCCAGTTTATCGTCCCGGACTTCCGCTGTCGTGTCGGCGACCGCCGGTAGGCCGCCTCGCGGGGATGGACGAGAGCGGGTTCTTCCGCTGGGAGGCCGAGATTCCCGGCGAGTCTCTGCTTCGGCACCCCCGGATCCGGATGGGATTCCGCAACGGAGTGGCGATCGCATTACAGCCGGTCAGGACAAGGCGAGCGAAAATGGCATGAATAGGTGATAGATAGGTGTAGGGCGGATTCCCGATTATAAGACAGGTCCGAGAAATGAGGGGACCCGCCCTTGTGGCGGGTCCCCGGCCTACGAATACCCCTGTCTCCCTCCTTCTTTCGCCTCCCCTGTCCCTCCACGATTCCTGATGAGCTTCTCAGCCTCCACCCGTAATCGCGCTAAGGAGCATACCAGCTGGTATGCTCCTTAGCGCGATTACGGGTGGAGGCTGAGAAGCTCATCAGGAATCGTGGAGGGACAGGGGAGGCGAAAGAAGGAGGGAGACAGGGGTATTCGTAGGCCGGGGACCCGCCACAAGGGCGGGTCCCCTCATTTCTCGGACCTGTCTTATAATCGGGAATCCGCCCTACACCTATCTATCACCTATTCATGCCATTTTCGCTCGCCTTGTCCTGACCGGCTGTAATGCGATCGCCACTCCGTTGCGGAATCCCATCCGGATCCGGGGGTGCCGAAGCAGAGACTCGCCGGGAATCTCGGCCTCCCAGCGGAAGAACCCGCTCTCGTCCATCCCCGCGAGGCGGCCTACCGGCGGTCGCCGACACGACAGCGGAAGTCCGGGACGATAAACTGGCCCTCGGTCACAAAGCCCGAGCGAGGTCTCAAGCAAGCATGCGGCCCAGAAGCACCACGAATCCGCCGCCCCAAATCATCGTCAGCCAGACGGAGTTGCGGAGCCTGTGCGAGAGGCTTATTGCGGCGGGTTACTTCGCCTTCGATACCGAATTCGTCGGAGAAGACAAACACCGGCCGGAGTTGTGCCTGATTCAGGTTGCTGCCGAGGATCACTGCTACCTGATTGATCCTCTTGCGGGCGTCGACGTGACCCCGTTCTGGGAACTGGTCGCCGACGAGCGGATCGAAACGATTGTCCACGCCGGCTCGGAGGACCTGGCTCTCTGCTGGCACCATCTCGGCCGTCCGCCTGCCCGGGTCCTGGACTTGCAGATCGCCGGCGGTTTCGTCGGGTTGGGCTACCCCAGCAGCCTGGCCAGGCTGGCCGCCCAATCCATTGGCATACGACTACATAAGTCTCAAACGCTGACCGATTGGCGACGGCGGCCGCTGAACGCGGAGCAGCTCCAGTATGCGAGCGAGGACGTCATTCATCTGCCGGCGATGCACCAGTGGATCATGAGGCGGCTGGCCGAAGCCGGCCGCGTGTCCTGGGCGAGGGAAGAATGCGAATCGGCCGGCCGGGCCGCCTTGGCCGCGGCTCGCGGCGAAAACAAGCTCAGCCGGCTGCGGGGTGCCGGGGCGCTCCGCGGTCAGGAACTGGCGATCGCGGAAGCCCTTTTAGCGGAACGCGATCGCCTCGCCGCGGAATACAACCGTCCGGCTCGTACCGTGCTGCGGGACCACATTCTCGTCGAGCTGGCTCGCCGCGGATGGACGGATACGGCCAAGATCCGGACCCTCCGAGGATTGAATCTGTCGGCAACTGCCGCACGACGCCTTGCGGAGGCGGTCCGCGCAGGGCAGCAAACGCCCAAGACCGCGTGGCCGCGACTCACCATCGAGCAGGACAGCCCGGAAGAGGAAGTCCTCATCGCCATCGCTTCGGCGGTTCTTCGCGATTTCAGCAACCAGTCCGGTATCGCCTACGCCCTACTCACCGGCCGTCAGGATCTTCGCGAGCTGGTGCGGTCCTACACTCGGCCCCCCCAGGCCGGGGAAGCGGAGATCTGCCTTCGCACCGGTTGGCGTCGGCAGGCCATCGGCGATCTGCTGGAGCGGATTCTGGCCGGCGAAGCGACCATCCGCATCAGCCGGGACCGTGGCAGCCGGCAGCTTGATATCGGATCTTGGCCGCCGGTTCGTAACTGATCCTGCAATCTCGCCGAGCAGATATAATAGGGGCGTTGGCGACGGGGCGGCGGTCAGCCGCAGGCCCCGCCGGTCCGGCGCGGAAGCACCTGTGGAAGGACTTCGAGCCGCTGTCCGAAGGCCGGCTGCGTTTGGGTTCCAGGTGGAACCCGATTGGACTCACCATGCCGCGTTCGCTCCTGAGCGTGAAGGAGGTTGCCGCCAGCCTGCATGTCTCCGTGCGCGAAGTGATCCGCATGGCCGAGCAGCGGATCATTCCGGCAATGCGGATACGCGGCGAGTGGCAGTTTCGGGCCGGCGAAGTGTGGAACTGGATCGAGGCCAACATGGAGGGCCTGCCTTCGCGGCGAGAGAAGGATCGCCACCCTGAGGTGGTCTCCGGCATGCTGATCGCACCGGCCCTCCGCCCCATCGCCATCGAAACGAATCTGGTGGCCAAGACCAAGGCCTCGGTGTTACGCGAGCTGGTCCGACTGGCCGAGCGGGCTGAGCCGAGTCTGGACGCCGCCGCCCTCGCCGAGGCACTCCTGGAAAGGGAAGCCCAAGGCTCCACGGCTTTGCAGGACGGCGTGGCCGTGCCGCATCCTGCCCGACCGTTCTACTCTCCGGGTCCGGTGCTGGCGGCCGCTCGGACATCCCAAGGCATCGTGTTCGGCGAGCGTCGGGGCGGCCTGACTGACCTGTTCTTCCTGGTCTGCTGCCCGAACCAGGTCGACCATCTGCTGTATCTCGGTCGTCTCTGCCGTCTGCTGGTCGATGCCCGGCTGCGGACGTTGCTGCGGGAGCTGGATGATGCGGATGAGTTCCTGGATGCCATCCATGAGGCGGAACTGGCGGTGTGTCAGCAGGCCTGAGCGATGGAGCCCAATCCGGGCCGAAGGAACTCGAGTTCGCCAAGCGAGATTACGGCCTCGACCGGCACCGTGGTGATCACGAAAAGGGGTCATCGCGAGAATGTGTGACACTATACATCATGTTCAATTGACCACCGTCTCGCGTGACCCTACAATCCGATCGTGGTGATCGTTGGAGCGGGGTTCTGATTCACCGGCTTGCCGTCAAAGAACTGCGCTGACCGCGAGTCGCGGAAACTGGGCGGGCGCACTGTGACAGACTGGCTCTCCGGCTACACCATCCTGCGTAAACTAGGCGACGGGGCTCGCTCCGAGGTTTTCCAGGTCGTTGAATCCGAGACGGGCAAAGTCTATGCCCTCAAGAGGGTTGTACGCCTGAGACACGAGGATGACCGCTTCCTGCAACAGGCCATCACCGGTTTCAACGTCGCACGATCACTGGATCACCCCTGTCTCCAACGTGCCTATTCGCTGCGCAAGATTCGCAGGTTCCTTCGTTTGGCCGAGGTGCAGGTGCTGATGGAGTTCGTCGACGGGGTGAGTCTCGACCGCCGCCGACCCTCCGGCATAGAGGAGACCGTGGCGGTCTTCATCAAGATTGCCGAGGGCCTGCATGCCATGCACCAGGCCAATTGGTTGCACACCGACATCAAACCCAACAACATCCTTCTCGACCATGGCGGAGGCGTGAGGATCATCGACTTCGGCCAGAGCTGCCCGGTCGGCTTCCGCAAGCCCAGAATCCAGGGAACGCCCGATTACATCGCGCCGGAGCAGGTCCACCGGCATCATTTGAGCCGCCGAACGGATGTTTTCAATCTGGGCGCCACCCTGTACTGGGCGTTGACCGGTCAGACCTTTCCCACCATGATCAGCCGCCACAACGTGGACCATGCTGCGCGGGCCGAGCCGCCCAAGAAGGTGCCGTCGCCGGAAGAGATCAACCCGGACGTGCCGTCGGCACTCTCCCGACTCGTGGTCGACGCCTGTGCCACTGAACCCATTCGACGGCCCCGCGACATGCGGGAGGTTATCGCGCGGTTGGAGATGGTTCGTCACATCCTCGCCAAACAGAAATCGGCCCAGGCCCCGCGGCCGGAGCCGGGTGACGCGGCCCGAGATACAAAGCGCGACTCGGCCGATAGCGGGAGTGCCGCGTGACTACTCCGTCCCCTCATCCCGACGCCTCCCGCGCGGAAGAGGTCTTCAGGGAGGCGGCCCGTCTGAATCTGGAGGATCCTCTGCGACAGGGTTCCTTGATTCGGCTGCCTCCTTACGGGCAGGCGGTCATGACCGGGGACCTGCACGGCAACCGCAAGAACATGGAGAAGCTTCAGAAATACGCCATGCTGGACCGGGTGGCCGCTCGGCACGTTTTTCTCCACGAGCTGGCCCATTCCGAGCCTGCTTTCCTCGCGGACCCCGACCACTCCCACGAGGTGATGCTGACCGCCGCTGCCTATAAATGCGACTATCCAGATCAAGTACACTTCCTGCAATCGAACCACGAACTGGCGCAGTTGACCGATTACCCGATCGCCAAGGCCGGCCGTGCGGTGGTCGAGCGTTTCGACGAATCCGTGGCCGCGGTCTACGGGCGGGCCGCCGCAGACCGCGTGCTGGCCGCGATCGACGCGTTCATCGCGTCCTTTCCGTTGGCGGCCGTGGCCCCGAACGGCGTGTGGATGTCCCACTCACTGCCCAACTCATTCGACATGCCGGAGTTCGACACAGAAGTCTTCAAGCGACGACTCACCGTGGAGGAGCTCCGCGAAAGTCGCACCGTCTTCCATCTGGTTTGGGGACGACACTACACCCAGCAGCACATCGACCACCTCGCTGATCTGCTGGGCGTGGAGGTGTTCATCACCGGGCATCAGCCGCAGGAAATGGGCTTCGATCTGCAATACGGCAGGGTGATCATCCTGGCCAGCGACCACAACCACGGCTCGTTCCTGCCATTCGATCTTGCGAAGCGGCAGACCGCCGAAGAATTGGTCCGCAACATTCGCAAGTTCGTTGCGGTCGCCTGACTATCGCGACGCCGAGCCGCCCTGGCAGCCCGCACGGCGACCGTCCGGCATCATGTCGGGCCGCCGCGGTGGGCAGACGCGGTCCCCCGGCGGGCAGAGTCACTCCGCCGCCCTCTTCAGGCCAGATACTTGGCCAGAATGGCTCGCAGCGCCTTGTTCAAGCTGTCTGCCACCAGCTTGCGGCACTCCCCTACATCCTGCTTCAGCCGATAGCCGTCAGCCGTAGGGGAAATCCTCACACCCATCGCCTGAAGGACGCGGAGGTCGCGAAAGACGGTTCGACGCGAGGTCTTCAGCTTGGTCTGTAGCCGCCGTGCGGTGAGACCCTTGTGGGCACTGACCAGGCGACAAATGGTCATCAGCCGTTTCAGTTGGACGCCGTCTATGACCAAAGTCGATGCCATGAGACACACCCTTTCGAACTGCTGCTCCGCCGCTCCTTCCGCTCACTGCGGCTGCCGCCTTTCGCGGAGTCCCGGCATAGCGGCCTTCCCCCGGACTCGCGAAATCTTAATCCCCCGCCGCCCGCGTGTCACGGACCGGGTACCGAAGATGTGGTCGGGCTCTCGGCCTCCGTACTCCACAGGCGGCCCCCGGATTCCCACCACTGCTTGACTTGCTCCGGATCATAGGTACGAACCCGCTCGATCAACTGGAGAAGATACGGCTGGAGGTCGATGGTCGTCGAAGGCTCGTGGATGAGGGCGATCGGCCGGCCCAGCACTCGAATCGTCAGAATTGCATCGCCTTCCGCCCCATGGGTGCCGAGTATCCGCAGGCGATTGTCCCGGATCAGCAGACGACACCCACACTCCAGATACTCGACCTTTTCGGGCAGCAAACGCTTGGAAATGCCTTCCGGCCACGTGAAACCGAGCAGTTGCTCAGCGGCGGCGATCAGAAGATCTCGATCGATGGTGCCGGCCGCGTCGACCGGGGGGGTGACAAGGATCTCAACATCGGCGGACCGGATGCTCTCCCCGACCATATCGAAGTTGTTGACGCGGACTACGAGTTGCCCCGTCGCCGTGCCCCAGCCCCACGGCCGCAACAAATCCTGAAGCGTCAAACCCGCGACTCGGCCATCGAGGCGGATGCGATTGACCCGACCAAGTTCAAGATCAATAGGATCGAGATTAAAACTGGCCTCGCCGCCCATCCCCTCGAGGCCCAGGCGGTCGGCCAGAGGTCGAAGCGAGATTTCCGCCAGGTGCCCCCGCCCGCGGAACCGGGTAATGGTGCCGTGGCTCAAACGGGCCTGATCCACCGAAACGGCGAGCCGTCCGGTCAACGGTCCGATCGGACTTCGAACCGTCCATTCGGCCAAATCGAGGTCGCGGAGATCTCCACTCAGGCGAATCTCGCCGAAGTCGCTGTGGCGTCGATAATGGACCCGCCCCGCAAAGAGCCCGCTCGTTGGCTCGCGGCCCAGAGCACCGCCCAGACCGAGAGCAGCCAACGAAATCTCCGGAACCGTCAAGACGAACTCGGCGATCTCCACCCCGTGGCGGGGTCTGAACCGGGCGTCGATGTGCACCCCCTGGCTGACCCGCTGCCCGTTCAGCTCATAGGCCACCAGGCGGGCCACCCCGTCTTCGGGATCGGTCATGTCAATGGTTCCCTGGGCGTCGCGGCAGCGAATAGTCAGATCGCCCCGAAACACGGCGATTTCAAAATCGGCCAGTTTTACCTCGTGCAGATGAAGTTCCTCGAAATCGTGCCGCAGGCCGGACTCGAACACCTGGCGATAGTCGTCCCGAAGCCATTGGTCGCTGCCCAGCACCAGCACTCCTTCGAACAGCTCCAGGCGATTGGCCGGCCTGCCGTCAGCTTCCTCCTCATACCAGAGGGCCGTCGCGGCGGAGAAGACACAGTCGCGGCGGTCAGGCAGCCAGATCCTGACGTCATCGAACCGGCGGCTCTCGAAGGTGTGCCCCCGCACCCGACCCACGTCGCACGGCAGCGCAAAAAACGCCGCCAGGTTCCGTTCGACTTTCCGCCGGTAGGATTCGCTGTGCAGCGACCACCCGTACCAGCTCGTGGCCCCCAGCCCGCCACCGATCAC
>Ga0129299_1002121_pt1 | contig 13215 bp, 11 predicted proteins | sample ConPoolayeCmetaG_FD_94477 | JGI IMG/M metagenome (GOLD analysis project Ga0129299, IMG submission 94477) | Hot spring microbial mat communities from California, USA to study Microbial Dark Matter (Phase II) - Cone Pool mat layer C metaG ... | reverse complement strand
CTTCTGCATTGATCCTGCATTCAATCGAATGAAAAGTTGCTTTTTTATTCTTTAAGGATAGCTTCTCCCCCGATGCTACCAGAATTTGCTCCTTAATCAGATCTATGCATAAGGATTGCTCGGTAACCGGGTGTTCTACCTGAATTCGGGTATTCATTTCCATGAAATAAAAATTTTTGTTTTCATCAACAAGAAACTCAATAGTTCCGGGACCAATATATTCCACAGCTTGAGCTCCAAGAACAGCAGCTTCACCCATAGCTTGTCTTAGCTTATCATCTACAAAGGGCGACGGAGCTTCCTCAATTAATTTTTGATGCCTTCTTTGTAAAGAACATTCTCTTTCATTAAGATGAATAGCCTTTCCGAATTTATCCCCAAAAACCTGAATTTCAATGTGTCTTGAGGATGTAATTAATTTTTCTATATAAATATCTTTATTGCTAAAAAAAGATTCGGCTTCGTTTTGGGCAAGCGGGAAAAACTTCATTAGTTCTTCTTCATTATTTACAAGTCTCATACCTTTACCGCCACCTCCGGCAACGGCTTTTAGCATTAGAGGATAACCAATTTCATTTGCAATTTTCAATGCTTCTTCAGTAGAGTTTACCACTCCAATGCTTCCCGGTATCACCGGAACACCTGCGATTCTCATTGTCTCTTTAGCAATTGATTTATGTCCCATTTTCCTGATGGATTCCGCCTTTGGTCCAATAAATTCTATTCCAGATTGTTCGCAAATTCTGACAAATCTGTCATTTTCAGCAAGAAAACCGTATCCCGGATGAATAGCATCACAATTAGTGATCACGGCTGCTGTAATTATTGAAGGTATATTCAGATAACTTAGTCTGCTGGGTGGAGGACCAATACAAACTACCTCATCAGCAAATTTAACATGTAGTGATTTATCATCTGCCTGAGAATATACAGCTACCGTCTTAATGCCCAACTCTTTGCATGCCCGGATTATTCTTAGTGCAATTTCCCCTCGATTTGCAATTAGTATTTTTCTGAACATAAAGACTAATCTGGTATTATATGAAATAATGGTTGGTTGAATTCAACCGGGGAAGCATTCTGACATAGAATTTTTGTGATTGTTCCATTAACATCGCATTCTATATCATTCATTAATTTCATTGCTTCAATAATGCATAATGTCTGACCCTTTACAACATGGCTGCCTACTTCAACAAATGGAGGTTCCTCAGGTGCTGGTGAACGATAAAAAGTTCCAACAATTGGAGAATAAATGATATGTATATTTTCCTGACTTTGCTCAAAATAATTTACCTCGTTCGGAACAGAGCCAGCAGCTTCAGGATTTATTGCAGGAGCATTCGTTATGACTTGTGAATAAGTAGGGGCTGGAGGATTAATTGGAATATTTTGAGTGTTAATCTGAGATGTTTCAGCATATTGATGCAGATTATCGGGTGCTTTAGAAAACTTTATCTTTAAGCCTTCCTCTTCAATAATCATTTGTGTAGCTTTACTATCATCAAAGATTTTAGCCAACCTTCGAATGTAATTTAAGTCCATAGTAGCTCCTGGAAAATGTTAAAAGTTTATTGATCTTTAACTCGTTCGATATACTCACCGGTTCTTGTATCCACTCTGATTGTATCCCCCTCATTTATGAAGATAGGAACCTGTATTGTGGCTCCTGTTTCAACAACTGCAGGTTTTAATACATTGGTTGCGGTGTCACCTTTGAGACCGGGTTCTGTTGCTGTAACTTTCAAATAAACATGAGGCGGAAGTTCAACAGCAATAACAGTGTTTTCAACAAAAGCTAACTGCACTTCCTGATTTTCTTTCATCCAGTTCACAGAATCACCAACAATGTCAGCATCAACAGGAATCTGTTCATAAGAGTCACTATCCATAAAAATAAATGAATGAACATCTCTATAAAGATATTGATAATTTTTTCTTTCAACTCTAACAAATTCGATTGATTCACCAGAGCGGAAGCGATTTTCTGACAATTTGCCAGTTTTCATATTTCTCATTTTTACTTGATAGAAAGCTCTTAAATTTCCAGGAGTCCTGTGCTCGGATTCAAGTACTGTGTGTAATTCTCCGTTATACATTATAACAGAGCCGGGTCTTAGGTCTGATGTAGTTCCAGCCATATTTACTAACATTTATTATACAAAATAAAACGAGGTGCCTATCGGATTCGAACCAATGTAGGAGGTTTTGCAGACCTCTGCCTAACCACTCGGCCAAGGCACCATTTAAAGAATACAAAAATAGCCAAAAAAATGCAAAAAATCAAAAAATTAACCATCATAATTTTGAAACGAAAAAAAAAAGAGTTAATTTTGAATAATTTATTACCGCGGAAGTGGCGAAACTGGCAGACGCACCATCTTGAGGGGGTGGCGCCCTACGGGCATGCGGGTTCAAGTCCCGCCTTCCGCACAAAATTTCTTATTTCAATATTTGTCTAAAAAATTGTCAAGTATCTTAACAAAATATTAACAATTTTCCTCTTAAATTGCATTTTTAAAAATAACAAATAAATATTAATGGAAATTTACTTATTCTTTGTTATAGTTCTATTGTTTTTAGGAGCTGTTGATTTAAATGTCGGAATTGCTAACGATGCTGTGAACTTCCTTAATACTGCTGTAGGATCCAAAGTTACTACATTCAGAAAAGCTCTAATTGTTGCCTCTTTAGGTGTTTTAATTGGTGTTACTTTTTCAAGTGGTATGATGGAAATTGCCCGGAAGGGAATCTTTAATCCACAATACTTTACTATGCCAGAGCTGTTGATTATTTTTCTTGCAGTAATGTTTGCCGATATTATCCTTCTCGATTTTTTCAATACTTTTGGTTTGCCAACATCTACTACAGTTTCACTGGTTTCCGGAATGTTTGGTGGTGCTTTGACTATTTCGGTAATTAAAACTATTGATGCTAATCAAGACCTTTCACATGTTTTTACTTATCTGAACACTTCTAAAATTCTTAGTATTTATTCTGCTATTCTTGTTTCGATTTTATTTGCCTTTTTATTTGGTTTTTTAGTTCAATTTATCTCCAGAATCATCTTTACATTTAAATTCAGAGCAAGATACAAACGTTTTGGAGCATTATGGGGTGGTATTGCTTTAACCTTGATTAATTATTTTATAATAATTGAAGGTATTGAGGGAGCTTCTTTTGCAACACCCGAAATGATTGAGTTCATTGAGTCCAATGTTTTACTTGTTTTAGCTGTTACTCTTGTTTTTTGGACAATCCTTCTCCAGATAATTAATTCTTTTACGAAGTTCAATTCTATGAAACTGATAGTATTGATAGGCACTTTTGCTCTGGCATGGGCATTTGCTGCGAACGATCTTGTCAATTTTATCGGTGCTCCTCTTGCAGGTTTAGCTGCCTACCAGACAGCAAGTAATTATACTGATCCGCTGAATGTTTTAATGACCGATCTCTCCAAACCAGCAAAGGCAAATACACTAATCCTTCTTCTGGCAGGGGCCATTATGATTACTACTTTATTTCTTTCTAAGAAAGCCAGATCTGTTACCCGCACTGAGGTTTCTTTGGGAAGGCAGGAGGAAGGGGTTGAATTGTACGATTCTTATCCAATTGTCAGAGCTTTAGTCAGAATGGTTATCAATGTTAATAACTTCTTTCTGAAATTTGTTCCTAATTCGATTAGATCATGGGTCCGTCAAAGATTAGACACATCCAACCTTGAACTCGAAAAAGACGCACAAGGAAACGAAGCATCTTTCGATTTTGTGAGAGCAACTGTTAATTTGATGGTTGCATCTGCTTTAATTTCTGTTGGAACACATTTGAAACTTCCTCTTTCTACTACTTATGTTACATTTATCGTTGCTATGTCAACAGCATTAGCTGATAGGGCTTGGGGAACAGAAAGTGCTGTTTATCGTGTCTCTGGTGTTATGACTGTCATCGGTGGCTGGTTATTGACAGCTGTCATTGCATCCTTAATTGCCGGTCTTATTGCTACTACTATTTATTATACAAGCGTAATAGGTGTTGTTTTATTTTTGGGACTTGTAAGTTTCATTCTTATCAGAACTGCATATATTCACAAGAAAAGAGATAAAGAAATAAAATTAGCTGAAGAAAAATTAAAATTAAAAGTTGAAAAATTTTCTCATGCAAAAGATTTTATAAATCAAAATATTTCTTCTTTTGCCAACCTTCTCAAGGAAACTATTAACACTGGCTATACTGGCACAATAAAAAGAAATTTAAAATTACTTAAAAAGTTTAAAAATCAGTCGAAGGAACTCAGAAATCTTTCTGATTCAATTTCTAAAGATTTACTTAATATCATTCAAAGTTTTGATGATTCTGCTTTGGAATCAGGTCATCATTTTGCAAATATCCTTAGTGCAATAAATTCAATTTCGGATAGTAACCACCACTTTGCTACACTTGTTTATGGCTATGTTGATAATAATCATAAAAAGTTTAGTGAAGTTCATATTAATGATTTGAAAAAAGTAAACAAAATGATTCTCAAAATCATTGATTTACTCGACGATTCAATACAAAATGGTAATTATTATTCAAAAGAGAAACTTAAAGATATAAGAATGGAATTTCAACAAACATCCGATAAAATTCTGATTTCTCATATAAAAAGCTTAAAACAAAATGGAATTACCCCTCGAATGATAAACATCATTCTACATATTATCAAAGACACTCAACATATCGTTGAGCAATTACTCGAAGTAATTGATTCTTATAAACAAATTCAGGAAAACCTAAAAATCAAAATTATTGAATTAGAAGATAATAAGAACCTTTAAATCTCCTCAATAAGTTTTAAAAAATCTTTGTAAGGAATAGCCATCAAACTCTGTGCATCAAAGGCTCCGTAGTCCCTGCTTATGAGTGATACCTTTGCAGCTGTTTCCTCGTCTGGTGCCTCATATATATCAAGGAAGTCGAATGGACCTAAAACAGCATAATGAGCTATAAACCTAACATCAGGACATTTTTCTTTTACACGGTCGAGCCAGCTTCGTCCGATAGTTGCTCGCTCCTTCATTTTTTTGGACTCTTCAGGGGATAGTTTGGTCATTAAAATGAATGTTTTCATATCAACCTCTCCAAATGATTATTGATTTTCAAATTTACAATTAAAAAAAAATAATAACAAAAATTTTTTTTCTTGACTATTAATTTTTTTTATATTATATTCGGACAAATTAATCTGATTAAATTTTAAAAAGGTTTTATGGCGGCTTTATCAAAGTCATGTTTATATGGAATTTTAGCAACAAGTTATTTGTCTGCTAATTCCGGAGCTGAAAAAAAAGTTACTGTTTCGAAAATTGCAGAGGACTTAGGGATTTCGTTTCATTACCTTGCTAAAGTCGTTCAGATTCTTAGTTTTAATGGAATTCTTAAAACCAAAAGAGGCGCCAATGGTGGAATTGAGTTAGCTCGAGATTCCAACCAAATAACCGTTTCTCAGATTATTGATTCTTTGGATAATCCTAAATTAGATGTTTTAATTAACGAAAAAGGTTCTAACATAAGAGAAAAGAATGCTTCAAACAGCATCAATAAACTTTATGAAAAATTTATTGATATGTATAAAAATTCTACCATTAAAGAATTTAGTTCTTTGATTTCTATGGAAAACAATTGATTTTTTTTAAATTATAATCGGATAAATAAATCTTAAATTAATGAAAGGGATTTACATGAAAACAAACAAACATTTCAAACTGAGGAATTTTATTAAAAATGTAGGAGGGTATAAAGTCATCTCATTTTTAATTTTCTCTGTCGTTGCCTCTCTTTTATTATTCTCTGCCTGTGGTGAGCAAAAAGAAGAAGTTAAAGAGGAATTCCTTGTAATCAAAGGAACAAAAATTGGAGAGTTTAACCCTGAAAAAGCTGAAAAAGGGGCTAAGATTTTTGCGGAAAAGTGTGCTGCCTGCCATAAATACGAGGAAAAATTTGTCGGTCCACCGTTAGGTAATGTTTTTAAAAGACGTTCAGTTGACTACATCATGAGTCAGATTCTTGATCCCGAGAAGATGATTGCCAATAATGATACAACAAAAGCCCTTTTGAAGCAATTCATGACCCAAATGCCTAATCAACATCTATCTCATGAAGATGCTTTGTCTGTTTTGGAGCATTTAAGAGCTAAAGCTGAAGGAAAGTAAACATTTTAAATTTTTTTTTAACATTTTAAAGGATTATATTATGAAAAAAAGTCTATTTATCTATGTTTTGATAATTATTTCAATTTCTATGATTTTCCTTTTTTGGGGCTGTCCTTCGAGTAAGCAAGGTGCTGTTTCTGGAGATGTTGCTTCCAAAGTTTATGTTCCACCCGGAGAATATGATGAATTTTACGGCTTTTTCTCAGGTGGATTCAGCGGTCAACTTGCTGTATATGGAATTCCAAGTGGAAGGTTATTCAGAGTAATACCTGTCTTCTCTCAAGACCCCGAAAAAGGGTGGGGATATAGCGAGGAAACCAAACCAATGCTTATGACTTCTCATGGTTTTATACCTTGGGACGATGCCCACCATCCCGAATTATCACAAACTGATGGAATGGCTGATGGCAGATGGATTTTTATCAACGGAAACAATACCCCAAGAATAGCTCGTATTGACCTGACAACTTTCAGAACTGTAGAAATTATCGAATTACCAAACAGTGCAGGAAATCACTCTTCACCATTTGGCACTGAAAATACTGAATATGTTGTTGCTGGAACAAGATTCAGCATCCCGATACCCAACGAAGATATTTCTATAAATGAATATAAAGATAAATTCAAAGGAGCTATATCTTTTGTCAAAGTTGATAATAAAACAGGGCGAATGGACATAGCATTTCAGGTCTTGATGCCCGGATTTGATTATGATCTTGCCAGAGCAGGAAAAGGGAAATCCCATGGGTGGTGCTTCTTTTCAATGTATAATTCTGAGCAAGCCAATACTATAAAAGAAGTTAATGCCAGCCAGAATGATAAAGACTTTATTGCTGCAATTAATTGGAAAAAAGCTGAAGAATACATTGCTCAGAAAAAATTTAAGGAATTCGATGTTCAATATGCCCATAATGTTTTTAATGAAGAAACCCAGACTGCTACCTCTACTATGAAAAACAAAGTAAAGGTTCTTATTCCCGAAGAATGCCCCGGTCTGGTTTACTTTATGCCTACTCCAAAATCTCCTCATGGTTGCGATGTTGACCCAACAGGAGAGTATATCGTTGGTGGAGGTAAGTTAGCAGCTACAATACCTGTCTTTTCTTACTCAAAAATGATAAAGGCGATCGAAGATAAGAAAATTGACAAAACTATTGATGGTGTTCCCGTTTTGAACTATGATGCTGTGATTGCCGGTGAAGTCCAGGAGCCGGGACTCGGACCTCTACATACTGAATTTGATGATCAGGGTAATGCCTATACTTCAATGTTTGTTTCCTCCGAAATTACTAAATGGAGTTTGAAAGATTTCAAGGTTATTGATAAAATTCCCACTTATTATTCAATTGGTCATCTTTTGATCCCCGGCGGTAATACTAAAAAACCTTATGGGAAATATGTAATCGCACTGAATAAAATAACCAAAGACAGATATCTGCCAACTGGACCTGAACTTACCCAATCAGCTCAGTTAATTGACATTTCCGGCGATAAAATGAAATTATTACTTGATTTTCCGACTATCGGTGAGCCTCATTATGGTCAGGCAATTGCTGCTTCTGTTATTAAGGATAAATCTTTAAAATTTTATAAAATGGAGAACAACAAGCATCCTTACAAAACATCAAAAGAGGAAGATACCCGCATTGAAAGATCCGGTAACGTTGTCAGAATTTATATGACTACCATCAGATCACATTTTGCTCCCGATAATATCGAAGGAATTAAAGTTGGAGATGAAGTTTATTTCCACATTACTAACCTTGAACAGGATTGGGATGTGCCACACGGCTTTGCTATCAAAGGAGCCGAAAATTCTGAACTACTTATTATGCCCGGCGAAACACTGACATTGAAGTGGTTACCAAAGAAGCCCGGAGTTTATCCTTTTTATTGCACTGATTTTTGTTCTGCTTTGCATCAGGAAATGCAGGGATATGTTAGGGTCTCTCCGGCAAATTCTCAAATTAAATTAGCTTGGAACACACAAAATAAAAAGTAAATATTCAGGAACCTTCCCCACAAAGGGAAGGTTCCTTCTTTAATTCTAATTTAAGACAAAATTATCTGAATTGGTAAATTATGCAAAACATAACAAGACTTATTATGATTATTGCCTCATTGATTCTCCTTGGCTTATATTTTTTGCCAATATGGAATATCAGTCTTGAGGCACCTCAATTTCCGGAAGGACTTGGTTTATATATAAATATATCTTCAATTGAAGGTCATAAAGAAAATGACCTGAGCAGTATAAACAATTTGAACCATTATATAGGTATGAAAAAGATTGAACCAGATTCAATACCAGAGCTGAAGGTTATGCCTTTTATTGTAGCTTTTTTTATTGCTTTCGGATTATTTACTGCATATGTCAACAAAAAATGGTTAACTGCAACATGGGTTGTTTTGCTCTTAATAGTTAGTTTCGTAGGAATTTATGATTTTTACCTTTGGGGATACGACTATGGGCATAACCTCGATCCAAAAGCTATAATAAAGATACCCGGTCAATCATACCAGCCTCCTGTTTTTGGAACAAAGCAGCTTTTGAATTTTACTGCTCATTCATTTCCAGCTGCCGGAGGTATTTTACTCGGAGTTTCTTTAGTTCTGGGTATTGCCTCTATATTTTTGTTTAAAAAAACAGAGCCAAAATCTAACAATTTGAATTTAATGTTATTTCTACTACCTTTGCTTATTCTTTTTTCCTGTAATCCTGAGCCAAAATCAATCGAATTCGGTTTTGATAACTGTCATAAGTGCGGAATGACTATAGCCGATGAAAGATGGGGCGCCGAAATTGTTACACATAAAGGAAAAGTATTCAAATTTGATGCTGTGGAATGTATGGTTGCTTTTTATCTTGATGAAAAAAAATTAAACAGAGAAAATGAGATTCATTCTTTCTGGACTATTAATTACCTCAAGCCTAAGGAATTGATAGACGCAACTAAGGCTTTTTATCTTAAAAGCTCGGAATATCAGTCACCAATGGCTTTTAATGCACCTTCTTTCAAAACCAGAGAAGAGAGAGATAAAAGTATTAAAACTGACAAGGATATCCCATTAGATTGGACATCCCTTGTCGAGATGATTAAAAAAGATTGGATTGATTAATTTTTCCATTTAAATGAAATTAAATATTTTACATATATTAGTTTTTTTTGTGATTTTAAACTCAATTAATTCTGTTGCTGGAATTTTTTACGTTGATCAGAAAAATAACCCAAACATTCAGACAACAATTGATAATGCAAATGAGGGAGACACTATAGTTATTAACCATGGCATTTACAAGCAGGGCAAAATTTTTATAAAAAAAAATTTGACCATACTTGGTAAAGGTGAGCCTATTATTGATGGGAAAGATTCCGATGGAAGTATATTTTATGTTGAGTCTGTCAAAGTAAGAATTAGCGGTTTAATTCTAAAAAACGTTCCAAGAACGGCTATTAAAGATAATGCTGCCATCAGACTCGCTAACTCAGAAGGTTCTGTCGTTGAAAACAACAAAATCATTAATGGCTTTTTTGGTATTTATCTTGCACGATGTAATAATTTGATAATTCAAAGAAACAAAATATATGGCAATTCGAAAACTGAAAGTTCTTCTGGCAATGGAATACATCTCTTCCGTTGCACAACTGCTGTAATCCAAGATAATTATATCGAAAACCAACGTGATGGTATTTACCTTGAATTCGTTTCAAAAGCAAATATTTCGCAAAACCATAGTCTATTCAATCTAAGATACGGCTTACATTTTATGTTTTCGGACGGTTGTGACTACGAAAGAAATAAATTTGAGAAAAACGGTGCTGGTGTGGCCGTTATGTATTCAAAAAATGTCAATATGAGATATAACGAATTTTATAACAATTGGGGAAGCTCTGCTTATGGCCTTCTTCTCAAAGATATCAGGGATGGTGAAGTAATCTTTAATAAATTTAACAACAATACTGTTGGAATTTATATGGAAGGTTCAAACAGGTTGATTTTCAGAAATAATTCTTTTAATAAAAATGGCTGGGCTTTGAAAATTATGGGTAATTGCGTTGATAACTATTTCAAGCGAAATAATTTTATTTCTAATACATTTGATGTTTCAACAAATAGTTCTCATAGCTATAGCTATTTTGATAATAATTATTGGTCGGGTTATACTGGTTATGATTTAAATAAAGACGGAATCGGTGATGTTCCTTATGCCCCTGTTAGTTTGTTTTCTGTTGTTTCTTCGAATAATCCTGAAGCATTGATTCTACTACATAGTTTCTTTATAGAAATACTTGAAATTGCTGAAAAAGTATTTCCTTCTTTGACACCTGAGACATTGAAAGATAAAAAACCACTAATGAAAAAAGTTAATGATTAAGATAAATCAAATAGTTAAGAAATATGGAAAAGTAACAGCCCTCGATGGGATAAGTTTTGAGCTTCAGTCTGGAAAAATTTTCGCTATTGCTGGTCCTAATGGCTCTGGAAAGTCAACTCTTGTCAAAATTATTCTTGGGCTCGTTAAAAATGATTCAGGTGAAATATATATCAACGAAGAAAAGCTTAACTCGCATTATCAATATCGAAAAAATATTGGTTACCTGCCCCAAATTGGTCGCTATCCCGAAAATCTGACCGTAAAAGAGGTAATTTCAATGATCAAAGATATTGGCGATGAAGATGAATCTTACGAATCGGATTTGATTGATGAATTTGATTTAAAAGAGCACTTTGATAAAGAAGTTAGAACATTGTCCGGTGGAACTAAACAGAAACTTGGTATAATCCTCGCATTTATGTTTAAAAAGCAGTTACTTATTCTCGACGAACCAACTTCAGGGCTTGATCCTATTTCAGCCGGAAAACTAAAAAAACTGATCAAACATAGAAATTCTCAGGGAAGCACTGTTCTTCTTATTTCCCATATTATGAGTGAGGTTGAGGAACTTGCCGATGAGATAATTTATTTTCTAAACGGAAGAATAAGCTTCCGGGAGTCCGTCAGTAACCTAATTCTTAAGACAGGTGGAAAAAATCTTGAAAATAGCATAGCATTATTTATCAAAAATGGATTAAATCAATAATGTTTTTAAAGCTATTTAAATATTCAATTCGGGATGTTGCAAGAAGTAAATGGTTAATATTCTATGGATTATTTTTCTTTCTGCTAACGGAATTTCTGATATGGTTTTCTTCTGATATTTCCAGAGCCATTGTTAGCCTTCTGAATGTTATAATAATTATTATTCCACTTGTTAGCATAATTTTCGGAACCATTTACACTTATAATTCGAGGGAGTTTGTCGAATTACTGCTATCTCAACCCATCAGCAGAGCAAGTCTTTATGATTCTATATATTTAGGCTTATCACTACCACTTGTTGCCTCATTCCTGATAGGTACTGGAACCCCACTTTTGATCCAAACTTCCATCGATCCTCAAATTCTTCTAATTATAATGATTTCCGGTTGTGCATTATCATTCATTTTTGTTGGAATTTCATTTGCAATGGCTTTATCTTTTGATGATAAAGTAAAAGGGATGGGTTTTGCATTTATTATCTGGTTGGGTCTCAGCGTTATTTATGATGCTTTAATTTTGCTTTTTGTTTGGCTGTTTGGGGATTACCCGCTCGAAACTGCTTTAATTTTATTAAGTTCAGCAAATCCGATAGACCTCTCAAGGATTATGGTTATGCTAAAGTTTGATGTTGCTGCTTTAATGGGATATACTGGCGCTATTTTTCAGCGTTTCTTCGGGGGACTGACAGGTATTATTTATTCTCTTGGTTTATTGCTTGCTTGGATCTTGATTTTATATTATTTTGGGAAGAGAAAGTTCAAAAACAAAAATTTCTAAGTTAATTTTGCAATTCTATTGGTTTCTCCAAAATCTTATTTTCTATCCATAGAATCAACTCCATAAAACTTATTCAATTATTTTTTTAGTTTATTGATTGTTCTCATTTATTATCTTGTCAAAAACACTCTGATTATAGAATTATTTCTATATATTTGTTTTTTATAATAATTTAATTTAAATTAAAAATTATTTATTTATAGAGTATAAAAAATGAAATTATTACTGTATTCTATCATTTTATTTTTGATTTTTTTATGTTTTTCGTGCGAAAATAAAAAGGGTGAGGTAGAACAAATGAATAAAATTGACCCCCCGGTTACAACCAGACTTAAAGAGTTTGCTAATGTAAAAATTAAGGCAGACTTAAGTCATTTAACCCCAAGAGAAATGCAAATGATAAAATTGCTTGTAAGGGCTGGTAAATTTGCTGATGCTATTTTCTGGAAGCAAAACACACCTGATGGTATTGCTGTGAGAGACTCTCTTGCTGCACTGCTTAAAGGAGATGCAAGGGCTTTGCACGCTTATGTTCTCTTCCATTACGGACCTTATGATGCTATTTATGATAATGAGAGATTCGTTGGTATTGGTCCTGAGAAAAAACCTCTCGGGGCAAACCTCTATCCACTTGACTTGACCAAAGAAGAATTTAATTCCTACATTCAAAAGTATCCTGACCAAAAACAAGCTCTGGAAAGTCAATATACCGTTGTTGCAAGAGATAACGGAAAATTAAAAGCAATTCCATATTACCAAGCCTATCCCGAAACTGAAGAAATTGCAAAATTGCTTGAAGAAGCTGCGAATTACTGCGATAATGAGTCTCTCAAAAAATATCTTTTACTCAGAGCCGCTGACTTCCGAAAGGGAGATTTTTACGAAAGCGATATGGCATGGATGGATTTGAAGGACAACAACATAGATATCGTCATCGGTCCCATCGAAAATTATATTGATGCTTTGTTCAATTATAAAACAGCTTATGAATGCATTGTGATGGTTAAAGACGTCGAAGCTACAAAAGAGCTCGAAATGTTCGAATCTCTACTTGACGAGTTCGAGCACAGATTGCCGGTTGACAAAAAATATATACGTAAAACTGCTGGTAAAGGTAACATTCTTCAGATTGTTAATGTAGTATATTTTGGGGGGGACTGTCAG
>Ga0129299_1002118_pt1 | contig 13221 bp, 9 predicted proteins | sample ConPoolayeCmetaG_FD_94477 | JGI IMG/M metagenome (GOLD analysis project Ga0129299, IMG submission 94477) | Hot spring microbial mat communities from California, USA to study Microbial Dark Matter (Phase II) - Cone Pool mat layer C metaG ... | reverse complement strand
CTGCACGCGGTCTTGCCGGCGTACTACTGGTCATCGGAAGCCCGTGGCATCTGGGCCGAGTCCAAGCCGCTGTTCACCACGATCCGCGTCGTGGGCTGGGCGTACAACACGCAGACCAACCGGAACGAAGCCATCCTGTGGCATCGCACCATCCCACGGCCGGTCACATGGACCGTGGCCCAAGTCGCGTTTGAGTTCTCGCCCAGCACGCTCCGCGTGCGCCCGGGCGACGTCGTGCAATGGACCTGGACCGGCGGCGACCACACGGTCACGTCCGGCACCGGTTGCCAGTTCGATCAAACGAACTTCGACGAGCCGCTGAATCGTGACTATCCGGTCGCGGAGTTCGTGGTTCCCGCCGGCGTGGCCGAAATCCCCTATTTCTGCCGGCCGCATTGCGGCATGGGCATGACCGGATTGCTCATCGTCGAGTCGCTGGTGCTCGTCGGCGATCTGAACTGCGACGGGAACGTGGACTTCGGCGACATCAACCCGTTCGTGCTGGCGTTGACGAACCCCGCCGGCTACGGCGCCGCGTTTCCGAACTGTCCGTTCGAGAACCGCGACATCAACGCCGACGGCGTGTTCGACTTCGGCGATATCAACCCATTCGTCCGGCTGCTGACGAACCCGTAGCGGAGCGACCTGTCATGACCGCGGCGAGTTTGACGACTGACATACTCCACCGGGCCGCGCTTTTCCGCGGGCTGCCGCCTGCTGCGCTGGGGCGGGTGGCCGCCGTGGCCCGCTCCGCTGCGTTGGCGGCCGGACAGTGCCTGTACCGCGAGGGCGACACCTGTGCCGACGTGGCGATCCTGGGGGACGGCCTGATCCGCGTGTTCAAGGCCTGCCCGAGTGGCCGGGAAATCACGCTGTATCACGTCGAGCCCGGCGAGCCGTGCCTCGTCAACGTCGTGTGCGCCTACCTGCAATCGCCGACCCCGGCCAGCGCCACCGTCGAACGCCCCGGCACCGCGGTGCTCGTGCCGCACGCGCTGTTTCACGAGCTGGTCGGATCGGCCGCGCCGCTGCGCGACCAGCTCTTCGCCAGCATCGCCCGGCGGATGCTCGACCTCATGCTGCTGGTCGAGGAAGTGGCGTTTCGGCGGATGGACCGGCGCTTGGCTTCGTACTTGCGGAAGCGGTTTGAGCAGTGCCCGTCCGCTGATCCGTGGCTGGCAGTGACGCACGAGGAGATCGCCGCCGACCTGGGCTCGGCCCGTGAGGTCGTCAGTCGCCTGGTGAAGGAGTTCGAACGGATGGGGGTGGTGCAGCAGGGCCGTGGGCGGATCGGCCTGCGGGACGCCGGCCGGCTTCAGGACTTGGCCGACCTGGACCTCGCCGACGGAAAATAAGGCCCTGTGTGACCTGGGTCACGGAGAATTCTCTCCACAGGTCCTATTATCCAGCCAGTGAGCCGAAGTGGTGCTCGGGCACCCCGACCACGTGACCGGACACGCGGTGATCCATGCGCAGGGTTGCTGGGACGGGGCATCTGAAGGAGCGTCGGCCGGACACGACGCACATCAGCGAGGATTGAACCATGAAACGTACATTGGCAGCCGGAGCTTTCCTGGTCGGCGTGTTCTGCGGCACCGCTGCTGCCGAACCGCCGGTGGTTGTCGATCTTGGTCTGCTCCCCGGCGATGCGGGTGTCCAGGCGGCGTACAGCAGCCAACAGGACCACGCCGTCGCGCGCGGCGGCGACCAGTATCTCGCCGTGTGGAGCGACTATCGCTCGCAGAACGTCGGCAATTCGACGAACCAGAGCGCCGGCGACATCTTCGGCATCCGCTTGGACGCTGCCGGTGAGCCCCTCGACCCGGCCCCGTTGGCCATCAACGTGGCGATGGGCGAGCAGCGCTATCCCGTCGTGGCGTGGAATGGCGAGAACTGGCTGGTGGCATTCCGGAGCCAGGACCCGGTCGGGGGCTACTTTGCCAACCGGATCAGGGCCGTCCGCGTCTCACCGCAGGGCGAGGTGCTCGACGATCCGCCGCTACTGATCGCGGCCAGCGACCTGCCCTATCGCCTCGCGGGCCAGAACGGGCAGTGGTTGATCACGTACAACCTCTATCACGGCGGTGGCTACGGCACGTACATCGCGGGCCAACGGATCGGCGGCGACGGGCAGTTCCTCGACCCCACGGCGCTGCTGCTCCTCGACTGGTCCTACGGTACCCACCTGCTCTTGGCGACCAGCGGTGAGTACCTCGTCGCCGGATCGGACTGGAACAGCGCGTCAGTGATTCGGGCACAGCGCATCGGACTTGACGGCCAGCCCATCGGCAGCGAGTTCACGGTCCCCAGCCTGAACATCGGTACCAGCGGCAGCGAGTACTACGTTACCTGGGTTTCCAACTACACGGACCTTGTGGGTTCCCGCATGACCGCCACGGGCACGTTGTTGAATCCCACCGGCACTTTGCTGGTGTCCAACTTCTCACAGTACCAACACAGCAATGTCGCGCACGACGGCAACCTGTGGTGGATCGAATGGGGCGCGGGCAGCGAAATCCACACGCTGCGCGTTGCCGCCAACGGCGTGGTGCTCGATCCGAACGGCGGCCCGACCCTGCCGATCGCGATCGGGGGGACGATCAACTACGCCTACGGGCCGCAAATCGTGCCGCGCGCCGGCGGCGGTGTGCATTTCTTCTGGTTCGACCATCGAGTTGCTCTCGGATACAACAGCAATGTGTGGTGTTTGCCGGTGAACCCGGACAACACCCCCGACGTTGAGCGGTGCGCGTCCACCGGTACCGCGACGCAGCTCCTGCCGGACCTGGCAGAAGGCCCCGATGGTCAGGTCGTCGTCGCGTTCACGAGCCAGTTCGCCGGCGAAAGCCGTGTCTTGGTCCACCGGCTCAGCGCGATCGGGAAGCCGCTTGACCCCGAGCCGATCGAAGTCGCGCGCGGGCCGAACTTCCGCAAGGCCAGTATCGCGTGGAACGGGGCGCTGTACCTCGTCACTTGGGATTCCGGCGCGGCGGGCTCGTCCACCACGCAGATCAAGGCCCGGCGAATGAACGGTGACGGGACGTTCGTAGATCCGGCGCCGTTCGACGTGATGCCGGGCTTCAGCCCGGACGTCGAGGCGTTGGGCGAGGACTTCCTGGTCGCCGCCGCCCGCTTCGCCTCCAACCCGCAGTTCATCTACGCGTGGATGCGAATCGTTGATGGGCCGACGGGCGCGTTCCAGAATGCCGCGACCAATATCGGCGGCGGATACGTCTCGGTGGGACCCCGTGTTCACAGCGATAAGACACGCTGGATCGTGACCTACCACAGTCACTGGACGCACGACGATTCACGCTCCGACGCCGTCTACAACTTCGTCAACGCCGACGGATCGTTCACGCCGGCACGCAATCCGACCAACACGTCCGGCGGCTCGGGTACGCCCGACGTGGCTTTCTCCGGCCGCAAGTACTTGTTCGTGTGGCGCAGCAACACGCTGTCGAACGCGAACAACTACATATCCGGGCGGATCATGAACCCGGACGGCACGTTTGCCACCAATGCGTTCGTCATCGCCGAAGCTCCGGGGCGGCAGTTGCGACCCGTGGTCGGCTGGGATGGCAAGAGCTTCGTGGTTGCCTGGGACGACCAGCGGAATCAGCAGGCCTTCTTCGACGAACGCACCGACATCTATGGTGCGCGGGTTACCGAGGCCGGCGTCGTGCTCGACCCGGCCGGCTTCCCAATCCAGGTAGGTCCCGACGGCGACGCCACGGCGGCCGTTCTCAGTCGCGAGGACGCGGTGAGCTTCGTTGCATCCGCCCGCTTCGTAACCGACCTGCCGTTCGACTCGTATCGTGTCGGGATCACGCGTGTCGGCGCGCTCCCGTTCTCGCCCGGCGACCTAAACTGCGACGGGAACGTGGACTTCGGCGACATCAACCCGTTCGTGCTGGCGTTGACGAACCCGGCCGGGTACGCGGTTGCGTTCCCGAATTGCGACATCAAGAACGGTGACATCAACGCCGACGGCCTCGTCGACTTCGGCGATATCAACCCCTTCGTCCAGCTACTGACAGGTCCGTGAGCCAAACACAGTACAGGCGGACAGGATGGCGCCTACAAGACCACTCGTCGTGCGGTTGGCAGGAGATAAAGACCATGAAACGGCCATTCCTACTAATTGTCATGGGCGTCCTCGTGCTGGGCAGCGCCGCGCAGGCGCAGGTGAAGTATTCCTGGCGGTACTACCGCCCCGGAAACACCGGCATCCAGGGCGACTACTGCGATGCGATCTGGATCGGGGCCGACAACGATCCGTGGATCGGCGGGTACAATCCGTCGTTCGAGGAGGGCGGGCTCGCCAAGTTCGTTCAAGCGGAGAACCGCTGGGTCAACGTCTCGAACGTGGACTACCCGGAGATCGGGCACCCGGACAACACTGGCACCACCCGCGTCCGCGACATCACACCCGACGCCCACGGCAATCTGTGGATGGGCACGGGGCGCGGCGTGCTATTCTTCAACCCAGACGTGGGACCTTCCTCGCTGAAGCGATACGACGCTTCCAACTCGCCCTGGCCCGGCGGGTGGGTGACGAACATCGAGATTGCGCCCGACGGCACGGTCTGGGCCAGCGGATACGCCACCGTCTGGGGCGGCGGCGGTCTCATGCGGTTCAATCCTTCCACGAGTACCTGGACGTACCTTGGCTCCGGGCGCCCCGAGCGGCTGGCGATTCAGCCCAAGCCCGGCGGCGGGTACTACGTCTGGGCGGCGGAGGGCCCCGGTTACACGACCCCCGCACAGCGGTACGACAGTACGACGCAGACCTGGACGACCTTCCCTTCGACTAGCGGCAATCCGCGCAATCTCCCGGGCAACAAGTGCGTGGACGCCGCCGGCAACCTGTGGATCTATCGCGTCTTGCCTGACGGGTTCAACACCGCACTCGATTGCCGGCGCCCGGACGGGACGTGGGTCGGCGTGCCCGCGCATCCCGAGGGCGGCGCCGAGGTGACGCGCGCGTTCGGCACGCTCCAGGCCCTCACCGACGGCGGCTCCCAGCTCTGGCGCTTCAACGGCACCTCGTGGGTCGGCCTCGGAGACTGGGGCAACATCGCCTGGACCTACGATGTGGCGATCGACGGCACCGGCGCCGTCTGGGCCTGCGGCATCGGTGGCGCGGCCCGGCGCGACCCCGCCACCGGCTCTTGGCAGCGCTACCGCGTTACGAACACCAGCCAGTACGACTGGTTCGGCCGCGACCTCACGATCGACCCCGCCGGCGGAATCTACGCGTGCGCAAACGCCGCCCCCGGCTACGGCGGAATGGTCCGCTTCGACGGCACGCGCTGGATCGGCTTCAACAACCACCACTACGGGCTCGGCGTGTCCTGGCCGTTTCCGACCGACAACAGCAACGCCGTGTATGTGCGGCCGTCGAGCGGGAACGTGGTGGTGAACCCGATGTTCAATTACACGCACGAGTTCAAAGGGTCGAGTTGGGCCGCACTGCCCGGCGGATCGGACAAGGTCGTCGGCTACGTCGAGGATTCACTCGGGCGGCTGTGGGGCCTGGGCGAGTACCGTAGTCTCGGCATCTACCAGCACGGTGGCTTCACGAACTTCGTGATTTCGAGCTGGGGCCAGAGAATCCAGCGTGATCCGGACCGCCCCGGCACCATCTGGGCCCAGGCGGGCTACGAGCTGGTGCGCACCGACGGCGCGTACCGCTTCTCGCGTACGATCGCCGATTTCCCGGAGCTCACCGCGCAGAGCGATACATTCAGTGGACTAGCCGTCGCTGGCAACGGCGTTGCGTGGATCGGGTGCACAGTGAAGAAAGGTGCGGGCGGTACCGGCGGCGGGCTCATCCGTATCGACGCCAATACGGGCGCGTATACCATGCTCCGCCACGGCGTGAACTGGCCGTTCCCGGGGCAGTACGTCTCGCCCCTGGCGGTGACGCCGGACGGCCGCGTGTGGATGCAGTACGACACCGACTATCCGTACACCCTCCGCGGCCTGCTCTGGTGGGACGGCACGAACATCGGCACGTTCCCGGCGCCGCCGGGCGGCGAGCCGCAGTGGGGCGGCCTGCCGCACGCCCAAATCTACGACCTCGAGGTCAAGCTCATCCCTGGCGGGTATGAGCTGTGGATGCAGTGCGCCAGTCGCGGCATCGCCGTACTGGCGGTGACCACGGGCCTGCCGGGCGACCTCAACTGCGACGGGTTCGTCGATTTCGGCGACATCAACCCGTTCGTGCTGGCGTCGACGAACCCAGCCGGGTACGCGGTTGCGTTCCCGAATTGCGACATCAAGAACGGTGACATCAACGCCGACGGCCGCGTGGACTTCGGCGACATCAATCCGTTTGTGGGATTGTTGACAAGTGCCAGGTAGCCCATCAGCTAGTGGTCAGTGCTGCACGGGCTGACCGTGCCGGTGCTTCTCGGGTGTGAAAGAGCGGCGCTGCACTCTCGGCGCCGCGCGGACCCCGCCGGCCGGAGCGATTCGGCGAGTCTGCGGTCGTGCCGTGACGCTCGCACAAAAAAGAGGGCACCGAGCGCCGTGCGGCCGTCCCGGTGCTCTCCGGAGGGGAAAGAAGCAATTGTAGTTTAGCCTATCTGGGCCTCATGTCAAGCGTTTTTATCGGTCTATTCGAATTTTTCGGACGTTCGCATGAAGATCGCGCTAAGTTATTGACACCTTAAAACTTGCGTCAGCATTCGCCACTGTCGGCGCGCCGGTAGCTCGAAATTCGGCTTGACACTGCCCGCGCCGCCACACTGTAGTAAAACCGTCACTTGCTCAGGCGCCAGCCTGGGTCGGCGAAAACGTGGCCGACGCCGGCCCCTGGCGCGAGCCGGCAGGAGTACGGAATGCCACTGGTCGACCTACGTCCCCAAGCTGTGCGGCGCAACCCTCAAGAGCTGCTGGAACACTTGCAGACGTTCGAGCTGGACTTGAAGTTCTCGGCCGGCATTTGGTTCTTCGGGCCGGCCGGCAGCCGCTTCCATGCCCGTTACGGGCCTGAGCGTAGCATCGAGCAGCGTCTCGAGGTGGCAGCCCGGCTGCGCCCTCACGGATTGACCGCGCTGGAGGCTCACTATCCCAACGAGATCAACGAAGAGAACCTCGGTCTGTGGCAGGAATTCGCGCGCGATAGCGGCATCCGCTTGATCACGATCATCCCACTGCTGTTTTGGGATGAGCAGTTCGAATGGGGATCGCTGTCCAACCCGCTGGAGCCAGCGCGAGCGGCGGCGGTCGAGCGCACCAAACGGGCTCTACAACTGAACCAGCAGCTCGGCACCGATTTCGCCGTCGTCTGGCCGGGCATCGACGGATACGAGAACCCGTTCGGCATGGATTTCGTAGCCCTGCGCGATCGCTTTGTAGATGGGTTGGCCGAAGCGATGGATGCGGTGCCCGGCGTGCGCATCGCGTTCGAACCAAAACCCTATGAGCCGCGCGGGCGCATCTTGTTCGGCACGACGCCCGAGGGTTTGTTGCTGGCACATCAGGTGGAATCCCGTCTGCGCCACCCGGAGAACCGACGCCTCCTGACTGAAGGCCACGCGCTTTGCTGTTTGAACCCCGAGATCGGCCACGTCCTGATGGGCTACGAGGATCTGGCGTATGCCTACAGTTGGCCGCTGTCCGAAGGTCGGCTGGCTCACACACACTGCAACAGCCAGCCCCTGGGGAATTACGATCAGGACCTGAATGTCGGCGTGGTCGCGCCGGAACAGCTCGAAGCCCTGCTCTACACGCTAAAGATGTACGGTTACCGGGGCTATTTCGGCATCGACATCAACCCGGAGCGCATGCCGGTAGAGGCGGCCCTGAAAAACAGCATGGACGCCATCCGGGCCGCGAACGATCGCATCAACGGGTTGGATCACGAGGCGATAATCTACGCGCAGATGCACCCGGATAAGGCACGCGGGTGGCTGGAGGCGTACCTGATTCGGGCGCGGGCGCCGCGTCCGGAGCGTCTTGATCCTTTGGCACGTCCTTTGTAGCAACGGCTCAGGGAGTCCTTGAGTGTACCTGACCCGGCGGCAGCGGGGCATTCGATGAACGCTTCTTCGACAGCTCGCCGCGGCGCACGCCTGAGCGTGGCCCTGGCGCTTATGGCGTTGGGCTGCGCGTCGTGTTCGCGCTCGCCGGCCACGAGCACCGCTCCCGCTGACGTTTTGCCAGGTCCGCGAGAGACGGTGAGACGCATCATGGAGCTGCGCGCCGCTCGTCATTACCGGGAGTTGTCGGCCCACATTGTGCCGCAGCGCGGCGCCGAGGTTGTCGATTTCCTGCTGGCGCTGGACGCTTTCCTGGCCGCTAACAGTCGTCTGTGCAACTGGTTGCGCACCAACGTCGGGCTGGGCCTGTCGCAAACTATCGATCAGGCCTACGTCGCCGATGACCTTAGCGTCTATGCCGGCGAGAGTCTGGGTGTCTTCAGTCGGCGGGTCGAGCTACTGGACGAGTCGCTGACCGGCGATCTGGCTACGGTGACCTACACCACCGAGAATCGCCTGCCAGCCAAAACCGTGCGTATGCGACAGGTGTCCGGCCGCTGGCTGTTCGACCCCGGCGGGCCACTCACGCCGCACTTGGCGGCGGCATTTCAGGACATGGCGCGCGGGCTGGAACAGGTTCTGGCAGAATTGGAACAGGGTCGGCCGACTACTCGGCAGCTTCTCGATAGCCCGGAGCCACTACAGCAGAAGGTCATGGCGCGGCTACGCCGCGGCGTCGGGCTGCTGTCCAAGGCCCAGCTCGAGCTGGCGCCGACCGCCGCGACACGGCCCGTAGAGCCATGAGCCGCAGCCGCCGCCTGCTACTGGTACGCCACGGTCTGCCGGACTATCGCGGGGGACAGTCTGGTGACATCTTTCCCGGGCCGCCGCTGTCGGAAACTGGACGGCTGCAAGTCGAGCAATCGGCGGCGGTTGTGGCGACGCACCTGCCGCGCTGCGTCTACAGCTCGCCGCTGACGCGCGCATGGCAGACCGCCGAGTGCATCGCCCGCCGGTCAAGTTGTCCTCTGCGTATCGAACCGGCCCTGACCGAATGGCACCGCAGCGAGAAGTTGTACGAGGTCAGCGTCCGGTCGACGAGTTGGTTGGTGCGCTGGCTGCGCGGTCCGGAGCCGTGCGCCGTGGTCGTCAGTCACGCTTCTCCGCTGCTGGCGCTCTTGCGTTCGGCGCTGTTCCTCCCGCACGTTGGCTGGCATCATGCCGGTCACCCCGAGCGGCTTCAGCTCGCCAGCGCCGATCGTTTCGAGATGTCCATGGGGGCGGTTTTCGAGCTGCTGATAACAGCGGGTGCTGTTCGTGCCGCCTGTCTGTTTCATCCGCAGCCGCGTGTGCTCAGTCAGGTTCGCGGTCGGTGCCTGGCCCGCCTGCCGCGCCCCGGTGCGGGGGGCGGCGAGAATCTCTGCCTGCGTCGGAAGAACTGGCTGGCGTTGATCGGTGCCGGTTCGGCGGCAGACCTCAGAGTACTCGCAGCCACAAAGCCTTGAGGTAGGCGGATTCCGGACAATCCGGCATTACCGGGTGGTCGGGGGCGGCGCCAGTCTGGTCGAAGGCTTGTACTCGTCGCCCGGCATGCTGCGCGGCGCGCTGCACAGTGTCGGCGAAGGTGCTGGGTGAGACCAAGCCGCTGCAACTGCATGTCAGCAGCAGTCCGCCGGGACGTACCACCCGAAGCGCCAGATGGTTAAGGTCGTGGTACTTCTGCAAAGCCTGCGCGAGTTCAGCGCGGTAGGTGGCCAGTTTGGGCGGATCGAGCACGACCACATCGTATTGCCGCTGGTTCGCCAGCAGTTGGCGCAGATATGTGAAAGCGTCCGCGTACACGAACTCGATACGGGTCTGGTTCAGGTTGGCGTTCTCGCGCGCCAGGGCGATGGCGGCCTCATCGAGGTCCACGCCGGTCACCTCGCGGGCCTCGCCCAGCTTCCGCGCGCAGAGGGCGAAGCCGCCCGTGTAGCAGCAGAGATCGAGCACCGTGGCATCGCGGCATAGAGTGGCCAGACGCCGGCGATTCTCGCGCTGGTCGCAGAAGAATCCCGTCTTGTGGCCGTGGCGAATGTCCACGCGGTAGCGTATGCCGTGTTCGCGGATGGTCACGCGCGGTGCGCTGGCTTCCCACTGTCGCGGACCGCCCGGAATCCAGAAGCCCTCGAGCTGTTCGATGCGTGCGTCGGCCCGCCAAAACACCCGCCAGGTCGGGCCGGCCTGATCAGGTCGATCCAGGCAGGTCGGCGTGCCGAGAATCTGACCCAACAGTGCCGCCAGTTGTTCGCGGCGCTGAAACATACCCAGCGAAAAGAACTCGAACACCAGGCAGTCCGCGTAGCGCTCGGCCACCAAACCGCTCAGGTCGTCACCTTCGGCATGCACCAGGCGATAGGCATCGGTCACTTCTTCCAGGCGCAGCTTGCGGCGTAGATCAACCGCCTGCTGCAAACGCTGCCGCCAGAAGATCTCGTCGATCTTGACATCTTCATGTGTCAGGACGCGCACGCAGATCTGCGAACGCGGGTTGTACAAGCCGCGCCCGAAAAAATGGCCGCTTTTGTCGTAAAGGGCCACCACGTCGCCGGGCTTGGCCGCCGGGTCGGCTTGCCGAACCATCTTCCGGTAGATGAATGGATGCCGCGACGCCGAACGCAACTGCACCCACGGCGACTCGAAATTGGCGCTGCTTGCCGAGGCTGGGTGGTGCAACGATGCCGGCACCGGCAGTTCCATCTCTCCGGGGTTTCGCGTTGGGTGCGAAAGCTCTCGCCGCCTGGCATGATGATGGGCGGCCTCCTTCCATCTGGCAAGGCGCCGGCGGGCGTAGTTGCGGGTGAGGTTGCCGGCTGGATAATGCCTCTGCGGTGCTGCCGGTTGGTGCATCTGGATCACCAATCCGCTGAAAAACGGGTGCCGAGGCCGATGGCTTTCCAGCGGCGTTCTCCAGGCGCTCGCGCAACACGCCCGGCCGACTGCGCTACTTGCGAGGTATCTGTGAACCGGAAAATCGTTACCGTCTTCGGCAGCTCTCAACCGACACCTCCTGACCCGGACTACGACGTGGCATACGAGCTAGGCCGGGCCCTGGCTCGAGCTGGTTGGACGCTCTGCAACGGCGGGTACGGGGGCACTATGGAGGCCGCGGCGCGTGGGGCTGTGGAAGCGGGGGGGCACACCATCGGCGTAACCCTGGCGAGTTTCAGCGCCCGCCGCGGCGGAGCCAACCCCTACATTCGCCAAGAGGTGCCCACGTTCGACCTGCTCAGTCGCCTTAATACGCTGTTGCGGCTGGGACGGGCATATGTGGCGCTGCCCGGCGGCACCGGCACACTACTGGAACTTGCCGCCGCCTGGGAGATGTTGGCCAAGGGCCTCTTACCCCCTCGCCGCCCGCTGATTCTGCTCGGCCAATACTGGCAGCCGGTCGTCGAATTGGCGTCCGGCGACCGCCCCGTCGAGCTGCAACCGCTGGTGGTCGGCAGCGTCTCGGAGGTAATTGCTCTCCTGCTGAAGACTTGGAATGCGCAGCCCGCCCCTGGAACCGCGGCAGCCGACCCCGGAGACGTGGACCCACCTTGACCGTTTTGATAAGATGCACCGGAGTGTTGACAGCACTGAATGAGACGGCGGGGCCTTTCCGGAGGATCAAGGATATGTGTCACCCGAACGGCAAAAAAACGATCGTGATCTTGACGCTTGTCGGCTTAGGCGCCTTGGCCATGGCCCAGGTGCCCCCGCCGGCCAGCGCGCCTGCTACCCAGCCGGTCCAGGCGGGGGAGCCGCGCCTGGAAATCAGCCCGCCGGAATTCGACTTCGGCGAGGTCTGGCAGGGGGCGCCAGCGAAGTGCGAGTTTACGGTCAAGAACGTCGGCACAGCGCCGTTGACGCTGGAGGTTCGTAGCGGCTGCGGGTGCACTGTTGCCACGCGTCCGAAGAGTCCATTGGAGCCCGGAGAGTCGGCCACGTTCTCGACAACGTATAACACCGACACCTACACGGGCCCGGCCAACAAACGGGTTACCGTGCTGACTAACGACCCTGACCGCAAGGAGGTCGCCATTCCGGTCAAGGGCAACGTCAAGCCGCTCTTCACTACCACTCCCAACAACCGCATCAATTTCCAGGTTGTCGGCGAGGAAGAGGCTCAGACGCAGGTCATGCGGCTGCAAAGCCGCTACGACAAGCCGCTTGCTCTCAAACTCAAGGAGGGACAGGACTTCGGAAGATTCGAGGTCAAGCTCAATGAACTGGTACCTGGCAAGGAGTGGGACCTGGTCGTCACCACCAAGCCCCCGCTGCCAGTGGGCTTCAGTCGTGCCAACGTCGTCCTGGAGACCGGCTTGGAGACGCCAGAGAGCGTGTCGTTCTTCGTCAGCGCCAACGCTCAGCCGCGCGTTTTCGCGACGCCGCCCAAGCTGTACGTAGCCGCCAATAACAAGGAACCAAGCCAGCAAATTCTGCGTGTGCAGTCACGCGACGCGAAGAAGCCGCTGAAGATCACCGGATTGGAGGCCAAGCCGGATAGCATCAAATGCGAGCTGCTGCCAGAGGAAGCGCCAGTCAACGATGTCGTTGTCAGGCAAATCCGGGTGACACTGCCGGCCTATGACGATCTCCCGGCCGAAGGCGGGAAGCTGGTAATCCACGTTGACGACCCGTCGCCGCAGTACCGTGACCTGGAGGTGCCGATCGTCAAGTACGCGGCCGTCATGCGGAAGGCCGCTCCGGATGGGGCCCCCGGTCGCCCGCGACCGATTCAGGTCCAGCCACGGGAACAGCCCGGTACCGACGATTCCGAGCAGAAACCCGTCGAGAAGTCCTAGGGCGGCGAACGTCCCGTGACGGCGCCTCTGCTGCCGGCAAGTTGCGCACCGCCGTCTCATGACTGTGCCAGGTCGGTGATGAGCTTGCGCTGGGGGAGGCGCTGTGTGCATCTTGGGTGGGCGTGCGGCCTGTCGCGCGTGCCGGTTTCTTGACGTGCGGACACGGTGGCGGGGGCCCAGTCTGCCGGGGTGTGACGACTGTGTACAAAGTTCTTCTACCCGACCCGCTGGATGATGAGTCTGAGGCGCGGCTGGCCGCCGCTGCGGAGATTGTCCGGGCGCCCGACGTCACCGAGGCTACACTCCTGCAACTGGTCGGCGATTGCGACGCGCTGGTCGTGCGAACGCACCGGCCGGTTACACGGCGACTACTGGAGGCGGGGCGCCGTCTACGTGTGGTG
>Ga0129299_1002117_pt1 | contig 13223 bp, 7 predicted proteins | sample ConPoolayeCmetaG_FD_94477 | JGI IMG/M metagenome (GOLD analysis project Ga0129299, IMG submission 94477) | Hot spring microbial mat communities from California, USA to study Microbial Dark Matter (Phase II) - Cone Pool mat layer C metaG ... | reverse complement strand
CACGCCAGCCAGGGAGCTGCTGGTCAACACCGCCCTGACCTACCTCGACAACCTCCGCGCCGAAGCCGGCGAGGATCCGACGTTCCTGATCGACCTCGCCGCCGCCCATTACCGTCGCGCGATGGAGCTGCGGCAGTCGCTGGCCGACGCCGACCCCCACAACGCCAAGGCCCGCCGCGACCTGACCATCAGCTACGACCGCGTCGGCCGCTCCGAGGCCCTCGCCGGCCGCATGGACGCCGGCCTGGCTCTCGCCCGGAAATCCCTCGAGCTCCGCCGGCAACTCCTGGAGGCGGATCCCTCCAATGCCCGAGCACGCGGGGACCTCGCCGTTGGGCATGAACGCCTGGCCGACCTGCTGAGCATGGCCGGGCAGAAAGAACTTGCCGTGGACCACTATCGGGCCTCCTTCGATATCTGGCGCGATCTGGCCGCGACGGAGCCGAACAACGTCTGGTACCGCGGCGGGCTGGCCAATGGACATATTTATCTGGGCGATGCCCTGATCGAAGCGGGGCGGCCGCCCGAGGCGCTGGAGCATTTCGAGGCGGCTCTGGCGGCGCGCCAGGCCATGGCCGACGCCGCGCCCGGCGACCCGGAAACGCGGCGAAGCCTGTCCGTCGCTCACGAGCGAGTGGGCGACCTGTTGCTGAGGCTGGCCCGACCGGCGGAAGCCCTGCCGCACTACCAGTCCGCGCAAGTGATCGTGGAGGAGGAGTCCGACGCCGCTCCCGACAATGTGACGATCCGTCGCTATGTCGGCGTCGGCCACTGCAAGATCGGCAAGGCGCTGGCCATGCGGGCCGCGCACCCGGCCACGCCGGATGCCGAACGCGGGGACCATTATCGCGCCGCTCGCCGCGCGTACGAGAAGGGCCTGGCGGTGTTCGTCGACCTCCGCGACCGCAAGCTACTGCCGCCGCATGAAGAGGACATCATCCCTCAGATCGAAGCCGACCTCGCCGCCTGCGACGCGGCCCTGGGGGAAGCGGAGGCGGAAGCGCCACGACCGGACCACTCGACGACGAGAACATCCGATCCACCTTGACGCCGCGGAGGGCGGCTGGTCCAGATCGCTCGCCTTATCCCACGGCCGTCCGTCCGCTCACCGCTTCTGCGTGGCAGGAGAGCCGCGGCGGCGATATGCTGCTCCACCGCGTGGAGAACCCAACGAGGATCAGCCTATGGCCAAGCCATCATCCCCGAAGGCGGGCAACTCCGGCGAGGCCGTGCCGGCATCGGCTGAACGCCGGATCGCGGAGGAGTATCTGGGAGAATTGAAGGCCGTCCGCGACAGCAACGCGGGCGAGCCGGAGACCTCCTTCTATCCCGCGCTGTCCAATCTGTTCAACGCCGTCGGGGCCTCGCTCAAGCCCCGCGTCCGCTGCGTGATGAACCTCCGCAACCAGGGCGCGGGCCTGCCGGACGGCGGGCTATTCACGGCCGACCAGTTCCAACGACCAACGGATACTCAGGCCAAGGACGGCCAACTCCCCAGCCGCGGCGCGATCGAAGCCAAGAGCACACGACCGGACGTCCGCGACATCGCCGCCGGGCCGCAGGTCGCGGCGTACCTGAACACCTACGGCATCGTCATCGTCACCAACCTCCGCGAATTCCTGGTCGTCGAACGCGGCGCCGGCGGGCATCCCCTGGAGCGCGAGGCCTTCTCCCTGGCGGACGACGAAACGACATTCTGGCAAGACCGGGTGGCCCATCCGCGGCGGACGGCGCAGGAACACGGCCGGCAGTTGGTCGAGTTCATCCGGCGGGCCGCTCTGCACGCCGCGCCGCTGATCGACCCGAAGCAGGTGGCGTGGTTCCTGGCGTCGTACGCACGGGACGCCCTGGCCCGGGTGGAACTGCGGAAAGACCTTCCGGCCCTTCAAGCCGTTCGCACCGCCCTCGAAGAGGCGCTGGGGATGAAGTTCACGGCGGAAAAGGGCGAGCACTTCTTCCGCTCGACGCTGGTGCAGACCCTTTTCTACGGTGTGTTCTCGGCCTGGGTCCGCTGGCACAAAGACCGACCAACCGCCGGGTCGCGTTTCGACTGGCGAACGGCGGAATGGACTTTGCACGTGCCGTTCATCCGAGTGCTGTACGAGCAAGTGGCGAGCAAGAGCCAGTTGGAGCCTTTGGGGCTGGTGGAAGTGCTGGATTGGGCGGCGGGCGTGCTGAATCGCGTGGACCGCGGGGAGTTTTTCAAGCGGTTCGAGCTGGACCACGCCGTGCAGTACTTCTACGAGCCGTTCCTGGAGGCCTACGACCCGGAGCTACGCAAGGCCCTGGGCGTCTGGTACACCCCGCCGGAAATCGTCAAGTACCAGGTCGCCCGCGTGGACACGGTCCTGCGCGAGGAACTGGACCTGCCCGACGGCCTGGCCGACCCGAACGTGATCGTGCTGGACCCGTGCTGCGGAACGGGGGCCTACCTGTTGGAAGTATTGCGCTGCATCGGCGCCACCCTGCGAGACAAGGGCGGCGATGCGCTGGTCGCGTCGGATCTGAAGAAGGCAGCCGCAGACCGCGTCTTCGGTTTCGAGATTTTACCCGCTCCGTTCGTGGTCGCGCACTTGCAGTTGGGCTTGATGCTCCAGGCGGAAGGCGCGCCGCTTTCGCCTCAGCGCGGGGAGCGCGTCGGCGTGTATCTGACCAATTCCCTGACCGGCTGGGAGCCGCCCAAGCAGCCCAAAACTCTGCTCTTTCCGGAATTGCAGGAAGAGCGCGATGCGGCGGAGCGCATCAAGCGGGAGAAGAAGATCCTCGTGGTATTGGGCAATCCCCCTTACAACGCCTTCGCCGGAGTCAGCCCGGAGGAGGAACAAGGGTTGGTCGAGCCGTACAAGAAGGACTTGAACAAGCCCGTAGCCCAGGGCGGCTGGGGCATCAAGAAGTTCAATCTGGACGATCTCTATGTCCGCTTCTTCCGACTGGCGGAGCGTCGCATCGCGGAGATGACCGGCCAGGGCGTGGTGTCGTTCATCTCCAACTTCTCGTATCTGGACGATCCCTCGTTCGTGGTGATGCGGCAACGATTCCTTGCCGGATTTGACAAACTCTGGTTTGACTGCCTGAACGGCGACAGCCGCGAGACCGGCAAGCTCACGCCTGACGGCCGGCCCGATCCTTCGGTCTTCTCTACTGAGCACAACCGCGAGGGCATCCGCGTCGGAACCGCTGTCTGCCTCATGTTGCGTAACCGCGTGCGGGAGAAGAAACCGATCGTTCGCTTTCGACAGTTTTGGGGAGCCAGCAAACGTGCTGACGTGCTAAAGAGCCTGAAAGCGCGGCGCTTCGACAGAACCTACGCTCGTGTCGTTCCTGGACCGGATGGCCGATTTGCCTTTCGGCCTGAAAGCGTGGCCCCTCACTACACCGCCTGGCCCCGCGTGATTGACCTCTGCGCCATTCCTCCGTCCAACGGCCTCATGGAGAAACGCGGTGGTGGGTTGATTGATATTGACCGCGACAGACTGGCGGCCCGCATGCGAGACTACTTCAACCCGAGGTTGTCCTGGGACGAGTACAAGGCACGCCACCGGGCCCTCACCGGAAACGCGGCCCGCTTCAACGCGAAGGCGGCGCGCAGCAAGGCACTTGCCGCTGAGGCATTCGACGAGGATTGCATTCGCCACTACGCGATCCGCCCGTTCGATGTCCGCTGGTGTTACTACACCGGCGTCCGGCCGGTGTGGAATGAGCCACGACCGTCGCTTTACGCTCAGTGCTGGTCGGGGAACGCTTTTCTGATGACTCGACCGGCGGGAGTTGCATCACCTGAGGGAGCCCCATTCTGCTTTACAAGCCTGCTTGGGGACAACGACGCGTTGCGAGGACATGCCTACTACTGCCCTATCCGACTGATGAACGGCGACCGACTGACCAAGACCCAACACGCCACCCTGTTCGATGCGGTCGGCTCCGCGCGCGAGGATGAGCGGCCCCTCGCCAATCTCTCAAAGGCCGCGCGCGATTACCTTGCCACCCTCTGCATCAAGAAGCCCGATGTCTCGGAAGACCTGCAATCGCTTCTCTGGTGGCATGTCCTGGCCGTCGGCTATAGTCCGGCGTATCTCCGCGAGAACGCCGACGGCATCCGGCGGGATTGGCCCCGTATACCGCTGCCCGAAGACCGCGACGTGCTCGATGCGTCGGCTAGGCTGGGCCGGCAGGTCGCCGCACTGCTGGACACGGAGACAGACGTGCCCTCCGTGACGAATGGGAGATTACGACCGGTCTTTCGAACTCTCGGCGTTTGCTCAAAGCTCGGCGGCGGCGCGATCGACCCGTCCGGCAACGACCTGGTCCTGACCGCCGGTTGGGGTTACGCCGGCAAGGACGGCGCCACCATGCCCGGCAAGGGCAAGTCCGTCGAGCGAGAGTACAACGAAGCCGAACTCAAAGCCATCGGCACCGAGGCCGCGGCCCGCGGGCGGTCGCGAGACGACGTGCGGCGACTGCTGGGGGCCGGCACATTCGACATCTTCCTCAACGACCGGGCGTATTGGCGCAACATCCCGGCGAACGTGTGGAACTTCCACATCGGCGGCTACCAGGTCATCAAGAAGTGGCTCAGCTACCGCGAGCAAGACCTCCTCGGCCGCGCCCTCACGCCCGACGAAGTCCGCGAGGTCACGAACATGGCCCGCCGAATCGCCGCCCTGGTCCTGCTCCAGCCGGAGTTGGACGCCAATTACCAGCGGGTCAAAAACTACGCCTATGACTGGCCCGCCGCCGGCGCGGTATAACCCTCCCCTCATGGACCTCACCATCCTCCTCGTCTTCGCCCTTGTCTATCTCGGCATGGTCCTCGGCGGCGTGCCGGGGCTGGCCATCGACCGCACCGGCGTCGCCCTGCTCGGCGTGATCGTGCTGCTGGCCACCGGGCGGCTCAGCCCCGAAGCCGCCTGGAGCTCCGTCGACGTGCCGACCATCGCCCTGCTGCTCGGGCTGATGGTCGTCTCCGCCCAGTTCCGCCTCGGCGGTATGTACTCGGCCATCACCCGGCGGATCGCCGCCGCCGACGTGCGGCCCGACGTCCTGCTGCTGCTCGTCATCCTGGTCTCCGCCGGCTTGTCCGCCGTGCTGGCCAACGACATTGTCTGTCTGGCCATGGCCCCGCTGCTGGTGGAGGGTTGCCTGCGGCGCGGGCTGAAGCCGGTTCCGTTCCTGCTGGCCCTGGCCTGCGCCTCCAACGTCGGCTCCGCCGCCACGTTGATCGGCAACCCGCAGAACATGCTGATCGGCCAGAAACTACCGGTCTCTTTCGCCGGCTACCTGTTCGATGGCGGCGTGCCCGCCCTGCTGGGCTGCGGCGTGATCTGGTGGATCGTCCGCCGCCAGGTCGGCTGCGACTGGTCCCACCCGGTCGGCGGTGTCGAAGTGGAAGCCCCGACCTTCAATCCCTGGCAAACCGCCAAAGGGGTGGCGGTCCTGCTGGCCCTGATGGTCGTTTTCCTGTTCACGACGCTGCCGCGCGAGGTCGCAGCCATGGCCGCCGCCGGCCTGCTGCTGATGAGCCGCCGAATGCACACCCGCAACATGCTCGGCCTGGTCGATTGGCACCTGCTCGTCCTCTTCGGCGGTCTGTTCGCGGTCAACCACGCCCTCGCCGCCTCCGGCATGCTCGCCCAGGGCATGACCGGACTACGCGGGGCAGGCATCCACCTGGAGCATCCCGCGTGGCTCTTCGGCGTGACCACCGTGCTGTCCAACCTGGTCTCGAACGTGCCCGCCGTGATCCTCCTGCTGCCGGCGGCGACGCACCCCAAGGCCGCGGCGATTCTGGCCCTGTCCAGCACGCTGGCCGGCAACCTGTTCATCGTCGGGAGCATCGCCAACATCATCGTGGTGGAGCAGGCCGCGCGGCTGGGCGTCCCCGTGTCCTGGCGGACCCACGCCCGGATCGGCGTGCCCGTGACGCTGGCCACGCTGCTCATCGCGGCGGGTTGGCTGTGGTGGCGGGCGTCGATGTGAGCGGCTGATCGGGGCCACCGCGGGGCGGGGCGGGACGCGGTGAAGAACGCGGATCAGGCCGTGGCGGCGACCTGGGCGAGGACCGGCGAGCGGTCGTTCATCTCCGGCTGATACTCCGGAACGATCTCCTTCAAACGAGCCTTCAGTTCCGTGGGCGGGAGCCGGTCGGCATCGGCGACCAGGGCCTCCAGCAGGCGGCAAACCCGCGGCCAGTCTTCCTTGCGGTTGCGCCAGACGTAGATCTTCTCGTGCGTCGTTCGCCCCATGTCCTCGCCCTTGACGCTCAGCTCCTCATAGAGCTTCTCGCCGGGACGGATGCCGACGATCTTGATCTCGATGTCCTCGCCGGGGCGAAGACCGCTGAGGGTGATCATCTCGCGGGCCAGGTCCAGGATCTTGACCGGCTCGCCCATGTCCAGCACGAAAATGTCGCCGTCCTGCCCCATGGTGCCCGCCTGGAGGACGAGCTGCGACGCCTCGGGAATGGTCATGAAGTAGCGGGTCATGTTCGCATCGGTCACGGTGACCGGCCCGCCGGCGGCGATCTGCTTCTGGAAGATGGGGATGACCGAGCCGCTGCTCCCCAACACGTTTCCGAAGCGCACGGTCATGAACTGCGTCGCCGAATCCTGACGAAGCTGCTGGATGTACATCTCCGCGACACGCTTGGTGCAGCCCATGACGCTGGTGGGGTTGACCGCCTTGTCCGTGGAAATCATCACGAAACGGCTGACGCCGTGCCGCCGGGCCGTGTCCGCCACCGTCTTCGTGCCGAGAATGTTGTTCTTGATGGCTTCGCCGACGTTGATCTCCATCATCGGCACATGCTTATGGGCCGCGGCGTGGAAGACCACGGCGGGCTTCTCCTCCGCGAAGATCACGTCCAGCCTTCGGGCGTCGCAGATGTCGGCGATGCAGCAGCGGCGGGGTATGGCGGGCGCCAGCCGCTCCAGCTCGCGGTCGATTTCGAACAGCGGGTTCTCCGCCTGCTCCAGCAGAACCAGCCGGGACGGCGCGAACCTCAGCACCTGGCGACAGATTTCCGAGCCGATCGAACCGCCCGCCCCGGTGACCAGCACCCGCTGACCTTGCAAGAGGTCGCGGATGCCCGCGGTATCCAGCTCCACCTGTTCCCGGCCGAGAAGATCCTTGATGTCCACGTCGCGAATCTGCGAAACCGTGACGCGGCCTTCGATGACCGCCTCCATCGCCGGGATGGTCCGCAGGCGAACGTTGAGGCCCTGGACTTCCTCCACCAGCTTGCGGAGCCGCTTCTGCGGCAGGTTGGGTATGGCGATCAGGAGTTCCTCGATCTCGTGCCGTTCGCAGAAGCGACGGACCTCCGAGACCGGGCCGAGCACCGGCACGCCGTGGATCAGCGAGCCTTGTCGGGCCGGATCGTCATCGAGGAACCCCGCCACGTTGTAGCGGTCCACCGGCATACGCAGGATTTCGCGGAGCAGGGCCTCGCCGGTGTCGCCGGCGCCGATGATCAGGCAGTGCCGCCGCCCGGTCGTGGGAACCGGACGAACCTCCTCGTAGTACAGCCGGACGATGATGCGGGCTCCGCACACGACCGCCACGGTCATGCCCAGATCCAGCAGGAAGACCGACTGCGGAAACCGCCCGCGGGAAGCGAAGAACCCCGCCGTGTCGGGGTTCAGCATGTGATAGCCGACCTCGATGGCGAAGAACACCGCGATGAAAGCGAAGGTTCCGTACCAGGCGGCCTTGAAAACCGCCCATACGTCCCGCATGCCCACATACCGCCACGACCCCCGAAACAGGTTCATCCGGCTGAAGATGGCGAACTTCAGACATAGCACGATCGGCAGGAGAGGCAGGAAGAAGGGGCGAACCCAATCCTCGAAATGCCCGAAGTTGTAATACAGCCCGAACGAACTGAAGAATGCGATCGTGAACAGCGCCAGGTGGGCAACCCAGGCGATCACCCGGCGATGACGCACGATGAACGGCGTGGCGCGATCTCGACCTGTGGCTGAACCTTCTCGCATGAATGCGTCGCGTTACCGGCCGGGCCGGCCGGCTCCCGCAGTCTTCATCAAACCCGAACAGACCTCGTGGCGGCCTGATGCCTTCCCCTGACCCTTCGCCCGCTCCACCGCGTGACAACCGCTCGGCGTCAGGAATCCGGCCCGCCCTCGCGGGTCTCGGCCAGCAACCGACGGAATTTCTGGATGTGAGGGACGTAAGCGGAATCCATGTTCCTCTCGGCGTTTTCCGCCGCCGTGATGGCCGTGGCCACGTGCCCGTTCAACCATGCGAAGTAGGCCATCAGCAGGTTGGCTTGCGGGCTGTCCGGATTGGCATTCGCCAACGCCGTCATGTTGTCCACCGTGCGGCGGAAGTTGCCCCTCCGGGCCGACTCATCGGCGCCGGGAAACATCAGGTCTACGAAGTTGTCGATCCGCAGATCGTCCAGCTTCTCAGCGTTCTGAAACGCCTTGAGCAGCGAACTCACCGCGCGGTTAAAACGCTCGCCCTGAACGGCGGCGAAAACATCTCCCAGAAAGCCGCGGGTGCCGCGGGATTCCAAACCGCGGACGATCTCAAAGCAATTGGCCGCGGCGGAGGGCTTGGCGTTTCGCAGGTAGCTCGCGCCAAGCTCATAATAATCGTCGGCCTTGCTTCGCAAACGCGCCGCTAGGCGATCCTGGTAGCCGCGGGGATCCGACGACTCGGCGGCGGGCGAACTCCCGGAATCCGGAGGCTGCCGCACTTGGTCGGAGTCCGGGGTGGACACGGCCGGCAGACCCGCAGGAGTGGCCGCCGGCCCCGCCAGACGGCCGGTGACGCCGGGCCACGACCCGATGTCGCCCCGGCGTCGACCGCTGACATCCTTTACATAGTCTGCCCGCCCGATCAGGCGCGAAATCCGCGAGCCGAGGTTAGACCGGCTGCGAAGCAGGTTCCGACGCTCCATGATCACGCGGATCGGGCTGTAGGACGGCGGAGGAGCGGCCATAAGACCTTCGGTTCGCCCGCCGAACTGAGAAAGCTGCCGAATCCGATCCGTCCGAGTCCGAAAGCCGGCGTACTGCCTGGGGCCGGCCCCGGTGCGGAACGTGGCCCGCGACCGCAATGCGGCGAGCATGCCCTGATGCCGCACCTGAATCCGGCCCAAACCGGTCCCGGTATACAGGCGATTCTGTTGCGCGTAGCCGTAGCCTCGGTACTGGGCCTCGGCCTTCGCGGCGGCCCAGAGTAATACTACTCCGCATGTCAGTATTAGCGCCAGCCGGCGTGGCATCGTCGTAACTCCATGTTCCCGGGCCGGGATATGCTAAGGTATCGGCTCCGCAAAACCGCGGCAACAGACGTTTTCGCCCTCCTGCGCCGCCGTGAGACGGCGTTATGATACTACGTCGCTGGAGCCTCGGTGGATGTTGAGATCATCGCGAATTTCAGTACTGTCGCTCTCGCTGGCGGCCAAGTGCCGCCTCCTGTTCGGGCTGGCGGTGCTGTTGATTGTCGCGGCCTCGCTCTTCGTCCCGTGGTTGCGGATGCGGGATCTCGTGCATGAGGGCAACATCCAGATCCTCCGTTTCCTCGCTCGCCTCGCGGTCGCCCGCGTCGACCCCGAGGTCGGCCGCTGGGAGGAAATGCAGAAAGCCCTCGACCGCTGGTGGCCCGCTAATGCCCTACAGTTGGGGCTACGATGCAAAGCCCCGCGGCTGGTCGCCTTATCGGACCCGGCCGATCCCCAGCCTCCCCCCGACGCAAGCCCCTACCTTCGTTCGGCCATCCGCCAACTCGCCGCCGAGCCGGGACGACAGGAGGCGGCACCCGAAGTGGACAAAAGAGATGGAGAGATGACCTATCGGATCGCGTTGCCCGTGCGCTCCTCAGGCGGGCAATATCCTCCGGGCACGCTTCTGGGCGTCGTCGTCGCCGAATACCCCGCCCCCAGGGCCAGGACCGAACTGGTCACTAACCTCGGTCTCAGTCTCATGGCGGGTGGCCTGGCGGGTATCCTCGCCGTGCTGGTGTTCTACCTGATCACCCAGAAACTCATCCTCTCCCCGGTGCGGGAACTGACCCGCGTTTCGGAGTGCGTCTCGCAGGGTCAGCACAGCGTCCGCAGCCAGATCGTGACGGGCGATGAGTTCGAGGCCCTCGCCCGCGCGTTCAACGCCATGCTGTCGCACCTCCAATCCACGGAGAACGAGCTGCGGACCATCAATCGCAGCCTCGACACGCGTTTGAGCGAGTTGGCGGAGCGGAACGTCGCCTTGTTCGAAGCCAACAAGCTCAAGAGCCAATTCCTGGCCAACGTCAGCCACGAACTGCGGACACCGCTGACCTCGATCATCGGCTTCGCCGAGCTGCTCCGTGAAGCCACCAGCGCCGAAGGAGGCCGACTGCTCCGCTACTCCGAGAACATCATGTCCAGCGGCCGAATGCTCCTGGGCATCATCAACGACCTGCTCGACCTGGCCAAGATCGAGGCTGGCAAGATGGAGATGCACCTCGCCCAGATCGACATGGCCGAGATGGCCCGCAATCTGATCGATTTCATGCGGCCCCTGGCGGAGAAGAAAAGCCTTCAGTTGGTGACGGGCATCGCCCCGGACCTCCCGCTGATCACCTCCGACGCCGGTCGCATTCAGCAGATCCTCTACAACCTGCTCTCCAACGCGGTGAAATTCACGCCGGACGGAGGCGTCGTCGAACTGACGATCAGCCCCACCGAGGCCGGCGGCGTCCGCGTTTCCGTCCGCGACACCGGCATCGGCATCCCGCCGGAGAAGCTGTCCCTGGTCTTCGAGGCTTTCCGGCAACTCGACGAGTCCATCACCCGCGAGCACACCGGCACGGGCCTGGGACTGGCCATCAGCAAGGAGCTGGTCACCCTGCTGGGCGGTACGATCGAGGTGCAAAGCGAGGTGGGCAAAGGTTCCGTCTTTACCGTCGTGCTACCCGCCGCCTCGCCCACCCGCGAGGACAATGCGATCATGCGGGCGATGAACCTGATCTGAACCATGACGCCCGGGCCGCCGAAACCAGCGACGGGAGCGACCGACATGCGGATCGTGTCCGACGCCCCGAACCATGAGGATGTTCCGTCAGGGCCGCCCGCCCGCCATGGGCTGCGGCGTCGCCTGCTGGTCGCGGTGGCTGGAATGCTCCTGGCGGCGGTCCTCTCTGAAACCGCAGTCCGCCTCCTCCGCTGCGGCCCCCCTGTGTATGAACCCCGCCGCTTCGAGCCGCGGGGAGGCGTGCCGTTCACCACCCTGCCGGGCGGTATCCTCGCTTACCAGCCCAATACCGTCTTCTGCTCGGTTTACGATCCCGCCGGAGACTCGCGGGGCTACCTCGGACCCACCGGGCGCATCGAATACCGCATCAATCGGCTGGGACTGCGTGGACCGGACCCGCCTCCGGCCAAACCGCCCAACACGCTCCGCGTGATCTGCCTGGGCGACTCATTCACTTTCGGCGAGGGCGTTCGCGAGGAAGACACCTGGCCAGCCCGCTTGCAGGCCGCTCTGATCGATTCCGGCCGGCATGGTGGCGTCGAGGTGATCAACGCCGGCGTGCAGGGCCACGGCACCAAGGAATCGGTCGCTCTGTACGTGGCCCACCTGCGATCACTCCGGCCAGACGTGGTCTTGCTGGGGTTCGTGCTGAACGATGCCGTCCCCTTCGCCGAAACCATCCGCCTGAACGAGGCCGCGACCCGGCGGCCGACGTTGTCATGGGCCGCCCGCGTCTCCCGCCTTTGGGAGATCATCGAACGGGGGCAAATCGCCGCGGAGCAGGAACGGCAGTTTGCCGACTCCCTCCGCAGGAGTTTCGATTCCGAAGCTTGGCGGGACGCCCGCGAACTGCTGGGCGGAATGAAGCAACTGGGCGACGAAGACGGTTTCCGCTTCGTCGTGTTGGTGTTCCCCGTCCTGATTGAACTGAACCCCGACTATCCGTTCGCCGACCTGCACGCCCGGGTGGCCGAGGCGTGCCACGCCGCCGGCGTCGAATACCTTGACCTGTTCGAGGTTTTCCGCGGACAACGCGGCCCGGAGTTGTGGGTGCATCCGACCGACCAGCACCCCAACGAAGTCGCCCACCGCCTGGCTGCGAAAGCAGTGGCGGAACGACTGCTCGCCGATCGCCGCTGAAGCATGACGGTTTGAAGATCGCGTTGATCCGCCCGCCGGGCCGCATTGATTCTGTTGCGGGTCGAGGACCGCACTACACGCGTCCTATTGCAGGGAAGCCGCCAGGAACGACTGCAAGTCCTGCTCGTCAACCCGCGGCTCCCCGGGCGCGACATGGCCCAGACGACCTTCCCGCAGCCAGGCCTCCAACCGCCCCACCTCCTCGAACAGGTGCTCGAATGACTCGACCACGAACAGCAGGGGCTGGTAATGGTCGATCTCGAAATACTGGTTCACGACCCACTCCAGTTGGAAGGGGTAACGCTGCACGTCGGGAGACTCCACGCAATGCTGAAGCTCACCGAAGGAACTGAGCAGGCCGCTGCCGTACACCCGCAGCTCGCCCCCCTCCCGCATCAACCCGAATTCGACAGTGAACCAGAAGAACCGCGCCAGGGCCTTGATCATGCTCTCCATCCGCCGCAAACGCTCGCGATGGTCCGCCACGTCCGCGGCCTGACGGGCCGCCTCCCTGGCCACCTCCCCGAAGCGGACCAGCACATCCGCGAAGACTCGATCCGTGTGCATCGGAACGTGCCCGGCGATGTCGTGGAAGATGTCCGGCTCCGGAAGATAATCCAGCGTTCCCGCATCGCGTATGGTGATCGTCGTCGGGAACTGCCGCTCTCGCAGGCAATCGAAAAACAAATACGCCGGCACATAACCGCTGACCGCTTTCGCGGAGAAGCCGCTCAGCGGCTCCAGAAAGCGGTTCACCTCCTCCAGCCGCGGAATGCGATCCGGATGGAAGGCCAGCTTCTCCACGCCTTCCAGAAACTTGCGGTTCGCATACCGCCGCCACCGCGGCAGGATCCGGGCATACAACCGACGCCAGGCTTCGTGATTCTCCTCAGTGTAAAGCTCGTAGGGCTGATGAATGTAGAGCTGCCCATCAGCCTGGGCCTGTTCGATGAAGGGGGCCTTGGTGGTGGTCAGCCCGAGGGGAATGGTGGACATGGGGCGCCTCCTCTCTCGGAAGGGATTATAGCGCCGCCTGACCCGAGATCCCCCAACGTGAGGCCGCCACGGCCCAAGCGGGTCCGCCCCGGCTGAAGCGGGTCCGGCCCT
>Ga0129299_1002116_pt1 | contig 13224 bp, 11 predicted proteins | sample ConPoolayeCmetaG_FD_94477 | JGI IMG/M metagenome (GOLD analysis project Ga0129299, IMG submission 94477) | Hot spring microbial mat communities from California, USA to study Microbial Dark Matter (Phase II) - Cone Pool mat layer C metaG ... | reverse complement strand
GAAATAACCATCCGCCAATCCTTGCATCAATGCAGATGCTCCTAATCTGTTTGCACCGTGATCAGAAAAATTAGCTTCGCCAAGAACGAATAAACCAGGAATATTACTCATAAGATTATAATCAACCCACAATCCTCCCATCGTATAATGCGGAGCGGGATAAATTTTCATAGGAACCTGATAAGGGTTATCGCCAGTTATAGTTTCATAGATTTCAAACAGATTACCATATCTTTCTTCAATTACATTTTTGCCAAGTCTTTTGATGGCATCTCTGAAATCAAGATAAACAGCTTCTCCACCGTGAACTCCCCTTCCCTCATCACAAACTTCCTTGGCAGCACGAGAAGAAATATCTCTTGGAGATAAATTTCCAAATGAAGGATATTTTCTTTCAAGATAATAATCTCTTTCATCTTCAGGGATATCATTTGGATGACGCATATCGTTTTTAATTTTTGATACCCAAACTCTGCCATCATTTCTTAAAGATTCACTCATCAAAGTTAGTTTTGATTGCGAATCTCCGTGAAGCGGTAAGCAAGTTGGATGGATCTGTGTAAAGCAAGGATTTGCAAAAAGTGCCCCTCGTTTATGGGAGCGCCAAATTGCAGTTGTATTACAATTCATCGCATTTGTAGATAGAAAGAATACATTTGAATATCCACCAGTGGCAAGAACAACGGCGTGTGCAGAATATTTTTCAATCTCTCCGGTAATTAAATTTCTAACTATAATTCCTTTTGCCTGACCATCAATAACAACCAAATCTAACATTTCCCTTCGAGTAAATAGTTTAACTGTTCCTAAATCAACTTGCCGATTCATAGAAGCAACAGCACCAAGAAGAAGTTGTTGCCCGGTCTGACCTCTTGCGTAAAAAGTTCTTGATACCTGTGCTCCGCCAAAGGAACGATTATCAAGCAATCCGCCGTATTCACGAGCAAAAGGAACTCCTTGAGAAACACATTGATCAATAATATTTCCACTTACTTCAGCAAGTCTATAGACGTTTGCTTCTCTTGCTCTAAAGTCGCCTCCTTTTACTGTATCATAAAATAATCTGTAAACAGAATCTCCATCGTTTTGATAGTTCTTTGCAGCATTGATTCCACCTTGGGCTGCGATTGAGTGTGCTCTTCTTGCACTATCGTGAAAAGTAAAAGTTAAAACATTATAACCCAATTCTCCCAAAGTAGCGGAAGCAGAAGCACCTGCCAAACCAGTACCAACAACGATTATCGTATATTTTCTTTTATTAGCAGGATTAACGAGTTTTAAGTTAAACTTATGATTTGTCCATTTTTCTGATATATGACCTGATGGAACTTTTGAATCTAAATTTATCATTGAGCACCTCCTGTCAAGAAGAAATAAAGTGGCATAGAAGCAAAACCAACTGCCATTATTATGGCATATATGGTTCCTATTCTTTTTATAAATGGAGTGTATTTTTTATTATTTAATCCAAATGTTTGAAAAGCACTTTGAAATCCGTGATTTAAATGAAAACCCAATAAAACCATTGCAACTAAATAAATTGCTACATACCACCAATATTGAAAGAAATGAGTAACAATTTTGTAATATTCGTGGTTATCCGCATAATTCATCGGATCGTGAATATTAAATCTCCAAAAGAATGTTCCTAAGTGTAAAACAAGAAAAATAAAAATAATAGAGCCAGAGACAAACATTGTTCTTGAAAAAATTGAGCTATTTTCTGACGAAGCGTTAATTTTATAATCTGTTGGTCTTGCTCTTTTATTCTCTAACCAAAGACGGATTCCGTTATAAATATGAAAAACAAAAGCAGATAGAAGAACAAGTTCAATAACTCTAATCAAAGGTTTTATCACATCCAATGTTTTCACATATCCATTAAAAGCTTCAGGACCGAAAAATAATGTGATATTTCCAATTAGATGAATAACAAGAAACAGAAGTAAAAAACTCCCTGTAACAGCCATAGTAAATTTTTTACCAATAGATGAATTAAGGAAATTGTTTAACCAACTCATTACTTTACTCCTTTACTGAGTTTAAATTGATTATCTGATGAGATTTAAAATTGGCTAATGTAAAATTCATTAGTGAGCTACGCAAAAATTTTTATTAAAAAACGATTATTTCTTACTCAAACTTATTAAAAAATTATCATTGTTAAAATTTTTACAGAATTTTTCTTTTAATTAAAACAATAATTATTTTTGAATAGTTCTTTGAAATTTTACAGTGTTCTCATCCTTAAAATTGAATTTAGGGAAAAGAGAAATTATAGGGAAGTCCGGTGAAAATCCGGCGCTGTCGCGCAACTGTGATTCAATTTAGAATGTAGAATTTATATTGTAAAATCAAACTCATTTTACATTGTTAATTATAAATTGTTAATTCTTAATTGATAAGCCAGGAGACCTGCTGTAAAAACCATTTAATCAACCTTCGCGGGTGAGGTTAGATTAACGATTATTCCTTCAAAAGATATTCGTTTTCTATCACAATATTCCCACGAAGTTACTTAAGTAATTTTTTAATCGGAGTAACTTCTGTGTTTGTGATTTTATTATTCAGTTTGTTTACAGTTTGTGTAAATATTTTTGCCCAAACTGAAGACTCTGTAAAATCTTATTCGCTCAGTCAAATTACTGTTACAGCGAATAAATTTGTAAACAAAGCTGAAGAATTATCAACAAGAATCGAAGTCATTGATAATAAGAAAATTTTTAATCTCAATGGCAACAGATTAAACGATAAACTTCTTCTTTCCCCTTCTGTTTTTATTAAATCCTACGGCTTATCTTCTTCACTTCAAACAATTTCAATAAACGGACTTGGTGCTGAACATACTTTAATTTTGATTGATGGAATCAAAATGAACTCATTCCAGAACTCAATGATAGACCTTGCTGCTATTCCTTTAGATAACATCGAAAGAATTGAAATAATCAATAATGGATTAAGTTCTATTTACGGAAGCGATGCATTGGGCGGAGTAGTAAATCTAATTTCTCGAAATCCTAATCTTCCAAATAAAGATAATAATTTATCATTCAAGGGTTCTTTGACTTATGGTTCGTTTAACACTTTTAGAAATAATTTAAGTTTTACTGGAAAGATTTATAATTTTTCGACTGAGGTAAATTTTTCAAGACAAATTTCCGATGGTAATTTTGAATATTACTTTGATGATGGTATAAAGATAATTAAAAAACAACGAGAAAGAGCTGCTTACAAATTAACTGATTTTTCTATTAGTTCACATTTACTTGTTGACTCATCAAGCAGATTAAAATTATTATCTTCTTACTCGAAATACGTTAGACAAATACCAGGATTAGAAACCGGTACTCCGCCCTCTGAATCATCTCAAAATGACAAGAATATTAACAACATTTTTTTATATGAAAAAATATTCACTAACAATTCTATCTTAAAACTAAGTTTTAATTATCAAAATAATTTGATGAGGTATGAACTTAAACCTTTAGTAAATAGTTATTATAAGAATTTAGTTTATGCACTTACATCGGACTATGAATTTGTTTTTCACAAAACAAAAAATCTTGTAGGATATAGTTTTACAAATGCATCCTTAAAAAGTAACGAACTTGAATCCTTTGCAAATAGAAATCAACATTCATTTTATTTAAGTTCTAACATTCCTCTATTTGATAAGATCATATTTTATATTTCTGGAAGGACCGAGTATTTATCAGATCTTAAAAAAAATGTTTTTACTTATCAGACAGGTATGAACTTAAAACCTTTCAGTGATTATGAATTAAGAATCAAAGCAAATTTGGGTAAGAATTTCAGAGCTCCAACATTTAATGATTTATACTGGAAAGAATCAGGAAATCGAGAACTTAAACCAGAAATTTCATTAAATAAAGAATTGGGTCTAATGTATATCTTAGATTTTTATTACAAAATAATAGTTGAACTTTCATACACAAATATCTCTGCAAAAGATAAAATAGTTTGGCTCCCTCAAAGAAATTTTTATTGGAAGCCTGTGAATATTGCGAGTTCTGTGTCCGAGAGTTATTTAGCAACATTGTCTTTGTTATCAAATCATAAAAGTAATTGGAATTTTCGATACGATTTAAGTTTTAATTATGTTGAATCAAAAAAAACAAATAGTAATTATCTAAATGATCCCACAGAGGGCAAATTCTTTCCTTACATACCAATAGAATCAATTAAACAAGCTATTTCAATTGATTTGGGGATTGTTAGTCTTAATTTATTTCATACGTATTATGGAAAACGTTTTTCAGATTTTGAAAATAAAAAGACTCTAAAATCAATAAACCTTCTTGACGGAAATATAATCTTTTCATTAAATCTCTTCGAAATAAATAATTCATTGAAGTTTGAAATAAACAATATCACTAATACAGATTATCAAATAATCTCTGGCTACCCAATGCCATTGAGAAATTATAAACTAACATTATTTATAAACATTTAGGAGCATTTTATGAAAAAATTTTTCTTAACAATTGTTTTCGTTTTATTATCAATTTCAATTTTCTCACAACAGTTGAGCAAAGCTTACATACTATCTGAGGGAGGCTTTTCACCAAACACTTCTGCATTATCATTACTTGACTTAAATACAAATCAGTTTACTCCCAACATTTTCTCCGGAGGGAATTTAGGCTTGTACCCTGATGGACTAGTATTTCATAATGATAGACTTTACATAACAGAACAAGGAAATTTTGGGTCAAGCGGAAAAATTTATAGACTTGATACTTTAGGTTTAGTTCAAGCTTCTGCGGTAGTTGGAACAAATCCGTATTCGCTTGCAATTTCTAACAATAAAATTTATGTAACAAATGGACCTGCATCTAATGTAAGTGTTCTTAACTTAGCTGATTTTACATTCATAAAAAACATTCCTGTTGGAGTTTATCCACAAGAGATTATTGAATTTGATGGTAAAATTTTCATTGCAAACAATAGTTTGTTTGGAGGTAGTGCCGACTCAACTGTATCAGTAATTGACCCAATAAGCGACTCTGTAGTGGCTACAATTGTTGTTAAAAAAGACCCTTCCTCGTTTGCAGTTTCTAATGATAATCACTTATTAATTGGATGTCCGGGAGATCAAAATACTGGAAAAATCTTTAAGGTTGCTCCTCAGACTCTTCAAATAGTTGACACATACACTGTACCTAATTATGGCTTCTCAAAAGATATTTCTGTAGATAAAAACAGTAATGATATTTATTTTATTTCAAATAACAATGATATTGTTAAATTTAATCTTTCAACCAGACAATCTTCTATTGTAATTAGTTCTGTATTCCCAAATAATTTTTACTATGGATATGCTTATGATTACGTTAATTCTAAACATTATGTTTTAGATGCAAAAAACTTTACAGTAAACGGAAATTTGTTTGTTTATTCAAATACTGGTTCATTATTAAATACTTATCAGACTTCAATAGCTCCCAGAAGGATTTTATTTAAGTATGTTTCTCCATCAACAAAAGTTGATGATAATTTTATCACAGAGGATTTTCAGTTAAATCAGAATTATCCAAATCCTTTCAATCCTAGCACTATAATCAGTTGGCAGTCTCCAGTAGGCAGTCATCAAACAATAAAATTATATGATGTATTAGGAAGAGAAGTTGACACAATCGTTGATGGATATTATGAAGCAGGAAAACATTCTAAATTCTACATTCTACATTCTACATTACCAAGCGGTGTTTATTTTTATCAATTGAGAGTAACCGACCCTTCAACTGGCTCGGTTGTTTATAAGGATACGAAGAAAATGATATTTAACAAATGAATTTTCTTAAAATAAATCATCTAATTATGTTAAAAAATATTTTAAAAGTGGCGAAAGAAAATGGAATTGTTTATAAAAGAGGGTTCTTTTTTTATAATGATTCCTCTATACCTTACAAAGATTTCATCAAATTCGTAGATAACAAGAGATTCATTTGTGGTATAAAGGATGCAATCACTAGCACAAAAAAAGAATTATTTAACAAACAATGAATTCTTCTTTTAATAAATACGAAATTAAAAGTTGTCCAAGGTGTGGAGCTAAATTTGAATGTAAGCCAGGGAACATTACACAATGTCAATGTTTTAATATTATTCTGACAAATGAAGAAACTTTATTTATTAAAGAACTTTACGATGATTGTCTTTGTATTGATTGCTTGAGAAAATTAAAAGAACTTTATAATCAAAGAAAAACAATTCATTATTTTCAAAAACTTAAATCTGAATAAAGATGATTTGATAATATTTTATTTCAGATTAGTAAATAATAATTACTGATTTTATCTTTGAAACAAAAATTGATAATATTTTGAAAGGAATAATTTATGTCTGAAATTATTAAAAAGTTTAATCCTGGTTTTATAATACCAGTTTTAATGGTTTTTGCAGCAGCATTTGCAAGATTGATTCCACACCCGCCCAACTTTGCTCCCATTGCTGCTATGGCTTTATTTGGTGGAGCATACTTTAATAAAAGATCAGTTGCTTTTGCCATACCTTTAGCTGCTATGTTTTTAACTGACGCAATTATCGGTTTTCATTCGGGAATGTGGTTTGTTTATTTAAGTTTTGCTTTTATAGTTATGATTGGTATGTTTTTATTAAAAAAAGTGACAGTTAAAAACGTTGTGCTTGCATCATTATCTGCATCGCTGAGTTTTTTTATTATAACAAATTTCGGTGTTTGGGCTTTTGGAACTATGTATCCCAAAAACATTATTGGATTATTTGAATGTTATGTGGCAGCAATTCCTTTTATTCAGAATACTCTTCTCGGTGATTTAGTTTACAGCGGGCTAATTTTCGGTATTTACGAAGTAATTAAATCTTCAAATCCAGCATTAGTTGAATCAAAAGTTTAATAAATAATCGGGGTTGTCTATAGATTCAAAAATTATCAGTCTGAAGTTGCCATTTTAACTTTTTTGGACAGCCCCGACAATTTTTTCGTCTTTAAACAGCTCCATTAAAGTTTTTACTTCTTCTTAAAGCAAATTCAATTATCTTCTTCAAGGTCTTAGAGTAAGAGTAACCTGCTGCTTTAGCAGATCTCATAAATCCTGCATCTTCTGTCAAATCAGGATTTGGATTAACTTCTAAAACATACGGTTCTAAATTTTTATCTAATCTTATATCAACTCTGGCATAATCTCTTAAACCCATTATTTTAAAAGCTTTAATTGCTATCTCATTGATTTTTTTTTCTACCTTCTTTGGGAGTTTTGCAGGACAGACAGGAATAGTTTTATGGTAAGCTTCGTGTAAAGGGTCCCATTTTGCCTGATAGCTTACAATACCATATAAATGTTCAGGCATTTGTGAAAAATCTATTTCACTGATCGGCAGGACTTTTGGATTTTTATCACCCATAATTGAAACATTTACTTCCCTTCCCTCAATATATCGTTCAATTAATGCAGTTTGATTTATTTTATCAAAAACATATTCAATTCTGTTTTTTAATTCTTTATTGTTATGAACTATTGAATTATTATCAATACCAACACTTGCATCTTCTAATGCTGGTTTAACTATTAAAGGAAATGGCAATGAGTTCTTTATTTTAGCACTTTTTTTATCAATGTAGAAAAAGTCAGGCGTTTTAATGTTGTAATATCTGAGTATTCTTTTGGTTAATTGTTTGTTCTGAGAATTTATTAAAGCCATAGGCGGCGCACCAGTATAGCAAATATCCAATAACTCATAGAGACCAACAATACTTGCTTCTAATTCCACCCTTTCCTTATAAAGTTCTATAAAATTGAAAACTACATCAGGTTTCTTAGTAAAATAATCATTCAGAAAAGAATCAATGTTGTCCTTAATATTAAAAGAATATGCTAAAAAGCCCATTTTTTGCAATTTTTCGACCATTTTATCATATTCATCCAAAGGAGAGGTTTTATCAATCTCGAAATAAGGCTCAAAATGAAGAGATTTCAAGCCATTTTCAATTTTTTTATATAATTCAGGATTTGGCTCATTGTAATATAACGCTACTTTAAGATTTTTTATTTTCATATAACAAATTTAATCTCTTATTTATAAATATTTGATTGTATTTTTATGTTTGCTAATAAAAAAATAAAAATAGTATGAGTTTTTATCCACAACCGAACAAATATCAATGTGGTCCTTTTGCTCTAAAATATGCGCTTGTAATGTTGGGTAGATTTGAAAGTGAGAACCAAATTGCTTTAAAAGCAGGAAGCACTTGGTGGTACGGAACTGATGAAATCGGATTAGCAAAAGCAGCTAAATTTTATGATTGTAAGATGAAATATTTTCGTAGGGAGAAACCAGATGAAGCAATAAAATCGCTCAAAGAATATATTAAAAAAGGATTTCCTTGTATTTTAAGTGTAGATAATTGGGAGCATTGGCTAACGGTTGTAAGTTTTCAGCAAAGAAAATTTATCGTAACCGATAGTTCTTTAGAGAAAGTTATTGCAATTGTTACCCCAAATCAACTTATAAAACGTTGGAAATATTATGATGAAGAAAATGATGATATTAGTTTTGATGGTTATGTAATTATTCCTCAATTTAAGGTAACAACAAAAGCTAATTTTTCTCTTGATGCTGTAAGATATATCATGGATTCAAGAAATAAAGAGCTTGCAAAAAATTGGGACAAGTATTTCAATGACTTAATATCAATTTGCCACCCAAGACATGCAAATGCAACGCACTTGATTTCATTTAAAGATTTTCTCAGAAGATTTGAAAAAACTTTAACAAAACAAGTTGCTTATTGGCACGGCGAACCAACAATTCGTGAATTAAGGAAAATTCTAATCAATTTTCAATTTATGGCTGAAGTGTATGACCTTGTAATCCACGCCGATGAACAGAAAAAAGCTTTGATTGACCTCACCTCTATCTTGATGATGTATGCCTGTGGTAAGTATGGAATGGATGAGATTTATTGAGGTGGAGGTTAATTTAGGTTAGAGTTAAAGTTTAAGTTTCAGTTAAAACTAAGGTTTTTAAATATGAAAAGACATTCTTTGTTATTAAAAAAAGAAAAATCAGCTTTACTAATCATAGATATGCAAGAACGGATTTTACCGGTTATTGCTAATTATGATTTAGTTCTGCAAAATACGTTAAAGCTAATTAAGGGCTTCAAAATTTTGAATTTACCGATCTTTTATACCGAACAGTATCCTAAAGGATTAGGAGTAACTTCAAAAATAATTTTAGATGAATTGCAGGATTATAAAGCTTACCAGAAGATGTCTTTTAGTTGTGTTGGTGCTGAGAATTTATTCGAAGAATTTCAAGGGAAAAATTTAAATCAGATTGTTGTAACTGGTATCGAAAGTCACGTTTGTGTACAGCAAACCGTGTTAGACTTATTATCCAATGATTTTCAGGTTAATTTAGTTGCTGATGCAGTTTCATCAAGAAAAATTATTGATTATAATTTTGCTATCGAAAGAATGAGAAAACACGGAGCTGAAGTAACCACAACTGAATCTGTATTATTCGAATTATTGGAAGTCTGCGGAACCCCGGAGTTTAAGGAAATTTCTAAAATTGTTAAATAGGAAAAAAGAATTTGATGAGAAAAATCAGAAATATTGCAATAATTGCACACGTAGATCACGGTAAAACCACTCTTGTTGATCAAATATTAAAACAATGTAATGTTTTTAGAAAAAATCAAAACATTAGAGAAAGATTTTTAGATTCAAATGATTTGGAGCAGGAACGAGGAATTACAATTCTTGCAAAAAACATTAGTATAATCTATAAAGAACATAAAATAAATATTATTGATACTCCCGGCCATTCTGATTTCGGAGGTGAAGTTGAACGTGTATTAAAGATGGCTGATGGAGTTTTTTTGCTTGTTGATTCTTTTGAAGGTCCTATGCCTCAGACAAAATTTGTATTACAAAAAGCTTTACAGCTTAATCTTAAACCTATTGTCGTAATAAATAAAATTGACAGACCAGATAACAGACCTACCGAAGTTCTTGATGAAATTTATGATTTATTCATAGAATTAAATGCCAATGATGAACAACTTGATTTTCCAGTATTCTATGCAAGTGGAAGAAATGGCTGGGCAGTTGAAAATTTAAATCATAAACCGGTTAATTTATCTCCCCTTCTTGATGGTTTAATAAATTATATTCCCGAACCTCCGATCAACGAAGGTAGTGTACAAATGCAAATTACGACGTTGGATTATAATGATTATGTTGGAAGAATTGGAATTGGCAGAATATTCAGAGGCAACTTAAAACTATCGGATAATTTGGTCATTATAAAAAGAAATGGTGATATTCATAAAATTAAACCAAAACAACTTTTCGTTTTTGAAGGATTACAACGAGTAGAAGTTGACGAGGTTAAATGTGGAGATATTTGTGCAATCGTAGGAGTTGAAGATATAGATATTGGCGATACTATTTCTGATGAGTTAAATCCAGAGCCGCTACCAATTATTTCTATTGATGAACCAACTATTAGTATGACTTTTTCAGTAAACAATTCTCCGTTTTATGGCAAAGAAGGAAAATTTGTTACCTCACGTCAATTAAGAGATAGATTATATAAAGAACTTAAACAAAATGTCGCATTAAGGGTTGAGGAAACAAATTCTCCTGATAGTTATAAAGTTTCTGGTCGCGGTGTCCTTCATTTATCAATTTTGATAGAGAATATGCGGCGAGAGGGCTACGAATTACAAGTAAGCGAACCAAAAGTTATTTATAAAGAAATTGATAATAAAAAAGCTGAACCTATAGAAGTTCTCACTATTGATACTCCTTCAGAATATGTGGGTAAAATAATTGAGTTGGTAAGTCAGCGAAAAGGTCAAATAATAAAAATTGAAAATAAAGGTTCTTTGACAGCAATTGAATTCCACGTCCCGTCTCGCGGCTTAATAGGGTTAAGAACTAAAATTTTAACAATCAGTTCTGGCGAGGCAATAGTTCATCATCAATTTTATCAATATGAGTTCTTTAAGGGCTCAATAAATAAAACAAGAAATGGGGTGATTATATCTATGGATGAAGGTGCTGCCACTGCTTATGCAATTGATTCTTTACAAGACAGAGGCAAATTTTTTATCGAACCAGGTGAAATGATTTATCAAGGACAGATTATAGGTGAACATAATAAAGAAATGGATATTGAAGTAAATATTCAGAGAGGTAAAAAGCTTACAAATATGAGAGCTTCAGGAGCAGATAAGGCTATCAAGATTACCCCTCCAATTAAATTTTCTCTTGAAGAAGCTCTTGAATATATTCAGGATGATGAAATGGTTGAAGTAACACCTAAATCCATTCGACTTAGAAAAATTTATCTGGATTCTAACGCAAGGAAAAGATTTAATTTATCAAAAGTTCAGGAATAAAAATTAGAGTAATCCTTTTTTCTTACACCAATTATCAAATCCCTGTTCTAATTGTTCAAATGATTCAATTGCGAATAAAATTGGTTGAAGATGCCAGACATCATATTCCTGAACTATAATTTTTTCAACATCAAATTCCCTGACTTCAACTTCATCTGATAAAGCGTGTTGAACTTCACCTAATGATGATAGAACACCAGCACCATAAATTCTCGTTCCGATTTCATTTTTTATTAAACCAAATTCAACTGTAAACCAATGCAATGTTTCTAATTGTTTTCTATCCCCAGGTTTAGCTCTTAAAGATGCAATACCAAACTTCTGATAAAAATTTGCAAAACTTGTATTTGTCAACATTGGCATATGACCAAAAATATCGTGGAATAAATCTGGTGCAGGAGTGTAATCAAGTTCTTCCCTTTTTCTTATATAGTCAGTAGAAGGAAAAATTCTTTCACTAATCAATCTAAAAAAATCTTCCACATCAATTAACCCTGGCACGCGTGCAACTCTCCATCCGGTGGTTTCGTAAAAAACATTGCTGATATCCTTTAAATAAGGAATTCTATCAGAAGAAAGTTTTAATTTTTCAACTCCTTCAAGATATTCATTAGCAGCCCGATTTGGTAAAAATCCCATTTGTCTATTATAAAGAAATTTCCAGACTTCGTGTTCATCATCTGTATATGAAGGATAAATAATTTCATTGTGAATAGGTACATTTCCAGTAAGTTTTTGCGGGATACATCTTGGATCAATTCCCTCCTTTGCAGCTTTTTCATAAGCGGATAAATGTTCTTCATTTTGATTGATATTCATTATTCCTCCAAATCTTTTTTTGAAATATATTTATAAAAATTAAGATTTCAGAAATATTTTTTTTAATAAACTGCTTTCTGAATTATATTATCACGAAGAAAATCAGCATCTGAATCTGGATAATCTATAATGTAATGTAGTCCTCTGCTTTCTTTTCTAAGTTGAGCACATTTGATAATCATTGATGCACAGGTTATCAGATTCCTTGCTTCTAAAATTTCATTAAATATTTTTGTCTTTTTGTAAAGATAATTATTTTCTTTTTGAAGGTAAGAAATTCTTGTTTTAGCTCTTAATAACCTTTGCACCGACCTTACAATACCAACATAATCCCACATAGTTTGTTTAACTTCTTTTATGGTGTGGGTAATGAGAATTTTCTCATCCTGACTTAATGTACCAGTATCATCCCAGTCTGGAATATCCGGTATAGAAATTTGATAATCCTGTATAAATTTCTTTATAGCCAACGCAGTTCTATTAGCAAAAACAACTGCCTCTAAAAGTGAATTACTTGCAAGTCTATTTGCACCGTGTACTCCAGTCATTGAAACTTCACCGCAGGCAAATAGTCCATTTAATGATGTATTTCCATTCTCATCAACCATAACTCCACCACAGGCATAATGAGCAGCGGGAACAACTGGAATTAGATCTTTTGTAATATCAATTCCTAATCTTTTGCAAGTATTGTAAATATTCGGGAATCTATCAATTATTTCTGAACTATTCTTAAAAGTAATATCTAAATAGACAAAATCATCTCCTGTTCGTTTTAATTCTGAGTCTATTGCACGTGCAACAATATCTCTTGGTGCAAGTTCTTTTCTTTCATCATATTTGTTCATAAAAGGGATGCCGTCCTTTGTCTTCAAAATTCCACCAAATCCTCTCAACGCTTCTGAGATAAGAAAAGACCGTGATTCAAATTCAGGTAAATTTGATGAACCATACAAAGTTGTGGGATGAAATTGAATAAACTCCATATT
>Ga0129299_1002115_pt1 | contig 13226 bp, 9 predicted proteins | sample ConPoolayeCmetaG_FD_94477 | JGI IMG/M metagenome (GOLD analysis project Ga0129299, IMG submission 94477) | Hot spring microbial mat communities from California, USA to study Microbial Dark Matter (Phase II) - Cone Pool mat layer C metaG ... | reverse complement strand
GTATTATCGATTAAACGTCTTCCCGATCGCGCTGCCGCCGTTGCGTGACCGCCCGGATGACATCCCGCGTCTGGTGCGCCATTTCACACAGGGCTTCGCCCGTCGCATGGGCCGGAGGATTGAAACCATCCCGACGTCGGTGATGGACGCCCTGGTCCGCTACCCCTGGCCAGGGAACGTGCGCGAGCTGCAAAACGTGATCGAGCGCGCGGTGATCCTCTCTAAGGGCCCGATGCTCCAGGTGCCCGTTGCCGACTTGCAACCGGCGCCCTCGCCGGCCGGGGCACCGACCGCCGCTGCTTCCGTCACTCTGACCGACGCGGAGAAAGAGCACATCCTGCGGGCGCTGCGAGACACCCATTGGGTTCTCGGCGGCCCTGCGGGGGCTGCAGCCCGCCTCGGGATGAAGCGCTCCACGTTACATTGGAAGATGAAGAAGCTCGGCATCTCCCGTCCCGAATAACGCGCCAACCTGCTGGCGCAGGTGCTAAGCCGTTGGCGCTTGGGCGCTGACACAGCTCGCGGTGCTCCCGCAACACTGCAACCCTTAAGTCCTTCCCCTTGCGTCTCTTAGGAAACGGACGGCCGGCAATTTCCTTACTGGTACGGCGGTTGCTTTTGATCCGTGCAGACGAAGGAAACGAACGGCCACGAGATCGCCGGCCAAAGACGAACACAAGCTGGCGATCTGCGGCCTCGGAGTCGTCAGATGAGGTGATTTCGATGTTGCGAATCACGGCAAATGACAATCCGCGGGTACTCCTCTTTCGGCTCGAAGGAAGATTGGAAGGGCCATGGGTGCGTGAACTGGAACAGTGCTGGCGCAGCATGTTGGACGGCGCGAGCCGACCAACCGTTTGCGTCGACCTTACGGGCGTAACGTACATCGATGCCGCGGGCAAGGCTCGATTGGCGGAGATGCACGAGCAAGGGGCCCGGTTCATCGCCGGCGACTGTGTGACGAAGGCCATCGTGGCCGAGATTGTCGGGGAATCAGCAACGAAGGCGTGACAAACGCGTTTGGAGACAGAGATCCCTTCATGGGGCAGCGAAACAAGGAGAACGACGCATGAAACGCAGAGTGACAATCACCGTGGCTACTGTCCTGGGCGCCTGGCTGTTTGTTGCAGCGCAATCCGGTTGCCAATCGGCCGGCCCGTTGGGACTGACAAAACTGACGCAGGCACAGGAGATCGGGGAATCGGTCCCGGCCGCAACCGACACTGACCGGGCGCAGGTAAGAGGCTCCGTCGAGTACAGCCGGCCGGTCGAGGACAAACACCCTGTGGACTGGGCACCGTGGTGACGTCCGGGGGGCCTGGACACCGCAATAACTGCAGGCCTTAGGTCCTTCTCTTTGCGTCACTTGGGAAACGCACGGCCGGCAGTTTCATTACTGGTACGGCGGTTGCTCTTGATCCGTGCAGAACGAAGGAAACGAACGGCCGTGAGATCGCAGGCCACCCCTTTCTGGCCGGTGCAAACAAGACCTATTCTGGGTTCCTTCTGCAGACAATCCGAATGAAAGGATGATTATGCCGCCTCCTACCGACCTCCGTGCGGTCATTGAGCGATCGACCGCATGTTTCCAGCCGATCGTGGACCTGAACACGGGCCAGGTGCTCGGGGCCGAAACCCTCGTACGGTTCGCGAACCCGGACGGCACGGTGCGCTTGCCACGCGGCATCATCGAACGGATTGAGGAGAATCTGGACGACCTGGAAGCACTTATGTGGCCGCTTTTTCGCTGCGTTAAGGAGAAGGCCGTGCCGCTGCTGGACCGGCACCGCGGACTGTACATCAGCATCAATATTTCCCCGGTCATTCTGGACCCCGTCCGGCTCAAGCCAATCGTTGAGCACTTCAATCTTGATCGGTACGCCGACCGCCTGGTGTGTGAGATCACCGAGCGCCAGGCTCTCACCGATGCTGGCCGCGAAGCGCTGATACAGGCGGCGGCTCTGGGATTCCGCGTCGCGATGGACGACTTCGGGAGCGGCCAGAGCAGCTTGCAACAACTGATCGGCCTGCCCTTGGACATCCTCAAGATCGACAAGTCGCAGATCGACCCGCTGATGAAGGACCCCACGGCCGACCGGCTGCCGCGAGGCGTGGTCGCGCTGGCCGCCGCCCTGCGCGTGAAGGTCATTGCCGAGGGCGTAGAAACCCGAGATCAGGCTTTCTTCCTCCAAGCGGCGGGCGTGGACGCCGGTCAGGGATGGCTGGGAAGCAAGGCTGTTCCACCCAACGAGTTGGAGCGGCTGATCTCGTCGGATTTTTCCAGACAGAGATGGTGAAAAAGTGGACGACTCGCTGCTCTTGGGCCAGCGAGACACATCGAGGAAGGCAGAGCCCAGAGGAAAGCCGGACATGAGCCGCAACATCGAAAAGAGTCTGCTGGAAATTGACTTCGCCTCATTGACCCGCAGGCCGTTCACCCCATCGCCAGCCGCCTGGGAAGACCAAGTGCTGTATTTCCTCATGCTGGACCGCTTCTCGGACGGGAACGAAAAAGGGGGTTACGCAGACGCCTCGGGCCGGATCGTGGGGAGCGGCAGTACGCCGCTCTACCGCCCCGAAAACGAGGGACGGGTTGATTACGACACGTGGTTTCGCGCCGGCGGCGGGTGGCAAGGTGGCACGATCAAGGGACTCACGAGCAAGCTCGGCTACCTCCGGCGGCTCGGGGTCACTGCGCTGTGGGTCAGCCCGCCGTTCCGCCAAGTCGCCTTCGAGCCAAGCTATCACGGCTACGGCATCCAGAACTTCCTCGACGTGGACCCGCACTTCGGCACCCGCGAGGACTTCCGCGACTTTGTCCGAGCGGCCCACGACCAGGGGATCTATGTCATCCTCGACGTCATTGCCCACCACTGCGGGAACGTCTTCAGCTACGACGCGGACCGCTATCCCACTCACGATGGAAGCGGGCGCTTTTTCAACGATCCACGCTGGGACGGCAGGCCTTACGCCGTGGCCGGCTTCAACGACCGCGAGGGCCGGCCGACCCTCCCCTTCGGAATCCCCGCCGAGATGTCCACGGCCGACGCCGCGCGGCTGGAGGCGTCCTGGCCCGACGGCGCCGTCTGGCCGCGCGAGTTCCAGCGCGGCGACCTGTTTCTCCGGAAGGGTCGGATCAGCAATTGGGGCTACTATCCCGAGTACGCCGAGGGAGATATGGCTGGCGACCTGAAAACGCTGGACGTCCGGGTGCGCTGGGTCGGCCAATACCGCCGCCCATCGCCGGCGATGGCGTGGGTGAGCCTCGCCTATTGCTTCTGGATCGCCTACGCCGACCTCGACGGGTTTCGCATTGACGCAGCCAAGCACATGGACGCCGATGCACTTCGGTCGTTCTGTGACTGGGTCCGTGAGTTCGCCCAGAGCATCGGGAAGGAGCGCTTCCTCTTGGTCGGCGAAGTGCCGGGCGGCCGCGACATCGCCTGGGAGGTGGTGGAGCGGACCGGGCTGGACGCGGCTTTGGGGATCGAGGATGTCCCCGGACGGCTGGAGGGGATGATCACCGGCGAGGCGGACCCGATAGACTACTTCTCCATCTTTCGCAACTGGATGCTCGATGAGCCCGAAGGCGGCGGGTACCGGTGGTACCGCAACCAAGTGGTGACGCTGGTGGACGACCACGATCAGGTCCGAAAATGGACGGCCAAGCGGCGGTTCTGCGGCGACCGCCGATACCACGACTTGGCCTTCAACGTGATGGCGGCGCAACTGACTACCGCCGGCATTCCCTGCATCTACTACGGCTCGGAGCAGGGCTTCGACAGCGGCGGTCGCCCGAGCAACTGCGACCTAGTCCTGCGCGAGAACATGTTCGGCGGCCGGTTCGGCGGGCTGTGCACGCAGGGACGACACTTCTTCAACGAACAGGGCCACCTGTACCTCGCCTTAGCTTCGCTCACCGCGCTGCGCAAGCAACTGATTACCCTGCGGCGCGGCTCGCAAGTGCTGCATCGCATCTCCGGAGACGGCGTGACCTTTGGCCATCCGCACCGCATCGGCGGCGATCGCATGCGGTCGCTCGTGTGCTGGTCGCGCCTTTTCCTGGACCAGGAAACACTCGTCGTCTTCAACAGCGACGAGTCACATTCCACGGAGGCATGGTCCACTGTTGCGCCCCAGTTAAGGGTCGATGGCGACCAGTTCCACCTTGTCTTCTGGCATGCGCCCAAGCCGGTGGCGCCACCGGCGACGACGCTGACTGTGGAGCAACGGGCTGGATTGCCGACCGTGCGAATCCAGCTCCCGGCGGCTGGGTTCGGGATCTACCACGCATCGCCTTCTCTCCACCGCCTCGGACCCCATCCGCCGCAGGATCTCAAGCCATGGGCGGAGCTCGCTTGGCACGGCGGAATCCAACAAGCTGACGAGGAACCGGTATGATCGACCTTATCTTCAACGCCGGATCCAGCAGCCTCAAGTTCAGCCTGATCGAGGCGGAGCGCGAGGGCACGCTTGCCGAGGGATCGGTGGACTGGGCGGCCGCGCCCGGGCGGTTCAGCGTTCGCCGCAGGGGACAGGCCGCGGTGCAGAAGGAGTTGACCGTGCGGACGCACGCCGACGCCGTCGCCCACATCCTTGACGAACTGCAGGCCGGGCCGTCGGTCACCGTGTCGTTCACGGCGGCGATCGCTACGGCGCCGCGGTCCGGGTCACCCCCGAGGTTCGGCGCGACATCGAGGCGCTGGCCGAACTGGCCCCGCTGCACAATACGGTCAGCGTGGAAGTCATGGACGCCGTGGGGGCGGCGCTGCCCGGTGTGCCGCAGTTCGCCGCGTTCGACACGGGGTTTCACACCACGCTGTCCCCGGCGGCGCGGACCTACGCCGTGCCCCACTCGTGGACCGCCGACTGGGGGCTGCGGCGCTACGGGTTCCACGGGTTGAGCCACGCGTATTGTGCGGCTCGCGCCGCCGAGATGATCGCCAGACCGGACCTTCGATTGGTCATCGCCCACCTCGGCAACGGCGCGTCCGCGTCTGCGGTGCGGGATGGCGTCTGCGTCGACACGTCGATGGGGTTTACACCCACGGACGGCCTGGTTATGGGTACGCGCAGCGGCGCGGTCGACCCGGGCCTGCTCATCTACCTGCTGCGGCACAAGGGCCTCGACGCCGATCGGATCGATCACGCCCTGAACCACGAATCGGGCCTGCTAGGCATGTCCGGCATTTCGTCGGACATGCGCCGGGTGCTGGCCGCCGCGGCGACGGGCGACGCGCGGGCGGGTCTCGCGATCGACGTCTACGTGCACCGGCTCCGCCAGACAATCGGCGCCATGGCCGCGACGCTGGGCGGCATCGACGGCCTGGTGTTCACCGCCGGAGTCGGCGAGCATTCACCGGAGATCCGGCGGCGTGCCTGCGACGGCTTGGGCTTCCTCGGATTCGAACTGGACCACGCCGCCAATGCCGCCTGCAGGCCGGACGCGGACGTCGCGTCACCGGCGTCCAGGGCTCGCGTACTGGTCATCGCGACGCGCGAGGACCTCACTATCGTGCGCGAGATGAAACGGCTGATTCCCTCCCAGAAAGAACAAGGAGCACTCCCATGACAAGCAGGAGGAACGACGACAAGTCCCCGACCGCCACGGACGTGCAGGCTGCCGCCGAACCCCTGACGGCGGAGGAGCTGCGCAAGGTGCACGCTTACTGGCGCGCCTGCAACTACCTCGCCGCGGGCATGATCTACCTGCGAGACAACCCGCTGCTCCGCCAGCCGCTGAGGGAGGAGCACGTCAAGCAGCGGCTGCTCGGGCACTGGGGCTCAAGCCCGGGCTTGAGCTTCGTCTACGTGCACCTCAACCGGCTGATCAACAAGTACGACCTCGACGCGATCTTTCTCGCGGGTCCGGGCCACGGCGCCCCCGGCGTGTTGGCGCCGGTCTACCTCGAGGGGGCCTACTCCGAGATCTATCCCAACAAGGCCGAGGACGAGGAGGGGATGCGGCTGTTCTTCAAGGAGTTCAGCTTCCCCGGCGGAATCGGCAGCCACTGCACACCCGAAACGCCCGGCTCAATCCACGAGGGCGGTGAGCTGGGGTACAGCGTGTCGCACGCGTTCGGGGCGGCGTTTGACAACCCGGACCTGCTTGTCGCGGTCGTCGTGGGCGACGGCGAGTCGGAGACCGGTCCGCTCGCCACGAGCTGGCACTCGAACAAATTCCTCAACCCGGTTCGCGACGGCGCGGTCCTGCCGATCCTTCATCTCAACGGCTACAAGATCAACAACCCGACGATCCTCTCCCGTATCTCGCATGACGAGCTCGAGAGCCTGTTCCGCGGCTACGGTTGGACGCCCTACTTTGTCGAAGGCTCCGACCCCATGGTCATGCACCAGAAGATGGCAGCGACGATGGAGCAGTGCGTGCTCGAAATCCGCCGGATCCAGCAGGAGGCTCGCGCGAGCGGCACCCCGTCGCGCCCGCGCTGGCCCATGATCATCCTGCGGACGCCGAAGGGCTGGACGGGACCGAAGGAGGTGGATGGGTACAAGGTGGAGGGCTTCTGGCGGTCGCACCAGGTGCCGCTGTCCGGCCTGCACGGCAATCCCGCGCACATGCGGCAGCTCGAGGAGTGGCTCCGCAGCTACAAGCCCGAGGAACTGTTTGACGAGAACGGCCGGCTGATCAAGGAGCTGCGCGCGCTCGCGCCCAAGGGCCCGCGACGCATGGGCGCCAACCCGCACGCCAACGGCGGCCAACTCCGCCGGCCGCTGCGCATGCCCGACTTCCGCAAATACGCCGTCCAGTTCGACCAGCCGGGCACGGTCGCGAAAGAGAACACCGTCCCACTGGGTGAACTCCTACGCGACATCCTGCGCGAAAACCCCAACAACTTCCGCGTGTTCTGCCCCGATGAACTCGCGTCGAACCGTTTGACCGCCACGCTTCAGGCCAGCAAGAAGCTCTGGCTCGCCGATTACCTGCCGGAAGACGCCGACGGCGGCGAGCTGGCGCCCGACGGGCGCGTCCTCGAGATGCTTTCCGAGCACACGCTCGAAGGCTGGCTGGAAGCCTACCTCCTCACCGGCCGTCACGGCTTCTTCTCGACTTACGAGGCGTTCGCCCACGTGATCGATTCGATGTTCAACATGCACGCCAAGTGGCTCGCCATCTGCAACGAACTCCCGTGGCGCGCCCCCATCTCCTCGCTCAACCTGCTCATCACTTCGACCGTCTGGCGGCAGGACCACAACGGGTTCACGCACCAGGACCCGGGCTTTCTCGACATTGTCTGCAACAAGAGCCCGGAGGTCTGCCGCATCTACCTGCCCCCCGACGTGAACTCGCTGCTGTGCGTCGCCGATCACTGCCTCAAGAGCTCCAACTACTTCAACGTGATCGTCTGCGACAAGCAGAAGCACCTGCAGTACATGAGCATGGACCAGGCGATCGCCCACTGCGCCAAGGGCCTGGGCATCTGGCCGCAGGCGAGCAACGACCAAGGCGCCGAGCCCGACGTCGTGATGGCCTGCGCCGGCGACATCCCGACGAAGGAGTCGCTCGCCGCCGTGCTACTGCTCCGCGAGCACTTCCCCGACCTCAAGATCAGGTTCATCAACGTGGTGGACCTGTTCAAGCTCACGCCCGACACCGAGCACCCTCACGGCCTCAGCGACCGCGATTTCGACAGCCTGTTCACGACTGACAAGCCGATCATCTTCAACTTCCACGGCTATCCCTGGCTGATCCACCGGCTGACGTACCGGCGCACCAACCACAGGAATCTCCACGTGCGCGGCTACAAAGAGAAGGGCAACATCAACACGCCCCTCGACCTGGCGATCCGCAACGAGATCGACCGCTTCAGCCTGGCGATCGACGTCATCGACCGGGTGCCCGCGCTGCGCGTGCCCGGCGCGCACGTCAAGGAGAAGCTCCGCAACATGCAGATCGAGTGTCAGAATTACGCCTACGAGCACGGCGTGGACAAGCCAGAGATCGACCAATGGACGTGGCCGTCGTGAGCGAAACGCTTCACGGTACGCGACGTTCGATAGCGTCGCGGGCAGCAAGCCACAACGTGGGGGGACCACTAATGAGAGGAACCGACGATGAACACAAAGCAATCTCGCGTCCGGCGCGATTCACTTGAAACGGCTCTGGTGTCGCCGGCGCTGCTTCAGCAGTACGGATGCGGGCCCATTCAATTCACCGAGGCGGATCACGGGCTGTACGACCGGCACCTGCTGTTCGACAACGTCATGCCCCTGGACGCCGCTGGTCCCCGCGAGTGGTTTGAGGCCTTTGCCCGCTCGGTGCGCGATGTGCTCTCACAACGGTGGGTGCACACCCAGCAGACGTACGACCGCCAGAACCCCAAGCGTGTCTATTACCTGTCGATGGAGTTCCTGATCGGAAGATCGCTCGATAACAACATCACCAACCTGTTGCTCGAACCGGTCGCACGACACGCCGCCACGGTCAAACGCATCCATCGGATGGAACTGCTGGATCAAGAACCAGACGCGGGGCTGGGCAATGGTGGGCTCGGCCGTCTGGCGGCGTGTTTCCTGGACTCGATGGCGACCATGCAACTCCCCGCGATGGGCTACGGGCTGCGCTACGAGTATGGCATGTTCCGACAGGCCATCAGTGACGGGTGGCAGCGTGAACAGCCGGACAACTGGCTGCGACGGCCGGACCCGTGGGAGGTCGCACGCTTGCACGAGGCGGTGGAAATTCCGCTCGCCTCATCGATCGAGCTCCGCGACGGAACGCTGCAAGTCATACCGGGCCGCCCGTCCACCTTGATCGGCATCCCGTTCGATCGCCCCGTTGTCGGCTACGGCGGAAAGACGATCAACACACTGCGCCTCTGGGCCGCCGCCACGCCGGACTATTTCGATTTCCAGCGGTTCAGCAGCGGCGACTTCGTTGGCGCGCTGGCCGAGACGCTCGGTGCCGAGTCGCTCACCCGCGTGCTCTATCCCGACGACTCCACCCCCATGGGCAAGCGACTCCGCTTCGTGCAGGAGTATTTCCTCGTGGCTTGCTCGCTGGCGGACCTGGTGCGGCGCTTCCGACGTGGCAACGAGGACTGGGCCGCGCTGCCCGAGAAGGTCGCCATCCAGCTCAACGACACGCACCCGGCCCTGGCCGTCCCCGAATTGATGCGCATCCTGCTCGACGAGGCCAGGCTGGGGTGGGACCAGGCGTGGGACTTGACGCAAGGGACCCTTGCTTACACCAACCACACGCTCCTGCCCGAGGCCCTGGAGAAGTGGCCGCTCCACTGGTTCGAGCTGATCGTCCCGCGCAACCTGGAGATCATCTACGAGATCAACCGGCGGCTCCTGGAGGACGTGCGGTCGCGCTACGGCGGCGACGAGCAGCGAGTCGCGCGGATGAGTCTCGTCGAGGAGGGGGACGAGCGCAAGATCCGCATGGCCAACCTCGCCGTCGTCGGATCGCACAGCACCAACGGCGTAGCGGCCATCCACTCGGAGCTTTTGCGGACGACGACGGTGCGCGACTTCGCCGAGATGTTCCCGCAGCGGTTCAACAACAAGACCAACGGCGTGACGCCGCGGCGATGGCTGCTGCTGTGCAACCCGGCGCTGGCCGGCACGATTACGGACGCGATCGGCGACGGCTGGATCACGGACCTCGGCCAGCTCGCCCAACTCAAGCCGCTGGCCGACGATCAAGGTTTCCGTGGAGCCTTCCGCGCCGCCAAGCGGCAAGCCAAGACGCAGTTTGCTGACTGGCTCAGGGCCACGACGGGGCTGACGGTCGATCCCGATACCATCTTCGAGTGCCAGGTCAAGCGCATCCACGAGTACAAGCGGCAACTGCTCAACGCCCTGCGGATCGTGGTGCTCTACAACCGGCTCCGTACCAACCCGGACCTGCAAATGACCCCGCGGACGTTCTTCTTTGCCGGCAAGGCGGCGCCGGCCTATCAGTTGGCCAAGGTCATCATCAAGTTCATCAACAACCTGGCCGCGACGATCGACGCCGACCCGACCACGCGCGGCCGGATCAAGGTGGTCTTCCTCCCCGATTACAACGTGACGCTGGCCGAGCGGCTGATCCCCGCCAGCGACGTGTCGAACCAGATCTCGACCGCGGGCTACGAGGCCAGCGGCACAAGCAACATGAAGTTCATGATGAACGGCGCGTTGACCATCGGCACCCGCGATGGCGCAACCATCGAAATGGCGGAGGAAGCCGGGGAGGAGAACTTCTTTCTCTTCGGCCTGACGGCGCAACACGTCGCGGAGAGTCGCGGATGGTACAACCCACACTGGCACTACCAGCACGAGCCGGAAACCCGCGCGGCGCTCGACCTGATCTTCTCCGGACACTTCAACCGCTCGGAACCGGGCATCTTCGACATCCTTCGCGAGAGGCTCCTCACGCGGGGAGACTACTACATGCACCTGGCCGACCTGACGTCCTACTTGGAGGCGAGCCAACGCCTGGGCGAGCTGTACGCGGATTCCAACGCCTGGGCGTGCAAGGCCATCCTGAACGTGGCCGGCTCGGGCAAGTTCTCCAGCGACCGCACCATCGCGGAGTATGCGACCAACATCTGGAACGTGGAACCGTGCCCGGTGCCATGAGCAAGCTAGGGAGTGAACGTCATGCAGACCAGTAACAATCTCGACGCGACGTGTATCAACACGATTCGCACGCTTTCGATGGACGCTGTCCAGGCAGCCGGCTCCGGGCATCCGGGCGCGCCGATGGCCATGGCGCCCGTGGCCTACTGTCTGTGGCAACAATTCCTGCGCTTCGATCCGCAGGACCCGATCTGGCCCAACCGAGACCGCTTCGTCCTCTCGGCTGGGCACGCCTCGATGCTCTTGTACTCGCTGATCCATCTGACGGGGGTGAAGGCCGTCAGCAAGGACTACGAGACCCTGGGCGAGCCGTCGGTGCCACTGGAGGCGATCCGGCGCTTCCGCCAGCTCGGCAGCCGCTGCCCCGGCCACCCGGAGTACCGCTGGACCAGCGGTGTCGAAACCACCACCGGCCCGCTCGGGCAGGGGCTGGCCAACAGCGTCGGCATGGCCATCGCCGGGCGCTGGTTGGCCGCCCGCTACCACCGGCCGGGCTTCGAGGACCTGATCGACTTCAACGTCTACGCCCTGTGCGGCGACGGCTGCATCATGGAGGGCATCTCGGCCGAGGCCGCCTCGCTGGCCGGCCACCTACGGCTCTCTAACCTCTGCTGGATCTATGACAACAACCACATAACTATCGAGGGGAACACCGCGCTGGCCTTCAGCGACGACGTGGCTACGCGCTTTATCGGCCACGGCTGGAACGTGACGCGCGTCGGCGACGCCAACGACCTGGAGATGCTGGCGCGGGCCTTCCGCACCTTCCTGTCCACGCGCGACCGCCCGACGCTGATCATCGTGGACAGCCACATCGCCTACGGCGCCCCGAACAAGCAGGACACCAGCGCCGCCCACGGTGAGCCGCTCGGCGAACAGGAAGTCCGGCTGGCCAAGCGAAACTACGGCTGGCCGGAGGGCGCCAGGTTCATGGTCCCCGAGGGGGTCTACGATCACTTCCGCAACGGCATCGGCAAACGCGGCAAGGACCTGCGCGACGCCTGGTTTGCGCGCGTGAAGGAGTACCGGGTCCGGTACCCGGAGCTGGCAGACGAGTTTCATCGCATGATGCACCGGCGGTTGCCGGACGACTGGGACACAGGCCTGCCCACGTTCGAACCCGATCCCAAGGGACTGGCGACGCGGGACGCGTCAGGGAAGGTACTCAACGCCCTCGCCAAGAACGTACCGTGGGTGATGGGCGGCTCGGCGGACCTGGGGCCCTCCTGCAAGACGCGGCTGACGTTCGACGGGGCCGGCGACTTCTCCCCCGACCGCCCCGGCGGCCGCAACCTGCACTTCGGCATCCGCGAGCACGCCATGGCCGCGGTGCTCAACGGCATGGCCCTGGTCAAGGTGCGGGCCTACGGGTCCACCTTCCTGATCTTCAGCGACTACGCCCGGCCGGCGATCCGGCTCAGCGCTCTGATGGAACTCCCGGTCGTTTACGTTTTCACCCACGACTCGATCGGCGTCGGCGAGGACGGCCCGACCCACCAGCCGATCGAGCAAATCGCGTCGTTGCGAGCCATTCCCGGCCTGATCGTCCTGCGCCCCGCGGACGCCAGCGAGGTGCTGGAGGCCTGGAAGGTCATCATGAAGCTGCACCATGAGCCGGCCGTGCTGGTTCTCACGCGCCAGGCAGTGCCGACGATCGACCGCGGCAAGTACGGAAGCGCTGCCGGCGTAGCCTGCGGGGCCTACGTCTTGGCCGACGCGCCAGGCGGTAAGCCGGACGTGCTGCTGTTGGCCTCCGGCAGCGAAGTCGTGTTGTGCCTGGAAGCGTACAAACAGCTCAAGGCGGAGGGCGTCAATGCGCGGGTGGTGAGTATGCCGTCGTGGGAGCTGTTCGACGACCAACCGCAGGACTACCGCGACCGCGTGTTGCCGCCCGAGGTGAGGGCGCGCGTCTCCGTGGAGCAGGCCTCGACGTTCGGCTGGTCAAAATACGTTGGTGCGACGGGACACAGCATCGGCATGCGGTCGTTCGGCGCGTCGGCGCCCCTGAAGGACCTGGCCAGGAAGTTCGGCTTCACTCCCGAACACGTCGTGGCCGCGGCCAGGGAACAGCTCAAGAGGAGTCGCTCATGACGGTTTTCGAGCGGACCCTGGAGTTGGTGCCGAACGGTTCGCGGATCGGCCTCGGTTCCGGCCGCGCCGCCCATGCCTTCGTCAAGGCCCTCGGCGAGCGTGTCCGGCGCGGGAGCCTGCACGTCTACGGGGTCCCGACTTCGCAGGAGACGACCGACCTCGCGATACAGGAGGACATCCCGCTTCTGCCCCTGGACCAGGCCGGGATCCTGGACCTGACCGTGGACGGGGCCGACGAGGTGGACCCGAACCTGGATCTGATCAGAGGCTACGGCCGGGCGTTGGTGCGCGCGACAGGACATCATCGCGCGCGGTAAGCCACTCCAAGGACCCAACGCTTCAGGTCTTCGTTGCCGACCCGCAAGCGGGCGCGGCAGCAGAGATTGCCGCTCTGGCGCTGCGCGGCGACGAATCGCTCCAAGTTACGGTCCTTCCGGCTTTGTCGTGGGTGAAAACTAGGCCAGTAGCGGCGACGAGGGCACGTTCTCAGTTATGAAGCCCTATCGAGCCGGAGAGCTTGGGTTCAAGCCTGCAGGGCCAACGAAATG
>Ga0129299_1002114_pt1 | contig 13230 bp, 17 predicted proteins | sample ConPoolayeCmetaG_FD_94477 | JGI IMG/M metagenome (GOLD analysis project Ga0129299, IMG submission 94477) | Hot spring microbial mat communities from California, USA to study Microbial Dark Matter (Phase II) - Cone Pool mat layer C metaG ... | reverse complement strand
GTTTTAGATTATTATTTGGAGCACAAAGGGGATTTAGACTCTATAGCTCCATATATTCCAGACGCTCTAAAAAACTACCAAAAAGAAGTTTTAGATTATTATATGGATAAAGGACGGGTTTTAGAATTTATAGCTAAATATATTCCAGACGCTCTAAAAAACAATCAAAAAAAAGTTTTAGATTATTATTTGGAGCACAAAGGGGATTTAGACTCTATAGCTCCATATATTCCAGACGCTATAAAAAACAATCAAAAAGAAGTTTTAGATTATTATAAAAGTAAAGGGGGAGTTTAACTTATTCCCACCACCCCCACTATACCCCTAATAATATATAGAGATAAATTTAACCTAGGAGATTCAAATTGGCTTTATACACAATTAATTCTTTGAAAAGACATTCAGAAGTTATGGACGAGATGCCAACTAGCCCAAACCAACAGGGGATGGGTTTTGGTATATATCTTGATAAGGAATTTCCTAGTAACGGAGAAAGTTTGGTTATGATGGAACGTAGTTTTCCAAAACCTTTGGGTTGGAAGGCTATAAAAATCAATAAACCTTCAGATAAACCTATGGTGACTTTTGAAGATCTTTTAAGGGTTAGTAAAGATTTTGAAGAATTGATAAAAACTTTGGTTGAAGGATCTCGTGGAGAAGTTCTTGAAATAGAAATAGCAAAGCAATTTAAAAACTTTCCTCGTGTAAATTGGAGTTTATAATGTTTTCAAAAATTGGGGACAGTACTATTATTAAAATAATGGATGTCAAAGACGGAAAAATTGCTAAAGTTAGTGAAGTTCATATTTGTCAGAAGTGTGGTAAAAATCCGTGTGAATGTTCTGAGGAAGTAAAGAAAAAGGAGAAAGAAATTGATGAATCAGGAATTAAAAAATAAGATTTCTAAAATTTTTAATTTTTTAGAATGCAGATCCGTAGCAAACCCGGAAGAAGCAGCTCAAATGCAAAAACAAGCTCTTTTAAAAGAGCGAGAAATTTTTGAAAAAGCACTCATAGAAACACTTAAAGGTGGAGAAATGTCTTATGATGAAGCTGTAACCCGGGTAAAAAATTCAGATTTTTTACCTTTAGATCAAAATATAATTTTAGCTAATATATCAAATTTTGAGGCGAGCTTGCCGGTAAAAACAGCTAGCCAACAAACTACGGAGGTTAATCCAATGGATTTTGTTACGAAAGACCTTGAGGAATTAAAAAAACGCCTTCCTCATTACGGAGCGTTTGTAGAAGGTGTTCTAAAAAATTCTTATTTTTTAGGAACTGGTGAGAAGGCGAAAACAGATCCTCAAGCAGCAAAAGTTTTTAACGATGATGAAAAATATATTGAACAATCTAAATCAGAGGAGGAAAAAAGAATGAGTCAAATTGAAAAGAAGATTGATCCGGAGAAAAGACTTTCTCCATCTCAGAAGACTGCCGGAACAGATAAACATAATACGAAAGCTCCTGCAGATCTTAGAGAATCTTTTGTTCCAAAACATGACCAGTGGGACAACGAAGTTTTAGACAAAGAACTTGCTGACGCTAAAAAAGGTCAAAGTGAACAAGAAAAAAGAACGAAAGAATTACAGAAAAAGAGAGAAGAGTATTTAAGGGCAGCAGAAAAAATATCTGTTAAGTTTTCTAATGCATCAAATGCTTGGGTTATATCTGAAAAAGCAACTGGTGTTCCGATTGTTATTGCGTCTGTGGAAGATATTACAAATAATCATCCAATCAGCCCAGAAGCCCTTGCAGAATTAAAAAGTCCAGAATTTGGTAAATTAATTGAAGAGGATATTAAAGAGAATGGAATTGAAGTTGCAGCAAGAAATTTACTTGGAGACACATTTGATAAACTTGCTACTGAGTATACCTCTACTATTAAAACAGCAGAAGTAAAAACAAATGAAAGGATAAAGCTTGAAACTCTTAAGGGGATTTATGCTTCTCTTAAAGAAGGTCTCGGAAAATTGACAAAAATAAGTTCAATTTTTTCTCTTTTTAAAAAAGCCGAACAAGCTATTGAAACAGCTGAAAAAGCAGTAGAATCTGATATAGGAGAAGCTTCAGAAGAAATCTCTGAAGCAGCAGAAGCTCTTTCTCCAATAAGTGATATAGGATTGGCAATGGAAGGTCAGAGTGACCAACCAGAAGCAAATCAGCTTGCAGAAGAAATTAAAGCTGCTATTGATGATCCAGACATTCAAGCAAAAGTTGATCAACTTGTAGCTATGGTAACATCTGGTAGTGAAATGCCGGGTACTACTCCTCTTATAGAGGAAACTGAAGAAGTTTCAGTTGTTCCTACTGAAACAGCCCCAGGACCTATGAAGGAAGTTGAAGAGACAAAAGAAGAAGAGACAAAAGAAGAAGAGACAAAAGAAGAAGAGACAAAAGGACAAAAAAAAGAAAAAGAGAAAAAGAAGGCTTCAGTTATAGCAGAGGCTTTAAAAAAGTTAGGAGCTGATAGAAGTTCAAAAGGTGATTATGACGTTACTAAAGGTTTTAGTTTAGACCAAATGGGCGGGCATAATAAAGGAAATATAACTCAGGACGGAAAGAAATTTATGACTTGGGAAACATTAAAGAAACAATTTGAAACCCTTGTTAATAAAAAACCAACAGGAAAACTTGTTGCGGAGTTTATTGGAGAAATAGTTAAAACAGCGGCAGGTACTGGTGTTATGTCAGCTGAAGAAGTTTATAAATTAGCATTTGGGCCTGAATATGCAAAACAGCTCACAAAAGAATATACACAGAAGGAAATCGTAAAAGAACACGAAAATTTAACAAAAGATACAAAAAATGCATATGCTTCTAAAGAAGAAGCTTATATTAATGGTGCAACAAGAATGAAATTTGCTATAGAAGCTACTCAAAATATGGTGAAAAAAGGTTTAATTAAAGAAGGAGATAGAGAAGCTTTTGACCGTCAAGTAGATAACTTTATGAAAATGGATGAAGAAACATTCAGAGCATTTATGGATTCAACTGAAAATATAGTAGCAACAACAGAATTAGAAGACGGAAGATTTAAAGTTGCAGTTTTACCTCGTCCAGATGAATATGGTAATATCATAGCTGGATGGATTGATGGAAGGCACGTTGTTGCTATGAACGGAGAAGATATAAAATCTTCAAATGGCAGAGTAACGAAAGCTCATTTAGCAAACGCACTTCATTTATTAAAACAAGCTTTTAAAGAAGGTTTGTTTGATGAAGCATTGTCTGATGGAAAAGTTCCAGCAGATTCAGGCGTTGATTTACAAGGTTTGAATTTAGGACAAGAATCAAAACCGGTTTTAAAACCGGAGGATTTAATTTAAAAAATACCCACGGAACGTGGGGAATTAACGCTTGGTGAGAGTAGGTATAGTAATACTACTCGTTGACTCCAAGCAGTTTACTTGTCTAAATTCTGAAGCTTTTTAAATTTGAAAACTTACTTTGACTGAGAAAGTGAGTTTAAAAATAAGAAAAGTGTGTAGGAATAAAGACAAAGCCTATATATAATGGCTTCATACTTAATAATAGGAGGTATTTTTAATGGGTTATTTTAGACCAGTAATGGCTGTAAACAAACCCGCAAGTTTTCCGATTGCTAGTGGCATTTCATTTGAACGCGGCACGTTTTTATGGCTAAATTCAGATGCGTATGCTACAACTGAAAGAGGTAGTAATCAGCCTTTAGGTATCGGAGACGATGATAAAATATCGGAAATTACAGCCAAAATTCAGAACCAAGTGATTACTTATTCTATCACTGTTACAGCTTCAGGTGGTAGCGCTTCATATTCACTTGGCAGAACAATTGCGTCGGATAGTTTACTTTCAGCTGCTTCTGCACCAGCTTCTTGGACAGTAACACTTCCGTCTGCGTTAAGCGGTGCAACATCAACTTTTACTTTAACAGAAGATGGTACGCTTACGCACACAGTAACTGGAAGCGGTCTTACACCAGGAACATATTCAGTCACTTTACAACTTGACTACACATATGTGAAGTCAGCTACTCAGGATAGGGGTATGACTACAGTTTCTGATATGTTCAATAACAATAGTACAGCAGCTTCACAATTAGTTGGTGTTTGGTTTATGGACGGAATTTATGAGTCTGATCAATATGATCCTTACGTAACTTATTCAACTGGTAGCAAACTTTATGCAAAAACAGGTGGTATTTTTACTTCTTCTTCTTTAAATACAACAGCAGTTGGTGTTATTACAAAAGTTCCATCAACAAATTGGAACGCAGAAACAAAGACAACTCTTGGGCATTCACAGCCAAAACCAGAGGTTGTGCAATTCCTTATGAGATTATCTTTGGCATAAGTGGAGGTAATTAACTATGCAAATAATTAAAACAGGAACAGGATTTGATAAAAGAGCGGACGTGTCTTTCGGCAAAGATGGAAACATCAATGCATTTGACAGATCGGACGCAATGGCAAGAATTGCCAAATACTTAGTAGCAAACGAACAACCCACTTATGATGAAAGAGTATCGTCTTTGTTTTCTGAAGAAGAAAAAAATCACCTAATAAATAAATTTGCTTCACCAAACGTAAGGTTAGTAATTGGCCAGGCAATGGCTAGTCCATTAAAAACATTCTTGGAATACAAGGGTGTTATGAGACGCGCTTTAAAAGTAGATCCATTAGGCGCAGGTGCTATTCCGATTTATGATCGGGATACAGAAGAAATATCCGCTGAAGCAATTGCTTCTCAGTCAGCAATTACTCAGACAAGGATAGTCGGGGAACGTATCATGGTTCCAGTTTTTGAAATCGCAGCAAATCCGACTGTAAAGCTGCGTGAAGTAAAAATTCGTAGATTTAACATAATCGATCGTATCCAAGTTAGGACAAGACAGTTTATGCAAGAAGCTGAAGATACATATATTATCAATTTATTAAATACAGCTTCTACTTTGATTAATTCAGCAGTAACTATTGATACTTCATCTGCTGGTAACCAGTTAGGTTATATTCAAAGAAAAGACTTAGTAAAACTTGCAAGAGCGATCGAGCAGCACGATTTATTTGCTGTTTCAATGTTCTTTTCAATCTATAGATACGCAGATATTAAACAGTGGGGAACACAAGAATTAGATCTTGTAACCTTAAAACAGGTTATAGACACAGGCCTTGTTGCTCAGTTACATGGACAAAACATTTATGTAACAAAGAAAATGCCTCATAATACAGTATTATGTACTTCTGACCCTGATTACGTTGGTGTTATGCCAGTGTACCAGGATATAGAAGTTATTCCTGCTGATATTCCATGGGAGACGAGTTTTGGTTGGGCCTTTACTATGCTCGTAGGAATGGCTTGTTTTAACCCCAAAGGCGTTAGCAAATTAATTGTATCTGCATAAGAATAGACTTTTAATTTAAAAATCCGTAGGGACCTCTTTTAGGGAGGGGCCCTACGGATAGCACTTATATTTCCGAGTCTAAAAATAGACTCGGCTCCTGCTTCTTTCTTATTATAGAAGCACCTCCTTTCAGGTGAGGGTCAGAGTTTTCTCTGACCCTCTAAAAGATTAAAAATGGAATTTGGAGCATGTCAAAGTTTAAGAAAAATGTAGATAAAGAGTTAAAATTTGAAACTATGAATCTTGCTCTTTTTGAAGCTATAAAAAAGACCATATCTAAAATGGCAGAAGAATGGGTAAGTAAAATGCCTGTTACACAAATAAAACAAATTTATGAACAAATAGGAGAAGGTGATATTGACTTTAATAAACCTGAAATTCAAAATTTAGTAACTTCTTTTAAAAATCAAATGAAACCTCCATATTTTGGTTATAAATATGCTCCGGTTTATATACCTTTTGCGATACGTGCCGTTATAAAAAAGAAATATGCTCAAAAAATCGGGTTATTTGCTAGTACTATTAATTTAAATTTAATAAAAAAATACGACAACTAGGTGGTAATATGTTACCTGCACCTACAAATTTTGATGCTGATTATGAACCACTTTCTAGAGATACATTATGTGTGACTTTATGGTGGGAAGAAGACCCACGAGCGTCTTACTATCGTCTTTATAGAGATACTGATGTAAAAGAAATTTGGCCCCCCTATAATTATAAAACTGTAGATGGAAAAAAATTTATAGTTTATAGAGATATAGAAGCTTGGTATGCAGGACAAGCTTTAGATTTATTTTATTGGGTTGCTGCAGTAGAAAATATTGCTCCTTCTGGTAGTCCTCCAATTTATGAAGAAGGACAACTTTCTGACGCTGTAACTAATTTGCACCCTTTTGGCCTTCGTGTTATAGAAGAAGCTAGAGCTATGATTGGAGATGACCTTCGTATGTTCAATGATAAATTAAAAAAAGTCAGCGAACAAATTTCAATATATAATTATAAAATAGCAATGGATCAAGCTTTAAGTACTATTAACGCAACACCAACTTTTACTTCTTATACGTATGGTAATATTCCTGATGAATTTAAAAGTTTATTAACTATGGGTACTTTAATTAACGTCCTTCCTAAATTAATTCTTTTAGAAAAAGCAAAGGCTATGAGTTTTGAAGACCAAGGTCAGAGTTGGACTCCTCCAGACTTATCTGCTGCTTTTGAATCTAGATTAAAGGATTTAAAAGAAGATTTTAATAATTTAAGAAAAGAGATTAAACATAATATACGTCCAATTCCTCGAGCAGTTGGAAGTTTAAAAGCTTTATTTATTAGTCCACAAATGCTCAAATGGAGACACGTTCCTACTGGGCGTAATTTTTTCTAGTGTAGGAGTAAAAAATGAGTTTTGTGAACTTTAAAAAAATTTCAATAGAAGATATAGAAAATAATGCAAAAAATGTAAAAAAGGTAAGAGACTATGAAATTATAAAAAGAGACATAGAACTTGAACAAGCTGCTATTGACGAATATCAAGGACAGCTTGCAGATGCTTCTCCCGAACTTAAAAAAATATTAGAACATTTGATAATAGAAGAACAAGAACATAGACGTGAACTTGAAGAATTTCAAAAAAAAAAAATAAAGTAAGGGGTGAGTTATGAATATTAGAAAATCAAAAAAAATAAATATGTGGTTACATAGAATTGCAATACGTACGTCAGAACAAACTGTAAAGCAGATTTTATCTGATTTAAAGAAAGTAAATAAGGAACTCAAAGACATACGTAATGCTGTAAAGGACGGTAAATATTCTGAAATTTCTGAACAAGTTCAAGCTGCTATTTCCTATCTTCAAGCAATCGATCACGTATCTAAATCTCCTATTGCAAAAGCAATTGAAGAAAAAAAAGAAAAAAATCCAGCAAGTAATATTGATTTGTCAGATGATGAAAGTACTATTACAGAAACAGAAGAAGGCATTTCAATACCAAAAAAAAGTAAGAATATAGTTAATTTTAATAAATTTTCTCAAATTAATACTTCTTGGAATGAATATGTTCCAGATTTAAAAAGTGAAGTTAAAATTGAGTTAGTTGAACAACCCGATAATACTTATCTGATTAGGGCTTTATTCGTACCTAATCCTAATTATAAAGCGGAGAAAGAAATAAGGAATTTAAATGATGTTAATTTAGCTATTTTAGAGCTAAAAAATGCTATTATGGATCAAAAACCTATGAAAGGCCAGGCAAATTCATATATAAATTTTAACAAACTTAGTTATATTACGAAGGAAAAGGGTGGTTATTGTGTAAAAAGTGAAAAAGGTAAAAATCTGGGTGGGCCCTATAAAACCAAAGAACAAGCAAAACGTAGATTACATCAAATTGAATATTTTAAACACAAAAATAAAAAAGGAGGAAACATGAGTTTTGTAAATTTTAAAAAGCTTTCTTTAAACAAATTTGCTCAAGAACAAGAGATGGGAACATTTTTTGATGTAGAAATTCCGGAAGAAAGTGATTTTGCACGTAAATGGAATATGTTAGTTAACCAATATGAATCACTTCCTAGCCCAAAATTAGAAGAAATTAAGCGTTTAAGTGGTAATCCTAAAAGTCCTGAGTATTTAGCAGCTCAACACGTTCTTGATATGAGAAAAATGAAGGGTACTAGGTCTAAAAAATAAAGGAAGAAATATGACTTCCAGTTACATTTGTTTCAGAAAAATTTTTCAACTTAATATTCGAGGGAAAGAGCCAGTTATGAACATATTGAACTGGATTGATAAGACAATAGAAAATAATAAAGAACATCCTAATTTTATTTATTATTTACAAATGATAAAAGAACACTATATGCGTAATTTTAGTGAAGATCCAAGGATAAGAGAAACTGCTATTCCTCTAGAACAACTCAAAAATATTATCTTGTCTATTTTTTCTAGACATAAAGAATTTAATATTGATATACAGTCATTGCAAAAAGCTACAGAAGCTTTTTTTGATAAAGACTAATTTGAGGTGAAGTATGGATGATCCCCAAATAAAACTTATTTTAGATTCAATAAAAGAAGTTAAAGATGAGGTAAAAATCATAAAAAAACTTCTTAACGGAAATGGAGAAATTGGTTTGTTAGAATCTCATAGGGATTTGGAACAACGTGTTTCTAGTCTTAGTGTTAGAGTATTAGCGGTTCAGGAAGACGTCAAACCGTTAAAGGAATGCGCAGAAAAGAAAACAACACTAAAAGAGTTTGCTAAACAATTAGTTATTGTTTTAGCAACTGTGCTTACAGTTTTTATTCCTACTTTTATTTGGATATTAAAAATTTGGGTTAAGCTTAATCAGCTTGTGCCGTTGGATACTATAATTAATCATTAGAGGTTTTATTTTGGGACAAATAAATTTTAAAATTTTAGCTAAAGTGCACAGAGATTCATTTAAGGGGATGACCCCGGTTGAGCAATATAATTACGTTATTGAGCATATAGATAATCCAGAAATATTAAAAGAATTATTTTTAAGCGCAAAAGATGACATAATTCGTTTAAAGATAGTGGAGGCTACTAGAGACCCGGATTTAGCCAAACGATTATTTAAAAATACAAAGTATTTGTTAGTAAAAGCAAGTCTTATTGCATTTATAAATGACCAGGATTTAATACGAGATATGTTAATTTCGTATGTACATTCTCCAGAAATACTAACATCAATTATGGAGCGTTTAACTGAAAAGCAAAATAGAGCTTTAATCCAAAGTATGAAAAAATTAAATGTGTTGCCAAAAAGTTTCATTGAAATTGCAGAAAAATATATTAAAGGAGATATTAAAGGAAATTTGATAGTTGATTAGTAGGAGGAAAACAATGTTTTTGAAATGTGCTGAATCCACAATTTTAGATATTAAAGAAAAACCAATTAATTTATTTGAAGAATTAACTCGGGTACATACAACAGATTATGCTAAAATTGCTACTTTAAGTGAGGAAGATATTCGTAAACAGAATTATAATAAATTTAGGGTTATAGCTGAAAAGAAGCCGAACCTTTTAGCTTTTGCAACTCGTGCTATTTCTTCGTTTGAATCTTGGGGTCCTAATAAAAATGGAGACGCTTTTGAAAGGACTGAATTGGAAAAATATTATCCAACATTTTTTATGAGACCTCATCTTTTAGACCATCGTATGGAGATTCCATATATTCGTGGTATAATTGCTGGTAGCTATTGGAAGCCTTTAACAGAAACGATTCCAGGTAAAAAAGACGGAGATTATGTAGAAACGTTGATTTTTGTTAATAAAGATGATTTTCCTAAATATGCTTCTATGATTGAAAATGGTACAGTAAATTCTTTTTCTATGGGGGTTGAAGTACAAGAAGCTGAATGTAATATTTGTCATAATATTGCTAGAAATCCTTCTGAACTTTGCCATCATGCTCGTAATTTAAAAAATTTAGTTTTTGGGGGACAAAAAGTCTTTGAATTTAATCGTGGTTTGAACTTTATAGAGCAGTCAGCAGTTGTTAGTCCAGCTGATCCAGATTCTCATATATTATATGTGTTAAGTCATACTAAAAATTCATCACATCAAGATATAGAACGTCTTAAAAAAATAGCATCAGTTTTAGATAGTTATACAGAAGCTGAGAAACAATTAAGGCCATATGAATATCAAATATTAGAAACTTATGCTAATCAATTAGCTGATAAAATAATGTTTGATTTAGGTATTGCCCCAAGGAGGCCAGGTTTATGAGTTTTGTAAATTTTGTCAAAATTGCAATTGAGAAACAAGTTAATTTTTTGTGGAGACGTTCTAATGAGGATGTTTCTACCTTTTTAAGCCAAGTTAAAACTTATTTAGTTGATGAAAACATTAAAAAACAGATTGATAATTTAAAATCAAGATTTATGGGGGGAGAAATTGATAAGAAAGTTCTTTTACAGGCAGTAAGAGATCTTTTAGAAAAAGATATGGAATCGGTTGAAAAACAACAACAAGAAGCTCAAGAATTTTTTACCGGGGTTAAATCTGATGAACCTGAAGTTGAAGAACCAGCTTCAGAAAAGCAGAAACCTTCAGTAATATATGCACCTAATAAGAGTTATTTGTTACCTCTTTCTAAATTTTTTACTGAAGCAGACACTACCCCTATTAAAAAAGTTTTAGGTGAAGAAAGTTTTGAAAAAGAAATAAAAGAGATTCCTACCGATCCCGACAAAATAGACGAATTTGTTAAAAAGAAAAAAGATTTTACAACTAAAGTGGAACAAATAAGTCAAACTTTAAAAGAATTAAAACAGTTACAAGGGAAATAAAAAATGTTTGGATACCTTCACGGGTTTATTAGACAGGCTTTTATTAGAGAAATTCAAAGTTTAATAAATGAACACCCCTTTTATACAAAGACAGAAGACCATAAATTTCAAAAATCTTCTGTTTTGGTCACTGAAAAATTTAATTTTGATGGAAGACAATTTCCAGCTATAATTATTTCTAGTTCAAATGCTTCTGAATTTAGATTAGATTTTACTAATCTTATTGAAGAAGTTTATGGATATGTACGGTTGACTAGTATTATTCCTTATGTTATTACTAAAGTAGAAACTGACACAGCATATACTGGAGTTAGAACCGATAATGTTTATGGGCTTCAATTTGCTAATGTTGGCCGAGATAATAAACGAGAAATTAAATTACGTGTAATAAATGGGAACACGAAAGTATCAGAATATTATACTATTCAACCTTGGGAATATAGAAATGATATTATTCCTGGTGCAATTCTTTATTTTGGTAGTTTTAATGATATTGAACCTGGTAATGTTGTATATATTGAAACATTTGCTAATAATACTTTTTTAGGTGAGTTATACGGAAAAGGTTTTGATTTTTCAATTTCTATAGATATTTATGCACAATCTCAAAATGAAGCTAAAGAACTTACAGACATGGTTAATGCTTATGGCGTTTATATCTTACCACAGCGGTTATATAATGCACACGGTTTTGTTTTGAAGTCTATGAAAACAGACGGAGTTATAGAGAAAGAAGGAGAATTGGGTGAAGAAGTATTTACAGGAAAATTTAGTGTAAATCTTTGGACAGAACATCAATTTTTTAGACCTTTAGAAAGAATTTCTGGTTATACATTATGGATTGAATTGCGTGAACGTGTTGAAGATTTAGTTGGTCAAAACTGGCAATATACGGTATAAGATATGGTTAATAATTATATTCCTAATAGAAACCCTAGAGATGTGAGTTATATTCCTAAATCTAAAGAAGAACGTGAATATACTCATACATTTCAAAGTTTAACAGATTTGTGTGATCCAAAAGACATGTATGAAAGAAATATTATAAAAGAGGCAGTTGGGGGTCAAAACGTACTTGACGAACATATAGAAAGACTTCAACGTCTTATAGAAGCTCGTGGGAATTATGTATTTTTAGTTAAGCGCATACTTGACGGGGACTTTTGTAGTTGCTATAATCCTATAAGTAAAGAAGTGATGCGTAAGTATTGTCTTGAATGTTACGGAACCAGAATTACTGGAGGCTATAAATTGTTTTGGAATAAAGATAGAATAGACGGAAAAATTATTATTTCACAGCCTTTTGCAGATGAATCTATTTCAATGGAACCGTGGGGCCGAGATTGGAAAGAAGAATTAGAAGGTTGGACATTACCGTGGGTTCCATTGGAAAATGGTTCTACGACATTTTCGTATGATTTTATAATAAAATATAATGAAGATGGTACCGAACTTGGAAGGTATTATATAACAACTGTTAAACCTTCTAGGTCTATAAATAATAAGGTTACGTACCAAAGATTTTCAATGCGATTGGCAGATAAACCAACATATGAAATAGGTCGTAACGGGGAAAAAATTCTTTCTCGGCGTGGCGATATTATATATGAAATTGATATAAATAAACTACAAAAAATAATGGGTGGAAAATCCTAAAAAAGAGGTGAAAATTTTATGAAAGATTTTCAAAGAATGTATAAAAAATTGAATGTGGCCCAAGATACAAGTGAAAGATTATATATACCTCCTGTTGATGTTTTTAATAATAAATTTACTTTTGTTTTTTATAATTTAACTCTAACTGATGTGCCTTCATACGTAAAAATTTATATTGAGGCTGGTTCGCCTGATGCAAAAGTAAATTTAACAGAATTTGAAGATTTATTTATAGAAAGTTCTAACTCAAGTATTTTGCGTACTGATTTTCCTATAGTAAGTGGAATTGAAGTAATAGTTAATAATTTTTCTAGAGGCACGATATCTATAGGTATTCACGCAGGTAATTTTTAAAATAAAAGGAGAAGATTTTAATGTATTCAGCAGCTATTGCAACGAAAATAGCAGAAAAGTTGCGTAATAAAGCTGAGGACGCTGTAACAGCTCTAACTACTTCTCCCTATATTATAGAAAGTTTAAAGCGTCTTAATCCTTTTATATTAATAGATAAAAATGGTAATACTAAAAATTTACGTGATGAAGATGTAGAAGCCCTAATTAGATATATACTGGACGCTCATATTATGGATATTTTAAATGATTTTGCAACTTCATCTCCTAAAAAAGCCGAAACTCTTTTAGCTATAACCAATGCTTATTTAAATAAATATTTAAATAAGATTGAAGCTGATGGAAGGATAAAAAGAATTTTAAATCCATTAAAAGACGAATCCTATAAAGAGAAAAATCCTAATAAACGTTATATTTTAAAAAATTTGTTAAAAGAACAAGAAGGTATAGAAAGTAAAAAGTCTTTAAAGGAATACCTTAGTAATGATCGTAAAGCTTCAAGTTATGCTAGAGAACT
>Ga0129299_1002110_pt1 | contig 13245 bp, 13 predicted proteins | sample ConPoolayeCmetaG_FD_94477 | JGI IMG/M metagenome (GOLD analysis project Ga0129299, IMG submission 94477) | Hot spring microbial mat communities from California, USA to study Microbial Dark Matter (Phase II) - Cone Pool mat layer C metaG ... | reverse complement strand
TGGGAGAGCGGCAGGGGGTTAGGCTTGATTTCTCTTCGCCGCGCGCAATTCGAGGCCGCATTGGCGGGCAACCCGACGATGCTGGTCTGGCTGGGCAAGCAATACCTGGATCAGCAGGACAAGGTCATGCATAGCGGCGACAACACTCAACCGATTGTCGTGCAATGGCAGATGCCTGCTCCGAACCGCGAGTGATCACGATAGAGTATGCACCGCGTGAGGCGTTTTTGCCGTTTCACGCGCGCGGACAGCGATTTGCCGCGATCGTGGCGCACAGGCGAGCTGGGAAGACGGTTGCGTGCATCAACGACACGATCAAGCGCGCGCTCGAATTGCAGAGGCCGTCAGGCAGATACGCCTATGTAGCTCCGTATCTGGGGCAAGCAAAAGAGGTCGCGTGGGACTATCTGATCCGGTACTCGAGACCGGTTGCCAAACAGATCAATAACAGCGAGCTGTGGGTAGAGCTGCTCAACGGCAGCAAGATCAGGATTCACGGGGCGGACAATCCTGACCGATTGCGCGGCAGCTATCTGGACGGTGTGGTGCTGGACGAGTTTGCCGATATGCGCCCAGGGGTTTGGGGCGAGGTGATCCGTCCGATGTTGGCAGACCGGCGAGGCTGGGCCGTGTTTATCGGCACGCCGCGTGGCCGCAACGAGTTCTGGGAAATTTGCGTACAGGCAGAGGCGAGTACGGATTGGTATTACGATTGCCTGCGGGCATCTCAGACTGGTTTGTTGCCTGCGGCAGAGTTGGAAGCGGCTCGGGCTGATATGACGCCGGAGCAGTACGAGCAGGAATTCGAGTGCAGTTTTGATGCTGCGATTCTGGGGGCCTATTACGGCCGTGAGATTGCGGACGCGGAGCGTGAGGGGCGGATCACTGCGGTTGCCATTGATCCGGCGATACCGGTTCACACCGCGTGGGATTTGGGCAGGGGCGATCACATGGCGATCTGGTGCTGGCAGGCGGCAGGGGGCGAAATCCGTGTTGTCGATTTCCTGCAATTTTATGGGTATTCGATGGAGCACTATGCCACGGAGCTGAACAAGCGCGGGTATAACGGGACGGATTGGGTACCGCAAGACGCGCGTGTGAAGAGTTTGGAGACGGGCAAGACGCGACTGGAGACGTTGGTTGCGATGGGGCGGAGACCGCGATTGGTTGTCCCGCACAAGGTTATGGACGGGATCAACGCGGTACGTTTGGAGTTGCGGCGCATGTGGATTGACGGCGTTCGGTGCCGGGACGGTCTGGAGGCGTTGAGGCAGTATCGTGCGCAGTATGACGAGAAGCGCAAGACGTTTCTGGATGCGCCTCTGGCGAACTGGGCGGCGCATGCGGCGGATGCGATGCGGTATTTGGCGATGGCCTATCGTGAGGAGAGGCCGGCGAACAGGGTTCAGCGGAAGGATAAACCGGTTCGGAATCCCATGACGGTTGAAGAATTCCATTCGTTTGGCTGGGGATTTGGGGAGGCGAGGATAGGCGATGCGTAGTGAGCGCGATGCGCACTATTGGCGGGGCGAACTGACGGCGGCCGACAACCGTGAAAAGAAGTGGCACAAGGAGGCCAATCAGGTTGTGGCGCGTTATATTGACGACCGGGCGAATTACGTTGCCGACAGCACGTCGACGCGGCGGGTGAACGTCCTGTGGAGCAACACGCAGGTATTGAAGGGGGCGTTGTTCGGGCGGCTTGGGGTTCCGAGTGTGCGGCGGGTATTTTCTGCGAGCGGGCGGGATCAGAAGGTTGCGCGCGGGATATCGTTGCTTTTGGAGCGTGCATTGGTGGCGTGTGGGAACCGCCATGATATGGAGGTTGAGATTGAGGCGGCGATAGAGGACATGCTGTTGGCCGGGCGCGGAACGTGCTGGCTGGAGTATTACGCGGATGTTGAGGGTGATGTGATCCGCGATCAGTCGGTGAGGGTTGTGCATGTGCACTGGCAGGATTTCCGGCACGGTCCCGCGAAGCATTGGCGTGATGTGCCGTGGGTGGCGCGTCTGCATGTGATGACGCGGGAAGATGTTGAGCGGCAGTTTCCTGGGCACGACGTTCCGCTGAATTATGAGATGACGGACCGGAAGGGGTGGAAGTCGAGCGAGGACTCCGGGGACATCCGGCGGGCGAAGGTGTGGGAGATTTGGGATGCTCGGGACCGTGCCCGGCTGTATGTGGCTGAGGACTATGACCGGATTTTGAGGCACGATTTTGACCCGTATCGACTGGTTGATTTTTTTCCGTGTCCTGCCCCGCTTTATGGCGTGAAGCCGGCGGGCCTGATGATTCCCCGTCCCGAGTTTTTGCAGTGGCAGGACCAGGCGGCGGAACTGGATCGTGTGAACACGCGCATATACCGGCTTTTGGAGTATCTGACCTATTGCGGGGTATATGATGCGTCTCACGACGACAGCACCATTCTTGCGGATTTGGGGAAACTTCAGGACGGTCAGTTTTTGCCGTACCGGCATTTCCGGGATTTGGCGGAGGGTGGCGGTCTGAGGGGCGCGTTTCAGACGCGGGACCTGGCTCCGATCAAGGAAGCGATTTTGGCCTTGAGCCAGCGTCAGGCCCAACTCATTCAGCACATATATGAGGTGACGGGGCTGAGCGACATCATGCGTGGCGCGTCCAACCCGAATGAGACGCTGGGGGCGCAGCAGCTGAAAGCCCAGTTTGGTGCCGGGCGGTTGGCTCTGAAGAAGCGGGCGATCCATCGGTTTGTGCGGCATTTGTATGCAATGCAGGCCGAGATTGTGGCTGAGATGTTTGGGCGTGAGCGTCTGGCGGCAATGACGGGGCTGCCGTTGCCGTTGCTGCAGGAGCGTGAGGCGGCGAGGCAGCAGGTGATGGCGGCGCAGGGCATGGCCCCGGCGGATGTGGCGATGGTGGCGGATGCGGTGGCGTGGGAAGAAATTGAGTCTGTCCTTCGCTCGGATGAGCGCCGGAACTATATGGTGGATGTCGAAACGGACCTTACGTCTTTTGATGACTCTCAGGGCGAGAAGGAGCAGCGTCTGGAGTATTTGCGGACGATGACGGAGTTGCTTGAAAAGGTTGTTCCTGTTGTGCAGAGCGTGCCGCCATTGGGGAATCTGATGAAGGAATTTGTGATGTTTGCGTCTGGGCCGTATCAGGTTGGGCGGGTGATGGAGGAGGCGCTTGAGGATGCGTTTGACGCTTTGTTGTCTGCCCGGCCTGAGGCGCCACCTGACCCTGCGGTGATGAAGCAGGAAATGGAGCAACGCAAGGCTGAGATGGATATGGCGATCAGGACTGAGGAGCATGAGGCTGCGATGCGGGAGAAGGCTGTTGATCTGCGGATGCAGGAGCTGAAACTGCAGGAGATGATGGCAGCGGCGGCAGGCGGGGCGCCAGGCAGCTATGATTTCTTTGGCAGGTCTTGATTTGAGCGGCATCCGGTGGGAGACGCCGGAGTTGCCGGGGAAGCGGGACGACGCGCCGGACTGCCGGTCTGACTTTCAGGTGACGGTGATGCGGGACATTCAGCCATTTGTGGCGTTGGCGGCTCGGGAGCCGGCAGAGATTACCAGCCGGTCGCAGTTGCGGGAATATGAGCGGCGGCATGGTGTTGTGCAGGTGGGTACGGATATTTGCGCGGCGGATATCGTGGCGGAGAATCGGGCGCGGGTAGAGCGCTGGGAAGAGTTGTCCAAGGGGGTTCCTAACGGATGGACGGATTAGAAGAAGGTCTTTCAGGCCCGTCGGCGGATGTTGCCGACTCTGGCCCGGAAGCGGTTGACAATGGTGCGGCCTCACAACCGGAGGTGAAGGCGGAGCCGAAGCCGGACGCAAGGGCGGAAGCGAAGTTTGAGCCGAAGCCGGACGTGAAACCTGAGCCGAAGCCGGTACGGATGACGGCCAAGCAGGCGGCTCAGGCGGCTTTGCAGGCGCAGCGGCAGGCGGAGAAGCCTGCCGGGCCGGTTGTGGAGCCTGCGAAGGAAGCGCGCACGGGCGATCAGGCGGTTGAGGTGCTGAAGGCACCGAGCCGGTGGCCTGCGGAGCGGCGCGCGGAGTTTGAACGGCTGCCTGTCGAGGCGCAGCGGATATTGCTGGAGCGCGACAGGGAGGCCAACACGCTGGTCACGAAAGTGACCCAGGAGGCTGCGGCCCTTCGCAAGACGGCGGAAGGTCTCCAAAGCCTTTTTTCGGAAGACCATCGCAAGCAGATGAAGGCGGCTGGCTTGGACGAGGTTGGCGCGGTGCGCTATCTGTTGTCCATGCACGACGCCATGAACCGCGATCCTGTCTCATTTGTGCGGCGAATTGTGGCTGAGGCCGGACTGAGGCCGGAGCAAATTTTTGCCGAAAAAGAACAAACCGTGAACGGGCGGGCATCCGAAGACGAATGGATGGACCCGCATGTGAAGCAATTGGCAGATCAATACGCGCAGCTGCAGCAGCAATTGCAGCAGCTCCACGAGGCGCAACGGCGCGCGGCATTTGACGCGATGGTGGCGGAGATAGAGACGTTCGAGGCGGAAAAGGACGCGCATGGCAACCTTAAACATCCGCTGTTCAAGGACGTGTCCGAAACCATGATGAAACTGCTGCGGGAGCATCCCGAGTTGCGGCAGATTCCTGACCATCAGATGCGGCGGAAGCTTGAGCGGGCATATGAGCTGGCGATATACGCCGATCCGAAAATGCGTGAGAGGGTCATTGAGGAGGAGTTGGCCCGGCGTCTGCAGGAGCGGCAATCCCAGATGGCGGCGGAACGGGCGGCAAAGGCAAGTGCGGTGAGGCCGTCACCCGGCGCAGCAGCGCCTGACGTGAAGCCGCGCGGTGCGGTAAGCGTCAGGGATGCCGTGCGGCAAGCGGCGGCGCAAGTTGGTCTGTCGTCATGATGGATGAGAGAGGATTGAATGACGACACCTAACAGCAAGTACACGCAGGCGTTTTCGGCGGCGATTGCGAATTATCGCGACAGCGCCGCGAATGATGTCCTGGCAAACAACGCGCTGTTGCTGCATCTCAGCAAGCGCAACAATGTGGATACCTTTGACGGCGGCGTCGAGATTACCGAACAGGTTCTGTTTTCGGAAGTGTCGGCCACCGGCTGGTATTCAGGTTCGGAAGTGCTTGACACGTCGAGCACGGAGGTCCTGACGAGCGCGAATTTTGCGATCAAGCAGCATTATTCGCATATCACGCAATCGGGGCTGGAGGAGATTCAGAACAGCGGCGAAAGTCAGATGATCAAGCTGATCGAGGCGAAGATCGAGGCGGCGATGAGCACCTCAAAGAACGCCGTCAGCAAGGCGCTGTTCTTCTCCAACACCGAGCACAGCGGCAAGGCCATTGGCGGCCTGCAGCATCTGGTTGCGGATGCGCCCACCACTGGCACGGTTGGGGGCATAGACGCGGCCACGAATACGTGGTGGCGCAACGTGGTGATCGATCTCAGCAACGAAAGCTTGAACCCTGGCTCGACGCCGGAGCATATGATCCGCGCGATCAACCTTGGGTTCTTGCGCACCAATCGCGGCAGCGACATGGTGGATGTCATCGTGGCTGGCGACACCTATTTTTCCTACTTTGAGCAGGCCCTGCAGCCCAATCAGCGCTTTCTGAACGCGGAAATGGCCAAGGTCGGCTTCAAGGCATACGAGCATAAGGGCGCGATGGTGATACACGATCCCCACTGTTCGGCGACCCGGATGTATGGTCTGAACACCAAATTCGTGTTCTTCCGGCCGCACAAGGATCGGTTCTTCAAGATCGATGACCTGAAACGCTCGGTGAATCAGGATGCGTGGATTTATCCGATCTGGTTTGCCGGCAACCTGACCATATCGAGCCGCAAGCGGCATTTCGTGATCGTGGCCTAAGGAGGGGACAATGGCATATCACATCACATCACCCATTCTGGATGCACAGCCCATCAACGAGGTGTCCGACGATCAGCGGCATCCTTTGGGGACCATCGTGCAGGCGTTCGATCCGGATATCGGTGCGGGTGAGTTTATCTATCTGAAGGGCGTTGCCAGCACGGCTGCCGGCTCGGTGGTGCGTTACGACAACACCTATCAGACTGCGCTGGCGACGATGTCGGCTCCAAATCCGTATCCCTGGGCGGTTGCGATGGCGGCCACTGGCGCCAACAAATACGGGTGGTATCAGATTGCCGGGCGCGCGACGGCTGCAAAGGCGGCTGCCTCCATTGCAGCCAGTTCGCCGGTGCGGGCGTCTGGTGGCGTCCTGCTGGTGGCGGCGTCTGGTGGCGTTGCTGCACGCGGCGCGATTACGCTGTCGGCGGCTGCATCGGGCACCACCAGCGTCAAGGTGATGCTGAACCGTCCGCACGCCTATTGACTTGGCCGGAGGGAAGGGACATCTTGTCCCTTCCCTGAAATGGAGGACAGGGTGGACCATTGTGTTGTTTATCAGCATCCGCAGGCATCGATGCCGTTGACGATTCCCGTTCGGATTGTGGACGGGGTCGATCTCGATGTCCAGCGGGAGCACATCCGGCTGAATTCCGCGCGACCTGTTCCCTGGGTCATGAAGGGCAGGGAGCATGATGTGGTGGCGGTCATTGTCGGCGGGGGCGCATCCGCGCGGCATCATCTTGAGGAGATACTGGTTTGGCAGGCGGATGGAGCGCATGTGTTTGCGCTCAACGGGGCGTCGCGATGGCTGGGTGAGCATGGCATCCGGCCAGGATATCAGGTGATTTGCGATCCCCGTGAGTGCACGGCGGAGCTGGTGGACGAGGGGGCCGAGGCGATCCTGATCGCCAGTCAGGTGCATCCGGAGACCATGCAGCGCGCCGGGGGAAAGGCCAGGCTGTGGCATCTGGCAATCCCGAACATGCATGAGTTGTGGCCGGCGCACATGCGCGCCAGACAGGAACAGGTGGCGCTGGTGCATGCCGGTTATACGGTCGGCCTTTCGGCGCTCGAGTTGGTATTCCTCATGGGATACCGGAGGCTGCATCTGTATGGCTACGACAGTTGTCACGATCCGGAAACCGGTTCGCATGCCTACCGGCAGCCGCTGAATGACGATGTGCCGTGTGTGCCGGTGACTTGGGCGGGCAAGACCTATGTGGCGTCCCCTGTCATGCATTTGCAGGCGGAGAAGTTCATGGGGGTGTATCGCGGCCTGCTGGAAGCGGGCTGCAATGTCCGGGTGCATGGTCATGGGTTGCTGCCGGCGATGGTGAACACGCCGGTGGCATCATTGAGTGAGCGCGACCTGTATGTCCTGATGTGGAACGATGCCAGATATCGGATCGTGTCTCCGGGCGAGATGCATGTGCGGCGCTTTTTGCAAGAGGCCAAACCGCGCGGATCGGTGCTTGATCTGGGCTGCGGGACCGGCCGGGCGGGGATGGCGCTGGCTCTGGCCGGTCTGGATGTGACGCTCATCGACTTTGCCCCGAATTGTCTGGACGGCGAGGCCAGGGCATTGCGTTTCCTCGAAGCCGATTTGACGCAGTCTCTGCCCGTGGAAGCGGATTGGGGCTATTGCTGCGACGTGATGGAGCACATTCCCGAGTCTCTGGTGGATGATGTGCTGGCGCATATTTCCCGCGCGGTGCGCAAGGGCGCGTTCTTCTCGATTGCGTTTCATCCGGATGCGTTTGGACACTACATCGGGCGCAGGCTGCATGTGACGGTGCGGCCCCAGGAATGGTGGATGGAGAGGCTGGAGGGTCATTTCAGGCATGTGCGCCATTTGGATGGCGGCCTGTTCTTGTGCGGAAAGGGGATATTGAATGACTGTGACGAGTGAAGCGACAGTGTTCCGTCAGGCGCAGGAGCCTGCGGACTTCCGGCATACGTTCAAGACGCGGTGGATGCCGGCGGACGATGCGGAAACGGTCAACGGCCAGCCGCTGGTGGAGGCGTGTCTGGTGGAGGAAGAAGGGCTTGATCCTTACGGCCTGGTGCTGTCGTCGCGGCCGGTGATCCTGCACCGGTTCTACGACACCAAGCAGCGGCGGATGGGCCGGGACGTGTCCGCAACGGCGGTGCGGGCGGATGCGATGCTTGACGAGAAGAAGGGCGACGACATTATCCGCGCCGGATTGATGACGCGGTTCCGGTCAGTGATAGGCGAGTATTTGCAGCTGCTGCGCAGGGAACGGCGGCCGATCCCTATCGATTTTCTCGGGGATCGCATTCCTGCGGCTGTGATCCGGCAGGCAAGAACGGCTGGCTTGAATACCGCAGAGGACTTTGCGCGCGCCAGCGATGCCACCCTCAATGGCATACAAGAGAGTTTGCGCAGGAGTGGCGAAGAGTTTTATGCGAATCACATCCGCACCTTCCGCAACCGTGCTGCGGAATGGGCAGGCATCAGCGTGACCGAGGTTCCCGTGGAGCAGGGTGTTAAAGCGCAGGTTGAGCCGCAGCCGGTCGGGGGCACGATAACGCGGCCCAGACGCGGACGCCCGCGCAGAACGGCACGACGATAAATGTCGCTTCTGACCATCTGCCAGGAAGCAATCCGCGAGTTGACGGGCTTTGAGGTGCCCACCTCCATTGTGGGGTCATCCAGTCTTGAAGCGCAGAATCTGCTGGCGTCGGCGATCAGCACGGGCGAGGAGTTGGTGCGCCGCTGGAAGTGGCAGGAGTTGAAGGCCGAGCACAGCTTTGTCACAGTCAACACTGTTGCGTCGTATGATTTGCCGGCGGATTTTGGCCAGTTCGCCTATTTGACCGCGTGGAACCGGAGCGAGCATCAGCCATTGCGGGCTGTCACCCCCACCGATTGGCAGGCGCTGAAGTCTTCAATCATCGTCGATGGCACGCGCTTCAAGTATGAGATATCGGGTGACAAGTTTCGCATCCAGCCCACGCCCACGGCGGCCTATACCATAGTTTACGATTACTACAGCCGGTATTACTGCAAGACATCGGGCGGCGTCGCGATCCCGAAATGGAACAGCGACGACAACGAGCCCCGATTGCCGGAGGACATTTTCCGGCTCGGCATCATCTACCGGTTTCTCGAGCGCAAGGGGTTGCCTCACGCTGATCATAAGGCGAATTACTATGCGGCAATCGATGACCGGCGGGCCGGGCAATGGCCGCGTCCGATGGTGGATTTAGGGCAGATGCTGCGCTCTGATCCGTATGGCAATATGCCCGAAGGAGGCTGGTGATGGCACGCCTGCCCACGCCGGAAATGCGCGGGTCTGGCGTCAGTGTATCGATTCCCGCGCCTGTCGGTGGGCTCAACACGCGCGAGAGCTTCGCGCAGCTGAAACCGTTTGAGGCCCGCGCCCTGGAAAATTGGTTGCCCGATCTGGGCAACGTGAAGGTGCGTCCGGGCCGGACGGTGTATCAGACGGTGACAGGAGCCACTTCGATCCGCAATCTGATGACGTGGCGCGGTTCATCGGGCAGTGTGCTTGTTGCAAATGCCGTTCTGGGCACCGGCTCGAAGTTGGTCAACGTGTCGGGCACGCCCATTGATCTGGCAACCGGTTATTCGGTTGGCGCGCGGTGGAGCTTTGCAAATTTCAACGGATGGCTGTTCGGCGTCAATGGTGTCGATACGCCTTGGCGGTATGATGGCGTGTCCGTTGTGGCAACGGGCTTTACCGGCCCCACATTGACGAGTCTGCAGACGGTGGCGGCTGTGCGTAACCGTCTGTGGTTCACGCGGGTGAATGCTGCCAATGTCTGGTATGGCGGAATAGGCGCGGTGACGGGTGCGCTGACCGAGTTTCAGCTGTCGCAAGTGGCATCCGGCGGGAAGTGTGTGGCCATTGGATCGTGGTCGCCGCAGGATGCGGGCGACGGCGCGGACGATTTTACCGTCCTGGTGATGAACACAGGGGAGGTGATTGTCTATCAGGGCGATCCGGCGACAAGTTTCCGGCTTGCCGGCAAATATCAGGCCCCCCGCCCGGCAGGTGTTGACGCTGTCATGAAGATCGGCGGCGAATTGGTCATTCTGACAGTGTCGGGTCCGATCCCGCTGTCGGCCATCGTGTCGGGCAGCGACGAGACGGCAGCAGGCATCATGGCGGTGTGGGGGCGCATAGGACCGTCCTGGGCGCAGGATTTCCGTCTGTTCGGCAACAATGCCGGGTGGAACGGCTACTACTGGGATGGTCTTGCGTATTTCGTCATACCGACCGGGGTGAACAATTCCAGGGTGTATGTGTTCAACACGCGCGCAAATGCCTGGACGCTATACACGGGCATGCCGGCGACCCAGTTCTCGGACTACGACGGCAAGCTGTTTTTTGGGGCGACGACGGGCGGCAAGGTGTTCAGGCACGCCACGGGCACGGATGAGGGTGCGCAGATTGTGACCCTATGCCGGCAGGGTGCGAGCTATCCCGGCGGGTCGGGCCGCTCGAAACATTTCACAGCCATGCGCGTGAACATGCAGACCGATGGAGCTTGCCAGGGGCAGGTTACGCTGGATGTGGACTTCATTGACGCGCCGCTCAACACGAGTCTGTTCGACATTACCGCGCAGGTGAGCGGCGCGTCATGGGGCGACGATTGGGGCAGCGACTGGTCTGGCGGCTACCGGACGCCGCGCTTCTGGCGGCAGGTGATTGGCTACGGGCGCGCCGCGGCTCCCGTGGTTCGCACGCGCTCGACAGCCGATAATGTGCGTTGGTCATCGACCGATCTGATTTGGGTGAAGGGGGGCATATTGTGATCCAGGAAATTACCGACGATTTCAGCCGCTGGCGCGTGCGCAAGGACGTGATGGCGGCAATGGACCGGAACCGCGACGAATGGGGAGCCTACACGACCAAGGGCGCGATGTGGGCAGTCGTTGAAAACGGCGGCACGCTGGTCAAATGCGGCAATGGCGAGGCATGGCTGATTGCCCAGAAGCAGGATTTGGATTTGGTGATTGTGTGGTCTGGCGGGACCAGGATTGTTCAGTATTTGCCCCATGTGATGGAGTGGGCGGAAGACTATGCGCGCCGTCATGGGGCAGCGCGCATCGTCATGAGCGGCCGGAAAGCGTGGGAGCGGCTGTTGCGTCCCTACGGGTTTTATCTCGAGAGCGTGACCATGGCGAAGGAATTGGACGATGTGCTTCAAGATGCCTAAGCCGCCCAGCGTGCGCAAGATGACGCAACAGCAGACGATTGCCAATCGTCAGGCGGCACAAGATACGCTCCGGGCCAATGCGATTGACCGCTACGGCCCTTACGGCTCGACGACATTTGACCGGGATGCGCAGGGCAATCCGGTTGCGCAGCGGGTATCCCTGTCTCCGCAGATGCAGGGCATTTTTGATACCCAGGCCGATGTGCAGGGCGGAATAGCCGGTGCGTCTCATAATGCCCTGGGTTTTCTGCCCGGCACGGCCTTTGATCCCTCCACGCTCCCCGGCACGGACCAGATTGCGCAGACCTTCTATGACAGCAAGGTGGCGCGCATGACGCCGCAGTTTAACGACACCTGGCGCAACCTTGAGGTCACGCTGTCTGATCGCGGCATTCCGATTGGCTCGGAGGTCTGGAACACCGAGCAGGACCGGTTTGAGCGGGCAAAGAACGAGGCTCTGGGGCAGGCGGCGATGCAGGCCGAACTGGCGGCCGGCAACGAATATCAGCGGCTGTTCGGGAATGCCCTGGCAACGCGCAATCAGGGCTATAACGAGCTTGGGCGGCTGGTGGGCATGCAATCGGGCGTGCCGGTGCCGGACTATGTCAAGCTGCCTGGCGTGAGCGTGGCTGCGCCGGATGTCACATCGGCGGCCTGGAGCAATTATGCGGCCCGGCAACAGAATTATGCCCTTCCGCAATTGTTGGGTGCGGGCTTCAAGGTTGCCAGCAATCCTGCCAATCTGTTCGGGTTCAGGCTATGGTGAAGACGGCTTTTGCACCACTCAATCCTCCCGATGAGCGCTATGCGCGCCTTGCGAAGCTGTATCTCGATCAGACCGCGCAGGGTCCGAAAACCTGGGGGGATTTCTTTACTTTCGTCGGCAACACCATTGCCGGGCACGGCAACGCCGACGAGGCAAAGAAGCTGCAGGACGATTATCGGACGCGGCTGGCGCAGGCTGCCATGTCCGCCAGGGGCGACGATCTGGCCAAGGTGCTGATCGGGTCCGGGGATGAGGATTTGATGAAGGCGGGCATCAAACATCGCCTGAACCCGCCTTCGCAAGGCGGCGCGGTGCCGGTCGATATCAAGGTCTACCAGTATGACATGGCGCAGCGCAAGGCGGCTGGCGATCCGGTCATCCCGTTCCACAAATGGATGCAGGAGCGGCAGGGCACGACCAATCTCAGCAAGAGCGTGATCTGGGGGCAGGATGAACATGGCAATGTGGTGCCGCTGCAGCCCGGTCCACATGGCGCTTTGGTGCGCTCGGCCATGCCCGAAGGCGTGACAATAGCGCACGGGCGGCCCATCCCGATTGATGCCGGGACAACGGTGCATCTGGTCGATCCGTTCAGCCGTCAGATTGTGCGCAGTGTGCCGAAGGAGCAATATGAGGCAGAGAGGCAGAAGGCGCTCGGCGCGACGGAAGGGCGCAAACAGGCGGAGATGCCGGAGAAGTACAGCAAGGCTGTCACGGCCATGCAGAGCCTCTCGCTGAAGCACGCCATTCTCAATGACGAGATCGACCGCTCGCTGGCGCTCATCGAAAAAAACATCCCGACGACAGGCCTCGCCGCCAAATTGAACGTGATTCCGTCGTCGGACCAGATGACGTTGCGGGAGCGGCTGGACACGATCCGCTCCAATATCGGCTTCGATGAGCTGCAACAGATGCGCGATGCCTCGCCGACCGGCGGCGCACTCGGTCAGGTGACTGAGTATGAAAACAGGCTGCTGCAAGGCCTGCTCGGTTCCCTCAATCAGGAGATGACCATGCAGGAATTGCAATATAACCTGAAGCGCTTGCAGAACATCCTGGCGGAGCGCCAGAAGATACGGCAGGAGGCGTTTCAGCGGGACTATGGCGATCAGCCTGCGTCGGTGGGCCTCTCCAGGGATATCAGGCCGCCTGAGCCACCCAGGACGCCCGCACCGCAACAATTGCCGGAAATGCTGCGCGGCAGGGTGGACCCGCAAATGGCGCTGGAACAGGCGCGCAAGGCCATCGAGAGGGGCGCACCCCGGGATGCGGTCATGGAACGATTGCGCCAGATGGGCATTGAGCCGACCGGGTTATGAGCGATACGGAACTGTTTGACGATCTGATCCCGCAAGTGCCGCCGCGCGCAAGGCAAGCTGCGCCGGAACAGGGACTGTTTGACGATCTGATCC
>Ga0129299_1002107_pt1 | contig 13247 bp, 9 predicted proteins | sample ConPoolayeCmetaG_FD_94477 | JGI IMG/M metagenome (GOLD analysis project Ga0129299, IMG submission 94477) | Hot spring microbial mat communities from California, USA to study Microbial Dark Matter (Phase II) - Cone Pool mat layer C metaG ... | reverse complement strand
TCCATAAACCCCGTCGTGGGCATGCTCCAACCCGTCTTCCTCGAATCCCTCCTCCCAAAACCACTCGTCCCCACACTCTCCTCTTCCCCCCCAGGGGGTTACCATGTACCATCCTTGGTCTCTCAGAACGCCATTCTCCGACGCTAACAGAATCCGGCCGATGCCGTGGGGCGCTGGATATTCATCCCGTTATGGCCCGGATTCTGTCGTTGCTGCCGAACACCACGATAGTATCGCCCTCCTCCAGTCTTGTGTCAGGGTCAGGATTGATGATCTTTTCCTGCCGCCCATCCCTGCCAGGCCTCCTCTTGATCGCCAGGATCAGAACAGAATACCTGCTGCGGATATGCCTCCTGCGGATCGTACGCCCGGCCCACTCTTTCGGCAGCGCCATTTCAACCATGCTGACATTTTCCGAAATCTCAAAATAATCCAGCACGGATGTCGAGAGCAGCGTCTTGGCCAGGCGCTGAGCCCTTTCCTTGTTGGGGTGCATGACAAGCGTGGCGCCGATCTTCTCGAGTATCCGTCCGTGCGCATCCGAAACAGCCTTGCAGATGATGTTGGAAACATTCATGTCGCGCAGGTTCAGCGTGGCAATGACGCTTCCCTCCATGTTCACCCCGATAGCCACAACCACAGCGTCGCATGTCTGGAAGCCGGCCTGTATCAGCGCGTCCTTGTCCGTCGCGTCACCCTGAATCGCCTTTGCTACGACCGGCGCCATTCGCTCCACCACCTTCATGTCGCGGTCCATCAGAACGACTTCTGCGCCGCCTTTGACCAGGCTCTCAGCCAATTCGGATCCGAACCGACCCGCTCCTATTACTCCGATCCTTTTCATGATACATTCCCCGACTGAAGATCTTCTCAGCTCAACCTACGATCACATCCTCCTCCGGATACTGCACTGCGTTTCTGACTTCCTGACCGCCGACACGAAGAGATATCATCAGAGCAAGCAGCCTGCCCGTGAACATTGCAGCCACGATGGCCATGCGTCCAAAAACGGACAATCCCGGAGTGACATTCATCGAAAGACCGACCGTACCGAATGCAGACACTGTTTCGAACAGAAGTTCGCCCGGCCCCGCATTCGCTCCATCACACGCCAATATCACCCCGTAAAAAAGCGCGATCAACGCCAATGTCGTGAGGAACACAGCAAGCGCTTTTCTCACCGAAAGTTCGGAAATTCCCCTCTCCTTGCAGACAGTCTGCAGGTCTCCCCTGAGCAGCGCGCGGGTTGCCGCGCCAAGCACCACCACCGTAGTGGTCTTGATGCCACCCGCAGTTGACGCCGGACTCCCGCCGATGAACATCAGAAGCACAAGCAGGTAAACGGACAGCGGAGACATAGCCGCAAGCGGCCCCAGCGAGAAACCCGCTGTGCGGGGAGTGATCGCCATGAACAGGGCGTTCATGGCCTTGTCCGGCCAATCCAGGTCGCCGAGCGCCCCGTTCCACTCCAGCATAAGAAACAATCCCGCTCCAAGAACCATGAGGCAGAACATCATCTCAATGGCAAGCCTCGAATGAAGCGTGAGACGCACCGGCCTCGCCGGATCGCGTCTCCCTGTGATGCACGCCCTGACGTTGTGCAGCACCATGAAACCAAGGCCGCCGCTCACGATGAGAACGGCCATTGCAAGAAGGACCGCGCGGTCAGTCCGAAACATGGCCAGGCTCCCGCTGAACGTCGAGAATCCGGCATTGCAGAATGCGCTGACCGAGTGGAAAACGCCCGCAAAAACCGCATCCCGCCATTCAAACCCGTATGCTCCCCTGAAATGCACAGCCAGCCAGAGCGCGCCGGCCGCTTCGAAGGCGGCCGTCATAGTGAGGGCGTAGAGCAGAACACCGCGCAATCCAATCGGGCTGTCGTGTCCAAGCGAGTCCATGAGGACAAATTCATCCTTCACGCTCAGCCTGCCGCCGAGGAGCGCGACGAAAAACGTTCCCATCGTCATTATGCCCAGCCCGCCCGCCTGTATGAGCGCGAGAATCACCCACTGGCCGGCTGGGGAAAAAAAAGTGCCGGTGTCAACCACCGTCAGGCCCGTAACACATGCCGCGCTCGCCGCGGTGAATACCGCGGTCAATACCGGCGTGGCTTCGCCCCGCGCATTGCAGAAAGGCTGCGTCAGCAGCGCCGTGCCGGCCAGCACGAGAAGCGCAAAATACGCGCAAACCGTCCATTCAGTCCCTAGTTTTCCGCGTCCCAAATACACAATTCCGGTCAATGCCTCCAGGGAATCAGCCATATATTAGCCTTCGAAGGCCGGATTACAAGCCGGGGTTTGCCGTTCTTTTTTGTGGAGAAAGGCGCTGCTCGTGTGTATGGTTCCCCGCATGCTCCAGACGTTGCGGATAAAGAATCTTGCCATTGTTGACAACATCCGCGTCGAGTTCCGAGGCGGGCTGAACGCCATCACAGGCGAAACCGGCGCAGGCAAATCCATCCTCATGGGCGCTCTTGCCCTCCTGCTCGGAGAGAGAGCCGGGAAGGAAATGATCCGCGCCGGAGAAGAGCAATGCGGAGTGGAGGGAACCTTTGTCCTCAGGGATCCGGCTCCTGCTGACGCCATACTTCAGGCTCTCGGCCTGCCTCCGTGCGAAGACGGACGCGTCATAATCCGCCGCATAATCTCCCAGTCAGGGTCAGCCAGGATACTGGTCAATGACTCGCCGGCGACGCTCCAGGCACTGAAACGACTCGGTGCCGTCCTCGTGGATCTCCACGGGCCGTATGAACACCAGTCGCTGCTCGACAGAGAGTTCCAGCTTGCAGTGCTTGATTCGTTCGGGAGTCTGGAAAAGCTGCGCGCAGACTACACCTCCGCTTACAGCGAATGGCGGGCTCTTGAAAACAGGAAGAGCGACCTCCAGAGATCGGATGCCGGCGATGTCGCAGCCGAGGTGGAGCTTCTGGAATATCAGGCGCAGGAAATCAGGGACGCGAACCTGTCGGAAAACGAGGAATCTGAACTGCAGCGGGAGCATTCCATCGTCGCAAACGCAAAGAGAATCGGCGAACTGGCCGGCGCCGCAAGATCGGCTCTGACCGAGGACGACTCCTCTGCATTCAACGGCATTGCCGCCGCAAACAGGTGTCTCACCGAGCTCTCGCAGCTGCTGCCCGACGCCGCGGAGTGGAAAACAGAGGCTGAGTCAATCGCATCCCGCATTCAGGACATTTCGGACTCCATCTGCCGCGCCACAGCAAACGCCGAATGCGATCCTGCAAGGCTTCAGGCTATTGAAGACCGGCTGGCGCTTATTCACAAGATGAAGCGCAAGTACGGGGGTTCGATAAAAGCCGTTCTGGAACGGCTTGTCGAAATCGAGATGAAGCTCCAGAGCCTGAAAGAACGCGACAGGATGCTGAAGGAGATTGACGAGAAGATCAGGCAAGCCATGTTTTCGCTGCAGAACGCCGGCGACAAGCTCTCCAAAAGCCGCCATGCATCCGCATCTTCCATGGCTTCGGCAATAACGAACGAATTGAAGGATCTCGGTTTCCCCCACGGCGTGTTCGATGTTTCCCTGTCCGCCCGAGAACCAGGGGCGTCCGGCCTGGATGACATTGAGTTCGGCTTTGCGCCCAACCGTGGCGAACCCATGCGCCCGCTCCGAGCCATAGCCTCCAGCGGCGAAATCTCCCGCGTGATGCTGGCCATCAAAACGGTTCTCGCCGAACATGACCGCATACCGGTGCTGGTATTCGACGAGATTGACGCCAACGTGGGCGGAGAAACGGGAATCGCCATCGGGAGAAAGCTCGCTGCGCTGGCCGAACGCCGCCAGGTCCTCTGCATTACACATCTGCCGCAGGTGGCCGTATACGGTCAAACACACTGGTTAGTCACAAAGGAAACCAGAGGCGGCCGCACTCTGAGCAGCATCAACCTGATCGAAGGCGAAAGCCGCGTCGAGGAAATCGCACGCATGCTCGGCGGCCGCAGCCTGACCAGCGTTGCGCTCAGACATGCGCGGGAAATGCTCGCTCGGACGGGAAACAGATAGCTTGTCGCACCGTTGCCAAGTCCTTGGAGGCCAAAGAATTTTGGAAGTTGACGGCCTGGAATGGCGGGAGCGACGGGATTCGAACCCGCAACAACCAGATCGACAATCTGGGACTCTAACCGATTGAGCTACGCCCCCGACAAACGCGACTCATATACTAGCAGCACCGCCTGTCAAATCAACCGGATTTTTTGTCTCGACCTTGAACTCAGGTCCGGCCGCGGGGGTGGAGCTTGTAGGTAAGACGTCCGACGCGAACCGCGGCACGCACCGGCATCAGGACCACGCCCTGCAGATTTGAATAAAGTGTTCCCGCAACATAGCGGAGAGTGGTGCGCGCGCTGTGAGACCCGGCATCCTCAAGCCCCGGAAGCCATGCCAGCGCAAGCAGCCTGAAAAACGCTGACAGTATGAAAAGAACCGCCTGATATCCAAAACGCCATCCGAACAGTTCTGTGTGCCAGTCGCCAACCCATTCCGCAACCGCCCCGCCGAACAGTCCGCTGGCAAACCCTGCAATCGCAGTGACAACGCTCGATACCGCTATGTAGGCAGTGCCGTAGCGCCGGCCGCTGAGAGACTCGCTCATGCTCAGCAGAATATTGAAATTCGCAAGCTCAAGCCCCGGCCAGGCAAAAGTTATTGCGAGGGCGAGAAAATAGCCCGCAACCCACCGCTCAGGCGTCACGAACAGCCATACCACCGCCCCGTTCACCACGCAGAATCCGGTAATCATCAGCACCGGCTTTCGGCCGAAACGGTCAATCACCCTGCCCCAGAACGGTCCGCTGAACATCATTACAAGCAACGGGACCAGAATCAGCATGACGTTGGCCTGCATGTTCGAAAAGCCGACATCAAACAGGTAGAGCCATACAAACTGGCCTATGTACCCTATGGCAAAAGTGAGAGTGGCAGTGAATCCCATGAAACGGCGGAAATTCGCGTCAGACAGCGGCTGTCTGAGCATGGCGAGCCATTGCAAATTCGGATTTGGCCTGTGTTTGGATGGGGGAAGCACCCTGACGAAGAAAAGAAAATCCACTATACCGAAGATCCCGGCCACAACGAGAGCAGCGGCCAGGGCTTTCAGCATTGCATCTCGGCCATACGGGGCAACTCTGTCAAGAAAGTATCCAGTCAACAGAGTTATCACCACTCCGACGCCCTGTCCAAGACGCACCCGGCGGGAAAAATAGCGGCCTCTCAAACGCGTCGGGACCAGATCCCCCATCCACGAATACCACACCGGCGTTGAAATATGCGCTATCGCCGATGTCAGGAACACGAGAACCAGAAGCCATATCCACCGCAATGGCTCCGGCGCCAGCCACGGCACAAGGCCTATCAGCACCCATACAAACCGGTGAGCCATGCCGGCTCCGATGAAAAGCGGCTTCTGATAGCCCCATTTTTCAATGAAATAGCTGGTCGGAAGCTGCATCAGAGTGCCGGCATACGGCAGGGCTGCCAGCAGTCCGTATCCGAAAGGTGGCAGATCCAGACACTGCGCAAAACGTGTCATCACGGCGCCTGAACAAATGTACATCCAGACCGCGCCGAATACCCACGCCCACATGACAAGCCTAAGCGATTGCCTCAGGGCGTCCTCATCGGGGCGCGCAGTTTTTCTCTCCTGCCCGGCCACGCCGCCGTCCCTGTCACCCATTTTCCCCTCCGTCGCAGCAGTCCAAGCAACAAATCCTGATTTTGCAATTGGCCAGAGTGAGGCAGACGCTCGCATGAACGTTCGAATGCACGCGGAAACGCCGGACACGAGGTCCGCAAACCTCACATCGGGCGAGCGAACACAAGACGCGCCACCTCTCCGAACGTCGAGACAAAGTGCGGGCGCAGTCCCCTCCTCAAGGCGGGCGGCAGTTCTGCAAAATCCCTGCGGTTGCCCTCCGGCAATATCATCTCCGCTATCCCCGCCCTCTGAACGGCGAGCGTCTTTTCCTTTACGCCGCCTATCGGCATCACCCTGCCGGTCAGGCTCAGTTCACCTGTCATCGCGAACCATTTCTTCATCGGCTGTCTTGTCGCCAGCGAACAGAGCGCCACTGCCATCGTTATCCCAGCCGACGGGCCGTCCTTTGGAGTGGCGCCGGCCGGAACGTGCAGATGAATGAAGTTCTTTGCGAAGAATTCCTTGCATTCCGGAATCTTGCCCAGTCGCGACCGCGCGAATGTGTACGCTATCTCGGAAGATTCCACCATGACGTTGCCGAGCTGGCCCGTCTGCTTGAATCCGCCCTTCTCGGCCTCAACGCTGGTGGCCTCAACATAAAGAATCTCTCCGCCAAGGCTTGTCCAGGCAATGCCCATGGCAATCCCGGGCGCCGGCTTCTTGTAGAGTGCGTCGTCCGTGTGCGTGCGCTTGCCGAGATAGGACTCCACGTCCTTCCGGTCTATCAGAGCGCTGCCGCCGCCCTTTTCCACCATCCTGCGAACAGCCTTGCGTATGATGCGCTTTATCTGGTTCTCCATTCCCCGCACACCCGGCTCGCGCGCGTAGCCGTCCGCTATTTCGCGCAAGGCAGCCGGCGTGAACCTGATCGCTCCAGCATCCACCCCATGGGCGGCGAGCTGCCTGGGCACCAGATGCCGCCTGGCTATCGCCAGTTTTTCCTGCATGATATAACCTGGCAGCTTGATCGTCTCCATGCGATCGAGCAGCGGCCTCGGTATGGTGTCAGGCACATTGGCCGTGCATATGAACAGTACGTTCGACAGGTCGAACCGGACATCGAGATAATGATCCAGAAACTCCCTGTTCTGCTCAGGATCCAGCACCTCCAGCAGGGCCGAAGCCGGATCGCCCTGATAACTGGCGCCGATCTTGTCTATCTCATCGAGCATGATGACCGGATTGGCGCTCCTGCATGTCTTGATAGCCTGGATGAACTTGCCCGGCAGAGCTCCGATGTACGTTCTGCGGTGCCCCTTGATTTCAGCCTCGTCGCGTATGCCGCCCACGCTGAAACGGTAGAAGTTGCGGCCCATGCTCCGCGCAATGGACTGCCCCAGCGATGTCTTGCCGACTCCGGGCGGCCCCACAAACAGGAGTATGGTGCCGGAGACTCTTCCCTTCCTGATCCCCACGGCAAGAAACTCAAGAATTCGATCCTTTACGTCTTCCAGGCCGTAATGATCCCTGTCGAGAATCCGCTGCGCCCGCTTCAGGTCGTAATTGTCCTGCGTATAAACTCCCCAGGGTAAAATCGTCAGCCAGTCGAGATACGTCCTCGATACGGCGAATTCGGGCGAAGACTGATCCAGCAGCTTGATCTTCTCAATTTCCTCCCTGACTCTCCCGGCCGCCTCATCTGTGAGTTTCAAGCCTGCCAGGCGTTTCTCGAATCTTTCTATCTCGGCTTCCTTTCCCTCTTTCTCAAGGCCCAGTTCCTTCTTGATGGCCTTCAGTTGTTCCCTCAGGAAAAACTCACGCTGCTGCTTCGATATCTTCTCCTCTATCTGCTTGCTTATGCGCGCCTGTATTCGCGAAACGTCTATCTCTTTCTTCAGCAAAACCAGAACCTTGCGCAATCGAACCCGTATGCTGACAGTCTCGAGGATTTCCTGAAGCTGGGCGCCGCCGGCAGTGGTAAGCGCCGCCGCAAAATCCGCAATGCGACCCGGCTCGTTCAGGCTCGCCCTGCTCATCAGAACCGCCAACTCCTCCTTTCGCAGAGGATTGAGCTGAATCAGTTCCCGTATGGTCTTCACGACCGCCATGGAGTACGCCTTCAACTCATCGTTGCCTGCCATCTCTGTTTCGAGCAGGTAACTCACCCGCGCGATGATATGCGGTTCCTCCTGGACGACCTCTTCGATGCGCATCCTCTCCAGCGCCCCAAGCAGGACGTGCAGCGGCTCGTTCTGCCCGGCCTGCGCCAGTTGCAGGATCTCTGCTATGACGCCAACGCCGTAAAGATCCTTCGCCGTCGCCTTCCGCACCGTTCCCGCCTCCGGCTGGTCCTTGCGCAACACCACTCCGACAAGCCGCGATTTGGACTTCGCCACATCCGTCACCATCGTCTTCAGGGCCTCGTCCTCCAGCGCCAAAGGACCGGACATCCTCGGAAACATCGGATGTCCGGTTATGGGAATAATCGGAAGCACCGGCGGAAACACGTGCCTGGCGAGGACGATGGTTTTGTCCTCCGGCTGCTGGCTGCCTTCCTTCTTCATCACTTCAGGCTCATTCACCGTTTTTTTCTCGTTTTTTTCCTCTGCCATGATCCCCCCTGAGAAAAGCGCAAAACAATGTTCAGAGTTTGCGCCCTTTCACAATCCTGTACGGGCTTCCTGCCGGCCTGGAGACATCCAATTCCGAAAAACCCGCCTGCGACGCCAGTTCCACCACCTCACGCTCGGCAAAAACCCGTCCGGAAGGGCTTGTAAGCATCATTGTGATCGAAAAAAGCGCGGAAAACGCCGGTTTGCTCAGATCATCGTCAAGCATGAAATCCACAATCCAGACGCGGCCGCCGGGTTCGAGAGACCGGAAGAGCTTGCCCAGCACCGCTCCGGCGCCGTCCGGATCTTCCTGGTGGAGCGCTCCGCAGTACAGGACGCCGTCAAATCCGCACGGAAGCTCGTCCTTCCTGTAATCCCCGGCTCTGTATTCGATCCTGCCTGAGGCGGGAGAACCGGATTCAAGCTCTCTGGCCACCGCAAGCACAGGCTCAAGATCGTACAGTGTGACCTTCAACCCCGGCTGTCGCACGGCCAGAAGCCTGGCGAAAGTGCCCGGGCCGGCGCCGACGTCGAGAAGCGACACACAACCGGAAACATCCAGCGCAGGCAGAAGCGCCGGCGCCATACCCATGGCCCTGCTGTGCATGCCCATCACAAACCGCCGCGTACGCTCCGCGTCGTTTCCCAGATGCGCTCCCGCAGGAACGGCAGGCCTGCCCTGCTTCACACAATCCGCCAGACGCCCCCATGCCTGATAAAGATCCGCGTTGAATCGCAGGGCGTCCAGCAGGCACGAAACGCCGGACGGGCTCAGGTATTGTCTTGCGCTTCGGGCAATTGCGAAACCAGACCGGTGCTGCTTGAGCAGACCAAGGCCGGCAAGAGCATGCAGCAGCCTGTCAGTGTGCGGCTCTGAACAACCGATACGCTTTGCAATCTCCGCCGCATCGGCCCGGCCATCGGCCAGAGCATCGAATACGCCCAGACTCACGGCCGCGTTCAGCGCTGCGGCCGCCCAGTAGCCTGTGCTGAGTTCAGTCAGCTTCTGCATGCTCCATTCCATCCGCATCACCCCCTGCTCTGTAATTGGGCCGGGTGCGGCAAACAGTATGCCCAATCCGGCCCTTTCTCAAACGCGAAACCCGGGGCACACTCATGGGCCTCATATCAAACCGACGAGCAGGGTGTCCAGAAAACCTGACGCACCGTGCCGGGCACAATGGATGAAAAAATGCCGGCCAGTTGACTCTTTGCGCTCCTTTCAGGTAGCATCAAACCTATTAGTGGCGTTCGGACGCCGGGAGAGTCTCTCGATCCGGCAATTGCCATTGCTTTGCACGCGGCAGACGCGTGACGCCGGGGCTGGCAATCAGCAAATCTGAACGCCAGGGTTTCCATCTCTGAAAGGCAAAGATCCGGTATGAACGGCTTCCGTCCGAATGCTCTGCTGCGCCGGATCTACATGAACTGGGCCATCACCCTGCTCATACTTCTCATACCCCGCTATTTCAAGACAGCGCGTGCATTCTCTTCCAAAGCCGACTCTCTCATGGCTGCGGCCATGTCAAAGGCCGAGGCGGCGGTCGTGTATTCGACATCTGCATCGAATCTTGCTGATGAAGCGTGGTGCAATGCCATCGCCTCTGTCATCGAGAAAAGCAACGCGATACCTCCAATCGCCGGATCCGCAGCTGACTACCGGTCTCCTTTATGGCGGGAACAGGAGATCTGCATCGCGCGGGCAAGAGCTGAGACGCTTCTGGCAGAAGCATCGGACCTATCCACAAGAGCCGAGGCGCTCACAAAGTCCGCTCCATGGCTTGCAGGCTTCGCCATTGTTCCTGTATGGGCGGCCGGCGCGGCATTGCCCTGGTTGCTGCATCTGGCGATTGCATGGCTTCTGATCAAACAGCACAACTGACAGTTAGTCGCATTGACACATTCTGCTCCAAAGTGTCAGAATAGTAATAAAGCTATCGGTCAGGCGTGGGTTTGCCGGCTGGGCGACGGTTTATTCGGAGGCAGATTCATGAAAACAAGCAGGCTCATATTTCCCGCAGGTCTATCTGTTTCTCTGGCATTGACAGGCAGTCATGCGCTCGCGCAGGGCAGCCTGACGCCGCCAGGGCCGCCGGCGCCGACAATGAAAACTCTTTCGCAGGTCGAGCCGCGCATCCCCATTTCCAGCGCGCCATACACCATCTCCCAGCCTGGCTCATATTACCTCACAACAAACCTGACCAGCACAGGCCATGGGGTGGTAATCACTACTGACAGTGTGGTGCTCGATCTGAACGGTTTTTCAATGACAGGGGACCGGGACTCTACTGACTATGGGTTGTATGTTGTGGGCGCGAGCAATGCTCCTTTGAGAAACATCGTGGTGCGAAATGGCTGTATCGCCAATTTTGGAAGTGGAGTCCGGTTTGATTGCGCGCTGAACAGTCGCATCCAAGACCTGTGCATTTCCAGTAATAGTAGTTATGGCGTGTATCTCTACGGCCAATCAGGCCAGTGCAATGGCAACACCATCGCAAACTGCTCCATAAGCGGCAATCGCGGTTCAGGCGTGTATCTCAACGGCCGATCAGGCCAGTGCGATGGCAACACCATCGCAAACTGCTCCATAAGCGGCAATGGCGCTTCAGGCGTGTATCTCAACGGCTACTCCTCAGGCCAGTGCGATGGCAACACCATCGCAAACTGCTCCATAAGCGGCAATGGCAATTGCGGCGTGTTTCTCTTCGGCACCTCAGGCAAGTGCAATGGCAACACCATCGCAGACTGCTCCATAAGCGGCAATAGCAATTACGGCGTGTGTCTCGACGGAAGCTTCTCAGGCCAGTGCAATGGCAACACCATCGCAGACTGCTCCATAAGCGGCAATGGCAATTACGGCGTGTATCTCTACGGCTACTCAGGCCAGTGCGATGGCAACAGCATCGCTCGATGTGTTATTCGTAACAACACGGTTTACGGAATATATTTGAGGTATGCTGATGGCAACCGTGTTGAAGAAAACCACACCACTGGCACAACCGGATCGCCTTCATACGGTATTTTTTCTTCCTCCACCACGCAGAACCTTATTCTCAGGAACACCTGTGTCGGCCAGACCAACAACTTCAGCCTGTCGGCGAATGACACTTACGGTCCTATTGTGACCAACAGTGGAGAACTGGCCACCACAGGCGCCGCGGCGCATCCGTGGGCTAACTTTTCGCGATAGGGTTTGTCTGAAATGAAATGGTCTTTATTGATGAATAGAGCCTGGCGGAGTGGAATGACAGTTGCCGTTGTGCTGGGATGTGTAGATGTGGGTCTGGGTGAGTCCACCATAGATGAGGCTCATCAATACGGCTATGGGGCGAACATCGGGTGGGTGAATGCTCGCGCTGATGGGACGAACGGAGCGGTGTTGGGGCAGTGCTACTGCACCGGCTACCTGTGGAGCGCGAACTGCGGGTGGCTCGGGCTGGGCAATGGGCCGACGAACGGCTGGCGTTATGGGAACGAGTCTGTCAATGACTGGGGCGTGAATCACGATGGCGAAGGCAGGTTGAGCGGGTACGCGTACGGAGCGAACATCGGCTGGGTGTTGTTCGAGCAGACGTACGGCCAGCCTCGGATTGATCTGAGGACAGGCAATCTTTCCGGGTATGCGTGGGCCGCGAACGTGGGATGGATTGGCCTTTCCAACATGCAGGCGTATGTGAGAACCAAGCGGCTGGACAGCGGTCCTGACACCGACAGTGACGGGCTGCCGGACGCTTACGAGTATCAACACGCCAACAGCCTGACGGTTCTTTCCGGGCTTGGGGGGCATGACGCGGATGGCGATGGAGCCGGCGACATGGAAGAGTCCGTATCGGACACCGACCCATTGAATCCTGACGATGTGCTGAGCATAGTTTCGGTGGAGGCGCGCGGCTCCACGAATCGCGTTGTGTGGATCTGCCGTCCGACCAGGCTGTACCGGCTCGAGGCCACCAACGCTCTGGGGACTTCTGGCGGCGAGTGGCCGGACGCAGGTTGCGGCCTGCTCGGGCCGCCGACAACTTCGCCAATGACACAGACCCTTTCGGGAGTGACGTCCACAACAAGATTCTACAGAGTGAAGGCAGTCGTTCCACCAGGCCAGTAGAGGCCTAATCTTTCAACACCCGGCCGCGGGTAGATGGAGCGGCCCCATAACAGGAACGAGGATGCGCCTGGCAGACTTTCTGCATCCGAACGCCGGAAATGGCCAGAAGACAGTTCGACATATATAAAGAAACAAAGTTCCTGACGTCTCCCCGAACCAATGCCCTGGAAGCAGCAAGAGCACTGGCCGGCTGTGACACTGTCCTTGATATTGGCTGCGGATGTTATTCTCCACTGAGATTCCTTCGATGCGCCCGCCTTGTGGGGGCAGATCTGTATCAGGACGATCTGGACAGAGCAAAGACAGCCCAAACTCATGACGAGTTCATCAAGGCAGACGCCCGCGATCTCAAACGATATTTCCAGGAGAATGCGTTCGACGCCTGTGTGGCGCTGGATGTCATCGAACATTTGCCAAAAACTGACGGCCTGGCTTTTCTGGAGGATTTGGAACATATCGCAAAGCGAAAAGTTGTCATATCCACACCCAACGGGTTCCTTCACCAGTCAAGCAAAGCGGCTGGAGACTTTCAGGAACATCTCTCGGGATGGACCCCTCGGGAGATGAGGAACCTCGGGTATCGAGTTATCGGTATCAATGGACTTCGAAACCTTCGGACCGAGCATCATCGTCTCCGTTTCAGACCTGCTCCATTCTGGGCAGTTGTCTCCTGCTAACCCAGCACCTCCTGTGCCGTTATTATCCAGATCTGGCAGCGGCAATTCTCTGCGTCAAGGAGCTCCACAAGACCGACTGGAACACGGAAGGGACATGGTAACCCCCTTAAGGGGATTCGTTGTTTAGGTAGGATGGGTATTAATGGCTTACTTGCACATTTGCCTGCCCCCAGGGGGGAAGGGGGCAGGCAACCGGC
>Ga0129299_1002104_pt1 | contig 13256 bp, 4 predicted proteins | sample ConPoolayeCmetaG_FD_94477 | JGI IMG/M metagenome (GOLD analysis project Ga0129299, IMG submission 94477) | Hot spring microbial mat communities from California, USA to study Microbial Dark Matter (Phase II) - Cone Pool mat layer C metaG ... | reverse complement strand
GTGGGCGCTCGTGTATTATCTCAGAAAAGGAACGGCCTCGGAAAAGTCTGCCAAATACACCGGAATTCTGGACCGCTATCTTGACGCGCTCTGCCGCATGGACGATCACAGAAAAGCCACCGCAGAGGTCATGACTCCGGAGATTCTTCACTCCATCAATGCGGATTTTGCCGCATTCTGGAAATCAAGAAACAAACGAAGCGCCGCGGCCAGGTTCGATATTGCGGCCCGCCTCCAGCAGGCGTCGGCCTCCGCACCGCCTCGCTGATCCGCGTCATATTCGAGCCCGGATTCCGGGAGGTCTGCCATGGGCCGGAAAAAGACAGTTCTGATCTGGAGCACCGGAAAGGACAGCGCGTGGGCCCTGCACGTTCTCCGAGCTGACCCGTCCGTGGAGGTGGTCGGCCTGGTTTCTGTCCTGAACAGCAGATACGACCGGGTTTCCATGCATTCGACACGTCGCAGATTGCTTGAACTACAGGCGGAAGCTGCCGGCCTTCCCCTGGAAGTGATCCTGCTTCCTGATCCGTGCTCGAATGAGCAGTGCGATTCCATCATGGCCCGCTGCGTGCAGACCGCCGTCAGCAGAGGAATTGAACAGTTTGCTTTCGGCGACATTTTCCTCGAGGACGTTCGGCGTTACAGGGAGCGTCAACTGGCCGGCACCGGCATTGACCCCGTGTTTCCGCTGTGGGGCAGAAGAACCCATGAACTCGCGGAAGAAATGCTCGATGCAGGCGTGAAAGCGAGAATAAGTTGCCTCGATCCACGCAGACTGCCCCGAAACATCGCCGGCCGCGTGTGGCGCCGCAGCCTCCTGGCCGGTCTCCCGGGGTCCTGCGATCCATGCGGCGAGAACGGAGAGTTCCATACGGTCGTCACAGACGGCCCCATGTTCCGGCGCCCCATCAGGGTTCGTGTGGGAAAGGTCGTCGAACGATCAGGTTTTGTGTTCGCGGATATTATTCCTGCATGACGATGCTCATGCCGGACTTTGACTTCGGCGTCCGCATTGCTCAGGAACGCAGCCCTGTGCGCGGCCGGGGGCAGTTACGCCGAAGAACACCAGATGCGCGCCGGGGGCGGCGAACTTCATCTCGAGTCTGGCCCGGCCGTCGCGTATGCGTTTCACAGTCAACCCCTCCGTCGCGGCCCACTGCCTGCGCGCAACATGGCGAGCCGTAACGTAAGTGTAAGTTCCGGCAGCGCTGGCGAATGCAGCCACCACGCCGCGGCCGGAGGCCGGGTTGATCTTCTCGTGGATTTCAGGCGAGCCGCCGACCATGCCGGCGCGCACCGGACTGGCTGCGGTAATGTCATCCCGCACCTGCTTGTAGGCGCCGAGCACACGGCCGTGCAGAGCCACGCCCTCGGCCGACACCTTGAGCAGATCACCCCAGATGCCGTTCTGGCCGAGCACGAGCGACGCAAGATTGATGAATTGCGACGATGCGGGGTCGTCAGGCAGGTAGTGCGTCAGGAAAAGAACCGACGGAATCCACTTGTCAAAGTCCAGTGGCGTGCGGCAGACCCTTGCCCTTGCCATGCCGGGATACACATACACGTTGCTCCAGTGCGTGGCAGTGCGCCAGTCATAGGGATGGTCAAGGTTCGGAAAATACGGTCCATTGTTGATGAGGAAATACTTTCCTGAGGCAAGGAATGCCAGCCCCACCGATCGGCCTCCTTCGGTTATGTCGAAATCAACGATCGCCTCCGGACAGACCCGGCACAGCCTGTCAATGATTTTTCCCATGTAGCGCACCTGTTCAAATGCGTAGCAGTCCGCCCGCTCCTGTGGTGTGTTGGCCGCAGTGCCATGCTCATGATCAGGGCTGTTGCATCCGTACTGGCCGACCGCGTCCCATTTGAAATAGGTGACGCCAAGTTCGCGCGCCAGACGAATGAGCTCGTCGGCGAACGCCTCCCAGTAGCGGCTGACCAGACACATGCCGTAGCTCTCCTCAGTCTCCCACACGCCGTAAGGTCCATGCGCCTTGCCGTCCCATGACATCACGCAATCCATGTGGTCGCGGTATGCGCGGCTCGTTACAGCGGCGTGCAGCGGCGAAAACCACAGACCCAGCTTCATGCCGCAGCGATCGAGCCGGTCTCGCAGCGCCCTGATGCCGTCCGGAAAAAATCTGCGGTTCTCGCGCCAGTCGCCAGTTTTCTCGTACCAGCCGGTGTCCAGCACGAAGACATCAATGCCCATTCTATGGGCGATATCTATCTCAGCGTGGATACGGTCCTGGTTCATGGAACTGAGGTAGGTCCGGCCGTTCCACCACTTGTTCCGCTCCTGGTAGCACCATGTGTTGTAGAAGATGTAGGGGGTGCGGCTGGCAGTGTTCGGACTCAGGTATCTCAGCACAAAGTTCCGGTACGCCTTGGCCATGTCATCGGCCGTGCCCGGCGCAAACGCCAGTTGAAGCCACACCGTGTCGAATGGCCGCTGGCAGTTGATGGGCTGGCCCTGGTAGTAGTTGCCCTTGACTGCACGCAGTGTTACCTCACGGTCCGGCGCCAGATGGTAGCGGAGGAAGGCGTCGGGCACCTGGGCGCCGTGCTCGTACGCTACCAGCAGCGTCAGCCCCGCGCCCTCAGCCACTACGATTGGCCCCACAAGCGAAAGGCGGTTGGCGAAGGCGCGGTCCGGCACGTCCCGTTCAACAAGGCGAAAGCTGTGAACCGATTCGTCGAATTCGCTCAGATGGATCTCCCGGCACTCGCCGAATTCGGCCAGCGACAATCTGAAATACTCGAGAGCATCGCTGCCATATCTTTTTGTGAGATAGGCGCCGGTGCCTGACGCCAGACGATACTGGAAACGAACCACCGGACTGTCCGGCGCCGCGCGGAACACAATTTCAAGGCCGAGATTGGGCGCATCAGCAAACCGCCCGCGCAACATCTGCTCAAAGACGCCATGCGCAAGCCTCTGGACGGGACCGGCCTCTATTCCAACCAGCCTTGCAATGCGCCGCCTGCCGTTCACCTCAAATACCGGCGGCGCGACACTCACCATGGCACGCTTCCCCTCAAGGTGATAACGCCAGAGGCATTGATCCGATCCGATCACCTCTATCTTCAGCAGTTTCGTTTCCATTATCGGCTTCTCCCTGCCGTCTCTTCCTCCCCTGCCCTTCCATCAACGCTTTCTTTGCAGTATCGCATATCATTCCCTTGTTCGTCTGACAGATAATTCTGGACTTCCTTTTACAAATGTAGCTTTTGCAGATTATTATTGATTTATCAGTCGGTCAATGACACTATTAAAACATGAATATTAGTGATACACCCATCCTTCAAGCAATGAATCGCGATGCCTTCAGATTAAAACACCGCCAGACGGGAACACTCCGACTCTGCATTTGGCTTTTTAGCGCAGCCACAATGGGCTTTCAGAGTAATGGGGCTGCAGCAACCTTCGAATGGACGGGTTCTTCAGGATCGAACTGGACCGATGCCGCCAATTGGACCATCACGGCCGGCTCAGACGGTGACGGGGTGCCGGATGCTGATGATGATGTCATCTTCCCTTCAAATGCTGTGTACAGCAGCGGTGTAAATCTCAACGGGGCCCAATCCTGCAACGCTGTACTCTATTCCAACCTGGCCTCATTTACGCTCGGTCCGCCAGGACAAACACTCACAATCGAAAGCGGCCGATTCACGAGGCAAAACATCGGAGGCACCGGGCCCCAGCATATAATTGCATGTGACCTGTATCTCAATGCGCCCGACGGGACCAATGTCTTCGATGTGGCAGGTTACGAGGACTACACGAATCCTGATCGTCACGTGATTGTCCAGGGGCGCATCACCGCGCCCGGAATTCTCAGAAAGACGGGGCTCAATGGCAAACTGACGCTCGCCAGCACCAACTCGTTCGGCGGGCCGCCTGTTATCGAAACCGGTACGCTTGAGATACGATCCCAGTTTGTCACCAATGCAATCGGAAGCGGACTGATCGAGATGGGGTCCGGATCCAGACTTTACGTGCGAAACAAGTCCCAAACACTTGTGAATCCGATAGCCGTAACAGCCAGCGGGACAGCTCCGATCATCGCTTCGTACAATGGCACTCTGACGCTGCTCGGCGATATTGACGTGCCGGCTGGAAGAACAGTTCAGTTCGGTCATTCCGGATCCTCCCTGCTCATCCTTTCGAACAATCTCTCGGGCGCAGGCAACATCATCATCATGCGCTCAGGCACGGGATTCAAAGGGACAAATCAGTTCCTGCCTGGCAACATCAACATCGGCTCTGCGGGCGGAAACATCATTCTGGATAATGTTTCCTGGAACACGTTTACAAACTGGTACTACTCAGGATACGGTGCGGGGAACCGTCAATGGCAGCTTGGCGGCGGTTTTGCCGCGCGTGGCGCTCCGCTTGTCATCGAAGGATCTGGCACGCCGGGCGGCGGCGCCAATGCAAAGACATGGTTCAACAGGAGCATCGGCTTCGGGGGCACTTGGGACGACGCCACTCGCATGTACGCCGATGCTCCGGTGACGGTCCGCGTCAACACCGAACTTTCAGGCAGGGTGGACTGGTCCAGCGCCTCGGCGTCAGGGCCGGGGTTGAATGGCACACATAACAACGATGTTCTGAACCGGTACGAGGCCAACATTCTCGACCAGGTCTCAGCCGGAACAGGAACGAATCGTGGCGCGATGCGCTTCATCGGTTCGTACGGCAACGACGAAATCGTCCTCGCCGGCACGAACGACTGGCGCGGTTCCTACTGTGCCCGGGATCTCTACGTTGGGGCGTCGGGAAACAATTCATTGAACTCCGGCCCGGGCGGGCTTCAGACCCACAATTCGAGTGGAAAGACGATGCTTATCCAGTTCGATGGAAACGAGAGCCTGCCGCGCGGCAACGGTGGACAAACGTCTTATCTGGCAGCCGTATCGCGGTATGGTGGATGGCAGGGGTTTCTCTTTACGGCAAAATCGGGCGGCGAAACTTATGCTCTCCATCCCGGTTATAAGTTTGTACTGGGCTGCAACAATGGCGGCACCATAGGCATCCTTGGCGCTACAGGCCCAAGCAACACCATGGCGGTTCTGGAAAACAGCGCGGCCTGTTGTCACGCAGGCGGTCTGACCGACACGGGAATCGTGGAGCTTGTGGCACGGGGTCCATGCGAGTTTGTGCTGGGAACACCTGGTAGCGGAACCAACGGAGCCTTACTGTTTCAACCATCATACGGCTTTGACCCTGCAAACTATGATTCAGGCGTTGCCGGAACAGCATCGGTTCTTACAAACAGCAGCGCTTCCCGCCGGCTGCGGACGCGGGGCGACGGCACTGTGGTTCTTCGCCATGTTGAATACACTCAGCTTGATGGCTCCGGAGATACGCACAACCAGTTTATCTGGTATATCGGACTGGGAAGCGGCAGCACTTATTTTGATGGCGCATTGCGGGAAACCGGCACCGATCTGTGGAACTCCAGTACGGGGTTTCCCCTCTTCATTCAGGGAGGAGTTATCGAACTCGGAGGCGGCGATTTTGAGCGTCTTGTGCGGTCCGCTCCGGCGGCAGGCCAGGTTTCCCTTTATTACGGTGGAGGCTTTGCGGCTTTTGGCAGCGACCGGAGAGTGAATCTCAACACCAACAACATCTTTGATTGGGGCAACACAGCAGGCGGCTGTACGCATAACAATCAACCGCTCTGGTTCGGCTCGCGGACGGCCAATGCCACTGTCATCTTCGAGAACGATATCAGCCTTGGAAGTTCCGGCACGAGGATCATGGGATCTGTCAGGGGAAATGGAGCCGGTCCGGAAGCGCGTATAACCGGCCGTATAACGAACGCTGGAAGTCTCCGGATCATAGCGCCGACCACACGGGCCGGGGAGCCGCTGCCCGGCGGCATTATTGAGCTTGCGCACCCCACGAACACTGTGACCGGCTCCATCAGCGTGGAAGGCGGCACATTGATGGTCAATGGCGGAATTCGCAGCGGTTCAGCATATGTGACGGTGACAAATGGCGGCATGCTCGCCGGCACGGGCATTGTGATCCGGCCTGTTCTTGTCACATCCGGAGGAACGCTTGCGCCTGGCACCACGACGAACGCGGGCACTCTGACTATTCAGGGATCCGTCGCCTTCGGCGAAGGCGCTGTTTTCAGAGCGACAGGCGGCCTCGTACTGGTCACTGGAACGCTCACTCTCCCGACCAATGCAACCGTCATTCTGCAGTCACCGCAGCTCGGAACAATTTTCACGGCCACGTCCCTTGCAGGAGCCTCTGATTTGAACGCATGGACCGTGGCAAACGCCAGGAACATCAAGGCCCGCGTGGCAGGCAACAGCGTAATTCTCCTTCAAAGCGGCGGCACCGTGTTTGTTGTCCGCTGAAAATCGCCGCCTGGTTTGCGGGGCAAGAAATCACTGCCGTCCTGTCACGTTGCCGGTCCCGGGGCCGAGATGGATCGTGCGCCTGCGAAATGGCCGGACCGTATGCCTTCCTGACAAATACCGTCCAGCCGCAAAAAGCCTCGCGTCAGCCGGAGCAGGTATACCAAATCAGAAGTTGACATGTACCCCAAAAGACACGCTTTCTCATCGGGCCACAAAGACAGTCCCTTGACGGCCCAGGACAATCACGCGCCCATCAGTGCCTGAATCCGTAAGGGCGCTTATCGGCGTGTCATGCGGCCCATACACACCCCTGCGGTACAACCTATTGGTCACAGTTAAATCCCTCACGACAATGGTCCATCCAGCCAGTTCCAGAGTTCCATTCGCGTTCAGGACCAGGCCCACGGTGGTCGTATTCGTCGCCAACCCCAGCCGCGCGGTGTTCGTCGTCACCCACACCGTCCTGGCAAGATCCTCGCCCGGATTGAGCTTCGCTGGCAGGCTTGTGTATGACTGGTTCGTGGCTGAACTGCCGTTGTCAACCAGCACCACGCCCTCCATTTCGCTCTGGCCGGCGCTCCTGAGACAGATCGTCCCAGCCGACCCGGGCCCTCCGACGGTCCCCACGCTTCCGCGCGCCAGCATCGTCACAGATCCGAAATCCGTCGCCGACGTCACCACCACAGCAATGCGGCCGCCGCCAGCGCCCGCCCTGCTGTCGCTCGGCGCCTGCCCGCCATTGGCACTCAAAAGCCCGTTCCCCTGCAGAACGCCGGTGGTGAGGAAAATACTGCCGCCGGAACCTGGGCCATAGGTTGACACGCGTCCCTGTCCTCGAGCGCTGATCACACCATGAACCGTCGTGGTCCCGGTCACAATCAACCGAATGGCCCCACCGCCGGCATCCTGGGCCCCGCTGCCAAGGTTCGTGGGACTCAGAATCGAACCATAAGTATTCGACATCCAAGGCCCGCCGTAGATCGGCGTACCGATTCCCCCATGCGCCGCGCCCCCATAGCCGGATGGAACACCAGGACCATATCCCGCCAGATACCCTTTGCCATCCACATTAATCTCCCCGCCGGCATCCACCGTCAGATTCCCTTCCACACTCAGGTCAAGTCTGGTCACCTCAGACGTCCAGTTAGCCGAATGCGTCATCATCCCGCCTGCCGCCACACGCCAATCGCCCGTATAGACGAGTGGCACATCCAGAGCCAGCGCGTATCCGCTGATGGAAAATGGAACCGGAAACGAGACCGCCGCGCCCGGACTGTACACCGTGACCGTTGCGTTGCTTGAACCCGCCCCATTCAGGGCCGCCGCGCCAAAATCCAGGACCGCGCCATTGGTGGTGATCCCGAGATTCCCCCGGTTCTGAATAATGATCGAAGAAAAATCGCTCGCGTTGAAATCCGGCGGCATCAGCGTCACGACCCGCGCATCTGATACCCCTCCATTATTGTCAATAAGCAGTTCGCCATGTCCATCGCCGTGAAGCGAAGTCTCCCTGTACACCGTGCCCGCCGCCGCAGCCGACGTAAAGTGCAACGCCCCTCGACTGCCGAATGCCTGCATCCGCACTGAACCGAAATTCGTACCTGAGGTCAGCTTGACAGCAATCCTTCCTCCGCCGGCGCCTGTCCGGGCGTCATAGCCCGTGCCTCCGTCGGCCTGAATCAGCCCATTCCCCTCGAGGGTGCCTGTTGTCAGCCAAACACTGCCGCCAGCGCCTGGGCCGTATGACGAAATCACCGCCCCGCCATTTGCGCTTATCAACCCATTGATCACCGCGCGGTTCCCCACCCAGAGTCGAACTGCCCCGCCGCCGCGGTTGTCCATGGATGCGGCTCCGCCGCTGCCCAGAGTCTCAGGCGCAGTCACCGAACCATACACGTTTGCGCTGGGCGTTCCGCCATAGCAGTATCCCCCCATGCCTCCATGCGTCCCGCCGCTGTTCCCGCCGCTCATGCTCACCCCGGGTCCTGACCCCCCGCGATATCCTTTCCCAACCACATTCACACCGCCTCCGTTTTGCAGTGTGAAATTCCCCTGCACCGTCATGCTCAGCCGATACACTGCCGATGTCCCATTGGTCGTGTGCGTGATGGACCCGCCGGCGATCACCATGTCGTTCATCACCTCAAAATTCGTGAAGGCTCCCGCGCCCGGATACACGGTTGCGATCGTCACGGTACCGGTGTAGCTCTCAGTCTGCGTCCAGGATCCTACGCGAGTCGGCAGTCCACCGACCCCGCCGTTCCACGTCATATTCGAACTTGACGTGTCCAAAACAATGTGATCGCTCTCCCCTGGAATTTCTTCCCCAGCCCAGTTCCCAGGCGTGCTCGCCAGAGCATTGCCTCCGGCACCGGTCCACAAACGCGTCATGCCCCCGCCGACCGGCGTCTTGAACGAGCCGGCAGGCCCCCAAACAACATCGTAATCGTTGCTGGCCATGCACCGGTACCAATACACTGTGTTCTCAGTCAGGCCGGTGAACATGGCGCTGAACACCACAGCCTCCTGCTGGGGCCCGGTGTTCGAAACAGCTCCCCAACTGCCCATGTTCGTGCCCTTATCGGCTGTGTCCAGCACAAACCATGCATGCGTCACGATCCCCGTGCTCTCATAAACGAATTCCGCCCGCAGCGTCGCCGACGTCCCGGTCACAAGCGGCATGCGATTGGTGATGTACGGCAACTGCCACTCCTCGTAACAGCCCAGATCATACCCGGACCGAAGCGGCCGCCGCACCAGTTCAAGGTCGCTGTCCACGCCCAGAGCCGCCCCGGCATCCACGCACGGGCTGCCTTTAGCCCACCGATAGTCTCCGCCGGCTGGATCGTTGAACAATGGATTTTCCGTCATCAGCCCCACCGGCACAATCGGCGTCGGCCCCACGCCCCCGTAATCCGCCGCCGTGTGGCCATAGATGATGTTCGTATGCACCAGGCTGGGAACTCCGTTGCTGCCTTCGGACGCAGTCGAGTCGTAATACACACCGTAAGCGCCGTTGCTGATCACCACGCTGTTCGCGAGCCTGATCGCGCCTCCGCGGCCCCAGCTGGAGCTGTAATACCACTTCGAATACAACCCGCCGCCGACATTGTCGCAGACCGTGCAGTGAACCATCTCGATGCCGTAATCGTTGCCCGTGTCGTTCACGCCCGACTTGTTCACTGTATAACCATTGGCCAGAGTCGCGCGGTTGTGAACCAGCAGACAGTTCTCAAAGTCAAGAGTCATATTGCGGTTCCACGGAAATGAATACACTGCGCTGCCTTCCCTCGCCTGATTCCTGCGGAATGCACAATGCCGAAACATCAAGTACCCACCACTATTCAGGTAGTTATAAGTCCACACAGCACCACCATTGGTCATTGCCACGTTATCTTCAAAGACACAATTGCGAAACCAGACTGGCACGATGTCGTAGGCCGCAACTACGACCGCACCACCTTCGCCTGCTGCGGTGTTCGTCACAAACCGACAGTTCACAATGTCAAACCGCAAGTCAGCTCTGGAGAAGTTGGCCCCTAGAACATATATGGCCCCTCCGGATCCCGCTGTGCTTCGATTGTTCACGAACACGCAATTGGAGATCACTGCGGAGTGGCTCCATTGAGCATGAAGCCATACAGCGCCGCCTCGACCTGTGGTGGCATTGTTCGTAAACAGGCAGTTCGCAATTAACCACCCCGTATGTTGGGGGTTGTCAGAGGTCGCATGCCCCAGCACACCCCCAGGATAATTCGGCTGGGTCACGTTCCCATTTCGAAACTCAAAGCCATCCACAGTCATTCTCCAGCCAATCTCTCCGGTGCCCCCGCGACGAAAAGCTCTCGCATTCGCCCCTGTCAAATCCACAACTGACGACATGCGAATCCGATTCGCCTCCGTCCAATCCATGGCACCGGCTCCAGGTGCCACCTGCCCTGCATATCCGCCCAGGATGATCTGGGGCGCGCTCAATTGTCCAAACTTTATTCCCTCTGTTCCAAAATCTTCCGCACCCCCGTTGTTCTGCGAACGGTAAACCCCGTCTGCCACAAGAAACATATTCGACACCGTCGGCACGGATGCCGCCGCGGCAGCCGTGATGCTCGTGTAGGGCCGCGTTGCTGTCCCATCCGGCTCGCCGTTGAATCCGTCGTAGTTGACGTCAATGTAATAGGTGGCAGCCATTGAACGCGAGGGCCCAGACACCCAACCCAGAATGAAGACGCAACTGAGGAGCAATGCCAGCCATCCAGATGTTCTTCTCATGATCAACCTCCTCACCTCAGTGTCCAGCTCACTTCACAACGAAAACCGTGCCGAGGGATGGAATACCGATGAAAGTTTCTCCCATGGTCTTGAAAACAGCGGCCCGCTTGCTTCCAAGACCCGCGTCGTCAACAACAATCCTGCCGTCCGCCATCCAGCCGCTGATGGCAGAGATGTGGTCGCCGGCCCACCTGAATCCATAATGCAATCCTGCCTGGGCCGGCGGCTGAACGAACCTGAGCGTCAAGGCTCCATTCGTTGCCAGATTCATGTCAAGAGCCGCCGGCAACGCGTTGCTGATCACAAGGCCGCAGGAGGACGCTCCGATATAGAGCGTCACCCTGCCCGTCTTACGGATCGCAAGGCCGTTCGTGACGACAATCGTCGTGTTGCTGACCTGCAGCCTGCCGTACCCCGTCCCTTCCACAGCCCCTACAACGCCGGTCCCCATCACGACCGTGCCTGGAGGCAAACGCAGGTCCCCGCGCTCGTCATCCGTGGGCGCGGCGCTGTCGCTGCCCGGCGCAATGAAGAGTTGCTGCGCGTCAACTGTGCAGGATGTCATTGCCGCGCAATCCAGAAGAGACCTTGGATATCTTGTGCCGCTCCCCGTCCTGCCGCCAACGGTCAGGCCCGAGAGATAAGCCGTGAACGCACCTCCAGATGAAGCCGCAATCACCGAGTAAAGTGGTCCAGTTGAGTCAGCGTGTTCCCCGATTGTCAGCTTTGCGCGCGTTCCGCCTGCCATCCCCACTGACAAACCGACGTTCGGCGGAAGGCGGCCGAATGTCTTGGTCTCCCATGCAAAGGTGTCTCCAGGATTCCCGATGTACGTGGGCGCGTTTGCGTTCACCTGCCCGATTCCTAGCGTCAAATTCTCTCTGACCTCGAGCGTCTGAAGCTCTGTGGAACCGTCCAGATACATCCTAGCTCCATACCATCCCACGCACCTGCTCACAAAATGCCTGACGCTGAATTTCCCTCCGGCAATCCTCGCCCCGCGCAGGTCAAGCGCCGTGTCGCCGTAGCCACTGGGCACCGACGTGACACATGCCACGCGGTAGGTGTCAAGTGTCATGCCGGCGCAAAACCGCATGGTGCCGGGCGGGTTGATTTCCAGCCATGCCTCGGATTCATCCGTGCCGAGTCTTACTGCGCCGTTGGTGAAGTTCAGCGTCTGGCGCGTGGTCGTCCCGCCGTAGACCACCGTCAACCTGTCGGTGACCGTGAGAATGTTGCCGCCAAGATCAAGAGTGTGCGTTATCGTAAAGCCGGACTCTCCGGCGTTCAGCCTCGCGATTGTTCGCGATTGTTCAAGGCGGCTTGTAACGGCCTGTCCGTCATACCTGAAAACCAGCGCGCCGGAATAGGGGTTTGCCGGCGGGGACCCCTCCTTCCAGTTGCCGGACCACATCCATTCGCGCCGGTCCATCAATGGCGTCGAAGCGCCCCCGCACCACGTCAGGGTCCCCGTTGAAATTCCGGAAGGAACGTTCACAACATGCACCACGCACGTATCGCTCGCCCATGAGGAACCGGCGTAAACCTTGAGGATCACGTCGTAATCGCCGATGGCGTCCATCGTCAGCGTGGAGACCTCGCTGCCGCCGTTGGTCATGAGAGCCATGCCCACAGGCCGGCCCAGAGGATCGTACGAACCGAGATTGATATCGTTCGTTGCAATTACAACCGGCCACCCCCCAGCCCATTCCCAGGTCTTTTCATCATGCGCAATCGCCACCGGCGTGCTCGAAAACGCGTTGCTGTCGGCCAGCGCGAAATATGTGGCGTTCGACGCCGGGTCGTACAGAACACCCGCGACCTTTCCAGGATACGAGCCGCTCGAGATCAGACGTCCGGCGCCGTACATGGTCTGGAGGATAGCGACCGCGTCGCCCTGAATTCGGATCGCCCAGTTCGTGGCCACAGCCGGCGATTCCACGAAAAACACGCGCACAGTTCCCCCGGCGTCGGAGAAGTTCCTCACGACGTCAAGGCCGGAAGGCTGTGCTCCGGTCCTGATTACCACCTCCGATTTGCGTCTGAGAAGAAAGGAATTGGTCACGGTGAACATCGTATTGCTGAGACAAAGCCTTCCGTATCCCATGCCTTCGACCGCTCCGATCACGACATTCCCCACAACCGCGGTACCGGCTGGAAGCCAGAGTTCGCCGATTTCACTGTCCGTGGCCGCTGCATCCACTCTGCCCGTGGCGATGAGAAGCTCGTGGCAATCAAGGAAACATGAATCCATCGCCCCCAGGTGCACCAACCCGCGCGGTTTTCTCACGCCGATTCCGCTTCTCGCGCCGATATGAAGTTTCGTGAGATATCCGGTAAAATGCCCCCCCTGTCTTGCGCGAATGGCCGCCAGCGCTCGGCTGTGTCCTCCCAAGTCCTCCGCTATGAGCATGTCCGCTCGATCAGCGGCATCCACCCCGACTCTCAGGCTAACGCCCGTGGGCAGGCAGCCGAACGAACAGCCGTCCCATGTGAACGTGTCGGCCGGATCTCCGATATATTGCGGTCCGTTGTCGTTGACGTTGACCCTGCCCAGGCTGAACCGGTTGCTGACCGAGATGGCGCTCAGCATTGTGTTGCTG
>Ga0129299_1002103_pt1 | contig 13259 bp, 11 predicted proteins | sample ConPoolayeCmetaG_FD_94477 | JGI IMG/M metagenome (GOLD analysis project Ga0129299, IMG submission 94477) | Hot spring microbial mat communities from California, USA to study Microbial Dark Matter (Phase II) - Cone Pool mat layer C metaG ... | reverse complement strand
GATAAAATACCATGTTGTTAAATAATTCAAATTCGTATCAGAATAAATTATAGAATATATCCACCCACTAAGTATATTGTTGCCACCCACATTTGAATTACTATAAACGGTAGTTCCCATATCAAATGAACCATAATTTGCCGCAGGAATAATAGTGGAATTAAGCAAATAAGCCGTATAACCATCAGTCCCATATAATGTCCCATTTGTATCATTTACAGAAAATTCCATATGTCCCGGGGTCCAATAGGTATTTGTATCTTCTGTCCATAACAACTGGGCAAAAGTATCCCTATCCCCTATATCATTTGTAACTCCAGGCGGATCTACATATGTCATGGGCTGATTATTTTCCCAATCAATACCTACTTCACCACTAAAAGCACTTACTGGACCCAGTAACATTACTATTGAGCTTATTATGCTTATCGTTTTCCACATAACACATCCCTCCTGTTGTATTAATCAAGATTATATGGACGATTTTCATTCCAATACATAACATTAGGACTAACTTTATAATACCAGAATCCACGCCCTATATCAATTGAATTTGTATATGGTATATTCCCTGCAAGGACCCAATTCGTTTTCCACTTGCCACCAGAAAAATATTTCTTATAGGTAACTTCTTCATAATTGTTCAGCGAGGGTTGCCAATAATACAATTTATCATTCAGGTTAGCTTGTTTTGCAAGTTGTGTATTTGTCCATACAACAGGCGCTGCATAAGGATATCCCAACATGCTGTAAGTTGTAGATAATGGGATAGAACTCGTAGGATTATTAGGGACCTCCCCAAGTATATTTATTTGATAAGTAGAATTAGGTGCAGTTGCAGGAATATAAACCCAGAAACCATCACCCGGTAAAAGCAAATTAGTTGAGGGTATATTACCGGATACTACCCAATTCGTTTTCCATTTACCACCAGAAAAATATTTCTTATAGGTATTTTCAATATACTGGCCGCCATTAGCCGTTGACCAAGCATAAACCTTCGTATCCAGCGGGAACTGTCTCCCTAGTACATTTGAGATTGTCGTCCCTCCATCTCCCAAATAAAAGAAATCATTCCTCAACATGTAATATTTGCCCTTTTGCAACTCCATCTTTATATAGCCAGCAACATTCACACTGGATACCTGATTAGTCGCAAACACGACAATAGCTATCATGCTCACCATTAACATGCCCAGAAGAAACTTTTTCATGATTTTTCTCCTACATTAATTCCTCAACCACTATTTACCTTATCTACTAATAATATAATTACAAATGCCATCAATAGTCAAATAAAAAAATTTTTTTTATTGATTTTCTTGCGGCACAGGCTGATTGCCAGCATCCTCTTCCAGAGGAGGTAATACCCCCTCCGCAACAAGTTGCGCATCCATCTCAGGCGTTAAAGGCATAGGTAATGGCGGACCCTTCTCCCCCCTGCTTCTTATTAACTCCATCTGATATTCTTCCATTTTTTTCTGCATTTCTTCAGGACTCATTTGAGGCACCTGTGCCATCCTGCGCCGTCTTTCTTCCAGTTCTTCCAGCCGTTTTCGCCGCCGTTCAGCATAAGATAATCTGTTTGTTTTTCCATTACCCGATTGATCGCCAGATGACAATTGAGGAAAGCCCACTCCAGACGGCATAACTGCACTACTTCCGCCTCTAGTCCCCCCCATGGTAATCCATCCTTCCCTCCCATCCTTTCTCAACAAAGCCTTTTCTAAATCATAATCAGCATCAACCACTTCAACGCCATCTTCTGATTCACCCATTTTAAGATAATACGATTTTGAAGTTTTTATATCTATAAAACCAATCCATATACCATCTTCCGTCTCTTTCATGGCATTTAATTTATACTGATCCGACAGGGGAGGTCCCTGAGGTTGAGGAGGTTGTACAGGTTGTTCTGCCGTTTCAGGCGGCGGTTCGCCAAATGGTTTCCGTTCCAATATCACCGCATACTTGCCAACCTCCACCGCATGCGCGCTTAATGCAAAGATAAGCACACCCATTATTAAAAACAACCGCTTCATAATTTATCTCGTATTTTTTTCTTAATTATCCCATGATTTATTAAATTTGTAAAAGTAAATTTTAGCGCTACTTATAAAAAATTAACAAATGACAAAATTTAAATCTTTATCCTGATCCACCGAATATTTGACACAAAATCTTCATAACACCAAAATGCAACCATAACGGTGTCATCATTTATTTTAAGCAAACAAGGTGCACCAAATCGCAATCCCTGAAAATTTATTGCCATGTTCTTGCTTTTTCTTACCAGCCCATGCATATTATAACCCCATAAAGGAAATTCTTCTTTATTTATCCATTTCCCATCCTTTATATTGCACATATTAGCCCATAAGCCTGATTTATCAATCCTTCTATATACCAGTAGTATTTCATCTTGATAAATTGGTAGAATGGCTGGCGTTTGCCCATGAATATGGGTAGAAAGCGAACGCCCCCACGTTTTTCCATAATCATAACTTATTGCATAATGATTCGGTAAATCTTTTTGCCTGCATTTATCATAAGCCCACGCCACCGCAACCAGCTTTCCGTTATACAGTTGAATAATTTTGGACTCCCAGAAAATAATTCTTCCTGCCGCATCTTTCATAACATCCGAATATTCAGTCCATGTTTTCCCGTTGTCATGCGAAATAAGCGCAATCGCTCTCATACCACCAGGGCAGTACCCATCCCATCCACACCACGTAGATGTAGGAATCAAAACGTCGCCATTGTTAATTTGAACAGGGGGACTGCATAATTCAAAACAAGGACCTATTAGTGGCGGTTTTATCTTTACCGGCTTTCCCCACAATTTCCCTTTATCTTTGGAATGCATTGTATATAAAAGCGTAGGCACAAACCCGAGAGTTTCTTCATTAGTAAGTCCCTTATCTCTATAATTAGTTCTATCATGTTTAACGAGAAAAATTAATATCTCCTTATTATCTAAAACTTTCAACCTGCAGGCATCAGACATTACCTTACCCTTTACATCTCCACAAACTCGTCTGCCCAATTCCCAGTGGCGTCCTCCATCATTTGAATAAACAAAATATGAATGCAAATTTAACGACTCAAATGCTTCTCCCAGTACAATTGTCCCAATAAATTCTTTATCCGAAATTTTGTCAATTGATGGAAAATAAGCTTGAACACTTCTTAAATGCGGAACCGGATTCCTATATATCAAGCCGCTATCCAGAATTTTCATTATAAATTTATCCCTTCCCTATACTTGCCAATCAAGTTTTCTTAACGAAACAAATCGCATTGCTACTCCTGATATAGGGTCCGTAAATGCCAGCACCCTGCTTACAAGTTGTAAAGGCGCATCATATCCTTCTTTGGGCTTGTCTGAAAGAACCGGGTAAAGAAAATCATTTTTTATTGGACATCCTATTTTGCACATATGGAGCCGTATCTGATGGTTTTTGCCCGTAATCGGTTCAATAAGAAAATAACCATATTCACCTTTTTTATCCAAAAGCCAGATATGCGTTTTTGAATTTGGCTCTCCCTCAACATTTGCCGATCTAAACCACGGCGTGTCTTTCATAATCCGCGTTTCCACACACCAGTATCTTTCATTGTCCACAGGAGCGCACGCCACCGCTTCATAGATTTTATAAACACGTTTCTTTTCAAAAAGCCTGCCATATTTCCCTCGCGTCTCAGGATTCACAGAAAAAAGAACTATTCCCGCCGTCTCACGATCAATCCTGTTTACAGGCACGATATTTTCATTACCCATTTTCCTTCGCAGCCGCGCCAGCAAACACTCATTAACGTACGGACCAGACGGGATAACAGGCAGAAAATGAGGTTTATCTGCGACAACGATATTCTCATCATAATAAACTATTTCTTCGTCAAAGGGAATTTTGCTCTCTTCAGGCACTTCCCTGAAATATTTGATGCGAATACCCGGCGTATAAGCTGTTAAAGGAGTAATAATATTGTTATGCTCATCAGCTACCAATCCCTTTTGCATTCTTTCAATCCACGTATTTCTGCAAATTCTCGGATACTTCTGGCTAAGAAAATCTATTATATAAGAAAACCCGCCATTAATTCTCGGAAGCGTTACATAACTGGGAGTAACAGATCTGCTTGCCATAATCAAAAACTCATAAAAAATCACTTGCCCCACCTGCCAACTTCTTTCATAAGCGCATTTATCGCCTGCTTTTCCTCCACTGTTTTGATAAGCTTGCCTCTAACATATAAAGCAAATTTCCCTTTACCGCCTGCCAACGCAATGTCTGCTTCCTTTGCTTCGCCAGGCCCATTTACCACACATCCCATCACTGCCACTCTGGGGCGTGGCATCTTGGGATTCTCGCGGTAATATTTCTCAAGTAATTCTTCAACTTTGCCAGCAATAGAAATAACATCAACCTGAACCCTACCGCAGGTAGGACATGAAATTATTGACCCACCTCTATCTTTTCTTAACCCTAGCGCTCTAAGAATTTCTATGCCTGCCCTCACTTCTCTTTCTGGAGTATCAGTTAAAGACACCCTTATAGTGTCGCCAATCCCATGCCATAAAAGCACCCCTATGGCGACTGATGAACGAATTACTCCCGGCAAAAAAGTTCCAGCTTCTGTAACCCCCACATGCAACGGATATCTTGTTTTCTCAGAAAGAAGTTTATATGCCTGAACAGTAGTAAGCGGATCAGATGCTTTAACCGATATTTTTATATTTTTAAAATTCATATCTTCCATCAACTGTATGTGACGAAGAGCGCTTTCCACCAGCGCTTCAGCTTCAACACCTTTATGTTTTTCCATTATATCTTTTTCAAGCGATCCGCTATTAACTCCAATTCTTATAACACTCTTGTGTTCAACGGCAGCTTTTACTACTTCTTTTATTTTTTCTCTGCTGCCGATATTACCAGGATTTATTCTGATTGCATCAGCACCTGCTTCAAGGGAACTTATTGCAAGGCGATAATCAAAATGAATATCCGCGACAAGCGGAATTGTTATTTCTTTTTTTATTTCTTTTATAGCTTGTGCCGCTCTTCTGTCAGGCACAGCAACCCTTATTATGTCACAACCTGCGGAAGCAACTGATTGAATCTGTTTAATTGTCCCTTTTATATCACATGTATCCGTCTTGGTCATTGTTTGAACACTAACAGGCGCATCACCTCCCACCGCAATATTGCCGACCATTATTTTTATTGTTTTTTTGCGCTGTAATGGTTTAAACAAAAACGAGTTCTTCATACTTATTGCTCCCCGCCAGTTGTATCGGTTATTCTGGCAGAAGTATTGCTTGAAGCTGCCCCATATCTTTCATCAAAGGTTTTTTCATCATTTATTTGCATCTCAATATTGTTTTTTGCTTTCATGGTACTAAAAATCTTAGGTAACCGCTGATGAACATCTTTATATGTAATCAAAATGAATACACCTATTAAAATAATGGCAAATATGTTACTTAAAGCTTGAACAAGTTTTGGCGATACCTTCCTTCTAAAAATTATTTCCCATAAAGCAAACATAATGTGCCCGCCGTCAAGAATAGGAAAAGGCAAAAAATTAACTACAGCCAGATTAACATTTAAGAAACGAAGAAACCCCACTGCATTAATAATACTGGTCTTAATAGACACTACCAGAGCCATCACTATCATCACAGGGCCACCTAACGACGACGCTGCCTGCCGCGCTCTGGCAGGTGTGATCAATGCCTTTAATATCCTGCCAATACTTTTAAAATCATCTTTCAATTGCAAAAATGGTTTTCTGTGCTTCAGCCATTCGCTCTCTCCAACTCCAACAGCAGGCCCTATCATGGCTCCTATCATGCCCCGTTTTTCCTTTTCCACATAACGGGGTACAACTTTAATTTCCATATATTTCTTTTCCCGCTCTATCCCGATATTAGTCTCAATGCCGCCTCTACGGGAAATCATCTCAATAAAATGGTTAACACCAAGCACATGTTCCCCGTCAATACTAACAATAATATCACCTGTTTTTATTCCTGCTTCTTCCGCAGGACTTCCCTTCATCACATTAACAACACCACAGCGCATTGCCTTTTCAATGCCGTCAATCGCGTATATTTCATCTTCTTTGTAAAATTTTAAAAGAGCTGTTTTTTCTTTTCCCTCCTGCGATTTAACCAATATTTTAACTTTATCTGTACTTTTGGGAGCAAGCGCACATTCCACCATTACCTGGTACCATGAATTTACTTCTTCCCCATTCACGGAAATTATCACATCCCCGGGCATTATTCCTTGTAATTCAGCCTCACTCCCTCTCTCTACCACGCCAATTATGGGTTTCCCTTCATCCTGAAAAAGTGGAGGACGCGGCACCCATGAAATAATAAAAGCCAGCAATAAAGCAAAGACGATATTCCCCGCTGGTCCCGCCGCCACTACAATTGCTTTCTTCCATGGTGCAACATCAGGCAATGGCTTGTTTGTTTCACTACTTCCCTGTATTATTGCCATTGCAGCAGGGTCTAACTGAGGCAGAGCAACATAACCTCCGAAGGGGATCCCCCCTATTTTATAGGTTATGCCTCTTATTTTCTTCTTCCATATCGCCGGCCCGAAACCTATTGAAAAAGTTTCTACAAACATTTTAAAATAAATGGCTGTAATGAAGTGTCCAAATTCATGAACAAACACAGAAACTCCCAAAAGCAATATCACAATTACAGTATAAATAAAGCCTGACCAAAAAGCTTCCATATAAGCCCTCTACTTTCTAATTTCAATTTTTTGCAAAGTTGTTAATGCCATTTTTCTGCTCCACTTCGCAGCTTCTAATATATCATCCAGCGAAGGATTCCGGCGCAAAACATGTTTTTGCATTGCCATCTCTACAATATTCCATATATCAGAAAAACGTATTCTGCCCTGCAAGAACATATCAACCGCCACATCATTTGCTTCATTTAAAACAGCCGGCATCGTCCCGCCAGTTTTTGCTGCTTCCAGCGCCAATCGTAAGCACGGAAACCGATTTACATCCACTGCAGAAAAATGTAAATTGCCGATCTCTGCAAGGTTAAGCCTGGCAACATTACTTGTTTTATGCTCAGGCCATGTCAAAGCATATTGAATAGCAATTCTCATGTCCGGTACACTCATCTGGGCAAGAATACTGCCATCCGCAAACTCTATCATTGAATGCACAATGCTTTCCGGATGTATAAGCAAATTTACTTTCTCAAAAGGCACCCCAAATAACCACATAGCTTCCATAATTTCAAGCCCTTTGTTCATCATCGTTGCTGAATCTATTGTTATTTTTCGCCCCATCTTCCAGCGCGGATGCCGCAACGCTTCCTTTACGGTAACTTTGTCCCAGTTAATTTTTTCCTTTTTTATAAAAGGACCTCCTGAAGCAGTTAAAATAATCTTTTTCAAAACATGCGAATAAGACCTGACTGACATTGCATTGCCATTTAAAGCTGCCCCGCAAAGACATTGAAAAATTGCGCTGTGTTCACTGTCAACAGGCAAAAAATTAACATTTTTTTTCTCCGCCATCGGCATTAATACAGAGCCGGCAGCAACTAATATTTCCTTGGTAGCCAGCGCAATATTCTTGCCGGTATTTATCGCCGCAGCAACAGGCATTAAAGCCGCCATGCCAACAATAGAACATAAAATAACGTCTGCATCTTTTTCAGAAGCAAGCGCAACAAGGCCCTCTTCTCCACAGCCAATCCTTATCCCGCGTTTAGCTGCCTTGCGGCAGGCAGCAGCAGCCCTTTCATCAGCAACAACAACATCTTTGACATTGAATTCCTCAGCCTGCTCCAGCAGCCGCCGAAAATTTAATGAAGCACTCAACCCAATAACCCGAAAATCATTACGCATACTTTTGATAACACGTAATGCATTTTCGCCAATTGAACCAGTACTGCCTAATATAATTACTCGTTTCATCCCGCAAAAAATTTTAAATAAAGGTAAAATACAGGCACACTAAATAACAAGCTATCAAGAACATCAAGGAGTCCTCCCATGCCCGGGAAAATATTGCCGGAATCTTTAGCACCAGCCGCCCTTTTAAGAAGTGATTCAAAAAGGTCCCCCACCACGCCAACTGAACCCAGTATTAAAGGAATTAAAAAAGCATCATAAAAGTTTATTTGAATCTTCCCGAGAAAACCGCCGCTTATTTTATAAAAAAACAAAGACGCCAGAACCGATCCCGTAATTCCTCCAAACAAGCCTTCCCACGTTTTTGATGGCGACAAACGCGGGAACAATTTGTGCCGTCCTATAGTTCCACCCGTAAGGAGCGCGCTTATATCTGATATCTTTACCACAATAACCACATACAAAAGCAAAACCCGCCCCGTTTCACCTAATTTATCATGTAAAGATATCTTATCCCATTCAAACATAATTCTTGTAAAAAAGTTCAACAAAAAAGGCACATAACATACTCCGAAAATTGTGCATGCTATCGTTTCCAGCGGCCTTGGATTATTCTTCTGCGGGAATTGCCTTACAAAAACAATTATCAATGAACAAAGCAGAACAAGTTGTTCAAGAAAATAAATATCATATCCTTCCACAGTATGAACTATTCCGAAGTAGGTAACAGATATAAGTGCAGCACCGCATATCGTTCCCAGCACTTTAAAGGCTGGAATCCCGCTCATATTCACCATTGTGTAAAATTCTCTTTGCCCTAACGCCGATATAAACAGCAAGATAGGCAATATCCATATTGAAGGCAGCCATATGGAAGTTACAATAAATAATACTCCCAGCACAGAACCGCTAATAACTCTTTTTTTCAACATCTAAGAATCCCCATCATTCAATATTCCCGAATCGCCGGCGCCGTTTGCCATATTCCATAATCGCTTGTTTAAAATGTTCTTCTCTAAATTCAGGCCACATAACAGGCGTAATATACAATTCCGCATACGATATTTGCCACAAAAGAAAATTGCTTACCCTCATCTCCCCGCTGGTCCTGATAAGGAGATCAGGATCAGGCACATCGGACAGATAAAGATTTGAAGATATCAGCTTTTCATCAATTTCCTCAGGCATAATTTCCCGGTCTTTTACCTTAAAAGCTATCTTACGAACAGCATCAACTATCTCCGCCCTGCCGCCGTAACTTAATGCAAGTATAAGTTGGTAATCCGTGTAAGAAGCGGTATTTTGTATTACACGATCAAGTTCATCTCTCACATTTTGCGGCAAATCAGCTATTCTGCCAATTGACCGCAGCCTGATTTTGTTTTCATGCAGTTCGTGTTCATTCTGCTTCAAAAACCGCACAAGCAGCGACATAAGCGCATCAATCTCAGATTGAGGCCGTTTCCAGTTCTCCGAACTAAAAGCAAATAAAGTCAGATATTTCACACCCACATCGCGCGCCGCGCGTATCACCGCACGAACCGATTCAGCACCCTCCTCATGCCCTTTAACACGAGGCAAGCCGCGCTCTTTAGCCCACCGCCCGTTTCCATCCATTATTACAGCAACATGTAACGGAATATTTTCAGTTTTATTTTCCAAATTAAAATACCTCAAAAAACTTTAAAGCCCTATCCTGAGCGTATTTTCTCTCCCGGGCCCAACAGAAAGGATTCCCAGCGGCGCTCCTGTTAATTCACAAATCCTTCTTACATAATTTTTCGCCTGTTGAGGAAGGTTTGCATAGTTTGTTATTGACGATGTTTCACACTTCCAGCCCGGCATTTCCTCATAAATAGGTTTACATTTTTCAAGAACTATGGCACTTGCCGGCACGCTTTCATACTTCTTGCCGTTATATTCATAAGCCACGCAAAGTTTTATGGTGTCAAGTGAATCCAGAACATCAAGTTTTGTCACAGCAAGATAATCAAATCCATTTATCTTACAGGCATATCTGGTAACCACAGCATCAAACCAACCGCAGCGGCGCGGACGCCCCGTAGTGGCGCCAAATTCTGCACCTTTTGCCCCAAGTAATTTTCCGATATCATCCTTTAATTCAGTAGGGAAAGGTCCCTCCCCCACACGGGTAGTGTATGCCTTTACAACACCAATTACTTTATTAATTTTAGCAGGAGGTATGCCGCTTCCTGTACATGCGCCGCCCGCAACAGTATTGGAAGAAGTAACATAAGGATAAGTGCCAAAATCCACATCAAGCATTGTCCCCTGCGCTCCTTCAAACAAAATATCTTTGTTTTTCGCCAGAGCTTCATGTACCACTTCAACAACATCCCTTATATACGGTTTCAGCCTGACTATCGCCTGACGATATTCCTCTATAAATTCCTCACGCAACGGCGGCTGAATCTTATACAACGAAAACTGCATATCCAGTTTATCCAGAACGGGCTGAATACAATCCATACCAGCATCAATAAAATCACAAAAACGAATCCCATGCCTTTCTACTTTCCCGCCGTATGCAGGACCTATCCCTCTCTTCGTAGTTCCTATTTTTTGGGTTCCACCCATATTCTCCATGCATTCATCCAGAAGCTTATGCTGGGGAAAAACAACATGCGCTCTATCGCTAACAAACAGTCTATCCTTAGTTCTTATCCCGCGCATTTCAAGCTCATCAATTTCTTTTAAAAGCGCAACAGGATCAACCACAACTCCATTTCCTATCACACAAACAGTGTTAGGATTCAGTATGCCTGAAGGAACAAGATGTAAAACATATTTTTCAGCCCCTATTTTTACGGTATGCCCTGCATTATTCCCGCCCTGAAACCTGACCACCATATCTGCCTTTTCCGAAAGAACATCTATTATTTTCCCTTTTCCTTCATCTCCCCATTGCGCTCCAATCAAAACGGTAACAGCCATATTTTTTCCCCTTTTTTGCATTTCAAACACACAACAACTAATTTATTTCCTTCCTTCTACCGCGTCTATCAGCACATTAGCAACATAACCTATCATCTCATCCGTCAATTCAGGATAAACCGGCAAAGCCAATGATTCTTCTGCCGCCGTTTCGCTCTCAGGAAAATCTCCTCTTTTATACCCGAGATATTTAAAACACTCCTGCAAGTGTAAAGGAACAGGATAATAAACGTCATGACCAATTTCAGCATTTTGTAAGATTTTTCTTACCTCATCCCTCCGTGGAACACAAACAACATATTGATTATAAATATGCGGATTTACCAAACCATCTTTAGCATAAACAGACAGCGGTGTTTTTATTTTCGTTCCCTCAAATAACTTGTTATATTTTTCTGCATTTTTCCTGCGCCCTGCATGCCATGATTCAAGGTAATCAAGTTTAATATCAAGCACTGCCGCCTGTAAAGCATCCAGCCGAAAATTGCCTCCTACCATGCTGTGATAATACTTTGGATGCATACCATGATTTCTCAATCGTTTTAATTTTTCTGCAAGCTCAGGATTATTAGTTACTGCCATCCCGCCATCACCGAATCCCCCCAGATTTTTTGACGGGAAAAAACTATAGCAACCAATATCCCCCATGCTTCCTGCCTTTTTAACGGCGCCACGAAGTTTATATTCCGCCCCAATCGCCTGCGCGGCATCCTCTACAACGAAAAGTCCGTATTCTCTGGCTATCTTTATTAATGACTCCATATCGGCACATTGGCCAAACAAATGAACAGGCATTAAAACCTTAGGTTTTATTTTATTTTTTCGTTCCAGAATATTACGGACTGATACAGGATTGATATTAAAAGTTGCCGGGTCAATATCCGCAAAAACAGGGATTGCTCCAAGCCGTGCAATACAGCCTGCAGTTGCAAAAAATGTATAGGGAGTGGTTATCACCCCGTCCCCCTGTCCTACCCCCAACGCCATTAATGCCGCCAGAATAGCATCTGTGCCCGACGACATTCCAATGGCATAATCAGTTCCACAATATACAGCCACACGTTTTTCAAAAGATTCTACAGCATCGCCGAGGATAAACGTCTGCTTATCGCAAATTTCATCCATCTTAGAACGAATTTTCTCCCTTATCGGCGCATACTGTGCTTTCAGATCAAGTAAAGGGACTTTCATTTTCTCCTGTCTTTTTACTCCTTGCCATAACACAAAGCAAAAGCATTCTACCGACATCCTGCCCAAAATCAAGCAAACAAAAAAATATTACCAAATTGAATATAGCAGAAAAAACGCAAAAAAGATAAAACACTTCCCAAAAGCTTTCCTATGAGTCAACAGGAGATAAGCATGCTTGCTTATTATTCAGTATAGTTATTTTCCCATTTGGATTAGTATAGCCTTTCTTTGACCGTTTTGCTTTTTTATTCGTTCTTCTATCGCATCCATTTCATAACTATTTTCAATTGAAATAGCTGTTGAAACAATGGTGCCAGGTAAATTTTCCTTGCTATAAGGATTATCAGTAGGAATAGGCGAAGGATTTAGAACAAAAGTTGTAGCATTATTGGCAATATACCTGGCAGTTTCCTTCATCCCCTGTAATACCACAGGATCCAAATTACCCGAATAACCTACCGAAAATGGGTCATCTATCATTCGCTGCCGCATTTCACGTAATTCCTGAGCCTTTTTCCCAAGATCTACTAAGTCAGTATACCAACCAAAAGGATTTTGACTGCTAATCAATTTGCCTGTTGCATCTTTTACCTTATCCCATGGCCCAGTCCCGGTTATGTCCGTCCGATTGATTGGGTCACTTGCCACATAAGCATACAAATTAAATTGTCCTCCTTGGAAAAGAATAGGATCGCTGCTTAACCATTTCTTAATAGACGGGTCATAGACCCTTCTACCCATATGAAGCAATCCTGTATCACTATCGTACAATCCACCTGCAAAGCCAAATGGTTGAAAACCAGGGTTAGTGTCTTCAAGCACCACACCGAATTCATCATATTTTAATCGTTGGGCAATAGTGCCATTTGAAATATCAACCACCAGCCGAACACTGCCAATATGATCCGTTACCAGCCGATAGACATGCCCTGTTTTAACCATATAATCCGGAACACCTATACGACTCCCATACACAAAAACACTAACAATATTAGTCTGGTCCCCAAGTTCTGCCACAGGTAAATATTTGCCATAATATAACCATCCCTTTGTGAACACCCCATTAATTCGTTTCCCCACCTTGCGTTGCATGGCATCATACAGGTATTCATTGGTTACATTAGGTCCTATACCAGAAGGCACAATTACACGTTGCAAAATACCCATTGCATCATATTCATAACGAGTCTCTTCACCATTAACTATTTTATT
>Ga0129299_1002101_pt1 | contig 13277 bp, 10 predicted proteins | sample ConPoolayeCmetaG_FD_94477 | JGI IMG/M metagenome (GOLD analysis project Ga0129299, IMG submission 94477) | Hot spring microbial mat communities from California, USA to study Microbial Dark Matter (Phase II) - Cone Pool mat layer C metaG ... | reverse complement strand
CGCCATGCACAGTGGCCTTTTCGGAGGGTTCAAATCGAAGCGAAAATTTCCTCTCCCGCATCGTGTAGTGTTTGCTCATGCCCCTATTGTGTACATCCCCCGCTCGCCCTTCACGCTTTTTTTTTCACCCAAAACGCCCGAATTCCTCGCTTCGCTAATGATTAGGGTGTCTTGCTGGTACAACCAAAGGTTGATCCACGTATCCACAGCCTGGGTGATCTCGAACCCCTCGCTTTGGAGATTCTTGCAGCTTCCATCCCGCGGCACGAAGTGAGGATATTTGACTACCGGCGCGAGCGCAGTTTGGCGGAGGAAATCCGGCGTTGGCGGCCTGATGTGATGGGCATCACGGCTATTTCGTTCGAGTATCGCACGGCGCTGGAGGCTATTCGAGAGGCCCGGGCGACTGGTGTGGACCTCCGGGTAGTGGTGGGCGGAATGCATGCCAGCCTGGTGCCGCAGGATTTTAACCTGCCCGAGATAGACGCAGTGGTGATTGGTCTAGGTCACCAGACATTTCCAGAGCTTCTCGATGCCTACGAGAACGGCAAAGATCCGAGCGCTATTGCGGGGCTGGCGTTCCCGGGAACCGACGGCTTGCGGTTTACGCAGGAGCGACGCCCGGAAGAGAGTTTCAAGAATATTCCTAACCCCGATCGCAGCATGACGGCCAAATACCGCCGGACTTATCGGGCCACTTTTTCGCTCGACCCGCAGGGTGACGCTGTGTGCATTACCTCGCTGGGCTGTCCGGCGCGCTGTTTGTTCTGTTCGTCGTGGAAGCACAATAAAGGGCTTTATCTTGAACGGGACGCTGAAGCCGTTGTCGAAGATATTCTGTCAGTACCGGAACGGCGCGTCCTGCTGGCCGACGATAACAGCATGCACAACGTTGAACGGGCATGGGCCATTGTTCGCTTGCTGGAGCGGTCTAAAATTCGGAAGCGCATTCGGGCCTACATGCGTGCGGACACGATAGCCCGCAATCCCGACCTTGTGAAGGCGATGGGAAAAGCTGGTTTTTGTGCCTTGATAATCGGGTACGAGGCAGCCACTGATGAACGGTTGAAAGGTTATCGAAAAGGCACTACGGTAGCTATAAACCGCGAGGCCATTCGCATCGTGCGCGAAGCCGGTATAGAGAATCGCGCAATGTTCGTAGTTAATCAGGACTTTACGCACGAAGATTTTGAGGAACTGTACCGGTTTATTGCCGGCGAGAGGATGCGCACACCGCTTTTCACCGTGCTAACGCCAATGCCTGGGACGGAGTTCTACGAGCAGTGCAAGCCGTACCTTTTGACGCAGGATTATGTGTACTTCGATTACACGCACTCGGTACTGCCCACGCGTCTCGAATATTTGGAATTCTTCGAGGAACTGCAGAGGCTTTATTACCGTGCCTGCTCACTGCGCCGGTATCTTCGGGACTGGGCCTGGGAGGCACGCGAGTTTATGCGGACCGGACGATGGCCAGTCACGGAGCGGCAGAATATTTCGTTCGCTGCGGCGGTCTTGCTGCGCGGCATTTTTCACAGGCTGTTGCCGCAAATAGGCAGAGACTACCGTGAACTGGAAGAAATGTGCCGGCGGGCAGGGCGGCCGACACAACGGATTCCTTGGACGCCGCTGCCCGGCAGCGCGGGCAGCCCGCCACAACAACATTCCGCGGAACAAATTTTGACCGGGGACCGCACGAATGAAAGTGTTGCTGATCGAACCACCGTTTAGCCCCAACCAAGTGCACAGCAAGGGGCTGGGACTGGCTGAACCCTTATCGCTGGAGGTGCTGGCGGGAAGTCTCAGGCATCACGACGTCAGAATTCTCGATATGCGGCTGGATCCTGATTTGCCTCGGGCGCTGACCGATTTTCAGCCAGATATTGTTGGCGCCGGCTGTTACACAACTGGGGTCTATACGACGCGCGCCCTTTTCCGCAGAGTTAAAGAACTCGCTCCAGAAGTCCGGACAGTGGTAGGGGGGCATCATGCGACGCTGCTTCCTCAAGATTTTCTAGATGAGAGTATTGATGTGATTTGTGTCGGGGAAGGCGAGGAGACCTTGCGGGAATTAGTGGACACTTATGAACAAGGCGGTGACATCGGGCGGGTTCCGGGGCTGGCCTTGCGACGCGACGGCACCCTGTTTTTCACGGGGGAACGTCCTCTGTTGAATTTGGATCAGGCTCCCTGGCCGAATCGGGAATTGGTAAGTCAGTACCGTCCGCACTATTTTCGCGGCTCTTGGAAGCCTATTGTTTCTTTGAATACCGAGCGAGGATGCCCTTTTCGGTGTGATTTTTGCTCAATGTGGAAATTCAACAGGGGCAAGTATCGGGTTCGGAGCGCAGAATCAGTGGTTGCCGAAATCGCGGCTTTGCGTGAACGCTACGTTGATTTTATTGACGATAACACCCTCCACGATGTGCGGCGAGCAGAAGCCATAGCTGACCGACTGAAGGCAGCCAACTTGAAGAAGCAGTACAAGGCCTATGCGCGTTCCGACACGATTGCCAAGCACCCAGCGCTCGTCGAAAAGTGGCGCGACATAGGTTTAAAGATCGTGCTCATCGGACTGGAGTCTTTCAAACAGAGTGACCTGGACTCTTACGGTAAGCGAAACACGATTGCAAATAACGAAGAAGCCATTCGCATTCTCAAGGCCAATGACATTGAAATCTGCTCATATTTTGTAATTCGTCCTGATTGGCAGCCGGAAGACTTTCAGAAGCTGATGGATTATGTGGAACGCTGGGAGCTGACGCATCCCATTTTTACCGTGCTGACCCCTTTGCCAGGCACCGAATACTACGAGCAAGTCCGCAGCCAGTTGACTGACGACAATTATGAGCACTTGGATTTCTTCCACGTGGTGCTGCCGACCGCGATGCCTCTGCAGGACTTCTATTACGCTTTCTACCGGCTCTGGAAGAAGGGTTATTCCGCGCGAAATTTGCTCAGAAAGCTGCGGCGCGGAGACCTCCGTCTTTCCTGGACGCAGATCCGCGGTTTTCGGAGTTTCATGCGCGACCTCCGCATGTTGGCGGCCGGCGCGGCTCCGCAAAAAGCTGGCCGGTGATTTCTCCAGCCTGATTGTTTTGCCGGCAGCCTGCAGCTTACAGCCGGGCGAGTTTGTCCAAAGGGATTGCGGCTACGGCCGCGCGCAACGTGTCGGCTGAGACTTCCTCGCCTTGCACTTCGACCAGGAAGCGACTTTTTACCATTACCTGGATCCGTCCGGAGCGATTGTTGCGATCGTACTCTTCATAAGCCTTGTGTCCGGATATCTTGGTGGTACGCTCATAGCCGCTGTCAGTCTCGCGATCGACTTCTGTTGCCATCCAACTCCAGTGTGCCATGGCGGCCACGCCTGGCATGCCGCCCATATCTGTCAGCTCCACACTGATAGAGGCACCCTCATCGTTCTCGTACGTGGCCTCGGCTTTGGAGATGCTCACGCCGAAAGCGCTGGTTTTCTCGCCGCTAATATCGGACCGCTTGAGCCCTTGGAGGCTTTCCGGCAGGAGCGCTTTCAATTCTCTGAAGTCGACTAATTGAACGTTTTGTTGACCAGCCGCCGTCATTTGCTGCATAGCAGCAGCAGCGGCTTCCATATCTTTGGCGCTGGGCGGCTGACCTGCGGCTATTTTTTGCGACACTGTCTCAAGCTCCCGCGCAGCTTCTTGAATTCGTTTTTTCTGCGCACGTCGCCCACAGGCGGTTCCTGCCACGGCTATTGCCAACACAACGATCAAATTTAGGCGCCAGTTTTTCATAATGACTCCCTTACCTGATGTTTCCCGATAACTTTACCCGCTGCCCCACAACAATTCCCACATGCCGTCCGCAGTTCATTTCCTGTATCTTATCGCATCGCATCTCCTTTTTCTGGGTGCCCTGACGGTGAAAAACCATTTCTGTACGGTATGTCTATGTGCGGGTAGCCGTGATCAGCGTCACATAAGACAGTTGCTGTGTCAACGTTGTATTGTCCCCCGCGCGATTCAGGCGGTAAGGTTCTGGCTGCTACCCCTCGCCCGGGTTTTCCGGCCGGAACGGAAGTCTTAGCCGAGATTTTGCGTTTGAGAAATGACGGGGTTAGATAAGATGTTCAAAAGGGGATGGCCATCTTCGGGCGTTAGTTCGAGGAATAGTTGGGAGATCAGCATTTGCCCCTCGCTGCTCCGGGGAGAATGTTGCTACACCTCAACGGGGTGCATGGGTGGATTATGCAAACCGCTGTGCTTTCGACTGATGCAGGCCCGTTCGTGCGGGCGTTTGTGGCTGTTGAAATTGACGATGCTGCGCGCGATCGCCTGGAGGGCGTAATAGCGTTACTGAAGAAAACCAATGCTCATGTGGCTTGGGTGCCGGCGGCAAATCTGCACCTCTCGCTGGTATTTCTCGGCAACGTCAGGCAGGAAACGATTCCGCTTATCGCGACCGCCTTAGATGAGGCAGCGCGACAAGTGACTTGTTTCGCCTTTGATGTTGTCGGCCTTGGCTGGTTCGGCAGCGAGCGGTCGCCGCGTGTCATTTGGGCGGGTGTCCGCGCCCCAGAAGCGCTGGGGGATCTGCAGTCCCGCGTCACAGCCAATCTCAAGGCGCTCGGACTTGCTTTTGACGAGCGGCCGTTCCGGGCGCACATCACTTTGGGGCGTCTCCGCTCGCCGCGCGGGCGGGAGCAGCTTCTCGAAAGTCTGGCCTCGCTGCGTGATAGAGAGTTTGGGAGGGTGGAGGCGACGGAGATAGTTCTGATGAAAAGCCGGTTGTTGCCGCAGGGCGCCGAATACAGCGTGTTACACCGGGCGCGGTGCCAGACCGGTTGGGGTGCCTGATGCGCCGGGTTTTAACCCGGATTTTACGATTGGCCAGAACAGCCAAGCTGGAAGGCGCAGGAAGGGAGAGGTATATGCGCATACGCCGAACCTCGGGTAACGCAGTATGGCCTGTTATCGCCAATTGTAAAGTACCGGCTAATTAGTAAGGCTTCGCAGCGGAGCCGGGATGTGTCCGCCGCGGTTGACAAATTCTGCCGCGCCGGTTGGGCAGTTGATGCGGGCGACAACACCGGAACCGAACAGTCCTCCGAAATCCACGCGCTGTCCCGGTTTAGCTCCGGGAACAGGAATAATTCGCACTGCCGTCGTTTTGTTGTTGGCGACTCCCAGGGCGGCTTCATCCATGATAATTCCGGCCAGGGTTGCGGCATTCGTGTTTCCCGGCAGCAGAATCATGTCTAAACCGACCGAACAAACGGCCGTCATGGCTTCAAGTTTCTCCAGGGACAGGGTGCCTTCGGCCACCGCTTTGGCAAGGGCATGATCTTCGGTAACAGGAATAAAAGCTCCGGAAAGACCGCCGACGGAACTGGAGGCAAAAGCACCGCCTTTTTTGACGGCATCGTTCAACAGGGCCACTGCCGCAGTGGTGCCGGGTGCTCCGAGGACCCGCACTCCCATGGCCTGGTAAATTTCGCCCACGCTGTCGCCCACGCGTGGAGTAGGGGCTAGAGACAGATCCACCACACCAAAGGCTACTCCCAGCCTCTTGGCTACTTCGCGGCCAATCAACTCGCCGGTGCGCGTAACGCGGAAGGCCGTGTGCTTGACTTCTTCCGCAATTTCATCGAGGGTGCAATCCGGACGGGCGGCCAGCAGGCGTTCAATGGCCCGCTTGACGACACCCGGTCCGCTTACGCCTACGTTGATCACGCATTCGGGTTCGCCCGGACCCAAAAACGCTCCTGCCATGAACGGGTTGTCTTCCGGAATATTGGCAAAAACGACAAGCTTAGCGCATCCGAACCCGTTGTTTTTTTTCGTAGCTGCTGCAACTTGCACGATTGTGCGCGCCACCAACCGAACGGCGTCGACATTGATTCCTGCCTTGGTCGTCGCCACGTTTACGGCTGCGCAAACGCGCTGCGTGCGACTCAGGACCACTGGTAGCGACTCGATCAACACCTGTTCTCCCGGCGTTATGCCCTTCTGCACGATAGCCGTAAAGCCGCCTATCAAGTTGACACCAACTTCTCTGGCAGCCTGATCCAGGGCTTGGGCGAGGCGGAGAGCTTCCTCCTTGCTGCGGCCCTCAAGAAGGAAACTTGCCGGGGAAACGGCCAGGCGTTTGTTGACTATAGGAATGCCGTACTTGGTCGAAATGTCATCGCAAATACGGACCAAATTGCGAGCTTTCAGGCTTATTTTTGAGGAAACGGCGCGGGCGGTGGCCGCCATGTCGCGCTGCGCGCAATCGTTGATGTTAATGCCCATCGTGACGGCGCGGACGTCCAGATGTTCTTCTTGCAGCATCCTGATTGTGGTCAGGACCTCAGTCGTTCTGAACATTGCCTTGCTCCTCAATCAGCGCGCGAATGGCGCCGACTTCATTTGTGGCGCGGAAGATATTCTCATGCTGCACGCAACCCGTCATGCCTAACGGCTGCAGCAACTGTCTGAATTCATCCTGGAGTTGCTGCACATCAAGAACGCGGGGGATGATGATCTCGCCGATTTGGGTCATTCCGGCAGGGCCGAAATGAACATACCAGTCCTCAATGTTGATACCTCGATCCGCCAGAAAGGCCGTTATGGTTTTCAGGACACGAGGGTGCCGGCGGCCAGTGACGGTAACAATATAACGCGGGCCGAGGACCGGAGGGCGCTCAGTTCGCCGCGCGTCGTAAGGAACTACGACGATTGAGGCTTCGTTCTCGCCGAAGTTTTGCAGAATGGCAGTGTGAACCGTTTGTGCCGATACCGAGGCTTTGAAACTGGCGGTGAGAATCACGGTAAAATAACCGGCCACGACAGTTTGGCTAATGCCATCAATATCGCCGCCAAGCTCGGTCACCGCCGAGGTGATGTCTCTCAATATGCCGACTCTGTCAGCGATAAGGACGGAGATGACATAGCGCGGACGCTGCTTTGTGGTCATATTTTTCTCCATCATTGGATATTAAAACGGCACAGGGCATTTCGTCAAATCCATGCCGGCTGCGACTTGTTACCACGGACGTTGCGTTTGAGGAACGGGCGGAGATCAATGTTTCCCAGCGCTTTGCTCAGGGAGAACGTTGGTCCGTCAGGCAGGTTTTTTGGTGGAGGTGTCAGTTCACTTCGCAAGGCACATTTGGAAATGGTTCCGGAAAATACTTCAACGGATTATGAATGTACGGGAGCACGCCGCGGGCCACGCATCTGACCCGCCTGGACCAATCGCAAAATGTGGAAGGTTGTTCAGTTCGTTGCAATTTCATATAATTGAATCAGAAAGGGACGCCTATGAAAAGTATCAGAGGGGAGGGGAGCAATCCCCTTTTGAAAGCGGTGGTCGTAGCACTTGTCGGTTTCGCGTTTACGCTGACGGACCTTTATGCCGGTACGGCCCGCAACGTGATCCTGTTCATTGGTGACGGCATGGGGACGGGTCAGGTGAAAGCGGCGGCCTGCTTTGTGGGACGGGTGCTTAATTTTGAGGAGTTTCCTTATTCCAGCAGCATGACAACTTTTCCCGCCGATTTCTCGATCACGGATTCGGCAGCAGCAGGTACAGCTATTGCTACCGGCAGGAAAGTCAACAACGGCGTGATCAGTATGGCAATTCCGGGGAATGGCGACGAGCTGCCGACCATTTTGGAATTTTTTAAAACGGTGGGGAAACGCACGGGACTGGTAACTACCACCTATATTGCGGATGCGACCCCCGCCGCATTTGGTGCACACGCATCAAATCGCAGCAATGCGGCAAACATATCCTCTGATTATCTCAATCAGACACGTCCCAACGTGCTTTTCGGGGGACGAAACACTGGAATTTCTATGGCAAGCGCCACAGCGGCTGGCTATACGGTGATAACGAGCCGTGCGGAGCTATTAGCCCTGGATGCGGAAAAAGAGACGTTCGTGTCCGGGCAATTCGGCGATGGTAATTTTCCGTACGAATATGATGGTTACGGTGACCATCCGCATTTATCAGAGATGACCCAAGTTGCCTTGCAGATCCTGGCACAGGAGACGAATGGTTTTTTTGTCATGATTGAAGGCGGAAGGATTGATCACTCTTGTCACGCAAATGATCTCGTCCGTTGCATTTATGAAGTTTTGGAGTTCGAAAGAGCAGTGGCCGTCGCCACCAACTGGGCAGCGGGGAGGACGGACACGTTGGTGGTTGTCACCGCCGACCATGAAACAGGAGGTCTTGTGGTTCAAAGCTGCAATGACCCCGGCATGCTGCCATCGGTACGTTGGCTTTCTACGTATCACACTGCCGCGAGAGTCCCAGTGTACGCATGGGGAGTGAATGCCCAGATGGTGAGGAGCGTCAGCGACAACACCGACATTTCCGCGTTCTTGATGAAAGCTGCCCAAGAGTGGCCGGATGGAAAAGTTTTCGGCGTGCGCTGCAATGGAGGCTCGGCTGTCATAGACTGGGTAACGCAAAGCGGCCGTGTATACCGAGTGGAGCGTTCGGAAGACTTGGCGGATGCCGATTGGCAGCCGCTGGCAATTACAACTTCTGACGCAGACTGGCTTTCATTTACAGACAGCAACGCTGCTCAGCGCTGCAGGTCTTTCTACCGCCTGATCGTGCAACCTTGAATCAGCGATTGCGTCGCTGGCACGAGCCGAATAGTATTGCCGCCAAGACAAACCCCGGTAGCTCAGCAGGACAGAGCATCGGATTTCTAATCCGACGGTCGCGCGTTCGAGTCGCGCCCGGGGTACCACCCCTGGCGATTTCGCATTTATCCCAGATTTTGCGTTTTAGAATTGGCAGGTATTTGTATCGTGCTGCGCACAAACAAGTTGAAATGCAATGCAGTTGCCCATCTTTTGCACCAGAATGTGGAAGCCACATCTGAAGAGAAAAGCAGCCTATTCTCAAACCCTTCGGATTGTCGAAAACAGGCAATCTGCTTTGTTGCAGGAGGTTCGGAGTATGCGCATACACCTGCACCTCCCGCGCCTTGCATCTTGCCTGTCTTGGCCAATCGCAAAATCTGGGATGATGGTGGTGGAAACAGCGCGGTGCGTCTTGCGTCTGCCGCTCGGGGGGGCAATCGCAGAATCCGGGTCCATACAGGTGGTTTGTTTTCGGGGGAAACTCAGCGAATCACGATCCCCTCGCTGGCAGCGTCAACAGTTACAGTGGCGCCGTCAGATAGTTCGCCTGCGATGATTTTGCGCGCCACAGGGGTTTCAATGTGCTGTTGAATGAAACGTTTCAACGGCCGGGCCCCGTAGACCGGATCATAAGCATCGTGTGCGATTTGTTCACGCGCCGCATTAGTGACGTTCAGGCGGATCCCACGCTGCTCTAGGCGCTGGCGGAACTGGGCGAGCTGTAGATCCACAATCCGCGAAACTTCTTCCTGAGTCAAGGGCTTGAACAACACCACTTCGTCAATTCTATTCAAGAATTCCGGACGAAATACCGACCGCAATTCCGCCAGAATGCGGCGTCGGACATCTTCCCGGATTAGCCCCCGCTGATCGATTCCCTCCAGCAGATGCGGCGAACCGATGTTGCTGGTCATAATTATGATGGTGTTCTTGAAGTTCACGGTGCGGCCGTGGGAATCAGTAAGCCGTCCGTCCTCAAGGATTTGCAGCAGGACGTTGAAAACGTCGTGATGCGCCTTCTCGATTTCGTCCAAAAGCACCACGCTATATGGCTTACGGCGAACCGCTTCGGTGAGTTGACCGCCTTCTTCGTAGCCCACGTAGCCGGGTGGAGCGCCGATCAAGCGAGAGACGGTGTGCTTTTCCATATATTCGCTCATATCAATGCGCACCATGTTGTCTTCGCTGTCGAATAACGCAGCGGCCAGACTTTTAGCCAGTTCCGTCTTCCCGACGCCTGTGGGACCCAGGAAAAGGAACGATCCTATCGGACGATTGGGGTTTTGAATACCGGCACGCGCCCGCAGGACAGCATCGGCCACGGCGCGCACAGCCTCGTCTTGTCCCACAACCCGTTGATGCAAAACTTGGTCAAGCTTCATAAGCTTTTCACGCTCGCCCTCCATGAGGCGGGACAGAGGTATGCCGGTCCACCGCGAGACTACCTCGGCAATCTCTTCTTCCGTGACCTCTTCGCGGAGCAAGGGGCGTTCGCTGAGGCTCTTTATAGCTTTTTCTTGCTCGGCGATCTTCCGTTCCAGCTCGGGAATAACACCGTGCCGGAGGCGCGCCACACGTTCCAGATCGTATTGCCGTTCGGCTTGGGCACTTTCGCGGCGGGCCTGTTCGAGCTGTTCGCGCAGATGCCTTAGATTTTGAATCGCCTGCTTCTCGGCTTCCCACTGGGCGCGCATTGCATCGGCCTGGGCTTTAAGATCCGCCAGCTCCTTGCGCAGGGCGGCCAGGCGTTCCTTGCTGGCCTTGTCTTTTTCCTTCTTCAGGGCGGTCTCCTCGATCTCCAAACGCATAACTTTGCGCGTGATCTCGTCGAGTTCGGCAGGCATCGAGTCAATCTCCGTGCGAATGGAGGCGCAGGCTTCGTCCATTAGGTCAATTGCCTTATCGGGCAGAAAACGATCGCTGATATAGCGATCTGAAAGCACAGCAGCGGCGACTAAAGCCGCATCCTTGATGCGCACGCCGTGATGCACCTCGAACCGCTCCTTCAGCCCCCGCAGAATGGAAATAGTGTCTTCTACTGAAGGCGGGTCAACCAGTACCGGCTGAAACCGGCGTTCCAACGCTGCATCCTTTTCGATGTACTTGCGGTATTCGTCGAGGGTTGTGGCGCCAATGCAATGCAGTTCGCCGCGGGCCAGCATAGGCTTGAGCATGTTTCCAGCGTCGGAGGAGCCCTCCGTGCGGCCGGCCCCGACAATCGTGTGGACTTCGTCAATAAACAAAATAATGCGCCCCTCCGAAGCTTTGATCTCGTTGAGAACAGCTTTAAGACGCTCTTCGAACTCGCCGCGGTATTTGGCACCAGCCATGAGCGCCGTCATGTCCAGGGCAAAAATAGTGTGATCCTTTAGCCCTTCGGGGACATCACCACGCACGATCCGGTGCGCCAGTCCCTCTACAATGGCCGTCTTGCCGACACCAGGCTCACCGATGAGCACCGGGTTATTTTTTGTTTTGCGCGAAAGGATACGGATCACACTCCTGATCTCTGTGTCGCGACCAATAACTGGATCAAGCTTGCCGTCTCTAGCCAAAGCCACCAGATCGGTACCGTATTTCTGAAGGGCTTCATAGGTTCCTTCGGGATTGTCGGTGGTGACCCGTTGATTGCCCCGCACCGCACGCAGCGCCTCCAAAAGCTTCTTTTGATCGACGCCGAATTCATCAAGAATTCTTCCGGCGGGGGTGTTGCGGCCCTCGGCCACGAGGGCGAGCAGAAGATGTTCAACGGACAGATACTCATCCTTTAAGCGCTTGGCCTCGTCAGCGGCTTTCAATAACAGCCGGCTCAGGCGTTGCGTGACGTAGATTTTCCCTGCTTCCACGCTGCCGCCGCTCACGCGCGGCAAGCGCTCCAATTCCTGCTCTACACGCGCCTTTATTGTTGGTACAGGTGCGCCAATCCTCTGAAGGAGTCGTGGCGCAAGCCCGCCATCTTGCTCCAAGAGCGCAGCCAATAAATGTTCACCGTCAACTTCCTGGTGTCCGTAATTGATGGCTTTGGCGTGTGCCGCCTGCACGGCCTCCTGCGCTTTTTGTGTCAGTTTACTCAGATCCATAAATTTTAGCTCTTTCTCCGTTTTTTCTAACTCTTCCCTGTAATGTATGAACTTGTCGTAAGCACCATTTATGCCATTCTACGAACACGATACTACACAATCATAAAATGTTGGGACCCAACATGATAAATATATTGTCAAGAATATTCGAGTGTGTCACAGTGACGCTTTTAATACTGTACAATGATTGTCGAGGGCCATAGTGGCGCTATTCGACAACTTCGAGCCAGAAAAGGTAGGTAGGCCCGGGCAGCATTGTGTCTCAGGCGAACGCGTTTGTCATGTGTTCCGGGCACGCATCTGCCGGTTAAGCTCTTGAACCCAGATTTTGCGTTTTAGAATTGGCAGGTATTTGTATGGTGCTGCGCACAAACAAGTTGAAATGCAATGCATGCACATCTTTTGGACCGAAATGTGAAAGCCACTTCTGAAGAGAAAAGTAGCCAATTCTCAAACCCTTCGGGATTGTCGAAAACAGGCAATCTGCTTTGTTGCAGGAGGGTCGGAGTATGCGCATACACCTGCACCTCCCGCGCCTTGCATCTTGCCTGTTTTGGCCAATCGCAAAATCTGGGGTGAAAACCCTGCTTCTGAATCGCAGATGTTCTACAATCCGGATCATGCGAGTGACCGGAGCGGGTCAGATGTTAGGCGCGGGCCTTCACGGGGACAAGGAAATGGTTTCGTCTCAGAGCAGATGTCGTCCGCCGCCCTGTTGCCAACTCTGGGTTAAAAAGGCAGGTTGTATTCCTTGATTTTGCGTTGGACGGTACGTCGGGAAATACCGAGTTTTTCCGCGACCAGGGTGCGGTTTCCCCCGCAACGCTCGAGCAGTTGCGACAACGCGGCTTTTTCCAATTCAGCCATGGTCAATCCATCGGGAATTTTGATGGCCCGTTCCGATCCCCCGGGGCAGTTGTTAATGTCCAGGCGGAGATCGGAAACCTGCAGCACCGGTTTGGAAGCCATTACGATCGCCGACTCGATCACATTCCGTAATTGTCTGACATTGCCCGGCCAATCGTAGGCTTGCAGAACCTCGTAAACCTTGGGATCAACCGAGGTAATAGTCCTCCCATGCTCTTGGCATGCCGCAGCGATGAAACGCTCAGCGAGGGGACGAATATCTGCACGGCGCTCGCGCAAAGGCGGCAATTTCAGAACCACAACGTTCAAGCGATACAGCAGGTCTTCACGGAATTTCCCTTCGGCGACCAACTGTTCGAGATCGCGGTTGGATGCTGAAATCAGGCGCACATCTATGGGAACGGGGGCGCTCCCCCCAACCCGGACGATTTCGCGTTCTTCCAACACCCGCAGAAGCTTGACCTGGACAGCCGGCGGCGCGTTTCCAACCTCATCTAAAAAAAGGGTCCCGCCGTGAGCCCGTTCGAAGGCGCCCTTATGAAGACTCGTGGCACCCGTAAAGGCTCCTTTCTCGTGTCCAAAAAGTTCGGATTCCAACAGGGACTCGGCGAAAGCGCCGCAGTTGACGGCGACAAAGGGACCGCGGCTTCGTCTGCCCTCGGCATGCAAAGCGCGGGCTACGAGTTCTTTGCCGGTGCCGCTT
>Ga0129299_1002100_pt1 | contig 13280 bp, 8 predicted proteins | sample ConPoolayeCmetaG_FD_94477 | JGI IMG/M metagenome (GOLD analysis project Ga0129299, IMG submission 94477) | Hot spring microbial mat communities from California, USA to study Microbial Dark Matter (Phase II) - Cone Pool mat layer C metaG ... | reverse complement strand
GGTATGTGGTGAAAAACGGCGCGTAATAATACAGGTTCAAAAGCCGCGGGATACCCACAATCATACGCGCCCGTTTCTGAGCCGCATAGCCGTCTGACCGCTCAAATACCCTTCCCTGCCGCGTGGTATGCGACCACTTGTAAAGCCTGCGAAACGAGGCCGGAACCGGACTTCCTGCAGCCGGCAGCGACTCGAAAGCATATTCTTTGAAAACATCGATACTTGCCTGATGCACAAGGTTGGGATATGTGCTCCGTATCTCATCCTTTTCCCTCAACCGTACCCGCATGTCTTCGGCGTTGTCCGACATGCCCTTCTCACACCCGTACCCTGATATATACCTCACAGTATTGTCGGCGGCGCGGATATCGATGAACGTGCGGTGACAGCGGTTTGCGCAGAACGAGCACCGCGTGGTCTCGTCGTTTCGCGACTTGAACGTCACTTTCGAGGCCTCCCGCACGCCCACAAAACCGCTCGGCCGTCCATCCATGCTGTCGCGGGTTTCAAGCGCAGCGCCAATAGCACCGCAGATATCGGCATACCGATGGACATGCACCACGGCGCCGGGAATTTTGCCGCGGATAAAATCCACCTGTGCCTTGACAGCAGCCAAATTTTTCTGCGTGCCCCCCTGCAGAACAAAACTTTTTCCCAGCCGGCCGATATTAGTCTCCTGCACCACGTAGTTCCAGATATTGAGCGGCAGCACCAGCGCAAGCCCCGCCATGATCTCTTCCTTTGACCAGCCGAGCTGCTGGAAATTCACCTTGTCCTGTTCCATGAACACCGCGCACCCGTAATTAAAGGCGGGCGCCTTGCGGGCGATGAATGCGTGTGCCGCGTATTCCTCGATCGGAATGCCGAACTGTGCGGCCATAGCCTGAAGGAAATAGCCGTTGCCGGCGCTGCATTGGGTGTTGAGCTTGAAATCCACCACCCGGCCGTGCTTCATAAACAGCACCTTGATGTCCTGGCCGCCCACATCGCAGATCACGTCCACGTCGCCGTAATATGCCGCGGCGGATTTCATGTGGGCCACGGTTTCCACCACGTGAACGTCAAACGCAAAGGCCGCGCGCAGTATCGCCGAAGCGTAGCCGGTGACCCCAGCGCCGAGAATTTCGAGCGTCACCCCGCGCGCCGAGGCCCATGTCTGCGCGCGGCTAAACATCTCGCGCACATCCACGATCGGGTTGCCCTTTGACAAAATATAATCCCGGTAAAACAGCACGCCGTCCTCGTTGATAATCACCAGTTTCGAGCTTGTCGAGCCGCCGTCAACGCCTGCGTAGACCCGCAGAGTCGATCCGCGCTCGACCGGTGGTTCGACAAAGGGCGCCACGGTATAGCGGCGGGTAAATTCCTCAAGCTCCACTTCGCTTTTCACCAGTCCATCGCGCGCCGCGCCGCAGGAGAGAAGCTGCGACATGCGGCCGCCAGCGATATAACGCGCAAGCCGCTCCCCGCCGTCGAACAGGTGCGCGCCGTCAGCCTGCGGCATCCCCCCAAGCGTCTCCGAATCCCGTCCGAAAAGCACGGCGCCGATTGCCGCGAAATACTGCGCGTCGGCCGGCACAAGGATATTCTCCTCAAGGGGCCGCTCCTGCGGGGTCCATTTATGAATGCGCCAGGTTTCTGGAATGTGTACGCGCCAGATTTGCGTGAGCACGGGGAGGTAAAAATGCGGGCCGCCCAGAAGCAGCACTTTGTCGCGAAGAACGTTGCCGCGTACCAGCACTTCAAGGTTTTGTTTGACGATGGCGGTGCACAGCGACACGAAAATTTCCTCGCGATCCACACCCGCCTTGACAAGCCCCACGACGTCGGTTTCGGCAAACACGCCGCACTTGGCGGCGATATGATGAATGGTTTTGCCGGCCGCGCTTACCCGCGACGCCTCCTCGAGGTTCAGGCCGATCTTGCCGAAAATTTTGTCGAGCGTGGCGCCGGTGCCGCCCGCGCACTTGTCGTTCATCGACATGAGCGTGGAGGCGCGGCCGCAGTCGTCCTTTTTCCAGATAATCACCTTCGCGTCCTGGCCGCCGAGTTCAATAACCGACCCGGCGTCCGGATGGAGCCGTTCCACGGCATAGGTCACCGCGTTGACTTCCTGCACGTAGCGGCCGTTGATATGCGGCGCAATCGAGCGGCCGCCGCTTCCGGTGACAAACACGTTGAGCGGCCGGCCGGGAAAGGCGGCGGTGATGCGGTCCAGAAAATCGCGCACGGTCTCGGGCTGGCGCGCGTTATGCCGCGTGTAGTCTTTCCACACGACGCCCCCCCCCTCGTCCATCACGACCGCTTTCACCGTGGTGGAGCCGATATCGATACCGAGGTGGAGAATGTTGTCAGATTTTTGCATCGTTTCCATATAACGTTATCACTTCCATGGACACATTTTTATTCTGCTGTGATAAAATAACCTCGCGGTAATGCAAGGTGAGAGTATGTTAACCGTGGACGTCGTCCCGAAGTCGGCGGCAGGTGAAAGGCCTCGCTGCAATGGCTCGCTGTGGGGGCGACCGCTTCGGTCGCCCGTGATTGCCGTACCCGCCGGTTGCCTGTGGCGCCTCACCCCACAGTCTCCATTTTGCGTATCTACCTGCAACCGATTGTTTACGGCAAATAACTGTCGATTATTTACGACCGTCTGCTGTGCGGCTTTTATCGTGCGTCTCTATTTCTCCGGAAAATCAAAACTCAGGATATAGGTGTCTTCTTCCCGCACGGTGGACACCTTGAATCCCGAATTATAAAATACGGCGAGCATGGTGGTGTTGTTGGCAAGCACCGTGGCCTCGAACCCTTTCACGCCGCGTTTGCGCGCGATATCGATGAGAATCTCGAACAGATACGTACCGATGCCTTTTGCCTGCCAGTCGTCGCGCACCAAAAACGAAAGTTCGGCGCGGTTAGTGGCCTGGTTGAGGAAATAATGGCCCACGCCCACGATAATCTCGCCGCCGGTGTCCTGCGCGACCGCGGCGATTGCCATGTCGCGCGAGTAGTCGATGGAGGTGAAGTCGTGGACAAATTTATGCGGAAACGCCTTAATCGGCTGGAAAAACCTGAACGCGATCGATTTCTCCGACAGCGCATAGCACATGTCGCGCAGTTCGTTTTCATCGGTGGGTTTCACCGGCCTGAACATCAGCGACGTCCCGTCGGTAAGCGACCGTTCCGTTTCATACTCCTTGGGATATCTGCTTGCCTGCGGCGGCAGTTCCTTCTGGTGCGCGAAGATATAGCGCCGTTTCTTTGCCACCTTGAGAATTTCGTTGCGGTAATCGGGATGGGCGATCTCGGCAAGCGCAAGCACCCGTTCGCGGATATTCTTGCCGAACAGGTCGGCGACACCGTATTCGGTGACCACATACCGTACGTCGCCGCGCGGCACCACCACGCCTGCGCCCTCGCTGATGCGCGGCACGATGCGCGAAATAGTGCCGCCTTTGGCGGTCGAGGGAAGCGCGATAATGGCCTTACCGTCGCGCGCCCGCGCCGCGCCGCGGGTGAAATCGAGCTGACCGCCGATGCCGCTGTAAAAATCATACCCGATTGAGTCGGAGCAGACCTGGCCGGTCATGTCGACTTCTATGGCCACGTTGATGGCGACCATCTTGCGGTGCTGGGCGATGATGAACGGATCGTTGATATATTCGGTGGGGCGAAAATCGAAAAGCTGGTTTTCGTGGATATAATCGTAAAGCGCGCGCGTTCCCAGACAGAAACTCGCGTTTATCTTGCCCCGGTTTATGGTCTTGCGGCTGCCGTTGATAATCCCCGCCTCAATCAGCGGCATGATCGCGTCGTTGAACATCTCGGTATGCACGCCCAGATCGTTTTTATCCATGAGGTAGCGAAGTACGGCCTGGGGAATAGTGCCGATGCCGACCTCGATGGTGGAGCCGTCGTCGACAAGGGCGGCCACATTGCGGCCGATGGCCTCGATCGTTTCGTCGGGTTCGGGAAGCGTGTATTCGAGGATGGGACGGTCGCTTTCAACGATGGCGTCGACCATATCCACCGGAATGAACGTGTCGCCGAGCGTGCGCGGCATCCTCTCGTTGACTTCGGCGATGACCATGAGGCTGTTTTCCACCGCCGCCTTCACGATGTCGACGGAAATGCCCAGACTGAGGTATCCGTTCTTGTCGGGCGGGCTGGTCTGGATGAGCGCGACATCGAGCGGAATGCGCCCCGTGGAGAACAACAGCGGAATATCGGAGAGGCTGACGGGAATATAGTCGCCGCGGCCGCTCACGATGCCTTCGCGCACATTGGGCGCCAGAAAGAAACTGCATGTCCTGAATTTTCGCGCGTGCTCCTCGCGGATATAGGGCGCCTGGCCGCGGGTGAGGAGGTGATAGATTTCGGCGTCGACAATACCGTTGTTCTCGCTCACCAGCTCGTCGACAAGCACTTGGGGCTGGCCGCAGCCGGTACCGATAAATATCCGCGCGCCCGGCTTGATCATCGATATCGCCTTAGCAGGCGCCATCAACTTCGACGCGTAGGTTTCTTTCCATGTAGCCATTGCCGATTTCCAATCTTAAATTTCCACTATTCAATTCCCAATAATTATCCGCGCATCAACCACTGTCGCCCCGTCGCCCGCAAACCCCACCTTCAAAGGATTTATGTCGATCTCTTCAATGACAGGATAATCCATCACCAGTTGGGAAAGCCGCTGAAGGTTTTCGACGATGGCGGGGATGTCCACCGGCGGCTGGCCGCGCGAGCCGGTGAGAAGACGGTAGGTTTTTGTCCGCTCAATCATCAACTGCGCCTCCTCGGCGGTCACCGGCGCAAGCCCGAATGTGACGTCCTTGAGCACCTCGACGAAAATCCCGCCAAGCCCGAACATCAGCATGGGTCCGAACTGCGGATCCTTCTTCATGCCCAGTATCACTTCCCTGCCCTCAGTCACCATTTTTTCAAGCATCACTCCCCTGAGCTCCGCTTCCGGCATCTTGCGCCCGATCCTCAGCATCATCAGCTCAAAGGCGTCCTCCACATCCCTGGCGCTCGCAAGCCCTATCTTTACCCCGCCGACGTCTGACTTGTGCAGGATATCCGGGCTTGAGATTTTCATCGCAAGCGGATACCCGATCTGCTCGGCAAACCGCACCGCCTCATCGACCGTCGTGACCAGCTCTCCCGACGGAATGGTGAAGTTATATGCCTTGAGGATGAATTTCGCGTCCACCTCGCCGATTTCCTTCTGTCCCCGCAGGCGGTACGCCCGGATTATTTTGCTCACCGGATTGCGGTTGACCGCAAAACGCTGGACCGCGCGCAGGGGACGCTTTTTATAGCCTGCGTAAGTGACCATCTCGATGATCGCGCGGGCGGCACGCTCGGGAATCGGGTACTGGGGAATCTTGTTGCGGCGCAGTATCTCAACGCCGCTGCGCACCATGTTCGCGCCGATAAAACATGCAAGCACCGGCTTGTCGTATTTTTTCGAGACCTCGGCTATCGCCTGCGCCGACGCCGCGTCTTCAGTCATTTTCTGCGGCGTCAGGATAACAACGGCACAGTCCACCGAATCGCTCGCCAGAAGTATATCGAGCGCCTTGCCGTATAACGTGCCGCCGGCATCCCCCAGCACATCAACGGGATTGTGCGCCGAGCCGGCGCATGGCAGTATTTCGCGCAGAGCCGCCTGGGTCTTCTCGTCAATCGCAGCCATCTTCATGTGAGCCATTTCCATCGCATCCGACATCATGATCCCAGGCCCGCCGGCATTGGTGACCACCGCCACTCTGTTGCCACGCGGAAGCGGCTGGTATGCAAAGGCCATGGCCACGTCAAAAAGGTGATCGATTGAATCTGCCCTTATAACGCCCGATCGCTCGAAAGCCGAATCATACGCCGCGTCGGAACCAGCGAGGCTCCCCGTGTGCGATGAAGCGGCCTTTGCTCCCGCCGTTGTTCGACCTGCTTTGAGGATAACCACCGGCTTTACCTTCCCGACTCGCTCCGCGACTTTCATGAATTTCTGACCGTCGGCTATGTCCTCAAGATATGCGGCGATGACTTTTGTGTGCGGATCATCCTGCAATATTTCCAGAAAATCAATTTCATTAAGCGTTGCCTTGTTGCCGATTGAGGCGAGAAGCGAAAAACCCTGGGCTCGAGCCATGGCAATGTCCTGAATACCGGTAATCAACGCGCCAGACTGTGAAATCAGCGCAATTGGACCCTGTTCGTTAATCGGCTGGCCGAACGAGGCGTTCAGCTTGTGCCATGGATTGATAAGACCCAGGCAGTTCGGCCCCATCACCGTCATCTTATTCTGACGAATGAACTGCGCTATTTCATCCTGCATCCGCTTGCCTTCAGGGCCGATTTCACTGAATCCGGCGGTAATGATAATGGCGCTTTCGATTCTTTTTTCAGCGCATTCGCGCAGGGCCTGAAGAACATGGTCACGGGGGATGATAATGACCGCCAGATCGACGTCTCCGGCGATGTCGGCAACACGCTTAACACATTCCAACCCAAGGAGTTGTTCCCCCTTGGGGTTTACCGGATAGATTCTTCCCTCGTATCCGCCGGAGATGATATTATTGAGTACCGCATAGCCGACTTTTTGTGGATTTGAGGACGCACCGATAACCGCGACGGAACGAGGCCGGAGTAACTTTTCAAAGCTCATGGTAAAACCGTTGAAATTATTGCGAATTGAGGCTGAGAAGATATGAAAGATATATCACGCGCATTCTTTGTGGCTGTTTACCGTTGTGCCGGGTATTGGCGCGTCACAATAAAACAATGTAGATTATTCAATCCCCACGGGGGTATCGGTTAGCAAAATCTCCCCGGCATGGCGGAGCCGTGCGAACGACGGAATTTACATGGACAAGCTTCCGGCAGTATTCATCCACTCCGATGAAATCGAGCGGTTCCACTATCCGCCCGACTCGCCGTTTAAGACAGAACGCGCAGGGCGCACAAAAGCTATCCTGCAGTCCATGGGATTCTACACTGGGTACAACCGCGCTGAAGTTGCGCCGGCAAGGGCCGGTGATGACGATCTGGCGGCATTCCATACGCCCGAATATATTGATGCGATAAAACGGGTTTCAAAGGGTGATATCCGCCCGAGCGATCTAGAGATGGGCGTCGGCGTTGGCGACTGCCCCGTATTCACCGGGCTCTACGACTATGCGTCGCTCGCCGTGGGCGCAAGCCTGACCGCGGCACGATGCCTTCTCGACGGCACAGCAGCAGTTGCTTTCAACCCCTCCGGCGGTTTCCACCATGCGTTTCCCGATAAAGCCGGCGGCTTCTGCTATTTCAACGACATCGTGATTGCTTGCGATTTTCTTCGCCGCCACGGTAAAAAAGTTTTCTGCCTCGACCTCGACGCTCATCACGGCAACGGAACCCAGGCCGCTTTTTACTCATGCCGCGACGTTTTCACCGTGTCGCTGCACGAAAGCGGCGAGACGCTTTTTCCGTGGGGGGGATTTGAAAACGAAACCGGCGAGGGCGAGGGCAAAGGGTTTAACGTCAATCTGCCGTTTCCGGCAGGCACCGACGACGAAACATACCTAGATGCATTCAAGCGGATTGTTTTGCCGCTGGTCGATTCGTTCAATCCCGATATCGTGGTGATTGAAATCGGCATGGATATCCTGTCGGTCGATCCGCTCACCCACCTTTCTATGACCAATAACGTGATCGCCGATATCCTTCAGCAAGCGCTTGTCTGGCGCACGCCTCTCCTGGTGACCGGCGGGGGCGGGTACAGTTTCGAGGACACGGCGCGCGGATGGGCGCTTGCGTGGTGCGTGCTGTGCGGTATCGAGATTGAAGAGGACCTGTACATGGGCCTAGGCGGCGTTTTTCTGGGCAACGCCGAGTGGAGCGCCGGTCTTCGGGACAAACGGGTGTACATCGGTACAGAGCGGAAATCGGTGATTGGGAAGAATGTCGGAAAAAGCATCGAGATTATCCGCGAGAGAGTTTTTCCGGTTCATAATATTCCACTGACATGATATGGAAGGAAATCGCCGCTCCCCTAGTGTCATTTCTCACCCATTTATACACTGTCACAGCATTGTCTTCTCTCGTTTCCCACTATCCTTGCGGCCTGCATACGCGACAACGTACTTTTCTTTCAAGAGACTCCTTTCCAGTAAGCCGCCGGGCTGCGTGCCACCGTTATCACGGTGTTCTTTTTTTCGGATAAACAGAATCCTCGCGCTTCTGCAGCGGTTGTATATACTGGAAGCGTGAACCGCAGAACAAGGGAAAAATCCATGCGTATCGGGATGTGCCAGCTTAATTCCACGATGGGAGATATCGCGGGTAACACCGCGAAAATCAGGGAGGCGATCGAGAAAACCGCGGCAGAGTCGTGCGACCTGCTGGTGTTTCCCGAGCTTTTTATCAACGGATATCCGCCGCGCGACCTTTTGGAAAACCGGTGGTTTTTACGCAGCGGTCTGAAGGCGCTCGATGAATTATGCGGGGTTTCGGCGCGCTATCCATCGACCGCTATTCTCACCGGCGTCGCCGTTCCCGAATCGGTCCCCGAGGGAAAAGGCGTATTCAACGCCGCGGTGCTTGTGTACAACGGCGCGGTCATATTTCGCCAGGACAAGTCGCTTCTGCCCGCCTACGACGTGTTCGACGAGGGGCGGTATTTTGATCCGGCGCACCACACGGCCGTGTTCCCATTCAAGGGAGAAAAGCTGGGCATCACTATCTGCGAAGACGCGTGGAACTCGCCGGCAATGTGGGAAAAACCCCTGTACCCGTTCGATCCGGTTGAGCGGCTGGCCAACATGGGCGCCACAATCCTTATCAACCTGTCGGCGTCGCCCTACCACCTAGGCAAGCAGAAACTACGGTTCGGCATCGTGCGCGATCATGCGAAAAAGCACCGCCGGCCGTTTGTTTTCGTCAATTTAACCGGCGGCAACGACGAGCTGGTTTTCGACGGCAACAGCATGTATTTCGACGCGGAGGGTACGCTGCGGGCGCTGCTGCCGCCGTTCGCCGAAGCCATCAGCGTGATCGACACCGCCGCCCCTCCCCCGCCGGTCGCCGCGCCGTCGTTCGACGCCATCGGAAGCGTGCACGACGCCCTGGTGACCGGCCTTCACGACTACATCATAAAGTGCGGTATGACTTCGGCGATTGTCGGTCTTTCCGGCGGCATCGATTCCGCGGTCACCTGCAGCCTTGCGGTAACGGCGCTCGGCGCCAAAAATGTACTCGGCGTGTCGATGCCGTCGCGCTACTCATCGGAGGGCAGCAGAACAGACGCCGCGGCGCTGGCGCGGAATCTCGGCATACAATTCATCACCATCCCTATCGAAAAAGTCTATACCTCGTTTATCGACTCATTAGCGCCGCATTTCAAGGGGCTGCCGCCTGATATCACCGAAGAAAACCTGCAGGCGCGCAGCCGCGGCACCATTCTCATGGCGCTGTCGAACAAGTTCGGAAGCCTGGTCCTGTCTACGGGAAACAAGAGCGAGATCGCGGTCGGCTACTGCACCCTCTACGGCGACATGAACGGCGGTTTAGCGGTCATCTCGGATATCCCGAAAACCATGGTCTACGAGCTCGCCCGCTACATCAACCGCGATCGCGAAATCATCCCGGCCGCAAGCATCACAAAGGCGCCATCGGCCGAGCTCAGGGAAAACCAGAAAGATCAGGACACGCTCCCCCCCTACGATACGCTCGATACAATCATTGCGTATCTGGTAGAACAGGGACTATCGTGCGAAGAAACCGCGGCAAGGGGATTTGACGCGACAACGGTGGAATGGGTGAGCCGCGCCATTTCGCGAAGCGAATACAAGCGCCGGCAGGCCGCGCCCGGACTACGGGTCACGCCCAAGGCGTTCGGCATAGGACGGCGGTACCCTATTGCGGCGCGGTATGTGCGGTAAGCAATAACAAAATATCGACCCTTTGATTAATTGGCGTGGAATGAAAGAAATGGAAGCGCCTGCGTATGCGCGATCGAAGGAAGAGGTAATCTCCGGCGGCTCAGGTGCACAAATAAAAGAAAATAGGAAATATATGCTCGATATAGCTGTTGCAATCTCCGCGGCCCTTTCAATCGTATATCTGGCGATCACGGTGTATCTTTTCTCTGGCCTTCGCCGCCTGCGTCCCGGCGGCCAACCGCAGGGGCTCACCTTTTCCGTCGTTATCGCGGCGCGAAACGAGGAAAAAAACATCGAAAACTGCCTGAAGCATGTGTTCGACCAGACGCTCGATCATAAACGCTTTGAGGTAATTCTGGCCGCCGACCGCTGCCGCGATGCGACCGCAGCCATCGCATCACGGATCGCACAGCAGTATCCGGGAAGGCTGACGGTTATCGAGATAACCGAAACGCCGCCGGGATTTTCCCCGAAAATGTATGCCCTCAGCAGGGCGATAGCCGCGGTAAAAAACGAAATTATAGCGCTTACCGACGCAGACTGCACGGTGCCGCGCACGTGGCTTGAGAGCATCGACCGCAACTTCACTCCTTCAACCGCGCTGGTTCAGGGAATCACCACCTACAGCGCCGATTCCTCAATCAATGCCGTGCTCTGGGGACTGCAGTCCCTTGATTTTCTTTCCCACTGTGTAGTGTCGGCCGCGGCAATCGGCGCGGGCACGCCGATAAACGCAAACGCCAACAACCTGGCGTTTCGTAAAAGCGCGTTCGATGCCGTGGGGGGCTATGCGTCAATGCACCACGTGGTGTCGGGCGATGATGATCTGCTGGTGCAGCGCATCGTGCGTCTCCCCGGATGGAGCGTGCGATATATGATTGACTCAAGCGGGGCAGTGACCACGCTGCCGACCAAAACCGCCTCAGGCGTGTTTGAGCAGCGCAAGCGGTGGGGGTCGAAAACCGTTCATTACGGCCCGATACCGCTCGTGATGCTTGCCGGCGTTTTCATTTTTTACGCATGTATCATCCTGACGCTGGCCGCAGGTTGTTTCCGGCCGGCATTTCTCCGGATATGCGCGGCGATGATGGCGGTAAAATTTGCCGGCGAGATACTTCTGTTAATGCCCGGAACAAGGATGTTTGGCCAGAAACGGCTCCGCCGCTTTCTCCTGCCGGCCTCCCTTGTCCATCTTCCGGTCGTACTCGCCGCGGTCGTGCTTGGCGTATTCGGCCGATTCACGTGGAAAGGCACGCTCTTTCGCCGGACGTCCGCCGGTTAAGCCGGAATAAATACGGTCAGGCAGCCGGCTAACGCGCTGCTGATCGTAGGAGACAAATACACGGAAAAACGTGTATAATTCAGATACACAGTTTAAAGAATGCCTGATATCGATCGTACCGGCGAATAAAAGCCTTCATCTACCATCATCTGAAGCATATAGTCCGCTGTTTCAACCGGTATCTGATTATCCATACAACAGACTTTTAAAATACCGATAATGCCGGTATATGCTACATTCAGAGCGGTACACTCTCTTCGCGCCGCCTTATCATCAGTCGCGACAGTCCACGCCCGGCGCCTCGCCATCGCCAGGCAGGCAGCTTCCCCTTTGCCAAGGCTTTCGATGAGGCTGAGATACAACGCCTGTTCCTTGCGGCTGAGCGTCGCGACTTTGATGTTTTTCGCGGCCACATGACCGGCGAACAATTTCAATCTTGGGGAGCGCATCACACCCGACGATACCTCATCGAATACTTCCCATGGAATCACCATCCGGCGCTTATACCGCCTAAGCAGAACATCCTGTGCGCCGATAAGGTAGAAATTCGACAGCGTCGCAGAATCGAAAACAAATACATGTTCACGCATTGTCTGCATCTTGTCCGCTGTATGCGGCATTCTGCACGACATCATGTTCAGAGAGCCATTTTCTCAACGCCAGAACATGCATGCCCATTTCTTCCGCAAGCTTGCCGATACTGATATATCCACCCTGATATGCGTATAGAGCACGACGCTGCTTATCGGGAAGCTGCATGAATTCAAGCTGGAATGAATTTGACACAGCCTGGCGCACCAGTTCCCCGACCGGTGTTTCGCGCTGACGGGCGACTTTTTTAAGCTTTTCGGCAAGCGACGGATTGATTTTTACATGAAGCGTCGCGGTTTTCATGGTTTTCCTTCATTCCTCGGCGGCTTTATATGTACATAATTGTATACATATGTATATATAGATATATACCGGCAGCACGTCAAGAGCCCCAAAAAGTCTATTCCAGCGCCGACTTTATTCTCCCGAACACGTCATCGATGGTACCAATGCCGTCGATGTCCTTCACCAGTCCCTTGGGGCGGTAATAGTTCAGGCATGGCTCGCTCTGGCTTTTATACGTGTCGATACGGTTCTGTATAACCTTCGGATCCGCGTCGTCTGCCCGCCCCTCGATAGAGGCCCGTTTCGAGAGCCGTGTCCTGATTTCATCGTCGGACACCGCGATATTAATCACCGCGTCAAGCTTTGTATGGAGCTCGGCAAGAATTTTGTCAAGGGCCTGTGCCTGCGGTACCGATCGCGGAAATCCATCGAGCAGAAACCCCGCCTTTACGTCGTCACGGCCGAGCCGTTCCCGTACCATCGCAACCGTGACCTCGTCGGGCACCAGTTTCCCCTGGTTCGAATACTGTTGGGCGGTTTTGCCCAGCTCGGTGCCGTTCTTGATATGATAGCGGAACATGTCGCCCGTGGAGATATGAGGCACGTGTACGAGGCTGACGAGTTTTGCCGCCTGCGTACCTTTGCCCGCGCCCGGTGGACCGAAAATAACAAGGTTTTTACCTGTCATGGAAAAGTCCTTTCGAAAAAAATGTGTACTGCGGCCGGTGTTGCAATTCCCGCCGATAGTTGACCATGCGCTGAGTATCAAATATAGTTGCCGCAAAATTCCATCCAAAACAGTTCATCTCAATTCCTCCCGTTAATACCTGTTTTTCAAATGTTGTGATTTCAGGAATTTTATGTATTTTTACTTGAACGCCATCTCTCACGCATTGCACGGGAGGATCACCGAATGAATTTCACCAGAATAGCCGGTGGACTGACATTTGCATTCGCCGTTGTTGCCGGCGCTATTGAGGACAGCACGCTCAACGATCTGATAGTGGGCGGGACGTATCGGATGATGCTGACGACTGGGGATATCCTGGAGGGTGTGCTTGAGTCCAAGGACGACGCGTCGGTTATTATCGAAAGTGAAGGAAAGCCGTATACGTTCCGCGGATCGCTGATACAGGAGTTCGTGCTGTTGGCTCCTCCCAAAGGTCTGGCCCGCGACGCCAAGGCGCAGCCATCCGCGG
>Ga0129299_1002099_pt1 | contig 13287 bp, 14 predicted proteins | sample ConPoolayeCmetaG_FD_94477 | JGI IMG/M metagenome (GOLD analysis project Ga0129299, IMG submission 94477) | Hot spring microbial mat communities from California, USA to study Microbial Dark Matter (Phase II) - Cone Pool mat layer C metaG ... | reverse complement strand
CCCCGGCAGGAGCCCCCGCATGTCACACCCTCACGCCGCAAGAATCGCAGACAATCGCATCGCCTTCCGCACCCTGCATGAGGCGGGATGTTTCGTCATCCCGAACCCGTGGGACCGGGGCACGGCCGCCTATCTCGCCCATCTCGGCTTCAAGGCGCTGGCGACGACCAGCGCGGGCTTCGCCTTCGCCCGCGCGCTCCCCGACGCTGCGGCCGCCCTTCCCCGTGATTTGGCGCTGGCCCATATCGCCGAAATCGTCGCGGCGACCGACCTGCCGGTGAATGCCGACTACGAGAACGGTTATGCGGAAAACCTCGATGCCCTCGCCGAAAGCGTCGCGGCGTGCGCAGCAACTGGCGTTGCCGGGCTCTCGATCGAGGACGCGACCGGCGATCCGGCACGACCGCTCTACGATATCGGCGAGGCACAGGAGCGCATCACCGCCGCAAAGGAGGCGCTCGTGAAGGCTGCGCCGGACGTGCTGCTGACCGGCCGGGCTGAATGCTTCCTCACCGGCCATGCGGATCCGCTGAACGAAGCCATCCGCCGCCTCGCCGCCTATGCCGACGCGGGCGCCGACGTGCTTTATGCCCCCGGTCTGCGCACGGCGGATGAAATCCGCGCCGTGATCGAGGCGGCTTCGCCCAAGCCTGTCAATGTGCTCGTCTCCGGCCCCAGCCCGCTGAGCGTGGCCGACCTCGCCGAACTGGGCGTGCGCAGGATCAGCCTGGGCTCGACGCTAGCCCGCACAGCCTGGGGCGCGTTCATGAGCGGCGCCGAGGAGATCGCCCGCAGCGGCACCTTCGACGCGCTCGCGGGCGCAGTTCCCTATGGCGAGATCAATCGCTTCTTCGCCGTGCGTCTGACTGTAGCCAATCCTGCCGACGCATGATATATTACTTGGCAACAAAGAACGACCGCAGGGGAAACGCCTTGTCTAATCCTGAAATCCGCGACGCGCGGGCGGAAACTGTCCTGCGCGCCGACGTGCTCGTGGCGGGTGCCGGCGCGGCCGGTGTCGCCGCGGCAACCACGGCTGCGCGGCAGGGCTGCAGCGTCGTCATCGTGGAGCGGCACGGATTTGCGGGAGGCGCGGCCGTTGCCGGCCTCTCGGGCACGGTGTGCGGGCTCTATTCGGCGACGAACGCCCCCGGACGCAGGCCGGAACAGATCGTGTTCGGCTTCGCCGATGAGTTCATGCACATGATGCGCGCCAGGGGCGGGCTCACCGATGCCGTCGTCTATGGCCACACGCTGACCCATGTTCACGATCCGCTGGCGTGGCGCGAGGCCGGCGACCATCTGCTGACCGGCGCGGGCGTCACCATTCTCTTTCATGCCGACATCGTCTCCGTGCTGGCCGAGGGTGACCACATCCAGGGCGTCATCGCCTCCTCCCGCGGCGAACGCCTGCGCATCGAGGCGAAGGTGACGATCGACGCAACCGGCGATGCCGCGCTCGCGGCCATGGCCGGCCTGCCGTTCACCGTGGGCGATGGCGGGCGTGTGCAGAACCCGACCATGATCTTCCGCCTCGCCGGCGTGGACGTGCCCCGCTTTCTCGCGGCCTACGGGGAGGATTCGATCATGCCCGCCCCGGTCTCCGAGGCGATCGCGGCGGCGCACAAGGCAGGCACGCACACCCTGCCCCGCACCAAGATTTTCCTGTTTCCCACCCCGCGCGCGGGCGAACTCCTGTGCAATTGCACCCGGCTTATCGGCGCGGACGGGCGCGAGCTGAACCCGCTCAGCCCGCGCGACCTGGCCGAGGCGGAGATCGCCGGGCGCAGGCAGGTGCGCGAATACGCCCGCTTCTTCCGGGAACGGCTGGTGGGATGCGAGGCGAGCTATGTGAACGACACCGGCGTCGAGGTCGGCGTCCGGCAGACGCGGCAGATCGACGGCGTCGGCCGGCTGACCAACAAGGACGTGCTCTCGGCCCGCAAACCGGCAAGCGGCATCGCCCGCTCCGCTTGGCCCATCGAATTGCACAGCGGCGAGAAGCCGAAGCTGCACTGGATCCTTGACGATTATTACGAGGTGCCGTTCGAGGCGTTCGTGCCCGTGCGGGGCGAGGGGCTGCTGGCCGCCGGGCGCTGCCTTTCCGCCGAGCACGAGGCGATGGCATCGGCGCGCGTCACCGCGCAGTGCTTCTCCTACGGCCATGCCCTTGGCCATGCAGCGGCGATGTCGGCGAAGGGCAACATGCCGGCTCGCGCCGTCTCTCCCGCCGATCTGCGCGACGCGCTCAACCGCGACGGTGCCAGATTGACTTGAGGGAAAGGACCGCCATGAAGCTTCGAAGCAATTTCGAACCCGGCACCACGCGCTGGGCCGTGCGCCGCGCGCAATGGCTGGCGCTGGGCCTGAGCGAAGCCGACCTCGAGAAGCCCAAGATCGCCATCGTCAATTCTTCGAGCAAGCTCAGCATCTGCTTCTCCCATCTCGACGAGGTGGCGAAAAGCGCGTCGGACGCGGTACGGGCGGCTGGCGGCGTGCCCTTCGAGATCCGAACCGCAGCGCCTTCGGACTTCGTGACCAGCGCCGGGCTACAGGGGCGCTATCTGATGCCCACGCGCGACCTCATCGTGAACGACATTGAGGCGCAGGTGGAAGGCGCGGTGCTCGACGGCATGGTGCTGCTCTCCTCCTGCGACAAGACCACGCCCGCTCACTTGATGGCGGCCGGACGCCTCGACATCCCCGCCATCATCGTGCCCTGCGGCTACCAGCTCGGTTCGGCCTGCGGGAGCGAGGCGGTCGATATCGAGGACGTCTACAAATCCATAGGCAAGCTGCGCGCGGGACAAATCAGCGTGGAGGAGGTGCGGGCGATGAGCTGCATCGCCATCCGCGGCCCCGGCGTGTGCGCGGGGCTGGGCACGGCGAATTCCATGCATATTCTTGCCGAAGCGCTCGGCATGGCGCTCGCCGGAAGCACGCCGCTGCGCGCGGGGAGCGCAAGGAATCACGACGTGGCCGCAAGGTCTGGCGCGCGCATCGTCGAGATGGTGCGGCAGGAGGTGCGGCCGAGCGCGATCCTCACCGCTCCGGCCTTCCGCAACGCGGTGCGCGTGGCCGTGGCGACGGGCTGCTCCATCAACTGTGTGCGCCACCTGATCGCCACGGCGGTGGAAGCGCGTTGCGAGGTGGACATCCTGACAGAGATTGAAGCGGCGCACACCGTGCCCCAACTCATTACCGTGCGCCCCAATGGCGCGCACCGCATCGAGGAGTTCGACGCAGCCGGCGGCACGCTGGCGGCTATGCGGGCGCTCGGACGCGTCCTCGAAACGGGGGCGATGGCGGTTGACGGAACGCTCGCTTCGCGGCTTGAGAAGACCGAACCGCCGCCGGAAAGCGCGATCATAGCAACCCTCGATGCGCCGGCGCGGGCCGAGCCGGGGCTCATCGTGCTGCGCGGCAATCTCGCGCCCGATGGTGCCGTCGTGAAGCTGGCAGGCGTGCCTGCGGGCGTGCGCCGATTCACCGGCCCGGCGAAGGTGTTCGGGAGCGAGGCGGAGGCGATCCGAGGGCTTGAAACCGGCACGGTCGCACCGGGATCGGTCATCGTGCTGCGCTTTCTCGGGCCGATGGGAGGGCCGGGCACGGTGTTCGCGGCGAGCTTCATGGCCGCGCTGGTCGGGGCGGGGCTGGGCGCTTCCGTCGCCGTTGTGACCGATGGGGAGCTTTCGGGCCTGAACAGCGGCATCACCGTCGGGCAGGTGATGCCCGAAGCCGCCGAGGGCGGGCCGCTTGCCGCCGTGGCCGATGGGGATCTCATCCATATCGACCTCGAGAGGTGCGCGCTTCGGCTCGACATCGAGGAAGAAACGCTTCGCCAGCGCCTGGCCGCGCTGCCGCGTTACGAGGGCGGCTACCGGCGCGGCTGGCTGGCGCTCTACGGCGAACTCGTGCAGCCGCTGTCGAAGGGCGCCGTGCTCGGCCACAGGCCATGGCCGCGCGATGACTGGGAGCGAGCCTGAGCTTCCATGGTCTTCCAGGCACGTCCACGTCCGTGCCCCGCGTCCCACTTTGCAACACGCGCACTAAAATCCTTGCGAAAACGCGCTTGATGCTATTTGATATATTAGTCGCATATCAAACATGTCTCCGAAAGATACGAGCCTGACGGAGACATTCCAACGAAAACACCATAACAAGGGAGGATACCATGCTCAGCCGCAAACAGTTCCTTGCCGCAACAGCCGTGGCGGCCGCGCTCGCCGCCGCGCCAGTGCTTGCCCACGCTCAGGAGGGACAGAAACACAATTTCAAGATGGCGACGGCCTGGTCGGGCGGCCCGCTGATGGAGATCGGGGCGAAAGCCTTCGCCGAAAACGTGAAGAAAATGTCCGGCGGGCGCATCACGGTAGAGGTGTTCCCCGGCGATACGCTCGGACCCGCCCTCAAGGTCTCCGAGACGGTCAAGGCCGGCGTCGCCGACATGGGCCACACCTGGATCGGCTATGACTGGGGCGCGGACAAGACGGCTGTGCTGTTCGGCGGCTATGCCGGCAGCTTCGATACCGAGAAGATGCTGCACTGGCTCTATCGCGCCGGCGGAGCCGAGATGCAGAACGATTGGCGGCAGGAGAAATTCGGCATCGTGTCCATGCCGCTGTTCATCCGCACGGCGGAAGTGTTCCTCCATTCCCGCAAGCCGGTGCGCACGCTGGAAGACCTCAAGGGCCTGAAGCTGCGCACGGCGGGTGCATGGCTTGAGATGTCGAAGCAGCTTGGCGCAGCGCCGGTGACGACGGCGGGCGGCGAAATCTATTCAGCCCTCGAACGCGGCACCATCGATGCCACCGAATGGGGCACGCTGTGGGAGAACATCTCGCCCGGCTTCCATCGCGTTGCGAAATATCTCATCATCCCCGGCGTGCATCAGCCCACGGCGCCGTTCGAATTGGTGATCAACAAGGGCGTATGGGACAAACTGTCCGACGCCGACAAGCAGCTCATCAAGGACGCCGCGCAATTCACCACGCTCAACAGCTGGCTGACCATCGGCCAGGAAGACGCCAAGGCGCTCGACTTCTTCCGCAAGCAGGGCAACGAGATCATCGAGCTTGACGCGGAAGTTCAATTTGCCGCGCGCGAGATCGGCCTGAAATGGGCCGAGGAGCAGGCCGCCCAGAACGAGTGGTTCAAGAAGGTTCTGGCCAGCCAGAAAGAGTTCGAGACGCTCTGGGCCGACGCGCCGCGCTACCGCAACGTGAAAATCAAGGGCAATTGAGGGCGGACAAGCCCTCTCCCGGGACAGGCGGCCGGTCCGAACACCGGCCGCCGGATCGGCTTACCTGCGCGAGGCCCCATGAAACAAGCCATCATGAAACAAGTCATCATGAAACAAGTCATCCGATGGATCGAAAGTCTCACTCGAACACTTGGCTATGCTGGTGCGGTGCTGATCGTGCCCCTTGTGCTTGCCACCTGTTACGAGGTGGTTGCGCGTTATGCGTTCGGCGCCCCCACCATCTGGGCCTTCGAACTGGGCTACATGCTGATGGGGGTGCATTTCCTGATGGGTGGAGCGCTTGCCACAGCGCTCGAGGCGCATGTGCGCATCGACCTTCTCTATTCCCGCTTCTCCGCGGAGATGCGCGCCGTCATTGATGGCGTTCTCTATATGTTACTGCTTGTCTGCCTCGTCTTCGTGACCCTACGCCTCTACGAATACACCTACAGCGCCTATGCCAGCGGGGAAGGTTCGGGACAGTCGGCCTGGAACCCGCCGATCTGGCCGTTCCGCGCCATGATTGTGCTCAGCTTCGTGGCGCTCTGCCTGCAGATCGTCGCGGAAATCCTGAAATGCGCCTTGCTCATCAGAACCGGTGAAGACCTTCGTCCGAGGGGGAATGGCCAGTGAGCGGCAATCTCAGTCTGCTGATGTTTCCGGCGTTGTTTGCGCTCATGTTCATCGGCTTTCCCGTGGCGTGGGCGCTGTTTACCACCGCCTTCGTGTTCGGTTATCTCTATTTCGGGGATGCGGTATTCTTCCAGTTCACCCAGAAGATTGAGGGGACGGCCTCCAACTTCGTGCTGGCCGCGGTGCCGCTGTTCGTCTTCATGGGCGCGATGATGGAGCGCTCCGGCATCGCCGAACGCCTGTTCGAGGCGGTGCATCTGTGGACGCGGCGCCTGCCCGGCGGCCTTGCCATCGGCACGGTCATCATGTGCGTGATCTTCGCCGCCTCGACGGGCGTGATCGGTGCGACCGAAACGGTGGTGGGCCTGCTCGCCATTCCGGGCATGATGAAATACAACTACTCCAAGCCGCTCATCTCGGGCGTCATCTGCGCGGGCGGCTCGCTCGGCACCATCATTCCGCCGTCGGTGGTGGTCGTGGTGCTCGGGCCCGTCGCCAATGTCTCCATCGGCGATCTGCTGGTGGGCATGATCATTCCCGGCCTGATCCTCGCCCTCTCCTACATCATCTACACCTATGTCCTGTGCGTGGTGCGGCCCGAGACTGCCCCCATCATCCCTCCGAGCGACGGCGATCCGAGCCTGCGGCAGAAGCTCCTCATCACGCTGAAGGCGCTGGTGCCGCCGCTTCTGATGATCGTCGCCGTGCTCGGCTCGATCATGGGCGGAGTCGCGGAGCCGACGGCGGCGGCGGCGGTCGGCGCGTTCTTCTCCGTCGTGCTGACCGTCAGCTACGGCACCTTCACCTGGGCGACCTTCTGGGACGCGTTGAAGAAAACCATCGTCATCACCGCCATGATCATGTTCATCCTCATGGCGGGCTCTATCTTCACAGGTGTGTTCGTCGCCATGGGCGGCATGGGCGTGATGCGCGAACTGATCGGGGGCTTGAGCCTTGGTCCATGGTTGTTGCTGCTGCTGTTCCTTGCGCTCATTTTCTTGGCCGGTTTCTTTCTGGAATGGATCTCGATCATCCTCATCTTCGTGCCGATCTTCATGCCGTTCGTGGTGGCTGCGGGCTTCGATCCGGTGTGGTTCTGCATGCTCGTGCTGCTCATGATCCAGACCAGCTATCTGACCCCGCCGATGGCGCCGGCGATCTTCTACCTGCGCGGCGTCGCCCCGCCGGAGATCACGCTGCGGCACATGTATGCGGGTGTCGTGCCATTCATCGTGCTGCAATTTGCAACCATGGCCATCGTGATGGCATTCCCGCAACTGGTGCTGTGGCTGCCGAGCCAACTGCTCGGTTTCAAGTAAGCACTGCGGTCTGGTCGAGAAAACTGTCGATCTCGCGGGCGAAACGCACCGGATCGAACGCCATCAGGTTGTGCGGCGCGGCCTCCCAGATCGAGAGCGAAGCGCCGGGAATGCTCTGATGCATCAAGCGGGCATGGCCGACAGGGCATTCCGCATCGGCGGCGCCGTGCAAGATAAGCGTGGGCGTTTCGATAAGAGCAAGCGTATCCCGTTCATCCGCCATGCGGGCCGAAAGCCAGGCCCCCGCAACGGCGACCGGCGCCGCGGCTTCCGGCAGGGCGAGGGCCTCGGCGCGGGCCTGCGCCTCCGCGCTGATCGCCGCTACGTCCTCGCCCTGGAACCAGACCGCTTCACCGCACGGGCACGGGGTACCCGAGACTAGCGCGATCCTGTCGAACGCCGCTGTCCCGTGCCGGCGGACATGGGCGAGCGTAACGAGAACGCCCATGCTCCACGCCACAATCGCAAGCGGCGCCGGGCAGTGCGCCTGTGCGAAGGTGATGACGGCGTCGAGGTCGGAGGCGAAATCCTCGATGCCATAGGCGGACGGCAGGCCGGGAGAGACGGATGCCCCGCGCCCGCGCAGATTCGGCATCAGCAGCGTTCTGTTCAGGGTCAGATGCGGCAGCACCGGCTTCCAGCTTGCCGCAGTGCCCTGGATGCCGTGCAGGAAGATGACCGCGCCGCGTGGCTGCGGATGGCACCCGACCATGATTTCCAAATCGCCAGCGGGGCCATTCACGAACTTGGTGTGCAGCAACATTGCGGGATATCCTTTTCGGTATTAGATTGGTGAAAAATTCAGTTAAAGGGCAACTGATATACAATCTATATCTTATATAAGTCGAAACGAGTCACCGACTGTCGCCGATCGGCCAACATCGACATCCGAAGCCCGTATCCGAAAGAACGAAAGCCCGATACGCATGAGCATAGCCGAACCCCGTCCACTGTTCGCCTCCGGCGAAGAAGCAAGCTTGACCGAGAAAGCTTATAAGGAACTGGAAGAGATGATCGTCACCCTGGCGCTGCCCCCCGGACAGGTTCTCTCCGAAAGCGGGATCGCCAAGCATCTCGGCATCGGGCGCACGCCGGTGCGCGAGGCGCTGCAGCAACTCGCGCGCGAGGGTCTGGTTGCCATCCTGCCGCGGCGCGGCGTGATCGTTTCGGAGATCAACGTGCGCAACCAGCTCGAACTGCTGCGCGTGCGCCGCGAGGTGGAGCGACTGATGGCGCGGCTTGCGGCGGAGCGCGCCACCGGCCCGGAGAAGCGCGAATTCCTGAGCATCGCCGAGGCGATGCGCCACTCCGCCGAAACCGAAGACGACATCGCCTTCATGCGGCTCGACCAGCAATTCAACATGCTTCTGGCCAGCGCCTGCCGCAACGACTATGCTCGCCGCGCCATGGGCCTGATGCAGGGGCTGTCGCGGCGCTTCTGGTATATGCACTACAAGCAGGCGCTTGATCTGCCGACCTGCGCGCGCCTGCACGCCGATCTTACCGCCGCCATTGGCGCGGGCAAGGCCAAGGACGCCGAAGCCGCCAGCGACAGGCTCATCGACTATATGGAGAGCTTCACCCGCGCTTCGCTCGATGCCCGCACTGCCACGGAATGACTGTAGCGATCGCTCGCCACGATTGCCTGCCATGAAAAAAGCCCCGGCCGGGCCGGGGCTTTTTTGAGGTTACACATTCTTTACTCGGCTGCGACCGGTCTCGCATCGGGAGAAACGCGCGGCGTTTTCGAGGTCTTGCGCAGGTCTTTCTTCACGTGGTCGTTGCTGTAACCATTGAAGAGGTGCCCGAGCAGCCCTCGATTGAGATCGGAGGTGCCGAACAGCCAGTCCATGATCGGGAAGGTGAGGTTCATGTTCACATCCATCATGATCGACTGGTTGTGGTGCGCGGTGTGATGCCGGCGGATGGTGTTGACGAACGGCATGTTGCGCACGAACCAGTTGTCATCCACATGGCAGCAGAAGTGCATGAACTCGTAGATCAGGTACATGGATGTGGTCGTGCTGATGAACAGCCAGCCGACATTTGGCGAAATCAGCAGCCCAAGCACGATCGCCGCCGGGATCGACATCAGCGTGAACACCACCAGCGAATAGGGCGGGAAGAAGGTTACGCGCCAGTCGTGGTGGTCGGCGAAGCGCATTTCGTCATCGGTGAAGAACTGGTGATGCATCAGCGTGTGCCGGCTGTAGACGGCACGGAACAGCTTTATGCTGGAAGGGCGATGCATGATATAGCGGTGCACATACCATTCAAAGAAGTTGCACAGCAGGAAGGTGGCCGGAACCGTGAGCCACTCCCACCACTGGATGGAGTTCATGTTCGAGATGTAGATGTAAAGGCCGGTGAAGCCGATGGTATAAATCACCGCCACATGCAGCCAGCCGTTATACCAGCCGGCAACGCGGTTGCGGTAGTTCGAGCGGTAGTGTCTCTGCCGCTCCGTCATGTTGGTGACTGCCAGCTCCATGGCGTCGCTCCTCTCGATTTGCGTCTAGCGTGATCATAAAACCGGGCGTCTCCGCACCGGCCCATGATTAATATATCATCTGTCTATCAGGTGATCAAGCCGCATCGCTGCGCCCCGGCTCGTAACCCAATGCGCCAAGGGCATCGTCGATATCCTCGCTGCGCAGTTCCCACTCGTTATTGAAGTTGGCCACGATGTGCCGCATGAACACATCGTGCATGGCGAGCGCGCGCGTGGGATCGCCGAGATGATCGGCGAGGATGGCAAGCGCCAGCTGGGCGGGGGCTGCGCCTTCGTAGCTCCATTCAAACCCGTCGGATGAAATCTCTTTGATGTCGGTACGCTCCGGCAGGGGCTCCCCGTCCACGGTAACGAGAATGCCGTCTATGGTTCTGTCTCCTCTATAAATTTTGCTCATTCGAACCTCCCTATCGCTCATTTGAAAGTGCCTTGGAAGCGGATTGCTTGCATGTGATATATTAATTGTATACCATGCGATCATTGCAGCAGAAAAGACACTGACCGCCGGAAGGATCAAACATGGACGTCTTTGAACCCAATCTTCCCGCGCTGTTGGTCTTTGTGTTCACCTGGGGCGTGTTTTGCGCAGGCGTCGTGCACGTGGCGGGCATGCTACCCCTCTCCAGCGCGCCGGATGGCGTGCGCTCCCCGGTCGGCGTGCTGCTCGTCCTTCTGAACGTGGCGATGCTGGCCGGGCTGCTCGCCCTCACGCTTGCCCACAGCTATGGCGAACTGCGCTGGTCTTCCGCCGTGGTTGTGGGGGGCATGATCTTCCTGTTCTCGCCCTTCATCGTGCAAGACTTGCCGGATCGGCTGAAGAACGGTGTGGCGGGCATGGCGTTGCTCGCCCTGCTGCTGATTGCTGCATTGGCGGTGCTGCTATCAGGCGGCGCACACGATCATCTCCTCGGCATGATCCTGCCCATCGTATCCTGAAACGGAGATGGGCGAACCACTTGCCGTCCGACCGAGAGCTGTTCCGGCGCGTTACGCCCTCCGGAATAGGCCACATATGCAGCAGCTGCGGTGCAATTCCTTGACGGCGGTTACAGCATCACGACGCTGCGGATGGCGCGCCCGGCCTTGAGGGCGGCGAAGCCCTCATTGATCTCGGCGAGCGAAATGCGCTGCGTGATGAGCTTGTCGAGGTCGAGTTTGCCCTCGAGATAAGCCTGCGCCAGCAGCGGAAAATCGCGGGCCGGACGCGCGCCGCCATAGCTCGACCGGCGGATGCGCTTCTCCTGCATCAACGAGCCCCAGCGGAACGACACATCGGCGTTGACATCGGTCTTGCCGAGCCAGATCACCTCGCCACCGGGGCGCACCGCCTCCATGGTCAGGCGGAAACCGGTTTGGCTGCCCGCCGATTCGAGCACGACATCCGCCCCCCTGCCGCCGGTGAGCTCGCGCGCCAGCCGCACGGCGTCCATATCCGGCGGCTGGCAGGTATGGGTCGCACCCAGCCGTTCGGCGAGCGCGAGCTTCTCGCCCACCAGATCGACGGCAATGATGCAGCCCGCCCCGGCGAGCCGCGCCCCCTGCACGGCGCTGAGGCCGACCGCGCCGCAGCCGATCACCATCACCGTATCGCCGAAGCCGATGCGCGCGACGTTGAGCGCGGCGCCGACGCCGGTCATCACCCCGCAGCCGATCAGGCAGGACGCCTCGAACGGGATGCGCTGCGGCACCTTCACCGCGCAATGGGCGGGCACCACGCAGAATTCACCGAAGCTGCCGAGAAACATGAGCTGGTGCAGCTCGCGCCCATCGGCAAGCGCAACACGGGCCGTGCCGTCGAAATGCTTGGAGCGCGCGCCTTCCCGCAGATAGGTCTCGCACAGGATGGGTAGGTCGCGGTCGCAGTAGAAACAGTGTCCGCAATGGGGATTCCACGAGAGCACGACATGATCGCCAATGGACAGACCCGTGACCTCCGCACCCACAGCCTCCACAACGCCTGAGGCTTCATGGCCGAGCAGGATCGGCAGCGGCGCGCGCAACTGCCCCTCGATCACCTCCAGATCGGTGTGACACAGGCCCGCGGCCCTGATGCGCACGAGAACATCGCCGGTCGCGATATTGATGATCGCGGCATTTTCAAGGCGTAGCGGCGCGCCGTAGTCAAAAAGGACGGCGGCGGTGAACTCCTTATGGCGCATGGCGACCTTGCAAGCGAAGTGGCAGGCAAAGGAATGAGACGCTAAGCGTAGCTTTTGGCGCGGGGCTACTTCTTCCTCGCTCCGTCGTCGGTTTTCTTGTGGGAGACCTCGGGGAAGATCCACATGGCGATCACAGCCACGGCGCCGAACAGTAGCGCCGCATAGCTCGGCCAGGTGTGGCCCAGGCTTGCTTGAAAGACATATCCCGCGATTGCGACGAGCGCGACGATGATCGAAAGCAGCACCTTGATGCGGACTGGCATCGGGAACGCACCTCCCATGTCTTGCGGCGTGTGTCGGGCATCTCCGGATGCCCCAGCCGGATTGCATAAAAAATATATCAATAATATATCAGAAGCAAGCACACATTTGGCCCCCCTCGCTGCAACATCATCAAGGCAACAGGATGAGCAAGGCGCTGCGTGAATATCTATCTTGACTGGGGGGCAGATTGGGCGACCGACTGCGCCGGGCAGGTCATGGAAAGCCTTGGCGAGAGCCATTGCAGCGCCGGAACCAGTGCCTTTTTCCAGAAATCCCAGGTGTGGCGCCCGTCATCGATGCGCAGTTCGCTGTTTAATCCAGCCTCGATCAACTGCTTGTGCATCTCGACAGTCCCCAGAAGAATCGAGGGGAAGTCGGCGTCCGCCGCAGCCAGGAACACATCGGGCTTGTGCGGGCGATCGAGCATGACCTTCATCTTCTCGAACACGCTCCAGCGGCTGTACTGGGACCAGTCGAACGGCGTGCCGAAAATACCGTCGAAGAGTTTGGAGAGGCTCTTGCCACGGTATTTTTCATCGGTTGGCACGGTGTGAAACAGGGAGCCGGACAGGCTGATGACGGCCGCGTAGAGGTCTGGCCGGTCGAACGCATAGAGCATGGCGCCGTAGCCGCCCATCGACAGTCCGCCGATGGCTCGCGCCTCCCGGCAGGCAAGTGTTGGGTAGCGGGCATCTATCGCCGCCGTCAGATCCCCGGTCATGGCTTTTGCGACGGGTCCGAAACCATCCTCGCGCGGATCATCCACATACCAGCTGTTGCCGGCCATGGGCATCACGACGATAAGCGGCTTGAGCCACCCGAGCTCGATGCCGCGGTCGAGGAGGTTCGCCAGATCGGCAAGTTTGAGCCAGTCGGTCTCGTTGCCGCCATGGCCATGCAGCAAATAGAGCACCGGCATGCGCCGGCCTTTGGTCCACTGCTCGCCGGGGATATAGATGGAATACGGTATCGTATGGCCGAGGGAAGGACTGTAGATGGCCCTGCCGGTCTCAACACTGCCTTTGGCGGACGCAACAGTCGGCGTGAGGAACACAACGGCAAGGACGAGGGACTTCACGAGCAGTGAAAACAACACACGACGCATAAGACCTGTGGCCTGGCCAATTCACGATGCACACACTATACACGATCTTGTTT
>Ga0129299_1002098_pt1 | contig 13290 bp, 15 predicted proteins | sample ConPoolayeCmetaG_FD_94477 | JGI IMG/M metagenome (GOLD analysis project Ga0129299, IMG submission 94477) | Hot spring microbial mat communities from California, USA to study Microbial Dark Matter (Phase II) - Cone Pool mat layer C metaG ... | reverse complement strand
TTTTAAAGACATACTCAAAATCAGAACGCTTTCCCGCGTATCTTAAACATTCTGCTTTATACACTATAACTGCCGGATTTTCGCTCCCTTCTGCATAGAATATCGGGCTTTTTAATTCTCCATTTTTCAGTATTTCCTCCATTTGCGATTTTGTATAACAATCGATTGAAAATCCGCCGACTCTCATACCCTCAAGAACCAAGTTTCTTTCCATTCTGGCTCTTTTTCCTTGTGTCTCTCTTAATTCGTCTTCTCCTGTGCCTCTGTAGAGAAATCTTTCACTAAAAAGCTTGTTTGATTTCAGCAATCCAACCAAATTTTCGTGAGCAAGAGCTTCGTTTAGATGCGAAATTTCAAGTTCCAAATTTTTTATTCTGCTTGGCATGCAAGTTCGGTGCATTTGCGCTTTTTAAAAGTTTTCCTGTCTTTTATCTGTTTTCAAGAAGTTTTGCAAGAGAAAACATTTCGCTTTCGTGAAATTTCGGCGCGAGAATCTGCAAACCAACAGGAATCCCTGAAATTTTTCCAGCAGGAAGCGATAATGCCGGAATTTCAGCAAGATTCGCCGGGATTGTCAGAGAATCATAAAAATACATGTCTTCAACAGAAATTTTCTCTCCTATTTTATGAGGAAGCTTTGGAACCGTGGGCATAACAATAAAATCCACTTCTTTAAAGGCATTTTCAAATTCTTTTTTTATCAATGATTTTGCCATTAACGCTTTTCTGTAGTATTTTCCGTGATATTCGGCTTTGCTTATTTCTTTTCCGCCAAGAATTCTTCTTAAAACTTCTTCGCCGCAGGATTCTTCAATTTTTTTCCCATATCTCCTTCCGTCAAATTTTCTTGTCCCTGAGAAAAATTCAACATAAACCAACGGGTAATAAGTTTGAACAGCAAGATTTACGTGAGGCAACTTAATTTCAGTTATATTAGCATTTTTCAACGCTTTTAATTTGTCTTTTACTATCTGCCAGATTCTTTCATCAGCGTCAATTTTTGGCGCTCCTATTCTAATTTCTTTAAGGCTTCTTATTTTAATCTCGTCGCTTTCGCAAGCTGTCGCGTCATGTTCATCTTTGCCTTTTATCACATTAAGCATAAGCAGGGCATCTTCAACATTTTTTGCTATAGGCCCAATCTGGTCAAGAGACATTGACAGATCTATTAATCCGTATCTTGAAACTAAGCCATAGCTTGGCTTTACACCAACTACTCCGCAATGCGAAGCAGGATTTCTTATGCTGCCGCCAGTATCGCTTCCTAAAGCAATATCACAAAAACCTGCGGCGACGCTTGCCGCACTTCCTGAACTTGAACCTCCTGGAATCAAATCTAAATTTGAAGGATTTTTTGTTGCTCCAAAAGCACTTGTCTCTCCGCTTGAACCACATGCAAATTCGTCCATGTTTGCCATGCCAAGAATCAAGCCGTCTTCTGCTTTTATTTTTTGAATTACAGTCGCGTCATAACCCGCCTTGTAATTCTCAAGAGTTTTGCTCGCGCAACTTGCAATCATGCCTTTAACATTTATGTTTGACTTGACAATTATTGTTTTTCCAGCCAATTTTCCTGCCTTGCCCGACTTAATCTTGTTTCCAATCTCTTTTGCTTCCTTAATTGCACGAGGATTTATTTGCAGAACCGCGTTTATCTCCTTGTTATTCTTTTTAATTAGTTCAATCTGTTTTTCCACTTTTTCAAGAAAGTTCATCTTGTCCATTTTCCTTTTTCTGCTACAATGCAGTCTCCTTTCTTTTGAGGAGCATTCTCAAACACAATCTTTCTGAAATCTTCGTCTGTTTTTACAGACTCCGTAGAAACTTTTTCTATGCGCCTGTCATCTTTTCTTTCAACAAACTCTTCTTCAACTTTGATTTTTTCAAGTTCAGAAACAAACTTGTCTATTATCTCTTTTGCTTGCTGTTTAATTATTTCGATATTCATTCTTAAAGAGAGAATAAGAAATTTATAAAGTTATTCTATGTTTATGGTTTTGTGGCCAGCACAACCTAAATTATAGATTTGTGTTTTTCCTAATAGAGCATGTCCTTTTTGTTCGTGGATATGCCCGCAAAAGACATATCTTGGGCGATATTTTTTAATGTAATTTGAAATTGTTTTGCTTCCTGCGTGTTTGTTTTGCCAGTGTTTTGGAGCTCCTTTAAAAGTTACTTTATCAAGCATTTTATACGGCGGTTGGTGGCATAATAAAATGTCAACTTTATTAGCATTCTTCAAAAACTTTTTAGCTTCTGTTGTTTGTCTCTCGGCTCTTTTTAAACTTTCTGTATAATCTTCTGGTTTAAAATTTTTCACCCACGACTTATCTAAAAAATATTTTAATCCGGCAATCCTCAAACCCGAAAAATTAACAATCTTATTGTTGATTAGCTTAACATTTTTCATTCTTTTCAGACTTTTTTCTAGTAGAGGAAGTTTTAATTTAATCAGCCTTGATAATTTCTTTACTTCAGAATTCGAACTTTCCACATTTCCAAATACAGCATAGACCGGAGCAAATCTTGAAAGATGTCTTATTATTTTTATTGTTGAATTGTAAGCTTGTATAAACGCTCTTTTTATTTCCCTTGCAGAGTACTCTTTTTCAGGTAAGCCTTTTCTTGTTCTTTCAATGTTTTCAAAAGCCATCTTTCGCATTAAATCCGCTTTTCCCAAGTCGCCTGTCACCAGAATTAAATCAACTTCTTTGATTGGAGTTCTCTTAATTTTTTTCAAATCTCCGTGAGGGTCGCCAATAACTAAAATTCTCATCTCAGTTTTAAGGAGTTAGCCTATCTCTGTCCCTTGGAAACATTGTTGCTTCTTTGATATTGTCCAAACCGCAGATAATTTGTGTTAGTCTTTCTAATCCTATTGACCAGCCGGCATGCGGCGGCGCGCCATATCGGAAGCTGTTTATGTACTCTTCAAAGCTTTTCGGATTAAGCCCCTTAGCTTTTATTCTTTTGATTAACAACTCTGGAATATGGATTCTTTGTCCTCCTGATGAAATCTCCATACCGCCATATAATGCGTCAAATCCTTCGCTCCATTCTGCATCTTCTTTTGCGTCTTTTGGCATTATATAAAATGGTTTTATCGAGGCAGGCCAGCTGTGCGTAAATACGATTGAGTCAGGATACATCTCGCATAATTTTTTCTCTTGTTCTGGTGTGAAGTCTTCACCCATTGTCCCTTTGACTTTTTTGATTGCTTCTTCGTAACTTAGATAAACTGCCTTCGGAACTTTCAGTTTTCTTCCTAGAACTTCAAGTTCTTTTTTGCATTTCTCAGACACAGCTTTAACAATATGCTTAACAACTTCTTCCAGCTCTTTCATAACCTCTTTCTGCCCAGAAAAAGCCATTTCAATGTCCATCTGTCTTATTTCGTTTATGTGGCGGGGCGTGTTGTGTTTTTCAGCGCGCCAGACAGGAGTTATCATAAATGTTTTTCCAACAGAACATGCAAGCATCTGTTTGTATAATTGAGGCGATTGTGCGAGATATGCTTTTTTCTCGAAATACTGAACAGGAAATAATTCAGTTCCGCCTTCACTCGCTGCCGATATAATGCACGGCGGCTGCATTTCTACAAACTCTTTGTTGTAAAAATGCTCGCGGAAAGTATTTGCTATTACACTTTGAATTTTAAATATTGCTTGCGTTTTTCTTGCATGAAAGTCCAAAAACCGGTAATCCAGCCTTTTTGGAAGCTCGGTTTTTGAGAAATCAGAAGTATCAATCGGCAGAGGCTGTTCGGCAGGCGAAATAATTTCAAGTTTTTCTGGAAAAATCTCTAAGCCTCCTGGCGCTTGCTTGCTCTCCTCAACAGAACCTTCAATGCTTATTACAGATTCTCGCGGAATTTTGTCAATCTCACTGAATATTCTTTCAGGAGTCTTGTCTTTTATTGCTGTAACTTGTATTCTTCCTGTCGAATCCTTTAACACTAGAAATTTAATCTTGCTTAAATCACGAGTATCATGAACCCACCCATTTACAAGAACTTTCTTTCGCTTTTTTTCAAAAATTTCACTAATTGAAACAGATTCCATATTGTATTTATTTTTTATGGATTTATAAATTTGTTGAATTAATGGGAAAGAAGCAAATTTCGACAGCAAAAAGGCTTATAAATACTGATTTCTATATATTCTAGACAAATAAACAACAAAAGGAGGTTATAAAATGGCGAAATTGACTGCCTGGCTAGTAACTCTTATTGGGGTTATTTTAGTATTGCCTTTACTTGGAGTAACTGCGCTTGAAGCATATAAAGATTGGTTAATCGCGCTTGCAGTGCTTGTAATTGGTATTGGCAAACTAATAAGGAACTACAAGCTTGCAGGAAAAAGAAGATAAATTCTCTTTTTCTTTTTTGTTTTTATTTTTTTGTTGATTTTTTGTTGAGATTGATTGCAAGACAGATTTAGAATTGGCAGCACAATTCAAAGCAAATCCTCTTTGTACGATTAAATTATTTGATTGCAGAAATCATGTCTCAATTAAAAGCGCGCGCCTCTAAATAAAAGCTATTCTGGTTGCGAATTATTTTTATTTTAATTTTTTGTCTCGTTGTTTATTTTGAAATTCTTTTCAGAATCTCCATAACCTGCTTGCCAGAAACTTTCCCTTTAAATTTCTCCATTACAAGCCCCATATAAGCATTGATTGTCAGCCCGGGTTTCTCTTTCACTATTTTTAGTATCTCTTCTTCAAGATTCTCGACTTTTTCTACTTTAAGAGCTTCATTTGCGTCTTTTCCTTTCGCTATATCTGTCATTAATTTTTTTGCCTGGCTTTCGTCAATTTTTCCTTGTTGGATTAATTGCAGGATGCTTTCGCAGACATCAAGCGTGACTTTTTTCTCAACCTCGCTTTCCTTTAATTTTTCATGGCTTGCAATTTCTTTTTTCCACAGCACAAGAACCTTCGCAACAAGATTTGGATTGTTCCACACTGCTATCAGTTCTTTGTAATCATCCAGCTTATTTTCTTGCAAGATTAGTTTCGTCATTTCTTCGCTTAATCCTTCTGCTTTTAATTCCTGCTTGATTTCCTTTTTCAGTTTAGGAAGCGTTGCTCTTGCTTCGTTAATCATCTCTCTTGAAATATGGAGCATTGGCAAATCAGTTTCAGGATACATTCGCGCTGCTCCTGGCAGCGGCCTTAAAAACTCTGTTTCTCCTGTATCAAGAGCTTTGCGAACTTCCGGAGTGCTTTTTCCTGTCAAGACAAGAGATTTCTGTCTTTCAATCTCAGTTAAAATCGTCTTTTCTATCAGATTTGGTTCTTGAACTCCTTTGATTTCAATTCTTGCGCTTTCTTTGCCTGACAAAGAAATTGACATGTTAACATCCTGCCTTATTGTACCAAGCCCTCGCTTGACTTTGCAAGCCCTGAGGATTTCACCAAGATATAATGCTACTTGTTTCGCTTGTTTAGGCGAATGAATATCTGGCATTGTTGATATTTCTACAAGCGGAATGCCGAGCCTGTCTAACCTGTATGTCACCTTATTGCCGGCTTGTTTAATAATTCTTGCCGCATCTTCTTCAAGCGCGATGCTTGCTATTCTGACTTTTCCTTCTTCTGTGTCAACGAATCCATTTCGTGCTATCAGAACCGTTCTTTGAAAACCAGAAACATTGCTTCCGTCAATTACGGTTTTTCTCATTATTTGAGTGTAAGGAATAATCTCCGCATTAAGCAAGAGCGAGATTTGCAGCGCGATTCTCAAAGCTTCTGGATTAATTTGATGCGGCGGCTCTTCATCCAACTCAACAAGGCAAGTATTGTCATTATAAGCTTGGTATTCAAAATCCATGTTTTTGATTGCTTCAAATTTTGCAGCAATATCAATCTCTCCTGTTTCTCCCGCTACTGGATGGAGCTTTCTATGAACAACGTAATCCGGCTCTTCTTGTCTTAAAATACTCGGACATTCGCAGAATAATTTGTTAGTATCTAATTGCTGGTGAATTTCCAAGCCTGATTTTAATGCAATTGCTTCTTGGACAATGTCCTTTATCTCCTTTTCTTTTACTTTGTAATTTGGCAGAGGTTTAGCCATATCTTTAATAGAGAAAAAGGATATATAAAAATATCTTGAAACGAATAAGATAAAATAATCCGGGATTCAGCAATCACCTTGTTGTATAGCATTTCAGCATTTCTAAGAACTTGTCCGGAGTTTGCAGTATGTCTTTATCTGCGACATACACTTCACATTGGCTATACCTTCTTAATCTTTCAAGACTTGGAAGTGTTCCGCTTAATAACAAAACTTTTCCCAACCCACTTGTTGATTTTAAAACACTTTCTATAACTTCGTGCCACAATTCTTCAATCTTTCCGTTTCTGGTTTTGGGGAAGAACCCGTCTGTGATATACAATAATACCCTTCTATTTTTTTCATTCTGCCATTTTTGAAAATCTTCTATGTTTGAGAATGACAAAACATCGCAACCTCTAAATGCATATCCTTCTGCTAATAATTCTCTGACAAGGCAAGATATTTCTTGGTTGTCTTCTATATGGACAATGGCAGGATTTAACATTTTTATCAACTTTCTTTAATTATTTAGAATATTTAATACTATCGAGTATGCTGTCAAGCGTGGCTGATAGTTTTCCGGCAAGATAGTTATAAAATCCTCGCTCTCCCTTGGAGCTATTCTCTCTGAGTCCTGTCCTGTTCCTCCAACTAAGCACTGCCTCTTCTATGTGTTTGTAGTAATCCTGTCTTTCACCCGAATAAATTATTGGCGGAGGCAATCCTTTATTTTTGAGAATGGCATTCTGTATTGTTCTTGCTGTTCTTCCATTGCAGTCTCCAAAAGGATGGATTCTTGCAAGATGCAAATGTGCGAAAAACGCCCCCTCAATAATATGTTCTATCTTGCCTTGAGATAAGAGCCATGAAAGTTTCTCTATAAATTTCCGCATTTCAATAGGAACTTTTTCTCCGTATGGCGGTGTGAAATTTGAATTGCTTACCCTTACTGTATCCCCTGGTTTTCTGAAGTTGGCGAGACACAACTCTGAATTTTCATCAAATGTAAACTCTCCATTATCAATAAAGTATTTTGGGCATACATTAAATGCGACAGCCCTGATAAAATATTCGTCTATTGCCTCCAAGCCTTTATTGAATAGTGCTGTATTCGCCCATCTGTTCGCCTCTTCTATGCATTTAAAAATCTCTTTCTTTCTTCTCCGCGGGCTGTTTCCTTTTATTTTAATATGCCATCTCTCCTCTTCTTTCTCAATTTTCTCTGAATGGATTTCTGCTTCTGTTTCCGCATGCTTGAAGTGTTTTTGAGCAATACATGACGGCGACAACTCATACTCTGCTAGCTCGGCTAATTTTTCCTTGATTTCTTCAAGTATTCTTGGCGATGTATGTAGGTATCTTTCTAGCATTCTTTGGCAAATAAAAACCTATTTTTAAACCTTACTATTTGTTACCACCAAATAGTTAATAATAAATACAAACGGCTAAGGAAAGAGTTTAAAAAGCGGTCTCAGTTATCTTTTTTATGGACAAAAGAGGAATCCTGGAAGTTAAAAAATTGGATGTTTTAAGCATTGGAAAAATAAGCGCTTTGCTTGGCGCATTTTTCGGCCTTGTGCTCGGCATATTAAGTAGTTTCATAATTTTATGGGCGTCTAAGAATCCTACATTCCAGTCAATGGGATACCCTGAACCGACAATATCAAGTCTTATCATATCCCCATTTTACTCTCTTTTGATAGCAGGTCTTTTTTCAGGGATAACCGGTATTATATGTTCTTTGGCGTATAACCTAATCGCAAAAACCGGCGGAATAAGGTTTTCTGTATAATATCTTGTATATCTCTGATTTGCAGGATTTAATTTTGTCAAAAAGAAGAAATCAGATTCTTGCCGCTATCCGCGTTCAAATCAATGCCTGTAATTTTTAACTACTGTCTCGGCTACTTTATTGACTGTATTGCCTTCTTGGTTGAAAAAATCACATGTAAGACTTGTAAGCTCAGGATTCATTATCATGTTCTGCCTAACATTTTGATATGCAACATGCAGCAAAACCATCTTGTCTATATTCCTCTTGAAATTTTCCTCGTCTTTTTCGTATTCTCTTTTCAGCGCAATGTATTCGTAACACGCATTTTTCAATCTCTCAAAATGCTGCGAACTTCTTGCCCTAAGCTTTTCTAATAGTTCTTCCAGGCAAATGTTTCCTTCTCCTGAATTTTCGCTTTTCAATTCTCCCATTTTAACAATTCCTTAAATGCTTCTAATTCAACGACAAGGCAATTTTTAAACTTTACTATATGTAGTTACTTTATAGTTACATCTAACAAGTTACTCTTCCAATCTTTCATTAATCTCATGCGAGAAGCTATATAGCATTTTTTCTTTGACTTTGGATTTCCACTGGTTATGCCCAAGAACCCACCCAAGTTTTACAAATGCTGTTTCACTTAACATATCTTCAAGAAAAATGACTCCTACTTTTAGTAATTCGCGCCCTGGCGAGTAAACTAACGGGTTTAATCTTCCGTAAATTGTTTGCGATACTGCGCATATAACCATCCCATTGTCAATTGCTTTTTTTATTTTTGGAAGCCAATCAAATTTAGCTTCTTGTGTCATTGGCAAATGCCCCAATCCGCTTAATTCAAGAATTAAAGCCTCGTATTTTTGATTGTAATCTTCTAAAATGTCAGGATTCTGCCCGGGATAAATCTTTATAACTGCAATTTTAGAATTAAATGCTGTATCAAGCTTTGCTTTTCTATTGTTCCGAACATTATACCTTGATAATGGCTCTATCTTTCCGTCTGGAAAAATCTTAGCAAATGGTTTTGCATTGATTGTTTTAAAAGCGTCTCTTCTTGAAGCGTGCAACTTGCGAACTTTCGTTCCAGGCATTGCATAGCAGAAATCATCATTTATTGTTCCGTGGCCGACTATCATAACTTCTGCGATGTCTGAGATGGCTGCGTAAGCAGCACATTTTAAATTTAAAGACGCGTCACTTGACGCCCTGTCCGAACTTCTTTGCGCATAAGTCAAGACAACCGGCTTATTTAAATCCCTCAGGAAAAAAGAGAGAGCTGAAGAAGTGTAATGCAAGAAATCTGTGCCATGCGTGATAATCACTCCTTTTACATCTTTGTTGTTCAGGCTGTCCTCGCATTCTTTTGCTATCTCTTTCCAATCTTCTGAAGACATGTTCTCACTCGCTTTCATAAAAGGCACTTTTATTTTCCTTACATTCGCGATATCAAATATCTCTGGATAAATTTGGAATAACTCGCTTGGCTCTGTCAGCCATTTTACAGCACCTGTTTTGTAATCAATTTTAGAGGAGATTGTGCCCCCTGTTACTATAATATCAATATAAGGCAAGTTTTTATTCTCTTTTGGCAGGACTTTTTCTGCTTCTTTATGCTGCTCTTTTATAATCTCAATATCTTTAATGTCCTCTTTTTTTATCCCTATGTTGTATCCGGATTTTAACTTAAGAAGTATAATCTCCGGCTCGCTTGTTTCCAAGATTGTTCCTTCAAGCTCCTCTTTTAATGTAACTATTTTAACTTTGTCTCCAGGCGTCAATTCTTTTTCCATTTTATCTTTAATCAGGATAGCTATAAAAATGTTGTGAGTTAACTAGCAATCATTGCTGTTTTTTATAATCTCTCTCAACTTCTTCAAGAGTTGCTATATCATCTACAGAACGGTCTGGACGCAAAGCAATGAACCTAGGAAAACGCAAGGCATAACCACTCTCATAACTTGGAGATTTTTGTATGTCTTGATACCTAACTGTGATAACTATTTTCGGTTTTACTTTAACTTCTCTGCCTTGTTCTTCTGTTATCAATGGCTTTAGCAGTTTTGTTAACTCAATAAAACTTACTCCTTCCTCCTCTTTTTCTTTTAAGCCTGTTGACACTTTGCCTATTTCAAGAAGCTTTTCTTTGTTCCGGCACGCAATTGTATAGCTAGTGAGCCAACCAGCACGCTTGCCTGTTCCGTATTCTGCCTTAACTATTACAAGGTCAAACTCATTTTCTTCTGGTTTCAGCTTGACACCGTAACCAACTCTTGCTCCCGGCTTGTATGGCGCATTTAAACTCTTAATCATTACGCCTTCCTGTCCGTCTTGTACGGCTTTTTTGTAAAATTCGCTTGCTTTTTTCTCATCTTCGGTAATTATTTGTTCAGCAAGTTTTATTTTCCATTTTTTTTCATGAACAATCTTCTCAATTAATTTTCTTCTTTCTTCAAATGGCATTTTTAAAAGAGATTCGCCGTTATAATATAAAATATCAAAAACATTTATCTCTACTGGAAGCTCTTTTTCAAGTTTTTCAATGTCGTATTTTCTCTTTATTCTTTGGCTTATTTCTTGAAATGGGCGGTATTGGCGAGTTTTAGGATTATATCCGACTGCTTCTGTATCCAAAATGAAACTTTCTCCCACGACATTTTCCTCAACATATCTCTTCACTTCCGGAAACTGAGAGGTAACATTCTCCAATCTGCGGGTAAAAATGATTATGTCGCCCTTATTTTTGTGAATCATCATTCTAAATCCGTCGTATTTATATTCTATCGCAGCAGGTTTTCCTACTGTTTCAAATCCTTCTTTTATATCTTTAACTTTGAGAAAAAGCATAACCTTCATTGGCTTGCCAGGAGTTATTTCAATCTCTTCAAGCTCTTTTCTGCCCTTGCATGCCAGTTCAAACACAAGCGCGAAATCCGCCGAGCTGTCAAATGATTCTTGAACAGCTTCTACCATTTCTTTATTACCCTGAAAACAAACCTTTACGATTGCATCTCTTAAAACTCCTGTTCCAACTCCTATTCTTAAATCTGAAAGTATTGTCCTGATAATGTATTTTGCTTCTATTGGCGAAGCTAACGACAACAGTTCCGAAATTAGCGCGATTTTCTTGCCCACTGTTCCTTTTCCAGTAAACTCTACAAGTTTCCTGAGATTTTCAAGAACTTTTTCAGCTGTTAATTTTTTTGAGTATAATGTTTTTTGTTTCCTCTCTTTTGTTATTTTCTCAGCTACATCTCCAAGGTCCCCTAAATTTTTCCATTTTTTAATAATTTCTTTTTCCTGAATCCCGGTTGATTCTGCCAAAGCTTTTATCGCAAGTTGCGTAGAAACCCCGATTTCTCTCTTATCATAGTCTGGAAAAATTCTTCCTTGTATCAAGTATACCAGCTCTTTGTTCTTTTCATTTTTTATTGTTTTCAGAAAATTCGCCAGTATTTCTGTCTTTTCTAGCCTTTTAGACGTTGATTCAAGTTTTTCATACACCTCAACAAGAGCCGAATATAGCATAACCCAAGAAATCAAACGCAGTTTTTATATTTAGCGTTATCAAAAATTAGTAAAAATTTAATAGTTTTTTCCTTAGAAGTGACAAGTAAAAATTTATTAACTCTTTCTGATTTTTTATTGCATGGTTGATGCGGAGAAAATTATCAAAATGGCGCCAAAGGCAATGCAGACTATGCTTAATTCTGTTTATAACTACAATATGAGGTTTCTTCTTTCTGAAACAGAGGAGAAGCTTCTTGATAAAATACTTTTTGCAATGGCTCGCATTGACAGGAGATACTTTTATCCAGAAGACGAGGCTTATGAAGATACTGCTCTTCCAATTGGCTACGGGCAGACAATAAGCCAACCAAGCACTGTTGCCAGAATGCTGATTCTTGCCGATTTAAAAAAAGGCGACAATGTGCTTGAAGTAGGCACTGGTTCCGGATGGAATGCGGCTCTTATTTCTTATCTTGTTTTTCCAGGAAATATTATCAGTGTCGATAGAATCTACAAACTAATAGAATCTGCCCAGAAAAATGTCTCCGCACTAAGAAGCCATTTAAAACAAAAACATCCTCACGATGTTGATAAAATAGACAAACTAAATATGTATGCTGAAAATGTCTTTGAAAAGGGAAAGGCTTGGAAAAAGAAGTACGATAAAATAATAGTCACTGCTGGAATTGAGCCAGGAAAAGAATCCCAAATAAAAAAACTCGCTCAAAATCTTTTGAAAAGAAAAGGAATTTTGGTGTGCCCTTACACTTCTGGGCCAATGTTGGTATACAAGAAAAACGGAATACTGCGAGAATACACAACAAAAGAAGAATACTTTTTTGTGCCTTTGCTTAACCAGAAGGTAGAGTAAAGTGTAGAAACTCTTAAATGGTTACAATAGTAATATTTTTAAACCACAAAAACTTCAAAGGTATACCAAAAAATATATATCCTACCATATATGTATAATTAAAATGAAAGACAACCTTGACATTTTTTTTAGGAAAAAACCCGCACTAATGTTAATCGCATTGAAAAGACTTGCAAAAGCAAGATACGGAAGCATTCTGGCAAAAGAGATTGATTGCACATACAGCCACGCTGTAAAAATCTTGCAAAATCTTGAGAAACTTAATCTGGTTGTGTTCGAGAAAAAAGGGAGAATCAAGCTTATCAAATTGACAGAGAAAGGAGAGGAAATTGCAGAGAACATCGAGAAAATCAGAGGAATGATTGGTTAATTTTTTGAAAATGGCATGTTTAACAATAGTAAAATCTAAATTGCAAAAGAAATTAGAGGCTGAAGGATGGACATTCTTGACAAATATTCAAACTGGTTTCATAGACAATCCAAGAACTGTTGATATGGGCGGATTTACACTAGATACAGAAACAATGAGAGAAACGCAGGAATATCTAAGAAATATTAAGAAAAAATATAAAGAAGTAAGAGAAGAAGAGGCGTATGACATTAATGGGCATCTTTTGCCGCCTTATTTGCGTGCAATATATGTGAGAAGCGAAAAATAGTTTTGCATTCTGATTTCAAACTGGCAAGAAATATAAACAGTCATAAAAATTTTAAATATTTCTAGCAGAATGAGAATTAACAAGATTAGACTTTATTCCTTCTGATATCAAGTTTGAGATTCTTAAAGGTTCGGGAATATTCGCATGAAGAACTGTTAATTTTAAAACCTCTTTAATCTCGCTTTCTTTTAATCCTGCATTTTGAACATAGAGTTTCTTGCCTTTTATAATGAAAGGTTTTATTTTTCCAGCCTCCTTGATGATTCTGTCTGCATTTTTATTAAACTTTTTTCCAGCTTTTATGAACTTTCTGATATTCGGAGAGTTTCTCATAACTGCAAGTACTGAAATTTTTGTTTTTTTATAGACTTTTTTAATATCAACAAAATTAAAGCCTCCTAAGGTTATTCCTTTCAGC
>Ga0129299_1002096_pt1 | contig 13293 bp, 13 predicted proteins | sample ConPoolayeCmetaG_FD_94477 | JGI IMG/M metagenome (GOLD analysis project Ga0129299, IMG submission 94477) | Hot spring microbial mat communities from California, USA to study Microbial Dark Matter (Phase II) - Cone Pool mat layer C metaG ... | reverse complement strand
GTCTCAATACCATTCCGAGCCTCTCGTCAACCCCAGGCAATCTCACCTATTATGCCACTTTCTTCGATGTGAATCTTGACGCCATAATCAAGCTGATTGCTTCGGACAACCGTACGCAGATCGTTTCGTCGCCGACGATTCTGACCACAGACAACAAAAAGGCAACCATAGACGTCACGAAGGAGAAATATTTTTTCAAGGGGCTGAAGTTTGTTTCCACAAGCGGAAGCGGCGCCGGCGAGTGGGTTGACGATGTTGAGATGAAGAAGGTGGGAACAAAACTGGCGGTAACGCCCAGGATCAACGAAAAGAAGTATGTTGTCCTGGAGATCACGCAATCTCTTGAGGAGGAAGGCGGGAGCCAGACGATTCAGGGCGCGGGGGGGGCTTCGGATTGGCCGACCATAGATTCGGCTGAGATGACCGCTTCGGTTGCAGTGAGAAGCGGAGAGACGATTGTGCTTGGGGGCTTGGCAGGTCACTCGCGGGTCAGGAACAAGAGCCGTGTGCCGCTTTTGGGCGATATTCCCATCATCGGGACGTTGTTCCAATACAAGAAGACGGAAGACAGCCGCAACGAGATCATAGTCTTCATAACTCCCTATGTGCTCGATACTCCGGAGGAGATTGAGCACGAGACGCGTCGCCGCAGGGATGCGGTTGATGTGTCGGACATGTGGCCGAAGAGTTCCGCCAGCAGGATGGCCGCAGACGCTCCGAAGACGAAGAAAGCGCCTGCAACCGGCGCCGGTGCGCTGTCTGTCCGGCAGGAACCGGAGCAGCGGCAGAAGAAAGAATACGGCGATCTCGATCCTGAACTTGCGAATTTCATCAGGGAACAGGAGCAAAAGTGGGGCAAGTCTCTGAAGGAAATTGACAGGCGTACGGATAGCGAGTTTGGAGTCGTGGGTGAATAGGACGCGCAGGGCGCGGGAGAGAACGATTTTTTGTTGACCTCGATTGGGGCTGGGTTATCGTTCCGGCATTTCTTTTCGGGGTTGGTGGAGAAACAGGAGCGAAGGAGCGTCTCTACTTATGGCACACACCAAGAGCGCATTGAAGAGGGCAAGGCAGGCGGAGAAACGCCGTCTGAAGAACAGGGCTGAAAAGAGCAGGATCAAGACTTTTCGGAAGAAGCTCAGGGCGGCAGTTGCGGCCAATGACAAGCCTGCGGCGGAAGCGACATACCGGAAGCTGTGCTCATGCCTTGACAAGGCCCTCAAACACGGAGTTTTGACGGCTAATACGGTGGCTCGCTGCAAGTCGCGCGATGCCGCTGTGGTCAACAGGCTTTCAAAAGCCTGAGATCCTTCGCGGCGCCTGATTCCGTCGATCAAGCCTGATACCTGGACTGGCCCGAGCGCTGCAGATGCGAGGCTCGAAGCTGTGCGGCAATACTGCGCTAGCGCCGCGGGAAAGCAGATGTCGCGTTCCCTGAGATACCCATCGGTTTGAGAAATGGTCTCTTTCTCCCATTATGCGTTTCCACTTCCTTGCGCCTGATTGCGCAACTTCTGTTGTGCCTGAACGCCGTGTTTTCCGATGCGTTATGGAAGCAGGCCTTTTCTGAAACGCAAATCCGGGTTCAAAGCTGAGTCGAAAATGCAGGCTCCGGGTTCAAGCACTCGCGCGACGGCAGCGTCTGAGGGTTCTGTATCGGAGCATGTCGTCAATGGCGCGCGGTCACCAGTATTCGATGATGCACTCCACTACATTGTGGGCAAGATCCGCCGCCGCCTTTGGGAAAGCCGCCCGTTTGGCGGATGTCAGGTCTCCCAGAAGCATGAAGGTGTTTTCTCCTTTTACCGAGCGGGTCAGAATCGTCTCGCCTGAACGCTTCCTGACGGTGATGTCGGCGGCAAGTCTGAGTCGGTATTCTCTGGCGCGCTTGGGAGCATCGCGTTCGTACTGGATCGGTTCGATCGCGAATGCCGTCAGAGCTCCTTCAAGGATGATGTCCGCCGTGTCTGCGGAGGCAATTTTCAGGTTGCCGTTGCGCTGTATCTCGCTGATTATGCCATGCGTCACTTCGGTCTCAACAAGTGGTTCGCCCGACCGGTTTGAGAAGAGAGGCACGTGAATAGATCTCATGTTCGGCGGAAGGCTTGTTCCAAGCTGATACACGCAGCCGGCGGAGAGGATCAGACACAGTGCGGCTGACGTTTCTGCGATTCGGCGACAGTATTTTGGAAGGAAATTCATTCTTTGCGTGCCTCCATACTCTTCTTCAGCTCTTCAAGACGGCGGCTGGCCCTGAGCGCCGGCTCTGACGACGGGAAGTTCCGCACGAAGTCGGATAGCGCAATAATCGCTGCTCTGGGATTTCCGCCCCTGCGGTCGTAGAAAAGTGCTCGTTCGTAAACCATTGCAGCGAGCTTTTCCTTCATGGCGGTCATTGCCTGCTGTGCTTCCTCTGCGAGGCGGCTGTCGGGGAAGTCTCGCAGGAACTGGGCGAAGGCAGCGATGGCTTCCCGGTATGTGGGTTCATTGCGCGGATGCAGCCGCGACAATGCCGCGATGCATCTGGCGCGGTGGAACGCAGCCTGTTCCGCATAGGGGCCGTTGGGATAGGTGATCCGCACATGCTCAAAGGCCCTGGCGGCCTCCTCAAAATCTCCTGCGTCCTCTCGGATCAGCGCGATCTGGAACAACGCTTCCTGGGCGTATCTGCTGCGCGGAGCGTTTTTTGCGACCTGCTCGAGAAAGGGAAGCGCCTCTTCAGGTGCCTCAAAACCTCCAAACATGAACCTTGCGCGTTTTGCAGTTCTTATGCGATTTGCAATTTGAAACTGCCGTTCGATGGCCTGATCAAACGGGAATCGGCCGGGAAACCACCGTATGAGGTATTGAAATTCCCGAAAAGCGTCCTTGTCGCGGCCCATTCGATCGAGCAGCAGGCTGAGCTGCCACTGGGCGTAAGGCGCCTGGTGTGACTCGTGCCATTTTCTGACAAGCGCCGAATACTGGCGGGCAGCAGCCTTGATGCGGCCGCCAGCGAGCAGGGCATCCGCATATTCTGCCTGTTCGGCAGGAGTTGATTTGGCGGGACGGTTGAAGAGCGAAGGAGACTTTCTTGCAACCTGTTCCAGATCTTCCTTGGAGGTCCGCTCTGTCTGTCCGGCTTCGTCCTGGGCAGAGCACTCGGCGGCCAGCCACAGCGCCGCACACGCGGCTGCGAACAAGGCTGCGGGTTTCTGGTTTTTCCATCTCATTTGCGTTCAGAGCCTACACGGCCGCAATCGGCGGTCAAGTCTTGATTACCGGCGCGGCGATGATGTAGTGTCGGAAAAGTTTTTCCAGGGAGAAGGAAATGACTGCGAAAAGAAAAGTGCTCATAGCGACAAAACTCGATGCGGTGGCTCGCAGGACGCTGGAGGGCGATGGAAGGTATCTTGTTGTTCAGGACGAGAAGACTGACCTCATGACGCTCGCGAAAGCCCACCCGGACACCCATGCAATCATTGTCAGGAGCGAAAAGGTCACATCCCAGATCATTGATGCGCTTCCTTCTCTCAAGGCCATCATAAGAGCGGGATCCGGTTACAACACCATTGACTGCAAGCACGCCAGGAAGCGCGGCGTGGATGTGCTTACGACGCCGGGGGCGAACGCGAACGCCGTGGCGGAGGAAGTCATCGGTATGATGCTTGCGGATGCGAGGCATATCATAGAAGCCGACGCTTCGGCGAGACGGGGAGAATGGGAGAAGACCAGGTTCATGGGGACGGAGATAGCCGGCAAGACGGTCGGCATCGTCGGGCTCGGCAACATAGGCCGTCTTCTGGCAAAGCGTCTTTCCGGCTTTGAGTGCAGACTGCTTGGCTATGATCCGATAATTTCCGGGGAGCGCGCGCGGGAGATGAACGTCGAACTGGCGCCGATCGAGAAGCTGTTCGCCGAGTCGGATTACGTCACCCTTCATATTCCGGAGAATGACGAAACACGGGGGATGGTCAATGCGCGGCTGCTCGGCCTGATGAAAGAAGGCGCGACTCTCATAAACTGCGCCCGCTCCGGCGTCATTGATGAAGACGCCCTGCGCGCCATAAAATCAGTTAAGAAGCTGAGGTTTCTCAACGACGTGTATCCGAAAGACGAGCCTGGCCCGAAGAGCGTGGCCGACATAGCGGACATAATGCTGCCGCATCTGGGCGCCAGCACGCACGAGGCCAATGCCAACGCGGCGCGGAGAGCCGCCGAGGAATTGATAGAGCTTGATTTCAAGGGGGTCACGAGCTTCATAGTGAACCGCGACATACCAGACGGCCTGGATGAGGCCTACTGCCGTCTGGCAAACACGCTTGCGCGGCTGTGCCGTTGCCTGATGGGCCGCTCAGCTTCGCTGAAGCTGATAGAGACCAGCTTCTACGGAACATTGGAGCCTTTCGGCCAGTGGCTCCTTGTGCCGATAGTCGCCGGTATTTGGGAGGATTTTGAAACCACCCTCGACGCCTCGGCCGCCAGGCGGTATCTGGACGAAATGGGCATTGAATATGTGAACCGCAAGGTGGATCCGAATAAGAAATTCGACAACTCAATGACCATTGACCTTACCGGAACGGTGGATGCGGACAATTTGCGCCGCGTGAGCATAAGGGGGACCGTTGCGGAAGGAATCCTCATGGTTTCCCGCATCAACGAGTTCGACAAGCTGTATTTCGAACCGGTGGGACATACGCTGTTTTTCCTGTATGACGACCGTCCCGGGGTAATCGGCACCATAGGATCCAAACTGGCCGCGAGTAACGTGAATATCGAGGACATGAGGAATCCTCACGATACAAAGACCAACAGATCGTTGGCGATTCTGAAGGTCAACCAGCGTGTTCCGGACGAACTCATGGAGGAGATCGGGCGGGAGATCCGCGCTCTGGCTTCGTTCAGCGTCAGGTTGTGATTCCGGATTTTTCCGTCTCGGAAAAGGCCGGGTTGCATAACCTGTGGCAAGACATGCTGTTCAGCAGGCAATTCCGCAAAGTCGCAAAGATCGAACAGAGGGATGAGAACCGCAGAGGAAAAGAAATCTACGGCTTCGCAAGCTTGGCGGCCTGGCGGGAATCAGCGCCTTGACTCCGCTTTGTTGCGTGGCGCCTGCGGCATGGGGATAAGGGTGGGCGCTGCAGCGCCAGAGCATCGGCCGCACTCGATCCAATCCCAGAATCCGGCGTGATCGGCCAGTGGGTCTGCGGCCGGTTCAGGTCTCGCTGCAGTTCGCGTCGGAAGGATGGTCGAAGTCGTTTTCCGGAAACAGCATTGCCGCGCTGAACGCTGACTGGAATTCAGGGTCGAGCGAGAGGTCCAGGTGCGATGTCCTGAGCGCGACCTCGGCGGCATATTGTTCTTCGGCGCGCGACAGCAGCACCATCTTCGCTCCGAGAGAGGCTGTGTTTCCGACGTATCTGATCTTCTCGCATGGAACAGGAGGGAACATGCCGATCCGTCTCGCGTTCCTCCGCCTTATGAAGTTTCCGAACGCTCCAGCAAGCAGGATGACGCCGAGGTCTTCCGGTTTCAGGCCGGCATTGCTGAGCAGAAGAGTAATGCCGGCGCGGATGGCGCCGTTTGCAAGTTGAAGTTCCCTGATGTCCCTCTGGCACAGGACGATTGGCTTCCTCGTTGCGGTTTCGGACTCGTCCGCGAGGACAAAATCGTATGAGCCGCTGTTTTCGACCAACCTCCGCCGGACCCATTCCGGCGTTTCAGGAGGCAGTTCGTCCGGCGCGAGGATGCGTCCCGTGAAGTCGATCGCGCCTGTCCTGAGCAGTTCGGCTGTGGCGTCTATGAGGCCGGATCCGCAGATGCCTTTGGGCTTGACGTTTCCAATGACGTTCATCCGCAGGCCGCCGTCCACGACGACCTTCTCGATCGCGCCAGTCGTTCCCCGCATCCCGTGAAGTATGCGCGCTCCTTCGAATGCCGGTCCGGCGGCGACGGATGTGGCTGTAAGGCGGCCGTTGTGGCTGAGCACTATTTCGCCGTTTGTTCCGACATCAACCAGCAGGGCGGGTTCCCTGATACGGTCGAGCCTGGTGGCTATTATTCCAGCCACGGTGTCCCCGCCGACGAAACCTCCTATTTGTGGAAGCACATGAACATCGCCGCGCGGGTTTATGGCTACGTCCATGTCTGAGGCCTTCACCCGTATCGGATCCCTGAAGGCCGGCGCAAACGGAATTTCGCCAAGCGCGCGCGGGCTGATTCCGCAAAGGATCTGCTGCATCGTTGTATTGCCTGCGAAAACGGCCTCATAGAGGAAGCGTTTTTCCACGCCGGCCTGTTTCTGAAGCCTGCCGATCATGGCATTTATGCTGCGAAGAATGGCTTCTCTCAGCCGGGCAAGGCCATCGGGCGTTTCCCGGCAAAGCTTGATTCTGGAGACAACATCGTCGCCGAACGATGTCTGCGGGTTGACTTCGCTGGTAATCGCGAGTTCGGCGCCGCTCATGAGGTCCACGAGAATGCCGACAAGGGTTGTTGTGCCGACATCGAAGGCCACGCCGAAGCAGCGGCCTGCAGTGTTTCCAGGCTCGAGATCAATCAGCCGGTCGTCAATTGTGGTGGCAGTGACCTCCCATCCGGAATCGCGCAGCGTGTCCGGCATGGACTGCAGGACAGTGATGTCTATTTTCACCGCTCCCACCGCTGCCTTGAGGCTTTCCATGTCCGATGCGGGTCCCTCGCGCGAGGGCGGGCCAGGCTTCACGAACTTTTTAACGGTTCGAGGGCGGAGGGATATGGGGCCGCCGGCTGAATGTTGAAGAATTTTCTGGCCGGTCTGGAAAAGAGAAGAATCCGGTATTTCGATGGTGAGGGGGGAGGTTGCCCTGCATTGGCACGCCAGGCGGTAGCCTTCCTCTGTTTTCTTCAGCCCCAGGGTCCTGCGTTCAATCTCCGTGGCTGCAGGGGGCGTTCCGCCTGTCACCCTGACAAGGCACTTTCCGCATTTGCCAATGCCGCCGCAGGGCGTTTCAAGGATGTGTCCGGCCTGGGCCGCCGCCTCAAGTATTGAAGTGCCGGGCAGCACGAACACCGCCCGGCCCGAAGGCTCAAAAACGACTCTGATTTCCTTTGGCATAAGCGGGTGACTATATACCTGCTGCACAGCCAATCAACCCACATTTTGTGATTGAAGCGAGCGCGGCAGATGCGAGGCTTTATCCCGGATTTTGAGATTGGCCTGAGTAAGCATCGCGCGAGTTGCCTGCCCGGCCGGCCGGCAGGGGAGAGTGATGCGGCACTGGCGGGATGAAGCAAGGCACGGATCGCTATGGGGAGCCAAGCAGGATGCTTTCTGTAGCGGGCATTTGGAACACGCCTGCTACGCAGGCCGTCAGAAGACAGGCGAGAGTCGCCGCCGCCAGAGCGCGTGGGCCCACCGACGAGATGTCCTTCATGCGTTCCGGCGCGAGAGCTGCGGCTCCTCCTGCAAAAATGGCCAGAGATGCGACGTGCGCAAAGCCGCAAAGCGCATAGACAGCAAGGAGAGCCGACCTTCCCGGGTGGACGAGACCGCTTGACGCCAGAAGCGATGCCAGGTGCTGGTAGGCTGTCATCTCAGTTGCGATGGTCCTTTCGCCTATGACTCTGGCAATGGCTGGAACGTCCTCGACAGGCACGCCGATTGCCAGGGTCAGGGGCCGGAAAGCGTAGCCGAGCATGTTGCGCAATGTCCAGTCGAACGACCATCCGAAGGCGGCATTGAGCCTGCCGCCTGCGGCAGAAAGCGCAAGATCGCAGAGCGCCACAATGCCGAGGAAGGCCAGCAGCATGGCTGTTATCCCGCCGACAAGCTTCATGCCTGCCATGGCTCCATTCATGACGGCCTCCAGGAGCCCGGACTCCCGCTCCCAGCATGGATGCGCCTCAACGCCCAGCGTGAGCGGTGTTTCCGTTTCAGGCACAGCGAGCTTTGCCATGAGTATGGCGGCAGGAGCGGAAAGCAGGGAGGCGGATATGAGGTGTCCCGCGATCATGGGGAATGTCGGCCGCAGGATCACCGAATAGAATCCAAGGACGCTCGATGCTATGGTCGCCATGCCCGCAGTCAGAAGCGTCGCCAATTCCGACCGCGTCATTCGGGAGATGTATGGCCTGATTGCAGTTGCCGATTCTATACCCACGAAGATGTTGCTTGCGGTAACAAGGGCCTCTGCGCCGCTCACGCGCATGAGCCTGGCAAATACTCTGGCAAACTGGCGGACCAGCCACGGCATGAATCCGACATAGTAAAGCGCTCCCATGAGGGCCGCAAAGAACACGATTGTAGGAAGAGCCTGGAATACGAGGAAGAATCCCAGAGATTCCTCTCCGCCTGAGCCGTGCGCGCCCGGCGGGATGGCGAGGCGGCCGAAGAGGAAACGCGAGCCTTCCCCTGCGCAGGACATGACGGCAAATACGACATCGTTGAGCCAGACGAAAGCCGCGCGGCCGGCCGGAATGGCGAAGAGCAGGAAAGCGATTACGAACTGAATGCCGAGCCCCCACAGGATCACTCGCCAGGGAATGGGGCGCCGGAAGCCGGACATGGCCCATGCCAGAGCCATCAGGACAAACATCCCGGCGGCGCTGACTATGTTGTAGAGAAGATGCGGCATCGTCCGTTCATCCCGGTCCGATGTCGTGAACGCGCGGACCCTTGGTTTGATCAGGCGATATCAGGGGAGCCGTCCTGTCCTCGCTTTCCATCGGCTTCCATCCACCCTGCGACTGAATCCAGTTGTTGAGTTCGATGTTCATTGAGACAATGCCGCGCAATCGCCTCATTTCTGAAAAAATCGTGTCAACAAGGGAGGGCGTGAGTTCCTCCTGCACACCCGCGATCCGGTGCAGTTCGCCTCTGATCCAGACTCGTCCGTTCACGCTGCGGAAGGAAAGGTGTCCGAGATCAATCCAGTGACGGATAAGAATTTTCCGGATTTCTCTGTTCAATTCAAGATCCGCCTGGCTCATGCGCTCAGTCTTCCATCGGTCCAACGAGAGCTTCCACTTTCTCGAAGAGGGTGCTGACGTCGAAAGGTTTGTAGATGATGTCCGTGGTGCCGTCGGCGAATTCGCGCTTCCATATTTGGACCAGATCGTCGGACCGGGCTGTGAACGATGCCGGATAGGCGGTTACAAACAGCACGGGGATGTTCTTGAATGTGCGCAATTCCTTGTAGATCTCGAAGCCGTTTTTCTTCGGCATGCGGATGTCCAGGAGGGCGAGGCCGACATCATCGTGTTCGCGCAGAGCCTGGAGTCCTTCTTCGGCGTCTGAAAACACAAGAAGCTCGTATCCGTGGCTCCTGAGCACCTGTTCGAGGCACTTGAGCACAGAGGGCTCATCGTCAATCGAGATGATCTTCATCCCCTTTTTCATATTGCGCGTATCCCTCCCTGATCGGTCGCAAGTCAGGATCAATCAAGAAAATCTTCCTCGTTGAACAAGTCGGCCTTTTCAGGCCGGCCTTTGCGGTATGGCGGCGGGCTGATGGTAACCTCGTCGGTTGTGTCACCGTCCATCCCATCGGCGGGCTGCCACGGCTCCGGCGGAAATACGCCAACCATGCGCATGGTCTCCTCCATCATCACCATACGATATTCATTGCCGGCAGTAATGTACAGGAAAAACGCGATCACGATAAGCGTCCATTTCTTCGGGGAGGAAACGAAGCCGTACACACCGAATACAACAGCCATGGTCTTGCCTATGCCTGCCGCAATTCTGGTCGCGCGCAGCCGTCCAAGCCGGGGAGTGAGCGCGGCGCGCAATATTCTGCCCCCGTCCATCGGAAACGCCGGAATCAGATTGAACAGGCACAGGGCACAGTTGATGACGCCTATCCACTGGATGACATTGAAATCGAACGGAAAAACAGGAGCCATGGGCAGATATCTGCCGCCCCAGATTGCGCCAAGGCCGAGCGCGACGCTCAAGGCCGGACCTGCGGCGGCCATCAGGAACTCGTCAATTGGCTTGCGTGGAATCTGTTCCATGCGGGCGGCTCCGCCCATGAACATCAGCGTTATCTCCCTCACCCTGCATCCCTTGTGTATGGCAACGATTGAATGGGCGAGTTCGTGCACGATGATGCTGGAGAGCAGACCGAAAGCGACAATTGGTCCGTAGAAGCGTCCATAGTCCTGGATGAACATAAGCAGGAGGATTACAAGGGATATATCGAGCCTGATCGGTATACCCCATATTCTTGCTATTTTGAGCCGGAATGCGAACACGACAGATGCTCCTTCGAAATCGCTTCAGACTACAGACTTTTGTTTTCGAAAGCTAACCAAATTCCTGGAGTGCCCACTTCGCCAGATTTCGGTTGAGAATCTGGCGATGATTCCTTATCCAGAATGCTGCGCTTGAGAAATGTCCGTGTTGTATAACCTGTGGCTAAGCAATTGTTTTCAGGCGCGAAGCGTGTTGGATGAGAAACACAAAAAGGTGAAAACGGAAAACTGCACAGGAAGCATATTTCTGAAACCGCGTGGAAAATCGTGGATTATCGTCGCAATGTGGCTTGTCACAGAAGCCGCCGCTGGAGACGCTCCGATGAAAAACGACGACGAAATTAAATGGGAAACCGGCCGGTCCGAAATGGTTCGGGTGTTGAGAACAACCTATGGAATAAACGACGAGAAAATTCTGCGGGTCATGGCCACGGTTTGGCGCCACAGGTTCATTCCTGAAAGCCACAGAGCCGAAAGCGACCCGTACGGCGACCATCCATGTTCCATCGGATTCGGGCAAACCATTTCGCAACCTTTCATTGTGGCCTACATGACCATGTTGCTGGATGTTCACCAGGGAGAGAAGGTGCTGGAGATAGGCACAGGATCCGGTTATCAGGCCGCTGTGCTCGCGGAACTTGGCGCCAGGGTGTTTTCCATCGAGATCATTCCCGAACTGGCAGAACACGCCAGGAGAGTCCTGAAAGAGGAAGGGTACGACAGAGTGAGGGTGCTGACCGGCGACGGCTACAAGGGATGGCCGGAAGAGGCGCCTTTCGATGCGATAATAGTAACCTGCGCGCCCGAGGAGGTTCCTGCTGCGCTTGTGAACCAGCTTCGGGAAGGCGGCCGAATGATCCTGCCTCTTGGCCGGTGGTCTCAAAGGCTGGTGATCCTGCGCAAGAAGGATGGGAGGATTGTTCAAACCGACGACATATCCGTCAGGTTCGTGCCAATGGTTCAGGGCGACAACCGGCCCAGACCATGACTTGTCGTGGATTTTGCGCTTCGGGGAAACGGCCGGATTGCATGACACCTTGGAAACCCCAGAGCCACGATGCTGGCAGGATGAACAGGGAGGAATCACGAGAGATACTGCTTCTCGCAACGTTAAGAATCGCGCACTGAAAAGGAAGATTGATGTGAACATACGCTCGGACTGGCACATTCATACCCATAACTCGTGCGACGATGCTTCATTGACAATGTCTGATCTCCTGAGCGGAGCGGCTGCCGCCGGAATCACTGATTTCGGCGTCACTGATCACCTGCACACGCCGTTCAACCTTCCGGACATTATTGCTTCCAGAAGGGAATTTGACTCCGTTTCGCCGGGGCCAAGTGTTCACTTCGGGATCGAAGTGAGTGTTGTTTCAGAGTGGGAGCTGGGAGAGATCGCGGCGGGCAAGCATGAGAATCCGGTCTATGGCGTGAGAGAGGGAGGGCCTCCGGCAGCGGCCATGGCGCTTGGGTTGAAAGACGATGACAGGAGCAGACTTGGGATAGAATATGTCGTCGGAGGGACGCATTGGCCTCTGTATGTGGAATGGACGCCCGAGGCGATAATTGCGGATTATCACCGGCAGAACATGTTTCTGGCGACTCATTCGATGGTTGATATTGTCGCGCATCCATGGTGGTGGATGGGCAGGTGGCAGGATCCTGCGACAGGAATGTACCTCACGTATCCATGGCTTGATGATTTCGGAAGGATACCTTCCTCGATGCATGACGAGTTTGCGGCGGCGGTTGTGGCGAGCGGGAAAAAAGTGGAGATAAACATAGGAGCGATGATTCTCAATCCCGGCTATTCTGAGAAATTCAAAAGGCAGTATGTCGAATATCTCGCGTTGCTGCAGGAAAAAGGGGTTGCTCTCTGCGCTGGATCGGACTGCCATTCCGTCAGTTACGATCCGGATTGGGGCGGAGCTCAGGAGATTCTTGAGACCGGCGGAGTTGATCTTTCGGGCCTCTGGATGCTTCAGCCGCGGCTTGTCCGGATGTAGAATGCCATCACATCTGTGCCGCCGGGATCAACCGCAAAATCCGGGTTTTGTTGTTGCACCCGGATATGCCGCTACTAATATCCGCGCCTGTGAAGCCGGATATCACAGGATTTGTCGAGACTGGCTGCCATGTGGCTCTGATTACAACGGTGGACAGCAAGAGGGTTGCATTGCGCCTCGCCGCCAGCATGGTGGAGTCAAGCCTGGCGGCCTGTGCGCAGGTCTGGCCGATCGTGAGCGTATACCGCTGGAAGGGGCGGATGTGCCGGTCCTCCGAGTACATTGTTCTGGCGAAGACCTCGGCGCGGCGGGCACGCTCCCTTGCCGCAGCGATCAGACGCGAGCATCCGTACGAGCTGCCCCAGATCGTTGCCTTACCCATTGTCGGCGGGCTGGCTCAGTATCTGGAGTGGCTTGATTGCGAGACGGGGACGGGGTCCCATGCAGGAAAATCGAGAAAGGCCTGATTGATGACCGGCGGCAATTCAATCGGAGAGGGTGTGGGCAGGGTAGAGACCCGGGTCGCCGACATTTCACTCCCGTCGGATGGGTTCAGGCTGGAATGCGGCAGGTCTCTGAGGCAACTGAGAATAGCCTATGAGACCTACGGCAGACTTTCTCCGCAGAAGGACAATGTTGTGTTCGTGTGCCATGCGCTCTCAGGCGACGCCCATGCGGCAGGCCATCACGGCGACCCGGAGAGGACGCGCGGATGGTGGGACGCCATGATAGGGCCCGGCCGGGGAATAGACACCGACCATTATCACGTCATTTGCGCGAACATACTCGGTGGCTGCAAGGGAACCACAGGGCCATCCTCCATCAATCCGGATACGGGCAGGCCGTACGGCTCCTCATTTCCGCCCATCACCGTGTGGGACATAGGCGAAGCTCACCGCCTTCTTCTCTCTCATCTTGGCATAAACAGGCTGGCTGCGGTGATCGGGGGCTCTTTCGGAGGCATGCAGGTTCTGGAATGGGCGATTCGCCGTCCCGACATGGTTTCCCGCGCGGTCTGCATGGCGTCCGCGCCGCGTCTTTCCGCGCAGGCTCTGGCGTTCGATGTGGTGGG
>Ga0129299_1002094_pt1 | contig 13301 bp, 9 predicted proteins | sample ConPoolayeCmetaG_FD_94477 | JGI IMG/M metagenome (GOLD analysis project Ga0129299, IMG submission 94477) | Hot spring microbial mat communities from California, USA to study Microbial Dark Matter (Phase II) - Cone Pool mat layer C metaG ... | reverse complement strand
CGAAACCTATCTAAAGGAGGAAATTCTAATCGAACAGCTCATCAGAAACTTGCCGCCCTTGAGGAGGTTCTTGGAAATTTCGGCACATCAAGATACTGAATTGATTAGTTACTCGGCAATAGCACGCGATGTCCTGGTCGACCCAAAGATAATTTCTTCCTGGTATCTTTTGTCTGTTTCAGGAGAGCTACGGCGCTTAAGCAAGCGGGAAGCGAAATTTGAAGGAAGGGGCAGTCTGACCGAGTGGTTTCGCACTTGCTCTATGCGCCCATTCTCTCGGCACCAGCCTGGAACATTAGAAAGTGACCGAGGATATTTGCTTCATCTCGTTAAGTGAGGGCGGCGCTAACGATGTGGTTGCAATCCGCTCTATGGGATCCATACGGCTAGCAAGTCAACGTCCTTATGCCTGGATGCTTCACGGGCGGATGGCAGGGGATCCATACCTCGAATTATTTGCCGCCACTTGTTAAGTTTCAGTTGGTGAACCGCCATGGTTCGTCCAGTGGCGAATACGCGGCATTGCCCCAAATCCATTTAGTGGTGGCCCTTTTGTTTCCGACCATTTTAATGGCGTTGGGTGCCATAGCATCAATCCGCACCTTCACATACCAGGGCCAGTTGCTCTGATCATGGCCATCGTACCGTCTACGCAAATCAGCAGGTGGCGTATGGTGCCATTCATGTGCGTCCATAATCGGTGGATCACCATCAATAAAATCGAAGCTTACACTATTTGATTCCGGCGAAAATCTCGGTTCCCCCTCGGGGCTGTACAGAGAAGAATGTCTACCACTGACTTGACAGTTGGCTAGCTCAACCTTAGGGGCGGAAGCGTAGACCTTCAAGGAGAAACCGGCGCTGAAGGTACCTGTGTCGGCACTAAAAGAAACGCTGGTAACCTGCGGTGCAAACTCAACAAGGCGAGTAGGAACTCCACCGCGCGAAGCTGCGTTGTGGCGCTTTAAGCCGTCGGTAACGTCCATAAATTCATCGTGACAGGCAGCGAGAGACGTGTTCGACGCATAGGCTGGGCAGGCGAAGACACTACCCTGAACAGTCCTTAGCGCGTTTTCTGGGTTAGGATATAGTTCTACGGTCAACGGGCCAGCGCAAGATCCTGCTGCTAACCCTTCCCAGGGCTCTCTATAAGGTGGTGGGGCCACTGGAGCTGGATTCTTTCGGCAATACTGCGCTTCTCTGCGTATATCACTTGCCAGCATCTCATCGTCGCATTTTTCGACCGGAGCATAATTCACTTCGACTGTCTGACCTACGAAATCCATGAATGACTCTGCTAGCTGAGGGATCTGATCATGGCCACGGCCGCCAAAGCACTGTGCAGCAAAAAGCGCCGCTTTAGTTCCCAGGTTGGCCGGTAACCGTCTGGTATCGAGAACAATCTTGCAGCGGTTGGGGAAGATATATTGAACCGGCCTGCCGGCTGCGTCCCGGCGTATAACCAAGAGTTTTCTTTGTGTTAGAATTACCCATCCGGTCAGATCTTGCTTTGGACGGGGCCGAGTATTGCAATGAAGACTCGAGGCTCCCGGAAGCCCCAAAGAAATTGCGGTCTGTTTCATCATATTGCAGCATTCTTCAGTGGCATCCATCGAACTGCAAGGTGGCACCGGATCAACCCCATACTCTTCATACGCTCTAATGTTCATGTACACATGACTATCAATAATGCTCCCAATGTCGCCATGCGTATTGAAGAACAACACCTGGGCCTTTCTCAGCATTGCGAAACGATTTGTATCTGCAGGCGAGAAGGCTTGTGCGCGGGCGTCTATATCTTGCACGTCATAGCCATACGCTCTCAAGGCTGCCCGAGTCCGTTCAAATCCACCCGCACTATAAGCACCATTAGGATCATGGACCCACAGGACAGCTACCCGCTTGTTACAGGGGGTGATCATGCCAGCAGAGTATGGCTCGGAGCATGGTTCAAGGGCGGTCCAGATTTTCTTTCTATACCCCTCGAGCCCGATGCCTTTTAAAAATGCTGCGCGCTTCTGAGCGGGCCCTGCGCGGTCCAGTTGGGCCACTTGTTCGAGTCTATCGCGCAAAGTTTCGTTGGATATCTGCCATTGACCACCTGAAGCTTTTGAGTACACAAAAGAATATCCCGCGAGAGCTTTGGTGTGAGTAAAGAAAGCAGACGCCTCATTCTACAGGGTGCTGTAGATATTAACCATGCTAAGCGAGAGACTTGCTCCACCCACGTCGGCACTGCGCGTACGAGCCTCTGGACTTAAGTGAAAATTAACTCGGCCTTGTTCGAGATCAATCGAAAAATCGCTAACAACTCCATTTTGTTGCAGATCAAAGAGATAATTCACGAGCTCGGTCCCAACGCCACAAGAAAGCACAAAGTCAAGGCTGAGTTCGTCCGGCTGTTGCGCTAAGTATTGCGCCCTTACGAAACGTGCAAGCAGACACTCGATGTTGCCGCTAATTAACAGGCCTGTGTTGGGAGTTTGCGCCGATACGGGCGTTATCTCGCATCCTAAGAGGCCGCGCCGATAACCAAACCAAATGGTTTCCTGAAGCGACGCTTCCTGGCTATCAAGAGCGCCTATTACCTGCATCATAGGAATCTTCCCTTGCTTATCTATACTACCGGCTTCGCGCCATTCCTTCGCTGCAATCAACGCTTTCTCTCCGGAAAGATGCTGGATACATTGCATGACGTCAGCCCCATTGGCGCCAGCCTTAGCTGCTGCCACAACTACGTCTTCGCCATAGCGTCGGCGATACTCAGGCGCTGTAACATAGGCTTGTTCACCACTCATTGCCTTCAGGATCTTTGTCATTGCTGCCGGCGCCGAGCGCAGTTGTTCGGCGCAAACCTTGGCATCGAATCCACAAACAAGTTGCGTGACCAACCATTTCTCGACTACCTGAATTTGTCCTCGGCTGACAGCGTCCTCCAACAGGCCTTGAAAGGAACCGAATCCGCGCTTGATTGCAAGTCTTTCCCCTGCACTGGTCGAACGCAAGGCTTCGCAAGCAGCATCAATATCGATTGTCTCGCGTGTAATAGCCTTTTCCAGCTGGCCCTGTGCCCGCTGATAACGGTCGGGTTGACAATCATCCTGAGCGGTGAGCAAGGATCGCAGCAGATTGTACTTGCCTGATCAATTACGGCGCTTTCACATGCAACATCTAACGTTCCAGGAAAAACCCGTTCCCCTCCGCAACGCGCATGCGCGGCCCCCGCTGATAATCGCCTAAGCAACCTAACTGCCGCATCAGTGTCAACCGCCTGCGCCGTAATCATCTTGCTTAATGAAATCACGGCTTCTTGATACTGCCCGGAGTCCGGCCTAAGTACAGGGGCCGGCTGAGTCTCGGCCTTGAGAGCGTTCTTGTCAGGGCTTGCTCCAAAGATCGACTCTCCCCGCACTGGCATTGAGATGCGCTCTAAGGCCCCTGGATCATCGAACAGGGAGGCGAAGATGGTGTACCAAAATGACCAGCATCTAAGTTGTTGAAATCATGTCTTATAAGACGTGTTCAAGTCAGATGCGGGCTGGGAAAGTGGTCGCCCAATGAAATTGGGGAGATGGTGGCGCCATTAATAACGCCTGCAAAGAAGCGCCGAGGTCGACACCCCGGATGGTAACGACTAGATGACCCGGCAAGTCTTAAGCGCAGTAATTTTTGTGCTTCGTGCAGAAATTCTGCGGCGGTAACCGCTATTAGAGCATGGGTACGGCTCCAAAATGACTTGTCTGCGACGGCTTCCCGAATGCCATCGACAAAGGAGCGCTCCAAAAACTCTATAAAGTTCTGCTCGCCAAGTTGCGCGGCATGGACAGGATTGATTCGAGCACAGCAATAGCGGACAGCGCTAAGACGAAGCGTTGCTAGTTGCTATGTGCGGGCCTGAAACGGAGGAGGCTTCCTCACTTCGCAAGTAATCAACAATGGCGACTAAACCTGATTACTTTGAAAGAAGAAGCTTAGGGCTAAAGATATATTCTGTGCTGGTAAGTCAAGTATTCATAGGTATGGATGTTCACCGCGAATTTTTCGGTGCAAGTGCCGTGAGCAAAAAGCAGCTAATCAGATAGACGCAAGCAAACGATCAGAATGTAAGCGCCTAAAAACGGCCTGCCAGCTGCTCATCTACTCAATAAGCCTGGGCTTGGGACCGAGGTCCCGCATCTGCCGAACGATGTTGCGAAAATAATCTGTAACGCTTTGATTGACTATATTATACAGTTCCCCATACACCCCGGCTTTCAAATCAGGCCCCACCAGGGTACGGCACATACATTGGGGAAAATTAGTAGGCCGTGGATTGGAGGGCTGCATGCCAGCTATGCACACACTGCGCGCTACATCCCCACCTGGCCCCCCCCGATGAAACCGCAAATCAAACGGGGACTCTGGCGGTGTGACGTTTGTACGCACGGGAATAGGATGGCCCGACGCATCATCTTCGCCATAAACTCTCTCAGGACCTTGATTTGAAATCTGCCTTAAAATGTTGAAATGATCGGCTGCGCCTTCGTTATACGACGCCCAGGGGCACCCGCCATAGGTAGGGTTATATCTACTAAACGCCCAATAAGTACGCCAATTATTACTAGTAGGTGGAGTATAGGCAGCTTCCGGGTAGGTGCAATCGCTTAACCTACGCGGGTCCGCCATGGCAATTGCATCAATCGCAATACCCCGCATTCTCATATCCATGGCTCTGGCCAATGTTTGATACCATGGCGCGTGAAAGGCACAGTTGTTACAGCCACCGACTGTCATATTCGGCTGGCCGCACGTGAAGGTCCAGCCAGGGTCTACCCAATTGTTTAAGTAGCCTTCTGTAGTAGGATCGGAGGCGGGGGCCGGCTTTTCAACACAATGCGGCGCCTCAGCGGCGAATAACAAAGTTCGCTTATTCATGATTAAATCCCCTGGTAGAGCTGGATGGGAAAAAACTGAAGCTGCATCTTTTAAAGCGCAAGCCAAACAAGCCCGACCAAGCGATGCTGGACAACGCTGGCCAACAGCCTCTGTCCTTAGGCACTCAGTCGGATGTTGCGAACATAGCGGACTCATCTCAAGCTTATTCAACGTCCCTATTTTTTGTATTAGATCATCCCGCGTGTAATCATGATGATTAAAGGTTCCTTCGATCGGAGCTAAGTCACGAAGAGGTAGGAGGTATTCCACGGTATAGGGAATCACGGTAAAGTACTCCTCATTTTTAAGCTCTGCCAGCATGGCCAAAAGAGCCTCTTTCATTAAGCAAAACTCGTCGCACTTGTTTTCGGTTTCCGCTCCCACTCTACAACGGGCTTGTACTTCCTGCGGCTGCGCTTCGCAGTTAAGACTTATAAAGTGGCGAGCTGAGCGGGGTACCGCCACCGCCAAAGCCAGTGGATAGACGCCCTGGCCGACCGCTCTGGCTGAAGCCCTGACCCATTGACCAAAGGCTGGAAAAAGACGCATAAGAAGAAGCTCCACATCAGCACTGGCTACAACCGTTACTCGATAGGAAGAAACCTCCACCTGCACGTCTTGGGGGGCCAAGTTCATCCCCATATCAAGCGCGTTACGCAGAGCCAAATCGGCAGCTGCGATCTTAACGCTGTCTCTGTCCTTTCCCTCTGCCAGCAAAAAAGCTCCATGCAAAGCGCCTCCATCCACGGCGTTTTGTAGTCTTGCTTTAGCGACAAAAAGTCTGCCGCCATCTATCAACAACCCGCCAACAAGCAATAGCGGCACTAAAGCGAGCGCCAACCACCCGACAAATATGCCGCATTGATTACTTCCTTTTTTTTCTCTCATGGTTTGCTTTTTCATATTTGTGTTGTCCTAAATCAGAAAGTTCCTCTGTCGTAATGATTCGTATTTAAAAAGGTTCGTTACGTGATATTACCCGAAAGGCATAGTTTACAACCAATCCTTGACCGGATGGATTCCTAAAGTCGGGATTCAACGCAAACAAGAAGCGAACATCTTTTCTCACGTTAATGGAAATATAGTCATTCGGCCCTCCGGCTGATTCGTTACCCGCACAGAATGGCTGATCGGCCAAACAGACTTCGATCTCATTTCTATCGAAGCGCACTCCATAAGCTTGGCCGCTTTCAATAACGATATTTTCAATGGCCTGTACCCGATTCAAGTCCGGATTGACAATCACTCGGCGCAGTGTGCGGGCCAAAGATGATTCAATGGCCATCATACTGTATAAACTCACCGCCATTTGCACACCATTAAGGAGCACAAACAAAAACACCGGCAATCCAATCATAGCTTCAATCACAGCAGCTCCCAGGCTGCACCGTAGACTCTTGCGACTTATTTTCGGTGCCATTTTCATATTTATATCAAAACAAAGCAGCCTCATAGGCCCGGGTGGCTGGAAAAAAGACAAAGCCGCCCGAATAATCAGCCTGTATTTCAGCTACTGCCAAACGTCCGGTCTCGGCTAATAGCATTTGCACGCTCGGATGACCAAGGTGGTAACGAGTGTTCAATTCTGCATCAGCGGCTAAAACCTTCAAAAGCGGGGCGCTTAGACAGTAGCAGGCTTCCGAATCAACGGTGGGCGGATTTATTTGACAAGTGGGCGACAACGGACATTCATAAACGCTTAGCGCCAGCCTAAAGTCTCTAACGGTCCCCTGCCCGATTCGATGAAAAAACTGATGACGGTCAAAAACGCAAGCCTGCAGTGACGAGGCCGGTGCGCTGCCCTCAGGAGCCTGACAAGGTTCGCAATTAGCGGGTCTCTTGGCAACGCATGCCGTATCAAAACAATTAAAACAGCTGTCTTGCGGATAACAGCCGTCTTTTATGGGCACCAAGCAATCGCGGAAAACCGAGTTTACCGCCTCTCGACTAAGGCGCGCCAGGTTTTGTTTCATACGGATCACGCGCCCCAGATCAACTAAGGAAAGCAATACAAAGATGCAGAAGAATATCACTATAGAAAGCTCAACCAATGCCGCGCCTTGTTGATGACGGACGGCATGGAACGGCCGATAAGGGACCTCACCAACCTGCCAACAAAAAAACCGTATTGGCCGCGCCCGCAAGAGAACTATAGTATGCAACTTACTTCACCCCCCTTTTTCGTTTTTCTGCACAACCGCCAAAACCACTTTAATTAATGTCTTGCAATGCCTGTACCAACGGAGATGGCGCCTGAATCATAAACCTGTAACTAAAAACAAAGGCATCTTACATATGGACTTGGCTCACGATTTATGCGCACATAAAACGGCTGCCCCATTGCTAAGGGCCGGGGGGTACATTAAGCGCAACGAGTGCCCTAATTTTTGACCTTGGACTTAACACAACGAGACAAGGTCCCGCATATAATCAGGGAGCTAACGAGCCTCGTGCATGCCCATGTCGACCCGGCCGCCTCGTACCCGAGCCGACCCGAAAAAGTCCGTTTCCCCAACAGCGGGTGTATAAGAGGGATCACCGGCGTTTATTTCGGGCGAATCGGCTCTCAAGCGGTAATCTCCTCCCGCCGCGTCTACAAACAAGGTGTTTTGATCAATATTGCCGACTCCTGCGAAACCACCTTGGACATTACTATAGACAACGGCGGGACGTTTTGGTTCTCTCTTCCAGAAAATTTCATTACCGCCGTTTCGCATGATCACATTCCTAATTAAAAAAAAGTTCGCCGGGAAGGGATCAGACAATATAGCGCGGCCTTCGGAGGCGGTGTTATTGACTATGGTAAGGTTGTTTAACGATACGCGCGCCATGTGTACAGACATCGCCCCTCCCCGTTGGGCTTCATTCCCGGCAAAAAGAGAGTTTCGTACGACAACTGGCAATGCCCATTCGGGGTAAGGCGCTGAATAATTATCGTATAGGTTCAACGCTCCACCATTGTGCCTCGCTATGTTTCGCAAAAACGCCGAGCGATCTATCAGGCCGGCAGCTATATACAAGTGCACAGCCCCGCCCCCACCAGAGGTGCTGTTCGAATCAAAAACACTATCACTAATGGTAAAGTCGCGCGACCATGAGATGGTCAAAGCTCCGCCACTCCCACTCCCACACACGATGTAATTTAGATTATTATTAAAAAGGCTCTTTACAATACGGGTATTTACACGCCTCATCGTTAGCACACTGCCCCAGGTTTCATTCTGTACAAAGGTGTCATCTTTAATGTCAATCTCCGAATCGGTGATGGAGACAACTCCCGCCTTACATCCCGTCACCGTCAAGCCTGAAATCGAGGAGTCCTGGTTTACGTTGTCAATTATCACGCAGTATTTGCGGTAGAGATTTTCGCCATCAAGCACGCTCGGGTACCTTAAGGGGTTGTATTCGCCATTGACAGCCGAAAAACCTCCAATTAAGGCTAAATTTTTATAGCGCCAAGTAAGCATCACATTTCGATACGGCACCTTGTAGGTACCTTGAACAATCCGGATTTCCGACCCGCTCGGCACCCGATCAATCGCACACTGAATAGTTTTAAAGTTGCCGTGCCCGTTTGGATCCACCCAATAAACAGGCCGGCTTTGCCCGTCAAACATAAACGCCTGGTCCGCGCATTTGCTCATACTAGCAGGCAAAAGTCTAGCCTTGGCTACAACAGCTCTGTAAACCTCCATAAATACCCTTAGCTTGGGGCCAGTCAGCCGGCGCGCTTGCTCAATACTCATCAAAAGGCGCGTACTACGGTTGAGTGTGCGCTTAAACACAGCTCGCAGCTTGTTAAGGGCCCATAGGTGCCGTTCAATTAAGGCTGAATTGTCAACGCTGACGCATTCTATTGTGTCCGGGCAATCTAATATCCTGTCCGGGAGCTCAGCTAACTCAACCAAAGAGCCCTTAATGGCCTGATCCATTTTGCTTCCAGCGCGCTTAGCCGAAAGCAAAAGTCGCTTATACAGCGCCCGGTCGGCGGTACGGGAATTTGCCAACTTCCTTAAAGCTCTCAAGGCAAGATCCTTTAACTTTCCCGGACCGAGCAAAATATCGCCTTTTTCTTTGGAGATATCGATCCAGCGGCAACCGGGAGGACTAGAGCTGGGCTGACTGGATGAACTCCCCTCTGATGAACTACTCGAAGAGGACGACGGCAAAGAGCTTATTTCCTCACATGGCGGGTACTCGAGCGGCCCAAATTCATCCATGCCGATATCCCACGGGCCGACCGTACGCCAGCCCCCATAAAAATCGCTCGCCTGCAAATCGTACATCATTTCTCCCCTATTAATGCAGGGTGAGCCCGACGAAAGATGGAAATCACCCCCAGCTGCATCGACAAACAAGGGGTCAGAGTCAATATTTTCTTCGCCGCCGCTGAAACCACCCTGAATATTGTTGTAACGCACAACAGGCGCCGGGCCGGCTAGTCTCAACTCATCACCGCCGTTGCGCACAATTGAGCTGGAAAGTTGAAAAGAACTGTTCTGGTCGGTCGCCTGATAATATATGGCCCGCCCTTGACTTGCAAAATTGTCAAGTATATTGCTGGCGAAAACAACCGTTGCCGAGTCGCCAAGCTTAATTGCACCGCCCTGACCGTCGGCACCAGTCACCCTATTCTGCCAAAAAAGAGATTGCCCGATCTTCAATTTATTTATAGAGCCAGGACCATCCACGAACGGCCCGCCGCTTATATAGACAGCCCCGCCTCCTTCGCTGGCACGATTCCCCTTAAAAACTGTGCCCGATATTCTACCGCCACTTCTGTCAATCCCCAAAGCGCCGCCTTGACCACATTCCAATATGTTCCCAACAAAAGCTGAGTCCTCAATTGCAAGGTAAGCCCGGCTAACAAACAGCGCGCCGCCTCGAATGCCACAGGTGCCCGAAATCCTATTCCGTTCAAAACGTACCCTTTGCAACCTAACGGTTTGGGTGTCCAAAGTCGTGATGGATATTAAGCTTGATAAGGTACGGTTGTCTTCGAAAACCAAATCCGAAAGCCTAATGTATCTCACATTCTCGATCCTTGCGCCCCCACCATTGCAACCACGTACCGTAAAGCCAGAAAACTCTAATTCTCCATTATAGCGGTTGGGGTTGCTAATGGAAATGCATTCAGGACGAGGCAGCCCTTGTCCATCCAGAATGGTTGGGAACTCGGACGGACTTCGTCGACCGTTTACTCTGTCCCAACCGCCACGTAAAAAAAGGTTATTACCCAGCCAGGTAATCAAGGGACTACCGGCTGGGGCCGTATATATTCCTTGAACCACTCGTACTTCCGCCCATTCATTCTCATTAGGGGTGAGAGAGGGTGCGGCCGCGATTGCCTCAGAGATTGAAGTATAGTCGCCGCTGCCGTCTTGAGCCACCCAAAGGATAAGATCTTGAGCCCTGGCTGTCCGCGACAAAAGCAGCAGGCTTACCAGAACGAGCGAAGCTTTTAGAATTACTAAGGAAAAACCTCTGGTCATGCATCCACACCTTCCGAATAAAACAAGAAAACAACCCACGCCAAAACCAGGTACTTTTCCTGTTTCTCAGTACCTACTCAGAACCACCAAGAACACGATGTGCAAACTCCATGCCAAAAAAAACGTATATTTACTTTGGCTCTCCTCACCGGCGCCAACGAAAATGGCGTAAGGGTCAATCAACTCTCGCCGTGGCAACGGCTAGTTATCCCAGCCTCATTCTTGCATTTTCATCCATGGGGCCGGCATATCAAGCAGCTCTTGATCTGAAGACGCCCTCCCAGCGGCTTATTGCACGACTGCTCCCCTCAAGCTCCCGGGAACTTGCCTATACGGCGATAAGCACCTACAATGATCCCGTCCTCAAGTAAGCGCTCTTTGCTGTGTAAATCGTGGGTAGAGGCGTTGTGTTGCGTTCCACCTAAGCCTTTAGGTTTATGCCAGAAGGCTTAGGGGAAGCAACAATTGTAGTCCGGTAAAGGTCTAATGATGGGGTTTCTATAAATCGGCATCAGTCCACTGACGGCTATGAAGGTACGGAGGCGCTTTACATGTGGGAAACAAAGGATCATGGTTTCGGCGAAGAGCTATGTAAAAAGTTCCTGGCTTACCAAAGAGCGCGCGGCCATTGCGCGCTTAATTCAGAGAAAGCCTATCGTTTTGATGTTGCTCAATTCCTTGGATTCCTATGGTACTCACAGCCAGAACAGCCAGAGAGGGGCTTTCTTTCGGTTGAACAGCTGGCGCGTGCGGCGCAGCCTAGCGACATAAAAGCCTTCGTGGCTTGGCTGCAAGCCGCCAAGAACAGCTCGGCTACCATAGCGCGTAAGCTCGCTGTGGTAAGAAGCCTGTACAAGTACTTGCTAGCGACCGGGCAGGTATTTTACAGCCCAGCCGGTGATATTCGAATACCTAAATTACCAAAACGTGAGGCGCGAGTAATCGCGGAAAAAACGGTTCAAGCGTTGTTGGAAGCAATCAACCATCAGACTTGGCTTGGTTGGCGCGACGAAAGCGCTGTACGCCTCCTGGCTTCAACCGGTATGCGAATCAAAGAACTCGTGGCGCTTGACCGCAGTGACGTACTCCTGGACAAAGCTGCTGTGCGAATCCGGCGTGGAAGCCGAGTCTTGGAAGTGCCTTTGTCGGCTGGGGCGGTAGAAAGTATTGTGAGATACTTGCGGCTGCGCGATGAGGCTTTGCTGAATAAGCCTGCCTGCGCAGCTTTGCTGGTCAATAAAGCAGGCGGGCGCCTCAGCAGCCGCGGCCTCCGGCGGCGCCTTAGCCGAATCAGCGCGCTAACGGGGATGAGCCCTATTACACCCCGAGATCTGCGCTCTTTCTTCACGGTCACGATGCTGAGAAAGGGAGCGCCGCTGGATGAGATCCGAAGAGTTCTGGGCCACGTCAATAAGCGCACAATCAGGGCATACCTCAAAGTGGTTCACAGCGTCCATAACAACTAGGATGTATTTTAAAATTCCATGCCCCCAGGCGCTATGGAAGCCGTTTTATGATTCATAAACCGGTGGTAGCGGTTGACTAAGCCGCCGATGACATGGCCCCTATCCTGCTAGTGCTGCTCTAGCGACGAAGCAGCAGCATGGTCTGGGCTGCCATCCGCCGTGGCGGCCCAGACCGGGCTTTGTGCTTATGTCTACTACTTAGCCCTAGATGGTTGTTCTTCAAGGTTGGCAGGATTACAGTTGCCCCCCCGCTGATTTTTGAGCACAACCTAAGGAAAAAGGAGCACACCATGCTTATAACAGACTAAAAGCCGCCAACGCTTTTTCGGCACAGCTGAATTTGAGTATAACTCTAAATAGTGATAGCTCTATACAATGATTAACTACTTACAGAGTCCGATCTATGGCCGGAATGTGATTAATGGGGAGTCGCCTGGGCTGGATAACGGGCTGCTTGCAGGCCGTAGTTCTGGTTCTCAAAAGGAAACTGGAGAATACCAACCTGCGATTTCTCCGCTACCGTCCCCTACAGAGCAATATAAAGAATTGCATTTAGATGGGGAGCTGCGGCTTCCCGCTATGGCGGAGGGCCCTCCTATCAGAAATCGCGAGCCGCATACGGAGGATCAGGCTGCGTTCAAAGTCAGTTCCCATGCGATACTAGAGATGCTCTATCAGATGAACTCCGATTGGGGTGTCAGTTTAAATGATCTTGTTCGAGGTTGCTGTTTGCGAGAAGACCTTGTGGCCTTGCATTTACAGCGGCTTTGCCAGCTAGGTGACGCCCGATGCGAAGGCGAAAACGTTTTCCGTATAACACAGCAAGGCAAAGAGATAGTTGAAGTTGCCCGTTATGGGTATACCCAGGGCACTTAATTTTAAGCTAGATTGTGCCATCGACTTTAATCGGAACGAAACCGAGAGTCGAGCCTCCTAAGGCGCCCCGAAAGCAAGTGCTGTAAGAACACCAAAGCGCAAATAGGTGCAAAACCAAGTTACAAGCGGCGTCTCTCTCGCTTAGTGGACTTACATCTGCTCAAAGCGGTAAAAAGGGGCGCCCTACCTGCCCTTAATCTGACTTGTTTGTGTTAATAATTACAGTTTGTTGCAGCATGCTCCCCTGGCAGACTTTCTGGACAAGCTTTAAGCACCTTGAGCCGCCCGGAAGGACTCAAAGTATTACATAGTCCGCTCCGAATCCCAGGCCGTTTTTTTCGTGATTATAGTTGACCAGCAAATGAAAAAAGTTTCCGCCGTTAATCTGCCTGACGTCTAAGTCGTCATATAAGTCCTGCTCCTCCGCCAGCTGGCGAAATTCTATGATCGCATGGCCGTTTCTGGCTATAGCATATGAAAGCGCCATAAGAACCCCGTTTTTTTTGTTCAGGGTGTTTGTCATTAGTTCCTCATTCCATTTGACATCGAGTTT
>Ga0129299_1002093_pt1 | contig 13303 bp, 11 predicted proteins | sample ConPoolayeCmetaG_FD_94477 | JGI IMG/M metagenome (GOLD analysis project Ga0129299, IMG submission 94477) | Hot spring microbial mat communities from California, USA to study Microbial Dark Matter (Phase II) - Cone Pool mat layer C metaG ... | reverse complement strand
GAAATGCCCGCGCTTGTCTACCAGCGACGGCACGGCACGTGCAGGCAGCACGGGTCCCCATTTAACGGTGTCCCATTCGGCCGTAATGCAGGCGTGGAGCCCGATGCACAGCCCGTCACACTCGCGCAACACGGCAGCAGCGTGGGCCACCGCGGGCGCAGGAGCGAGCACCGAGGTGTTGCGCAGAATCCCGCGCACACAACAGTCACGAATTGCAAGATTGGCCGTACAACAACTGCCGGCGTCATCGCCGCGCGTTACCAGCCTGATGCGGGGCGTCTTCATGCGCGCCACACGCACACGATTTCACCAAAATAGATGCGGTGATAATCGCGTTCAGGATAGTTCTTCTCAATCGCCGGGTCGAGAAAATGCTCCGGTTTGAGATCATCCCAGTACATCGTGCGGCACTCGAAGGTCAGCTCAGCTTCGGCAAATGAAGGTGCGGCCACTTTTTCTGAGGCGACAGGCGTCAGACCCGCGGCGCAGATTTTATCACCATCGCGGCCTGACCGCGTGCCAAGCAGCTGCAGCGCGGGGCGGAAGGCATCGCTGAACGCACTGACGGTGAACGTAGGATACTGTTGCATGAACTCGAACGTATAGCGCGTAGGCCGCACGGCGACGTGCACGAACGGCCGCCCCCACATCGAGCCGATGCTGCCCCAGGCAATCGTCATGGCATTAAAGCGGCGCGTAGCATAGTCGCCCGCGCACAAAAGCAGCCATTGTGTTTCCCAGAGATGATAGCTGCGCACAGTCAGTTCATCCAACGGCACGGTCGAGCGCGGCATCCCGCCTCCTATGTAAACGTTTATATACACGCACAAGCGTCATCAGGAGTATTATAGGAAATTCGCACAGATTTTACCAGCAGGCAGGCGGGCTAGATCCGGCGACTAGGGAGGGCCGCCGGCCTGGGCGGCGTGGTGCGCGCGTCGCATGAGGGCAACGAGGCCGTTGCCCCCTCCAGTTCTCGCCATCGGTATCGCTAGCGAATCCGCATGGAGGGGCGCCGGCCCCGGCAGCCTAATGCGCGCGCGGGGCACAAGGGCAGCGAGGCCGCTGCCCCTCCACGCCGATGTCGTTAGCCGCCGGATCTGACGGCGGCCGCGCCGGCACATCTGCAGGCCAAGCGCGGCGAGCATGAGCAGGCCGCCTGCCGGTTCGGGCACAATCTCCACAAGGATGCTGGTGTCCGTCAGGTGAAACGTGTAGGGCAGCGGCGTGGGAGGCGTTAGTTCGAGATAGAGTGCGTTCGTATTGGGAGGCGTACCTGTAAATGTGAACAAGGTGGCGATGAGCGCATCTTGTAATGTGCCGTGAGTGTAGCGGGCGCGGACTTTTACGGTACGGCGCACGGGAGGCAGGGAGAGCGTTGCCGCGCCAATCCAGTCTGACGTAACACTGTTGAACTCCCACACGTATTGGCTGCCGGGCTGCATGGTGAGCGCGCCGGCGCGCAAGACGCCCAGGCCTGCGCCGGGAGCTGTCCCAGGATCAATGATGGCATTTGCTTTAATGACCGTGTTGCCAACCACGCCCGTGCCGCACACCCTAGCGCCCGCCACCACGGTGAGCGATGCTGCCGCGCTAAGATTGGCTTGAACAGCGAGCGTGCCGTTGCTGACGATGAGCGCACCGGTGTATTCCGTGCAGGGGCCCGACAATTCAAGCACACCGGCGCCGGACTTCACCAAGGGATGTGCCCCGGCCAGCCCGCCGCGCAACTCCAGCGTGTTGCTGACGCCGCCAACATGGACGTCCGCGCCCGCAGCGCACATCACGCTCGTCACGATCAGTGCGCGCTGGGGGAACGGCTCATTGCCCACGTCGTAGCGCAGCGCGCCCAGCTTGCCTAAATTTGCGCTGTCGGGAATTTCCGCGCCGCGGCCATATCCAGCGATGCGCACGGGCCCGCCAAACTGATACACGCGCGGCGCGGCGCCGCCTGACACGAGGCGCATCTGCCCGCCCGGCTGCACTTCAACATACGCGGCGTGCAGCGGCGCCGCTGGTTCTGTGCATGCAACCACGCCTTGTTCAATCACCAGGGGGCCGGAGAAGAGTTTGTCGTTGCCTGTCAGCGCGGCCATGCCGGCGCCGCGCTTGATCAGCGCGCCCGCGCCGCTCCACTTTTGGCGCAACCGCAGCGCGCCGTAGTCCTCTGAGCCGTGCGGATTTGTGATGACCAGCTGCAGGTTGGTGTGGAGAAGCACACCGCCCGGAAGCTCGAATTCAACATAGCCGTCGCCTGTGCCGCCGGCTTCGATACGCGCCACATCATCAGTATGCGCAAAGGCGAGCGCTGCTGCGGCATCTCCACTTATACGGTTGCGGCCAGGGCTGGCGCCTTGGGGAAAATAAATCGAGCCCACTGTTACCGATGCACGCAGCATGACATCGCGATCCCCGCTGCTGGGCGGGCCGATGACCGCGCGCGCGCCGGCGGCGTCGGGATACACGCTGCCGCTCCAATTGGAGTGGACATTCCAATCCGCCGAGCCGCCCGGCAGAAACACTGCGTCGTCTGCACGCGCGGCCGCGGCGCCCAGCGCCAGCGCCACGCAATGCAGAAGAACGCACATTCGACGCAAGATGTTCACCGTTGCGGGCAGGGACAGGCAGGTAAATCACGCTCCATGCGCGGACATGCTTTGGCGGCGCGCTAGATAGTGCGGCCGACAGCACGCGCCACGGCGCGTGCGCGCTTCATCAGCTGCGCAAAACGATCCGGCGTCAGTGACTGCGCGCCATCCGACCATGCTTCGTGCGGATTCGGATGGACTTCGATCATCAGGCCGTCGGCGCCGGCCGCAATGGCCGCCAGCGCCATGTCTTCCACATATTCGTAATGCCCCGTGCCGTGGCTGGGATCAACAATCACGGGCAGGTGCGTTTCGTGTTTCAGCACCGGAATCGCGCTCAGGTCGAGCGTGTTGCGCGTGGCGGTTTCAAACGTGCGGATGCCGCGTTCACACAGAATAACTTCCATGTTGCCCTGCGCCATGATGTATTCAGCGGACATAAGCCATTCGCGCACCGTGTTGGCCAAGCCGCGTTTTAACAACACTGGTTTGCGCAGCTGGCCGACGGCTTTGAGCAGGTCGAAATTCTGCATGTTGCGCGTACCGATTTGCAGCACATCGGCGTAGTGCGCCACCAGCTCAAGCGCGCTTTCCTTCATGACTTCCGTGACAATCGGCAAGCCCGTCTGTGCCCGCGCTTCGGCCAGCATTTTCAGGCCTTCTTCCTCTAGGCCTTGAAAGGCGTACGGCGACGTGCGCGGCTTGAATGCCCCGCCCCGCAGCAACGTGGCCCCGGCGGCTTTAACAGCCTGCGCCGTCGTGCAGATTTGCTCGAGACTTTCCACTGAACACGGCCCGGCAATCACAGGCACCTTCTTGCCACCAAAGACTACCCGGCCGCGCACCTTGATTTTGGACTTCTCGGTATGCAGCTCGCGCCCGGCCAGCTTGTAGGGCTTCAAAATCGGGATCACGCGTTCCACGCCGTCCCATGTTTCCAGCGCCTGCAGGCCGACATTGCCACGCTCGTCGCCGATCGCGCCAATCACCGTACGTTCCACACCATAGATCGGATGGGCTTTGAACCCCAAGCGTCTGATCTCCGCTTCTACTTGGTGAATTTCGCGCTTGGAGGCGCCGCGTTGCATGACAATAATCATGAGATGCTCTCCTGCTGCACATTAGCACCACATTAGTACCACATCGGGTCGGACAGATGATCAAAGACGTTGCCGCGCGGCTGGCCATCCGGCCCGAGCAACCACACGGTGTCAATATACCACTTCCCGCGCCAGACAAGATCGGCGCGGACGGGAATGTGGAGCGCCCGGCCGCCGCCACGCATGATCACATCAAGCTGGACGCGCACCTGTGCGTTGCTGCTGCTCAGCACGTCCGGCGGATCGATGGAGAACGCGGTCTTTTCGGCCATCTGGCGGTGTGCCTGAGCCAGCCAGAGATGATTGGAGTACTGCATCTGAAAGGCCGGCCCGCAATAGGCCAGCGCACGATCATAGTTATGCGCCGCAGCATGCTGCAGGCACGCGCGCACTACCGCATCCGGAGCGGGCCGGCCGCACGCGGCCAGCAGGCCCACACCCGCCAGCATGATCAACATGCTCCATGTGCGGCGTATGGCAAAACGGTCGTTCATACACGTATTGTAGCGCATTCACGGCACGAAGTCAAAGCACGCGTGTCCTTAAATCCGGCGACTAGCGACGGCGTGGAGGGGCAACGGCCTCGCTACCCTTGTGCCCCGCGCGCACAAGGCCGCCGCGCGGGCACCCCTGCGTAATGTCTTCCCTACCAATCAGAGGAGGGGCAACGGCCTCGCTGCCCTTGAGCCCTGCAGCCATCAGGCCGTCGTGGCCGGCGGCGCTCTCTAGCCTGAGTTCCGCACAATTGTAACGTAAGTATCTGCGGCTCTGAAGTGTGCGTATTTTTTTACTAACTACAAAGCTTTTTTTGTACAAAACCACTGTAATTTATCAGATTTTTCATGAAAATTCAAGAGCTTTGCTTATACTACAAAATGTATCTTACTATCTGGTAATCAAATAACTTGAGAAAAAATGTGCGGAAGTCAGGCCAGTCGCCGCATCTATGGTGTTGTCCAGTTCCAGTAACACGCGCAGATTCATCCCATTCATCCCAAAAGACCCGGTTCATCACTATGATAGATTTCGATATGCTGACAGGCAGGGGAGAGCTACTGTGCGCCGCGTAAGCCCTGCTTGCGCCGAAACAGCGGCAGCTGCGTTCCCTCCCCGCGTGCCGGGGAAAGCACGCTCTCAAGCCAGCCGCCGGATCTGACCCACGCATCGCGTCTGCAGGGCAGCCACGCCGCATGTGGCAACTGAAGGACAGTGTGTCATGCCAGCCTTCTCCGGCACATCAGGCTGCTGGCACGCGCTCACACGCGCTGGCCAGAATCATGGCCACCAGCTGTTGATACGAAATCCCCGCGCGCGTGGCGATCATCGGCAAATCAGAATGCGTGGGATGCATGCCAGGCAGGGGATTGATTTCAATGAACGAGGGCTGGCCGCGCGCATCGAGGCGGATGTCCACGCGCGCGACATCACGGCAGTCCAGTGCGCGGAACGCGCCCAGTGCCAGCGCTTCGATCGCGTCCAGCACGGCATCGCGCGGCGGCGTGCTATACCGGCAGCGCGTATCGCACAGCTCTTTGTTTTCGTAGGAATAAATCGCCTGATCAGGCGCGCCCAGGACTTCTACTTCCATGGTGCCAATCACACGCGCGCGCGTGCCGGTGCCCACAATGCCCACCGTGAATTCGCGGCCGGGCAGGTACTCTTCGACCAACACCGGCTGTTGATATGTCGCGAGCAGCCGCGCACACACACGCTCTAGTTGCGCACATTCCACAATGCGCGAATCCGGGCCGATCCCTTTGCCCGTGCCTTCAGCGGTCGGTTTGGCGAACACGGGAAACGTGAGGCCGCAGTGCCGTGCCTGGTCCTCTGACGTGATCACTTCAAACGCGGGCGTGGCCAGCCCCGCGTCGCGCACCACCCGCTTGGTCAGCGCCTTGTCAAGCGTCAGGGCGCACACCAGCGGGTCCGAGCAGGTGTAGGGGATGTCATACAATTCAAGCAGACACGGCACCTGCGCCTCGCGCGAACGGCCGTGCAGGCCTTCGGCAATGTTATAAACCAAATCCCAGCGTTCGCCGGCTACCAGGCGCTGGCACAGCTGCTTGGCCGTGCCAATGCGTACCGGCGTGTGGCCGAGCGCTGAGATGGCCGCTTCCAAGCCGTCTACCGTCTCGTCGAAATCAAATTCCGCGACTTGGTCTTCGGTGTAGCCTTGCGCCAGATACGCGCTGCGCAGATCAAAAGTGAGGCCGATCTTCATCTTATTAGATCCGTTGCCTGGCGCAGAAACAAACTATAAGAGCTGATCCATCAGTACGACACATTGCGATATTCTGACAGACAGGGGGTAACGAGTATGCACCGCAGAAGCCCTGCTTCCGCTCGATCAAGCGGCAGCTTCGCTGCCGCACTCCAAACGTCGCCGGATCTCGCTTCATGCGGCGGCCGGGCGCGTTACAGCGCTGGTTGCAGCGCGGCGTGCGCGCAGACGGCTTTGCGCGGCTTGCGGCGCGGCCGCGCATCGGCGTGCGGAGCAAGTTTTTCCGCGCGCCCGCTGGCCAGCTCCCACACGCCCGGCTGTGCAACCGGTTGGAGCGCCGTTTGCGCCGGCGCGGCCGCCGGCATGGCCGGCTCCGGATAGCTGATCAACATGCCTTCAAAATTGCGCAACACGGTGTGCGTCGGGCTGGTCGTCACAATGTAGTTCGGCAACAGAGGAATCTTCCCGCCGCCGCCCGGCGCGTCCACTACAAACGTCGGAATCGCCAGACCGCTGACGCGCCCGCGCAGATATTCCATGATCTCAATCCCGCGCGAAATGGGCGTACGGAAATCTTCCACCCCCGGCACCAAGTCGCACTGGAACAAATAATACGGCCGTACGCGCATGCGCACGAGGCCGCGGCACAACCTCTCCATCACCTGCGGGTCATCGTTCACGCCGCGCAACAGCACCGTCTGGTTGCCCAGCGGAATGCCGGCGTCGGCCAGCTTCGCACAGGCTTCCCGCGCCTCGTCCGTCAGTTCCACCGGATGGTTGAAGTGCGTGTTGACCCACAGTGGATGGTATTTGCGCAGCATCGCCGTAAGCTCATCAGTGATGCGCATCGGCATGGTCACCGGCACGCGCGTGCCAATGCGGATGATTTCCACACTCGGCACACTGCGCACGGCGGCCAGCACCTGCTCAAGCGCCTCCGTCGAAAGGGTCAACGGATCACCGCCCGACACGACGACATCATGAATTTCCGGATGCGCCTGCAGATACGTCACAATGCGGTTCAAGCGCTCGCCTGTAATGCTGCTTTCGCGCGCGCTGGTGACGCGTTTGCGCGTGCAGTGGCGGCAATACATCGCGCACGCCGAGGTCGTGACAATCAACGCGCGGTCGGCATAGCGGTGAATCAACCCCGGCACAGGCGAATGATGGTCTTCCTCCAACGGGTCGGCCTGCAGATGCGGCGGGTTGATCAATTCCGCTGCGTGCGGCACCGCCATGCGGAACACCGGGTCTGTCGCATCAAGGCGTTGAATTAAGCTGGCATAATACGGCGTAATCGCCATTTGAAACACTTTGAGTGCATCATACACGCCGGAGCTTTGTTCCAGAGCGGGAAAGAACGACTGCAGTTGCGCGAGGGAGCGGATGCGGTTGCGCATCTGCCAGCGCCAGTCGTGCCACTGCGGCGTGGCGCGCAGCCCGCTGAGCGCGGGCGAAAGCGGCGCGGCCGCGGCGCAGCCGTGATTCTGCGGCGGAGGTTCGCCGTCACTAACGTCGAGCGTGCCATCAGCAATGGGCCCGGTGTGCATCGTCGGTCTTCATCCTTGTGGGGTTGGCGCCAGAGCAGCCGCAGGCGCGCTGTGCGCCGCAGGCTCCAGCAATAATGTCTTTAGCGCGCTGATCATCGCGCGCCGCAATGGCTCGTAACTCATTTCTGTCTCGCGCCGCGGCACGCCCAAGACGTCAAACGCAAATACGCCGGTGTAAAACCCTGCCACCGCGCGCACCAGCAGCCGCAGCCTCTCCGCCGCAATCGGTACAGCCACCAGACCGCTCAGCAACCGCGCAATCACGCCCAGGTACGCCTCGAATGGCTGCTCCAGCGGGCTTGTCTCGTCACGCTCGATTTTCAGCAGCGTCTGGCCTTGAAACAATAACGTAAACTCGTCATGATGCGCGCTGAAAAACGCCGCGTGCGCTGCCAACAACTTGTCCAATGCATCATCCAAATCTTGTGGCCCCTTGAGCGCCGTCTGCAACTGTGCCGCCAGTTGATTCAACGTCTGTTCAGCCAGTGCCAGCAGAATATGTTCCTTCGAAGTGAAATGGCGGTAAAACGTACCTTTGCCTAAATCGGCCTGCTCGGTAATGTCCTCAATCGTAGTGGCCAGAAATCCCTTCGTGCAAAAGCGCGAAAGCGCCGCCGCCAGCAGCCGCTGGCGCGTGCGTAATGCGCGCTTCTGTGTCCGCGTCGCGGGATTAGCCAATACCGATTTGACCACTGTCGTTTCTCTCTGGTTAAACAAGCCGCAAGTGACCAACAAAGTCACAGCGTGACTATTATAAACAAAAATGACCAGAAAGTCAAGTACGCACATTTTGGTCACTCTCTACAACCGCCAACATCAATATCTTGTTGAATTAACTAGAGAAAAAAACAAGAAGTCAAAGAGCGTTGTGTCATAAAAAAGGATATTATGTCGCATAATTTCACAAAACGTCATATAAAATGCTCATCGTTCATACAATCATCGTCACAAGTCAGTAAAACGAAGATCCATCATTCACACTTTTTTACCTGACTAAACATATGGCTGCCATTTTGCCCTCGTTCTTCGCCCATCTCTCCGCCACCCGCCACACGCAGACTACAGGTTAAGCGCATGTTCACTTGACCATTTCCGATGTTGAAGATGAACCACAAAAATACCAAAAATATTTACCTTCTATCACGTGGGTGGAATTGTAGCCGCAAACGATGTGCAGGTTACAATGCACCATTGAAGAGCAAAGAACACACAGCGGTCAATCGTTACACAATGTCGTGCGCAAACGACAACAAATGCCGGATGAAAAACGACCAATGACGAATAAGGCTGTGAAACGGGCATGATGCCCGACAGACTGCCCACACCCCCACACGCCGGCATTTCGCGCATGCCTTTCAGCACAGCTCCTCTAAAAAAACTTCTGCTGCCCTCTCTCTTAGCTCCAAACGGATCGCGCAATTCACAACCTGGAATACTAGAGTCTGCATTCAAAACCCGAACCCGCCGCGGCCCCCGTTGCAACGCCTTCCCACCGTCACTTCCGGCAAGTCCTCATGCAGCTCCATCGGCTCATACAACGTGCGCGGTATCTCCATCAGGAAGCGGCTGGGTTTCATCAGCGTTTGTACGCCGCGCGAATAGTAGCATTGCGGCACAACTAGATACAACTCATCTTTGGCGCGCGTCGTGGCCACATGAAAGACACGCCGCTCTTCCTCTTCTTCTTCCGGCGTGTTGATCGCCAGGTCCGTGGGAAACCGCCCGTCGGCCAGCCATGGAATTATCACCACTGGCCACTCCAGCCCCTTGGCCTGATGCACGGTGGACAAAACGACAAACTCCTGCTCTTCAGGACCAGTCTTGCACGTCTCGCCTTCCATGTCACCCGCCAAACTCACATCACTTAAAAACGCTTCCAGCGTCTGATACTGCGTGGCAAAATTGGCCAGGCCGCGGATGTCCTCCTTGCGCAACGGCGCGCCGTCGTAATGCGTGTCAATGTAATCGCCGTAGAAACTGTTCAGAACCGCGTCAATCATTTCAGCAGGCGCGGGCAGCGCGCGCAAGGCCGTGATCAGGTCTGCAAAACGCTGGTAAAACGGCCGCGCAGCCGGTGTGAGCAGCGCGGCCGTTTCCGGCGCACACGCTTCGTGCAGCGGGTCGTCTGCCCCGCCAATATGCTGCCACACGCGCCGCGCCTGCTGCGGGCCGATCCGCGGCAGCAGCAGCAGACAGCGGCGCCATGACAACTCGTCGCGCGGATTGTGCAACAGGCGCAAAAATGCTACTGTGTCCTTGATGTGCGCCTGCTCAAAAAAACGAATCCCGCCGCGCACGTGATAGGGAATGTTGCGCGCGCGCAGCTCCAATTCAAGCTCCAGCGCGTGCCAGTGGCTGCGGTACAATACGGCGATGTCATTGAGGTTCCGGTTCTCGTCGAGCAGATGCAAAATGTATTCTGCGACAAAACGCGCCTGCACATAATGATCGCGGCAGGTGACATACGCCGGCTTGAGGCCGCTGGGGCGCACCGCGCGCAGTTCTTTTGGCAGGCGGTGCAAATTGCAGGCGATGCTGGCATTGGCCAGCGCCAGAATTTCTGGTGTCGAACGGTAATTCGTTTCCAGCCGGAATTCCCGCGCATCCGGATAGCGCTGTTTGAACGAGAGAATGTTGCGCACATCCGCCCCGCGAAAGCTGTAAATCGCCTGCGCGTCATCACCCACCACACACACGTTTCGATGCGCGCTGGCCATCAGGTCAATAATCTCGCCTTGAATCGCATTGGTGTCCTGATATTCATCCACCAGAATATGCAAAAATTCTTCAGCCAGCATCGCGCGGAGGTCGTCGTGTTCCCGAAGCAAGCCCAGCCATGACGTCAGCAGGTCGTCATAGTCCATCAGCTGCAGCGCGCGCTTGCGCTCAGCATAACGCCTGAGCACAGCCGTGATGTCATCCAGCACATTCATGAACATCGGATAGCGGCGCCGCACCGTTTCGCCGAGCGGCTCAAGCGTGTTCTGCACGAACGATGAAATGGCGCACAGCACACGTGTGTGCGGAAAGCGGCGCTCGGTTGTTTTGATGCCAAGCTCCGCTATGCACGTGCCCATCACATCGCGTGCGTCTTCGCGGTCAAGAATCGTGAACTCAGGACTGATGCCGATGCGCTGTGCGTGCAGGCGCAGCAAACGGTTGGCCAGGTGATGAAACGTGCCGCCCCACACGCTGTTGGTTTCATGCTGGATGAGCATCTGCACGCGATGAAGCATTTCGCGCGCGGCGCGGTTGGTGAAGGTGGCCAGCATGATGCGCGCGGGCGGCACGCCCTGGCCTGCCAGCCAGGCCAGGCGGTAGGTGAGCGCGCGCGTTTTGCCGCTGCCCGCGCCGGCCACCACCAGCATCGGCCCCCCCGGCGCCGTGGCCACAGCGTATTGCTCGGGGTTGAGCTCACCGGAAAAATCAATCGCCGCCCCCAGCCGCCGCGCTCTTAATGTAAAACTGCGCGTCATGCCACTAGTATAGCAGAAACCACCATGGCCGTTACGCCTCAAAAGCGCCAAGCGTCAGGAGCGCCAACCGTCCGCTTGGCTTATTGTATTATTCTGCGTTGATACTCCGCTCCAAGTCAGCACATACCGGTCACACACAGAGATAAACCACGAAAACACAGAGATAACCCCGGACGACACGAAACACACGAACGTTCAAACGACATTTTTTGTCGTCTGCAATCGGCACATTTTGTCGAATGAACACCGCCCTTTGTGCTTTTGTGCCTTTGTGAGAGAATCTCTAACTCACGGAGTCACGAAGACGGCAATCAACGCCATGTATCGAATGTCAAATCATGCTACTGCATGGCGAACCTGCCACCCTTGCACTAGGAATTGTTATATGTTAACGCCTGACCCCGCACCGGCCATGGCGACCCTGCCGCTCTTGCACTACAATATGTTAACGCCTGACCCCGCACCGGCACCCCACACCGGCACCAGCGGTTATGACCTGTCTGAACCAGCCAGAAGGCGGAAAAGTCCTTCTGGTGCAACGTCGTGATCCAGACCCAGGTTGAACGCTCGGTGCCATCGTGTTCTTCGCTGATGATGACGCGCACAGGATACGGGCAGGCATCCCAGCCGTCGCACGCAGGAACGTCCCACACCGTGCAGGCGGTGCAATGGCGGTTGTAGTGTGTCGGCGTGATGAAGCGCCGCAGTGCCAACCCTTCGCGCATCAGGTGGCGTTCTTCTTGTTTGAAGACGATCACTCCGTGAAAGTGATGCGTACGGAGGAAGGTGATAAAATTCGCGCGTGCGTAGAACGCATCGGCCAGTACCAGCCGGAACAGCCGGGGGAAACGGCGCGTGAGGCGCGTAATCAGACGCTGGGCGGCGGCAACTTCGTCTTCGCCCGGCCGAACGGGTTCGATCTCCAAGGCCACACAGTACGGCTCGGCTGGCACGAGCGCGGTCACATGCCGGTGATAATACTCGATGCGTTCAGCATTTTTGGTGGCCACGCAGCGCCGCAGACATCCTCGGCAGCAATGATCGAAACTGGCATGCGACTCATGACCGTCAACGATCAGCGCCCAGATGCCCTGGCGGGGCCGCAGTGCTTTCATGCGCACCAGCCGCTCAAACGTGTTCAGCAGTATGCGCCGCACGGGCGCGGGACCCACGCCTTCGAGCCCTCGGCTGAGCGTGTCGTCCTCAGACTCACCACCAGGGGCGACCAGTGGCGTGCTGCCGTGCGTGCTACGCCGCCCATCGCTTGCAGGCTGCTCACACGCGTGAGCATCATCACTACCAGTGCCCGCATCACGTGCGCCACTGGAATCCTGGGGCGGCGGCGGTACTCGCCCACACGTTCACACGCCGTCGCTACGCCCAGCCACTTCTGTGCATACCTTCACAACCGGCGCAGCATGGCCTGGCGCCGCGTGAGCCGCTGCCACGCGTAGCCTGACAGGCGTTCAAGCAGCAGCTGAACCGTACGGTACGTCCTCACCCACACGCGCACCCGTGCCTGCAACGCGCGCGGAATGTGTTTTTGGCGCAGCCGGCCTTTGTGATAGGCGACCAGGCACACCGAGGTGTGCTTGTGGCCGCGCGTGCAGCGGCAGCCGGCCTTGCCACACACGCTGGCGCGCCGTGACAGCGAGCCCTTGATCAGCACGGCGGAACTGAGCACCCGGCACAGTTCCGCCCGCACGCGGCGTTCGCGCTCGGAGAGCGCGGCTTTCGGTATAGTATCATACATACGTGTCTCCCGCCGGAGCCAGCGCTGGTGCGCCACCTGAAAAATCTGTTACAATATTATAATATAAGATTTAATGGCAAAAGTCAAGGGGGTAGCCAATGCCAATCTACTCGGAACTGCTCACGCGCCCAACCTGCGTGTGTTCATCGGGCGCCAAGCCCTCTCGTGCTATCTTGTTGCGGAATTGCTGCGGTTTTCACTCCTGCTGGCTTGTTTTTTGACATGTGCATCGCGCTCTGAAGTCACGTCAGTAGAGTGCAGCGGTTGGATATTTGACATTTCTCAATGGTCATTACTTCTGACTTCGTATTTCTTCATTCTGCCAACCGCTGCTGCGGGGCGAGTTCTGACTTCTTCTTCGTGCCTTCCCGGTTCTTCTTCCCCCATTCGCTATTCGCCATGCGCTATTCGCCATGCGCTACTCGCTATTCGCGATTCGCTATTCGCCATTCGCTATTCGCCATTCGCTATTCCTCCCCCAAATCATAAATCGTAAATCGTAAATTGTTCACTTGTTGACCGTGCGCGCACATCTTGTTATCATAGTGGGCATAACCGCTCAGAAAGGATGCTCTATGAAACGAACAGTGCTCTCTGCCGATGCAGTCAATGAAG
>Ga0129299_1002091_pt1 | contig 13313 bp, 10 predicted proteins | sample ConPoolayeCmetaG_FD_94477 | JGI IMG/M metagenome (GOLD analysis project Ga0129299, IMG submission 94477) | Hot spring microbial mat communities from California, USA to study Microbial Dark Matter (Phase II) - Cone Pool mat layer C metaG ... | reverse complement strand
GTACTGCCCGGCACAGCTGGTGGGATAGCCGTAGCAGCCGGGCTTCCAGCGGCAGCAGGTTGCGCTATGCCGGTGGAGGATGAAGCGGCCGCCGCAGAGTTAGATAGCGGAGAGCTGGAATCGGCAGGGCGGGTGATGTCAGTGCCGGCTTGAGAGGTTTGATTGCTCAGCTGAGCGCCGGTAGTTTCATTTGGTGTGGTATCGGCATTCAGCTGGGAGCCGGCTTGGGAACCCGTGGAGGCGCCTGAAGGATTGAGTTTGTCGATTAAAGTTTGAACCAGGCGGCAGATCATATCGCTTACGAATTGGACCAGCGTCTGAATAACGGGCGTTATGATCTCAGTTAATAGATTGCCGATAGCCGCCGGGCAGGTAGGTGTTTTAACCGCAGCGGGTTTGAGAATTACTCCCCCGTTTTGCACACTGGGGGCGATGTTATCTATAACTGGAAGGGCGGCTTGGTTGTTCGCCAAAGCCTGGCCTACAAGATTATTGGCGTTTTGCAGAGTTAACGTACGGGCGGTAATAGTGTCTTGAATCATGGCAGTTCTCCTAGAAGGGGCCGGCAAAGCGCCGGCCGGTTTTGTTCCTCATCTAATCGAAGAAAACAAGGAAAAGTTTCTTGTGCAGGGCGGGAAATTATAGAGTGTACCCCCGGATGGGAAGACACGCCGTATCTTAACTTTAAATGGGTGGGGGGTGAGCCGGGGTTTATTTCGCTTTTTGTTGGGCTTTGAGGAGAGTCTTGAGAGCAAGATAAATATCTTCCCGGATAAACACGTTGGGCATCAGGGCCTTAAAACCTAATTTGCCGCCGGCGGGATTTTTTTCTTTCCCCCCGTATTCCACGTTATCTTCGTCGATTTCCCCCCTTTGCCCTGAATAAAACGGGCTTTCTAGAATCGCCTGCTCGTCCTTTACAGCTTCGTATCCTAAGGTCACCAGGTCGTCTTTGGCAACTTGGTTTATGGCGGCGTTAAGAACATTCAACTGCTTTTCTGAAAGCACCTTGGTTCCCTCGGCAACTCGGTTCAGCCCAAGATTAATATAAGCGTAAATGCCACCGGCTACTCCTTGGATTGTGCCGACCCCGTGTGGGTGTTTAAGCGCTTCAGAGTATTTGCTGCAAGGAAGGAGAGCCCCGGCATTTCCTTTAAGCGCCGGTTCAATATGGAGCTCTGGATCGATTCCGCGATGTTTAAACCTTTCTTCGACCCAAACCCCTGGCTGGAAAACATTTCTGGCGGGCGCTGAAGTGTCCGGCCGTCCTTTGGGGGGCATAACATTCTGTCTAACATCCGTATTTTCTAGTAGGGGAAGATATAGGTCTATGGCTAATTGCTCAGGGCTTGTGGAGTACAGTCCGTCCAAGGAGTTCAAAGTCTTTAGAGTGTAACGTACAGACTTTAGGTCTACGCCTTTAATACCCGGGTGGAAAACAAGCGCTTCGCGGCCTCTTCTTAGCACCAGGGCTACCGTGAGATCGGGGGTAAGTTCAGCGGGATTTAATACTTTGGCCTCCGAAAGCTGACCGTTTGCTATGCCCGAGTGGATTAGGTCATCTCTGACCACTTGGCGGGAGGCTTCGTCGCTAAACGCTCCCAGCGTCGGCTTTGATTGATAGGCGGGAGTTGTTTTTTGAACAGGTGCCGGCCCCTTGGACGACGGCTTCAGCGCGGCGGCTTGGGTCGTGTCTTCTTTGTTTCTTTTAAGAAAAGCAAACACGGCTAAGTTCTTAAATATTCTAATATAGTTATTATCCAGCAGGGAGTGTTTGTAACCTAGGAGTAAATACATGGTTGGCCGCTTGGGCCGGGCGGGTTAAACGATGTGAAGGATCTCAACTTGTTAACGGCTAACGGTCTAACCAGGCTTGGGATGCTTAACGAAAAGCAGGCCTAAGAATCGGTCAGAGGCGCACGGCGGAAAGCCCTGCAAACAACCTTGAGCGCAGCCCGCGCCTCTGCCGAGATATCGGATCACCCCCTTTCTATTCGCGCATGGGATTAAGGGCCTGACTTCGAGCTTCCGGCTTGGGGCGACACAATCTCCTCATGCTAAGCAGGCGCATGGCAGTAGCCTCCTTATCAAAGGGTTTGCAGAAAAGGTGCGCTCGGCGGCAACACGCCGCAGAAACGGGAAAAACCTGAAGCCGCGGCCTCTGATTAGAGCTCAGCGAAGGCCCCACTCTAATCAGAGGCTTGGGGAATTTGCTACCCGATTTCGAGGAGTGAAATAGCAGGCCGAAGCTTTAGCCGATCTTAACCATGAAAACACGATTTTGGAAAGGTATTAAAAGCCGTTTCCTTAAAGCACTGCATCACTAGAGGCGGCCGGGGAAGCATCACGGTTTTCGACTCTCATATGATTACGTCACGTTCTAATTATTATGGCCGCTTTACCACCCTTGAATGGCTTCCTGCACCTTGCGGCGCAGCACAGAAAGCTCCGCTTTGTTGGCTTGCCCTGAATATCTTAGTTCGTCAAACTCATCCAAAAGCGCCTGTAACGCAAAGCGTAGATCTTGATTTAAGACCTTGGACCTGATGAGCGCTTTAAGCGGCTCGCCGTGGGTTTCAGGCGGAAGCTTAAGACGATACTGAATGTACTCCTCAAATGTCTGCTGTAGGTCTTCGATGCTGGAAGCCTTGTCAATGGCGGAAATAAGCTCACGCGCCGGCCGCCTGGCTTTTTGCCAGTGGATAACCAGATACAACACATACGCCACAATCGCCGCCCCCGCTATCATGAGCAAGCTTAGCCCCAGGCTGATTTGTTCCGACAAACGCTCGAGCGCCGTCTTGGCATTATAGGGCGGATAACTGGGAGTAGGGGTAAGAGCACGCTCAGGCTCGCCTGCCTGGCTGCTTGCCAAGCTTTTTGCCGAATGGCCGACCGCGGCGGGCGCGCCTATAACTTCAAACGATTGCGGCCGGCTTTTGGCTACCTTGTAGCGCTCCTCGTCGGGATCAAAATAAAGCAATCTTAAAGCCGGCACCTTGAGCTCCCGGCCCTCTAAAGGAACAACCGAAAGCTTAAAAGTCTTTTGCGTCAGCAGCCCCACCGGATCATAAATAGGTTTGGTCTCTGGATTCTCCGCATACACCCGCGCTGCAGGACCAAAGTCCAGAGGAACGTTGTTCAAATTATTAAGATTCCCCAAGGATGTAATCTCAAGCGTGATGGTCTTGCTGTCGCCGACCTTTACCGGGTCTGGTGTTAGTAACACCTTTAAGGCCGTCGTGCCTACAAGCGGCATGTTCAGCCGCCAGTCATCTGCATTCGGCGGAGGATCGGGCAGCGGTTTGACCTCCAAGCTCAGCGGGTTTGAATAGAAGGTTTTGTCTTGGTACTCGATGGTGGCGAAAAAATCGCCGAAAAAATCATCGTCAAACGGGCTTAAACCCCAAAACGGCGAACGCCGGCTCCGGCGCATAGGGATCTTCCCTTGGATACGGCGGGCCGGCAAAGTTAAGCTCCCGGCTTTCAGCGGGAAAATAGCATATCTGAGTCTAGTAATATCGTAATGCGTCCCATTTATAAGCTTTTGGCTGTGCTCCTCAGGGCTGAGCTCTTGGCTCCAGAAATCATCAAACGAAAGATCGAGCACCTGCGGCTTTATTATGTTGACGCTGGCGTAGAGTTCAAGCGTGTTGACCAACTGCTGGCCCACAAAAACCGAGTTCTTGTCGATTAATTGCTTAACAAAGACGGTTTCCGGGTCGCTGGTTGGGGGAGCGGAACTTGGCCCCACCTTGACGCTGAGCCCCGGAACCACGAGCTCTCCGCCCCGGACTCGGACCTCGGCACTAGGGGTTTTAAGCAGCCCTTCCTTTTTAGGTGTCAGGCGGTAATTGTATGACACCCTGGTCTGCACATCGCCGTTTATTATTTTAATTTCATTACGCGGCCCGATATATGAGATCTTGAAATCGTCGCCGCCTCTTAAAAGCGGCTCGCTTTTTGGAGTCGTGCCGTCCACGACGACCGAGAACAAGAAGGAATCTTCTAGGGTGCCGCTGCGGGGCGAAATTTCAAGCCGCAGGCTGGGAGCGGTGAAAGCCGGCGAGACGGTGAGAAGAAGCCAGAAAAAGAGAAGAACGATGTACGCTTTAAGCCGCAAACGGCGGCAATAGGCCGCAGACGGGGAGGCCTTCGCATGTGTCGCTTCCTGCCGGAAGCTGATTTTACCTTTTTTGTCGCCGCTTACCATGTCTGAGAGCCGTCATCTCTTCTATTCTTTGTCTTTTTCATAAGCAGCACGGGCGAATCCGGCAAGGAGTCAAGCCAGGCTTTGGCCTCTTCTTTTTTAAGCTCGGCTGGATCGTAGTTTTGCTTTTCGCCGCGCCCGAATTCAGGTTGAGTATCCGGCGACGGTAATGCGGATCCGGTTTCGGAAGCGGAACTATCATCCCTTAGCGGGGCGCTGAATGTTTGTTGCGGCTCGCCGGATGCCGGCGATGAGGCGTTTTGAAGCGAACTTGGCAGGGAAGCTTGGCTTCCAGCCTCGCCGGCAGCGCTTTCAGCGCTTGAACTTTGGCTTGGGCTAGGCTTTTCGGCCGAAGCAAACGAGGTCTCCTCTTCTGAAACCATGGATTGTTGGGCCTCACTTTGGGGAGTTGAAGATGAAGCGCCGTCAGTTTGGCTTAGGCTCGACAGACTCTGACTTTGTATTGGGTGCTGCGGAGGGGGAGTGGGAGCCTTCTTTTCCTCCGCTTGCTCTCCTTTTTGTTCGTTTTGTTTTTGTTGTTGCTGCTCCTTTGGCGGCGGCTGCTCTTCTTGGCTGAGCTTTATTGCCAGCTCGAGGTTGAATTTTGCCTGCTCATCGCCGGGTTTTATAGTCAAAGCCTTTTCGTAATTTTCAATCGCTGCCTCATAATTCCGCTCCATTAGATTGGTGTTTCCCAGATTATAAAAAGCTTCAAATAATTGCCGTCCACTTTTGGCTTTTTTACTGAGCTCGGAAAAGAGCCGTTTGGCTTCGCTAAATTTACCTTGTTTATAGTAAGTGCTGCCTAGGGCCTGTATGATTTTTAAATTCTCCGCATCGCGGGCCAAGCTTTGCTCAAAGCCCTTGCGCGCTGCCTCATAGTTCCCGGACTTATAAGCCTTGGCGGCTTCATAAGGGGAAGAAGGAATATAATCTTCAAGCGGCGTGGCTTGAAGGTCTTGAGCCAGAACAGGCCATGGTGGAGTAAAAGTCAGCAACAGGCATGTGCTAAAGGCCAAAGAACGCCGCCCCAAGGCAAAACTCAATATGACCACGCCTAGCACGGCCCATAAAATAAAGGGTCCAAGCTCGTTGTAGGTTCTAAGACGTGTTTGGCCTTGGGAGCGGGCTTTCAGGTCCTTTTGAATAACGGCTTTAAGATCTGAATCGTCCAAGCCAGCGCGCCGGTAAACGCCGGAGGTGGCGTTGGCGAGGTTCTGGAGCGCTTGTTCGTTCAGCTTGCTTACTACTACATTGCCGCTCTGATCATGAACAAAGCGCCCCGGCGAGACTTCTATAGGTTGGCCCTCGAGAGTGCCAACTCCGATGACATTCAGGGACAAACGGCGGCCTTTAAGTTGCGCTATGATTGGAGCGCTGTCCAAGGATACATCTTCTCCGTCGGAAATCAAAAGCAATATCGGTTCCCGGGCTTTGATGTTATCCAAGCTTTGAATGGCAGCATCAACGGCCCGCCTTACGTCGGTCCCCAGGCTGCTTATTAGCCCATGCTCTATGGAGTTTATATAAACTTTGAGGACTGGGTAATCTGCAGTCGGCGGGCAAAAAAGATAACCGTCTCCGGCAAAAAGCACTATTCCGATGCGGTCTCCGGGCGAGTCTTTTTGAATTAAGGTTACAAGATCATGCAATTTCCGCTTGGCGACGGCTAACCGTGAAGGCGACACATCGCGTGTCAGCATGCTACGGCTGATATCAACGACGGCCATAATGTCCCGGCCGCTGGAGGAAAGGTCGATCTCTTTATAACCCCAATAAGGGCGCGCTGGACTAAGGACCAGCAAAGCGCTTAGCACGAAAACAATAAGCGCTCCTCTGGGAAACGGTTCGGTCTTTGCCGAGCCGAGAGCTTGAAGCAGCCTATTCCGTTCCCGCCAGGAGCTCCAAAGGAAAAGCCCCAGCGGCAGCATGATTAAAAGGCCGCTTAAGAATTCCGGATTTACCAAGCCGCTCTCCACTGTCAAGGTATCCGTCTGAAAACAGTATTGGCTAAAATGACATACAACAAGTAACACCCCAAGGCCAGGGCGGCATACGGCACGAACAACTCTTGAGCGACGATGCGCGGGGCATCGTTCCCAGGCGCGCGCTCTAGCTTGTCAATGGAAGCGTACACTTGGTTTAGACCCTCAAGGCTTGAGGCGTTAAAAAACACTCCGCCCGTCAAATCAGCCACCTCTTTAAGCGTTTGCTCGTCGTATTCGGCCTGGGCCCGAAGGCGGCTGGAAAATATGCCGCCGGGAAGCTGCGTTACCACCGGCTTATCGCTGCCAATGCCTATAGTATGCACTTTAACGCCTAAATCGCGCGCCACCTTGGCGGCTTTGAGGGGGTTAACCTGCCCGGCGTTGCTTACTCCGTCGGTAAGCAAGATTACAGCCTGCGACTTGGCGGTCAAATTTTTCATTCTCTTTAAGGCGATTCCCAGGCCGTCACCTAATGCCGTGCCGTCGCCGGCTATCCCGACCTCCAGACGCTCCACTAAGCTTTGGATCAGCTGATGGTCAAACGTAAGCGGCGCCTGCAAATATGCCCTGCCGCCGAAAACCACTAATCCTAAAAGATCGCCGCTGCGGGCTTTAATAAACTCAGAAACCACCGCTTTGACGGCTTTTAAACGGCTGACCGCTCGTCCCCCAAGAAGGAAATCTTCCGCCCCCATGCTGGGAGACACATCAATGACCAACATGATATTGCGCGCTTCGAGCTTCTGCTCTAAAGCCGTGACTTTTTGTGGACGGGCGGCCGCCAAGCAAAGAAACAGCACAAAACAGACTAAAAGCGGGGGCAATATGAGGGCCCTTAAGCGAAGCTTGAGGCTGAGCGGGGCGGCCTTCAGAATTTTAAGCTCCGGGTAGGTTAAGGCCGGCTGCTTGGGTTTTTTGAACACCGCCAAAAACCAAAGCAAAAACGGGGCGAGCAGTATGAGCGGGTAGGCAAACGACATGGTGGTGAAAGGGTAAAGCAAATTCATCTCTTAACCTCCCGCCGTTCGGCCTGGCTCTGCCTATATTCCTCCTCATAACGAAGCAGCGTTTCCTGCGCCTTGCTTAGCAACTTTTTCCCGTTCTCGGCTGGGTCACAGCCGGCATATTTTAATCCCTCCATCTCGATTAGCAGATTCAATGTTTCTTTTAGCTGCGGGTTGCTGTTATGGCTGAAGAATTCGCTAAGTTCAGCTGCGCTCATGGCTGAGATATCAGCCTGGTTTAAGGCGCCGAGCAGGCGCCGGATGATAAGGCTGGCTTGCGAAATTTGATTTTTGGTTACTTCGTTTGTCAAAGCGGCGCGCGCAAGAGCCGCTATTTCGCGTCTAGCTAGGGCGAAGGCGCGTAAGTCTTTCCTTCTGGTTGAAAACCAAAGCGGTATAATTCTAGCTGTCAGCAGCAACACCCCCCCCGCTACGGCCAGCAGCAGCCATTCCCGTTGCCCCGGGGAAAAAGGAAAGACTGGGATGGGGACAATATCGTAGGGAGTGGGGGCAAGCGGCATAATTTTTATTCTCCGACGGCCGGTTTCCATGAGACGCGCCGTATCGAAGGTTTGGCGATGCGGGCCGTGCGTCGGCGCATTAATTCCGCCAACGGTTGGACGGGATTGTCAAGCAGCCGGATCATGTCGATCTTGTTTAGAGCGCAAAGCTCGGCCAGTTTGTTGACATGTGCATCGTGCTCGGCCTTTATGGCTTGTAAAACCTTGCGGTTTGAGGTGTCTATAAGAATGCGTTCACCGCTTTCCGCATCTTGGAACTCCACTAAGCCGGCTTTAGGAAGCTCTTTATCAAGCGGGTCCTCGAGCAAAACACAGACCACATCGTGCTTTAAGGCTAAGGTTGCAAGCGGTTCGGCGAAGGGCGGGCAGTAGAAATCCGAGATAATGAAGATTAAAGCGCTGCGCCGTTGGCGCTTGAGAATGTAATCCAGCGCCAGGCTTAGATTTGAAGCCGGGTGCAGGACGCGGTGCTGAAGCAGGCTTAAAATAATCTTTTGCAACTGGGTGCGCGACTTACACGGCGGCAGAAACTCGGCGACTTCCTTGGAAAAAAGGCAAAGGCCCAGGGCGTCTTGGTTTTTTTGCGCTAACATGGCGACAAGGGCCGCGAATTCGAAGGCCCGGAGATGTTTGGTTTTAGGCGCTCCAAACAAGGTTGAACTGGAAATATCAACAACCAGGAGAATACTCAGCTGGCGATCCTCTTCGTAAGACTTTACGTAAACTTTATTGGTGCGCGCGGTGGCCTTCCAGTGAATGTTTTTAACTTCATCGCCTGGCTGGTATTCGCGCAGGTCCGAATAAACAAGACCTTGGCCGCGAAAGGTGGAACGGTATTGGCCGATGAAATCGGCGTTCAGGGAGCGGCGCGTTCTTATCTCCAAGCGTTTGACTTCGCCGAGCAGCACCGGGTCTAGAAGCTCTCTTAGCTCTTTTTCTTGGACGCTTACTTTGACTTCGGCCATGGTTGCATTATGGCACGGTTACGCTTTTTAAGAGGATTTTGATTATTTCGTCGCTGTTAATGCCGCGGGCCTCGGCCTCAAAACTTATCAAGATACGGTGGCGCAAGACATCAGCGGCGATTTCTTTAACCTCGTCCGGTGTGACGAAGGTTTTTCCGCGCACGAAAGCTAAACTGCGGGAGCAGTTTTTCAGCGCCATACTGGCGCGCGGCGATGCCCCCCATTCAATCAGGCCCTGCAGGCCGAAGGCCGCCCCGTTGCGGCTTGCTTGCACCAAGGAGACTATATAACGGTCGATCTTGGGATCGACAAAGACTTCAAAGGCCGCTTCTTTTAGGGCTGTTAGCGTGGGAAGCGAGATTACTTTTCGTAAGTTTATTTTTTCTTGCGCTTCTTTAGTGGTGACCTCTAGAATCTGCAATTCTTCCGCAAAGTGTGGGTAGCCGACCTTGACCTTCATTAAAAAACGGTCAAGTTGCGCCTCCGGCAGGGAATACGTGCCTTCCTGCTCAATTGGGTTTTGGGTGGCCAGTACCATGAACGGCTCGGGTAGTTTAAAGGTCTGTTCGCCGATGGTGACTTCGCGCTCCTGCATGGCTTGCAAGAGGGCTGATTGCACCTTGGCCGGCGCGCGGTTGATCTCGTCGGCCAAAAGCAGATTGGCGAAGATTGGGCCTTTTCTGATGACAAACTCGCCGCTTTGCGGGCGGTATACTTCGGTGCCCACCAGATCAGAGGGCAGCAGATCGGGGGTGAACTGAACGCGCGTCATGCGGGCGTCTATGCAGGCTGTTAATGCGGTTAGAGTCTTGGTCTTGGCCAAGCCAGGCACTCCTTCCAGGAGTATGTGCCCATCAGCGATTAGAGCCACCAGCAGACGTTCAATCAAATAGTCTTGGCCGACAATTAAGCGCTGCAGTTCCTGTTTAATTTCGGCAAAGATCTCGGCAGCTTTGTTTTGTGTTTTTTCAAGAAAGTTTTCAGGCATAGTCACGTTCGCCTCGACCTGCAATTACAATTACAATTGGACAATAAGTACCACAGGAGGCCAAGGCCGAAAATGGCGGCCGACAGCCCTCTTGCACTTCAGTCGAGCCGTGACTAGACTGGCGGGGTAACTCATCGCAGGGGGCAAATATGGCAATAAGCTACAAGGACTTAGGGCTTGTCAATACCAGGCACATGTTTTCCAAGGCCATGGACGGCGGATATGCCATTCCGGGTTATAACTTTAACAACCTTGAGCAGCTGCAGGCCATTATTCAGGCCTGCACCGAGGTGCAAAGCCCGGTCATTTTGCAGGTATCTAAAGGTGCCCGGGAGTACGCCAATCAAACTCTCTTGAGATACCTGGCGCAGGGCGCCGTCGAGTATTCCAAGGAAATCGGCAAGGGCCGGGGAGTGCCGATTGCTTTACACCTCGATCATGGAGATAGCTTTGAATTGGCGCAAAGCTGTATTGAGTTCGGGTTTTCCTCGGTAATGATTGACGGCTCGCACTATCCATATGAAGAAAATATCGCCTTGACGAAAAAAGTCGTTGAATACGCCCATAGATTTGATGTCAGCGTGGAAGGGGAGCTTGGTGTTTTGGCAGGAATAGAAGATGACGTTCAAGCGGCCAAACACATTTATACTCAGCCGGAAGAAGTCGAGGATTTTGTTAAACGTACTGGTGTGGACAGCCTGGCGATTTCAATTGGTACTAGTCATGGGGCTTATAAGTTTAAGCCCGGGCAGAGGGCCGAGATCCGTTTGGATATTCTGCATGAAATTGAAAGGCGCATTCCGCGTTTCCCGATTGTGATGCATGGCTCTTCTTCCGTGCCGCAGGATTTGGTGAAGAAGATTAATCAGTACGGCGGGAAGCTCAAGGAAGCAATCGGCATTTCCGAAGAGCAAATCCGGGAAGCCTGCCGCAGTGCTGTTTGTAAAGTTAATATCGACTCCGATGGCAGATTGGCCATGACTGCCGCCATTCGGGAAATTTTCGCCACCAAACCGGAGGAGTTTGATCCGCGTAAATACCTTGGCCCGGCGCGAAACTCGTTGAAGGAGCTTTATAAATATAAGTGCCTGAATGTGCTCGGCTCGGCTGGACATGCTTGGGATTGAGGTGTAGCACGACAAACGACCGGAAGCTTTTTGCGGTGCATTTTATGACTTCAAGCAACGCCAGCAAGGTTATCGTCTTTGATGTGGAAACAACCGGCGCTGACGTCGAGCGCGATCAAATCATAGAGATTGCCGTTAAACAGGGGATCGATCCGCAAGGTCCGCTAAGGACTCTGCGTATTAAACCCACCATTTCTATTTCTCCTGAGGCCCAGGCGGTGCACGGCATTAGTCTTGAAGACCTGAAAGACTGTCGGCCTTTTTCCTTTTATGCCGGCGAACTGCATGCTCTGTTTGAAGAGGCCGAGGTGCTGATTGGTTACAATGTAAACTTCGATCTTTCGATTCTGCAGTCCGAGTTTAGGCGCGTTGGCAGCCAGCCGATCAATGAAGGCGCGAAACTGTTGATTGATCCCAAGCGCATCTGGCAAAAAATGGAACCCCGCGGCCTGGCTGATGCTTTCCGCCGCTTTGTAGGCGGGGAGCTGGCCGGGGCCCATGCGGCGGCCAACGATGTGCAGGCCACGGCCCAGGTCTTGTTGGGTATGCTGGAGGCTTTTTCTTTACATGACAAGAGCTGGAAAGACTTAGATGCGCTTTGCGACCTTGAGCGAAAATCCTGGGTTGGACCGACAGCTCATTTACAGCTTAAACGGGGTCGCACCGTGCTGGGTTTCGGAAAATATAAATGGCGCGCGCTTTCTGATGTGGCCAGAGAAGATCAGGGATACCTCCAATGGCTTTTAAGCTCGGATGTGCCGGAGCACGTAAAAACCGCCTGCCGGCAGGAGCTGGAGAAAAGCAGAGGGCAGGGTTAGCTGTGGTACATGCGCAGTGCTTTCAGGCTGGCCATATCGTGGTCGACAAGAGGAGCCGGGTAAGTCTTTGGGCGGGGAGCGCCCTCTTGAGCTGACTTATGAATCTGCTCAGCGCTTAATGCTTCAACTTCCGGTAGCCAGCGTTTGATATACCGGCACTCGGGGTCGAATTTTTTTTGCTGGCGCCAGGGGTTAAAAATTCTAAAATAGGGCTGGGCATCGCAGCCCGTGGATGCGGCCCACTGCCAATTGCCGTTGTTTACGGCTGGATCATAGTCCACAAGTTTTTGAGCGAAATATTTTTCGCCCCAGCGCCAGTCGATATGCAGATCCTTTACTAGAAATGATGCTACAATCATGCGCACCCGGTTATGCATATAACCGGTGGTGTTGAGTTGGCGCATACCGGCGTCAACAATAGGAAATCCCGTACGTCCCAGGCACCAGGCCTTAAATTTACGCCGATCGTTTTCCCATCTGATTTTGTCATATTGCTTACGGAAGGAACCCTTAAAAACGTGCGGGAAATGAAAGGCAATATGCTGGAAAAAATCACGCCAAAAAAGCTGCTGAATCAAAAGGTGGTTTGGACCCAAAGCATCTCTTATAGCATGGTATACTTCGCGGATTGAGACGGTGCCAAACTTGTTATGAGCCGATAAGCAGGTCGTCCCGGCTTGGGCGGGGATGTCCCGCATGCGGCGGTAGGTTTTAAAGCGGCTGATGCATTTTAAGGTTTCCAAAGCCTGCGATCTTCCACCGTGAACAAAGATATTGTTGTTACTAACGTTGAGGATTTTCTTAAAAAGAGACTTTTGCTCCCTTGCATGTGGCGTAATCAAGAAGTTGTTGAACTCATGCCTCAGCGGGCGGCGAACGGGCATGCGGGAAGCCCGTCTGAAGAAGGGCGTAAACATGGTATAAGGTCCGCCGTTTCCCTTTTGCACCTCTTCCGGCTCGTGAAGAAGGCTGTCGCCGTAGGCGTGAAATCCAATACCCAGTTTGCGGCACAGGACCTTCAGGCTATGATCGCGCTTTATGCTGAAAGGGGTGTAATCGCGGTTGAGAAAAAGAGCCTCGATCTTTTGTTGCTTTATCAGCTCAGCCAGGACCGGCTGGGGGCGGCCTTGGAGGAAATGAAGTTGTCCCCCTTTCTTTTTAATATCCGCAGCCAATTCATCTAAAGATTCCAGCATGAACTGCAATGCGTTAAGGCTGCGGTAGGGATGCTTTTCAACCTGTCTGGGATCGAAAACAAAACACGGTAAGACTGCTTTTGACATTTGATGCGCGGCAATGAGCGCTGTGTTGTCAGCGAGCCTCAAATCACGGCGGAAGACAAAGAGGGCCTTCTGATAAATAGGAGCCATAGGTTAGCCTTTAGCCTGGACTCTTTATGAATCTGACAGGTTCAGACTAACAAGGGCGTGGATGTCATTGCAAAGAGTAAACGCAATTATGTTGCGTCGGCTCTTTTTAGCCTGCTTGAGTAAGAGCAAGATATGGGAAGCCATGGCATCCGGGCTAATTCATTGAATTGGGTAAGGCTTTTAGGTGAATGGGAAGGCTTTCCGGATCCAGCGGCCCGTTTATTTGACTCCAGGGCGGGCCTCGCATACTTTTGTGCTTGTTTTCGGGTGGGGTGGAGCCTCGCGGGTTGTTGCAGTGCTTTTCGGCGGAGATTGATAACCC
>Ga0129299_1002090_pt1 | contig 13317 bp, 11 predicted proteins | sample ConPoolayeCmetaG_FD_94477 | JGI IMG/M metagenome (GOLD analysis project Ga0129299, IMG submission 94477) | Hot spring microbial mat communities from California, USA to study Microbial Dark Matter (Phase II) - Cone Pool mat layer C metaG ... | reverse complement strand
GGATCAGGCACACTCCCTTACGCGGCGGCTCGGCGGCGAAGAAGTCGAGCACCTGCAGCAGTTGCAGTTGGTCGTAGAGATCGTGTTCGAACCAGAGGATGACGGTGTCGTAGGCCGCATGGCTGCGCAACTTCGCATCCCGCTCGGCGAAGGCGGCCTCGAGCCAAGCGAGATCGCTCCAGCCGCGTTCGGAGAGAAAGCGCGCGCGGATGGCGGACAATTCCTCCAGCGTGGCGGTTTCAGGCACCGGGCCTTCGTGCAGGATGTCGCGCCAGCACAGGATGTCGTCATTGAGGCCGGCGGCGCGCATCAGGTCGCGCGAGGTTTCGCCGTTGGTGATGATGAGTTTCGCCATGCCTGCCTACCCCCGTCCGCGATAGGGCTGAACGCCCTGGTCCGGCAGCCATAGGCCCGCCGGCGGTTCGCCCGTCTGGAAGAAGACGTCGATGGGGATGCCGCCGCGCGGATACCAGTAGCCGCCGATGCGCAGCCAGTGCGGCGCGATCTCCGCCACCAGCCGCTTGGCGATGGCGAGCGTGCAATCCTCATGAAACGCGCCGTGGTTGCGGAAACTGCCGAGATAGAGCTTCAGCGATTTCGACTCGACGATCCATTCGCCCGGCACATAGTCGATGACGAGATGCGCGAAGTCCGGCTGGCCGGTGACCGGGCAGATCGAGGTGAACTCCGGCGCGGTGAAACGGACGAGATAGAGACTGCCCGGATGCGGATTGGGCACGCGCTCTAGCACGGCCTGGTCGGGGCCAGCGGGAAGGGCGCTGGCGCGGCCGAGCTGGGTCAATCCGGCTGCGGCGGGGGAGATCGTGGCGGATGTATCGGTCATGCTGCACGCTTAGCGAAAAGCGGCGTCCCGTGCCACCGAAACTTTGCCTTTAGCCGCCCGGGCCTGGCCCGCAATAGATGCACCCCTCGCCACAGCTTGGCCTTGAGATATGCACTTCGGCAAGACCTGGCACGCGGTTGGCCAGCCGGTTCCAGATCCAGGCGGCGATGCGTTCCAGCGTGGGCGTTGAGAGCCCGTCGATCTCGTTCAGGAAATTGTGATCGAGCGCGCGGCGACACTCTTGGACGGCGGCTTCGAGATCGTCGAAATGGAAGACAAGCCCGGTCTCCGCGTCCGGCTCGCCCTGAACCGTTACCCGGACATGAAACGAGTGGCCATGAATGCGCGCATTGGGATGCCCGGCCGGCGCCGAGGGCAGAAAATGCGCCGCTTCGAAAGTAAAATCCTTGTAGATCCTGGTCTTGCTCATCGTGGTCCGTAAGCCGGCGGCATCAGGGCAGGCCGATCAGCTTGTGCGTCTGCAGCGACAGCCGCCAGCGCGGATGGTTCAAGCAGAAATCGGCCGCCTTCGCAATATTGGCGGCCCTCTCCGGCCCGTCCATGGGCTGCAGGAAGAAATGCGCAAAATCGAGCGCCTCGTAGCGCTGCGGCTCCGCTCCGGCCTGGGGGAACACCAGTTTCAGTTCATGGCCGCTGCGCTGCACCAGATCCACCCCCGCCTTCGGGCTCACGCAGATCCAGTCGAGGCCCGGCGGCGCCGCGATGGTGCCGTTCGTCTCCACGCCCACCTCGAAGCCGCGCGCATGCAGGGCGGCAATCAGGGGCGCATCGAGCTGCAGCAAGGGTTCGCCGCCGGTGCACACGACATAAGGCTTCACCCCCGCCTGAACTGCGTCGCGGTGCGGCCAGCGCGCGGCCACCCGGTCGGCCAGGGCTTCGGCCGTTGCGAATTTGCCTCCGCCCGGCCCGTCCGTGCCCACGAAATCCGTATCGCAGAACCGGCACACCGCGCTTGCCCGGTCCGCCTCGCGCCCGCTCCACAGATTGCAGCCGGCAAAGCGCAGGAACACGGCGGCGCGGCCGGTTTGCGCCCCCTCGCCCTGCAGGGTCAGATAGAGTTCCTTCACGCTATACACGATTGGTACCGATACCCTTCGCTGGCCGCATTGCTTTAAAGATATGTTTGATTTGGGGAGACAGGTCTCGGATTGCACGGCCTTCCGGGGTGAGACAGGCCGCTGCGCATGGCATGTGTGCCCTAGGCTTGCGCCCGCTCGCGCTGCCAGTCCTCGAAACCGGCGGCGCGCAGCCGGCACGCCGGGCATTCGCCGCAGCCATAGCCCCAGGCGAAGCGCTGCGACCGGTCGCCCAGATAGCAGGTGTGGCTGTGCTCGACGATGAGATCGACGAGCGCCGGGCCGCCAAGCGCTTCCGCCAAGGCCCAGGTCTCCGCCTTCGAGCGCCACATCAACGGCAAATCCAGCCGGAACGGCGCCTCCATGCCGAGCCGCAGCGCCGCCTCCAGCGTGCGCAGCGTGTCGTTGCGGCAATCGGGATAGCCCGAAAAGTCGGTCTGGCACATGCCCCCGACAAGGCGGAATATGCCGCGCCGATAACCCAGCGCCGCCGCGAAGGTGAAGAACAGCAGGTTGCGCCCCGGCACGAAGGTGGTGGGCAGGCCGCTGGCGCTAAAGCCGATTTCGGCCGCGCGCGTCAGCGCCGTTTCGCTGATCGCCCCCAGGGTTTCCAGGCCGAGCATGTGGTCCGGGCCGAGCCGCCCGCGCCATGCGGGAAAGGCGGCCGCGATGGCCGACAGCACGGCCTTGCGGCTCATCAGTTCCACCTCGTGCCGCTGGCCATAGGCGAAGCCGACGGTTTCGACCCGGGGATACCGGGCAAGCGCCCAAGCCAGGCACACGCTCGAATCCTGCCCGCCGGAGAAAAGGACCAGCGCGCCGCCGTTATCCGTGGTTCCCGTGTGTGACATCGCCTCGATCGTTGCGCTGCGCGGCCGCCTCTTGCGTTAAATTCAGATCTGCTTCGCAGGGAGTGCCTGTTGCCTTACATCACATGAAGTCTGCCGCAGTAGTTCCGGCGAGCCGTCGCGCTTTGCTTAGCTTGTGCGCAGTGCCTGGGTCATGCGCCATGAAGCCCCGCGCGTCAAGCCCACACGTTTTGGCGATATGGTGTGTGTGAGCAAGTCGTATTTTTCAAGCAAATGAAGTCACTCCGCCGCCTGGACCCGCTTATGCGGGCGGCGCTTGAGGAGTTCGGCCAGAAACTGCCCCGTGTAGCTTTCCTTGCACTTGGCCACCTGCTCGGGCGTGCCGCAGGCCACGATCCGCCCGCCGCCGTCGCCGCCCTCGGGACCTAAGTCGATCACCCAGTCGGCGGTCTTGATCACCTCCAGATTGTGCTCGATCACCGCCACCGTGTTGCCCTGATCCACCAGCTCGTGCAGCACCTCCAGGAGCTTCGCCACATCGTGGAAGTGCAGCCCCGTGGTTGGTTCATCGAGGATGTAGAGCGTGCGGCCCGTGGCGCGCCGGGAGAGCTCCTTGGCCAGTTTGATGCGCTGCGCCTCGCCGCCCGAGAGGGTGGTGGCCTGCTGCCCCACCTTGATGTAGCCGAGGCCGACGCGCGCCAGCGTCTCCATCTTGTCGCGCACCGCGGGCACCGCCTTGAAGAACTCCGCTGCCTCCTCCACCGTCATGTCGAGGACATCGGCGATGGATTTGCCCTTGAACTTCACCTCCAGCGTCTCGCGGTTGTAGCGCTTGCCCTTGCACTGGTCGCACGTCACGTAAACGTCGGGCAGGAAGTGCATCTCGATCTTGATGACGCCGTCGCCCTGGCAGGCCTCGCAGCGCCCGCCTTTCACGTTGAAGGAGAAGCGGCCCGGCTGATAGCCGCGCGCTTTCGCCTCCGGCAGGCCGGCGAACCAGTCGCGGATGTGGGTGAAAGCGCCGGTATAGGTGGCGGGGTTGGAGCGCGGCGTGCGCCCGATCGGCGACTGGTCGATGTCGATGACCTTGTCGAGATGTTCGAGCCCCTCGATGTTCTCGAACGGGGCCGGCGCCTCGCGCGCGCCGTTGAGCCGCCGCGCCACCGCTTTGAACACGGTTTCGATGAGGAGGGTGGACTTGCCGCCGCCCGAGACCCCGGTGACGCAGGTGAAGGCGCCGATCGGGATCTCCGCCGTCACGTGCTTCAGGTTGTTGCCGCTCGCGCCGGTGATGCGCAGCGCCTTCTGCTTCGGCTTGATGCGGCGGACGCGGGGAACCGGCACCTCGCGGGCGCCGGAGAGATATTGCCCGGTGAGACTGTCCGGGTTGGCCATGATGGCGGCGGGCGGCCCTTCGGCGATGATGCGCCCGCCATGCACGCCGGCGCCGGGCCCGATATCCACCACATGGTCGGCACACAGAATGGCGTCCTCGTCATGCTCCACCACGATGACCGTATTGCCGAGGTCGCGCAGCCGGCGCAGCGTATCGAGCAGGCGGGCATTGTCGCGCTGGTGCAGGCCGATGGAGGGCTCGTCGAGCACGTAGAGCACGCCGGTCAGCCCCGAGCCGATCTGGCTGGCGAGCCGGATGCGCTGGCTCTCCCCGCCCGACAGCGTGCCGGAGTTGCGGCTGAGCGCCAGGTAATCCAGCCCCACGTCGTTGAGGAAGCGCAGCCGCTCGCGGATTTCTTTGAGGATGCGGGCTGCGATCTCGTTCTGCTTCGCGGTGAGCTTGGCGGGCAGGGCGTCGAACCATTCGCCAGCGCGGCGGATGGAGAACTGCGATACCTCGCCGATATGCAGGCCGTCGATCTTCACCGCCAGCGCCTGCGGTTTCAGGCGGTGGCCGCCGCAGGCTTCGCACGGATGATCGGACTGGAAGCGGCTCAGCTCCTCGCGCACCCAGGCCGAATCCGTCTCCTTCCAGCGCCGCTCGATGTTGGTGATGACGCCCTCGAACGGCTTCACGGTGCGGTAAGAGCGCATGCCGTCGTCATAGACGAATTCGATCTCCTCATCGCCGGAGCCGAACAGGATGATGTCGCGCACCGTGTCCGGCAGCTCACTCCACGGCCTTGTCATCGACACCTGGTAATGCCGGGCGATGGCCTGCAGCGTCTGCGTGTAATAAGGGGAGGTGTTGCCGGTGCGGGCCCACGGCGCAATGGCGCCCTTCTGCAGCGACAGCGAGGGGTCCGGCACCACAAGGGAAGGCTCGAAGCGCAACTCTGTCCCGAGCCCGTCGCATTTCGGGCAGGCGCCATAGGGGTTGTTGAAGGAAAACAGGCGCGGCTCGATCTCGTCGATGCTGAAGCCCGAAACCGGGCAGGCAAAGCGCTGCGAGAAGACGATGCGCTCATGCGTGTCGTTCTTCGATTTGTTGGCGCCGGCCATGTCCTCGGGCGGCAGCGGCTTGTCGGCGAATTCGATCACGGCGAGGCCGTCGGCCAGTTCGAGCGCGGTTTCGAAGCTGTCGGCGAGGCGGGTGGCGATGTCCGCCTTCACCACGACGCGGTCCACCACCACGTCGATGTCGTGCTTCAACTTCTTGTCGAGAGTGGGCACCTCGGCGATCTCGTGGAAGCGTCCGTTGATCTTCACGCGCTGGAAGCCGCGCTTCATCCACTCGGCCAGATCCTTCCTGTATTCGCCCTTGCGGCCGCGGATGACGGGGGCGAGCAGGTAGAGCCGCGTGCCTTCGGGCAGCGCCAGCACGCGGTCAACCATCTGGCTGACCGTCTGGCTTTCGATGGGCAGGCCGGTCGCGGGGGAATACGGCACGCCGACGCGCGCCCACAGCAGGCGCATGTAATCATAGATCTCGGTGACGGTGGCGACCGTCGAGCGCGGGTTCCTGCTCGTCGTCTTCTGCTCGATGGAGATGGCCGGGGAGAGGCCCTCGATGAGGTCCACATCAGGCTTCTGCATCATCTCCAGAAACTGACGCGCATAGGCCGACAGGCTTTCCACGTAACGGCGCTGGCCCTCGGCATAGATCGTGTCGAAAGCAAGGCTCGATTTGCCCGAGCCCGACAACCCGGTGATGACGATGAGCTTCTCGCGGGGCAGGTCCAGCGAGATATTCTTCAGGTTATGCTCGCGCGCGCCGCGCACCGAGATGAACTTTTGCGTCATGACCTTGGCCAGGCTTGGGTTCGACGCGCGATTGAAGCCGAAAGCAGCCCTGCGCGCAATCCATAGATAGGGGCGGCACGGCCCGGCGGATCGGCCGGCCGATGACGATGCACATGCTTTTGCGGAGCTGTTGAAAAAACTGCGCCTGTGCGCACGGTTTCAGTTGCCCCCCCCGGGGATGACCACCTCGATCTGCCGGGTCTGCCCGCCGGCGAGCGTGAACTCCTGTTCGTAAGCAGCATCGCGGTGGGTGGCGATCACGCGGTACGTCCCTGCCGCCAGAATATGCGTGGGAAAGGCGCCGGCAGTTTCCTTGACCACCTCGCCGCCGGCTGTCTGGATCACCCATTGCGTGTCTGCGAGTGCCTCTCCGCCCGGCTTCGCCACGAGACGGAATGCAGCCTTGCCGGCATCGTGCTTGACGATGGCATCCGTCAGCTTGCCCGGCTCGACGATCACATCAGACTCGATCCTGGCATTGCTGTCGCCATAGACGCTGACGATATGGTAAAAGCCGCTGTTGAGGCGAAGGATCACGCCTGGCCGCACATTGTCCACGACCCGCTCGCGGTTGCCGAACTGGTCGGTCGCCTCGGAGAGCACATCGAACCGGATCAGGTTGTCCGGCAGGGGCTGCCCATTGGGAAGGATGGCGCTCAGCCGTAATCCGCCCGCGTTCAGCACGAAGCTGTCGGTGAGCTGCTGGCCCGGCCAGACATTCAGCTTCTTGGTGAGATTGGCCCGCCCATAGGCGACATTCACCAGGTATTCGCCGGGCGGCAATTCGAAGGAGGGAAGCGGATCGACGATATCCTTTACGAGCTTGTAGCTGCCGTCGCGCTGGGCGATACGATCGAACACGCGCCATCTAAGACCGCTGTCGATCGGCGGGCTGCCCTGAGCGAGATGCGCACTCAGAGCCACCCGGCCCGGCTCGCCGATGCGGGGCGGCGTAACGCCGATCTTGCCTCCGATGCCGACCCCGGCGACGGGCAAAAAGACATTGCTATGCACGGCGGCGACGGTTTGCTGGAGCGCATCCCTCAATTCGGCATCGTTGGTTGCGGTGAAGAACAGCCCGCCGGACGGTTCCGCGATGCAGGACAGGCCGGCCAGACCTTCGCGCGCGGTTGCATCGAAAGCGATGACATGCACCTTCAGCCGGGAGAACTTCTCCGACAGCGCTTCGGCCGCTGCGCAGGGGTCGCGCTTGCAGTTGTCGGGGCCGTCGGCGAGGAGAACGATGGATGGAGCAGGGCTATTGGCGGGCAGCAGCTGCGCGGCCTTTTCCAGGCTGGCGGCAAGCGGTGCGGAGCCTCTCGGCTTGATCTCATCAATGGCGGAGACAAGGGCCTCGTTTATCTGGCCTAACGGTCGCAGCACGCCGATGTCGTCGCAGCCCGCCGATTTGGTATGACCGAAAGCGACGATGGCTCCCTGCGCCTGGCCGGCAAGCGGAGTCAGCGCATCCTTGAAAGCGTCGCGCAGCATCACCGTCTTGTTCACGCCGTTGATCTGGCCCCACATGCTTTGCGAGGCATCCACGATGAACACCGTCTGGGCCTGGGATGCGCACGTCACGGCGCTTGCAAGTATCAGAGTTGCAAGGGCGACGGTGCCGCCATGCCGAAGCAACCCTTTGAGCGACAGCAAAAGATACATCATAATGGGTGTTTACACCGTCATTTGGCCAGAACTTCGACGGACTGAACCGCATTTGCGCCGGCGACGAATTCATGGCTGAAAACCTTTCCGCCGCGCTGGGCGATGGCGCGATAGGTGCCCGGCTTTAGCACGAGTTTGGGCGCGGCGTCCTGGGTTGTCGTCACGACCGCACCGTCCCCGGCCAGCACCGTCCAGATCACGCCGGAGAGGGCCGGGCCGCCCTGCTTGCCGGTGAGCGACAGCCTGATCTCCGCAGCCTTGTGCTCGAAGGTAAGGGTGTGGCTGCTGCCCGGCAGGATCTCGACTTCGACGCTCTCGACCGCATTCTCTCCGCCGAGCCGGCTTTCGATGCGGTAACGTCCGCTGGCGATAAACATTTCGCGGCCAAGAGCGGCGACGCGCCCGGGGTCGAGCTGTTTGACGACCTTATCACCCGCCAGACGGTGAAGCGTGTAATGCACCGTGTCGGTCAGGGTTTTGCCGTCGCCGCTGCGCTTCGAGGCCAGCCGGAGTTTGCCGCCCTGCAGCGTCAAATTCTCCCGCACCGTCTGTCCGGGGGCGATGGACACGGTCGTCTCCATTTCGGCAAGACCGGACCGCGCAACAACACGGTAGCGTCCCGCGGGCAGGCTGAACGAGGGCTTGTCCGCTGCCGAACGCGCGATCTCGCGGCTGCGCGCCCCAGCGCCGTCTTCGTAAACCAGGTAGATGATGTCCTGCCGTGTCGAGGTGTCGGGGGAAGGGATCGTCTCAAGCACGAGCGTGCCGCAGTTGAGCACCGGCTCCGCGACGACCGTCTTGCCTGCCTCCACCGTGACATCAACCGATGCCGCTGCGTAGCCGTGCTCGGCGGTCAGGCGGTAACGTCCCGCCCGGACATGGAACACCGGGTTTGCAAGTGTCGAGCGCCCGATGATGCGCCATCCACCGGGCAGCGAGGCATCCGCGGCTGCGACGGTGAAGAAAACGGTCTCGAGCCGCGTGCCGCCGGGGGCATCGAATGCCGTTGCCTCGATGCTTCCGGCATTCAGCACCACGTCGGCGGCAACGGTTCCCGTGGCTGCGACCTCGACGGGGACGACAGCGGTTGCAAGGCCGTAAGTTGCGGCGACGGCGTAACGCCCCGGGGCGAGCCGCGTCTCCTTGTCCGAACCGGAGCCGCTCCAGACCGGGGCCGCGTCGCCGAATGACAAATATGCAGGTGTCTCAGCGGGCTTCAGCGGGTAGATCCGCCAGGCAAGGCCACGCTCCAGCGGTTGCGTTGCCGCTGCGAGGCGAGCCGTCAGCGTCAGGTTCGGTTGCGGCGGGGGAGCCGGGGCCGGCTTCTGGGGATCGGGCACAACCGCAGCGGCATTGCCGGGGCTGCGTTCGGGAAGGGGCGGTGTGGGGATTGTCGGCTTTTTCGCCGTTTTGGCAGCCGGCGTTGCTTTCGGCGCCGCTTGCACGAGAGAGGCAAGAGCCAAGCCGGCGATCGATGGAGCCCAGGCTGCTGGGAGTGGCGCGACCATGCTCAACGCGATCGCCAGGATGAACGGCGCGGCTGCCCGACTGTGCCAAATTTTCATTTGCCCTCGCTGCAATCGGCCGTCATACCGGATAGGGAAACTCTGCTCGTCGCGTGGCCCAAGTTCCAAGACATGGCGGCGGCGGATTTGTCAAACCGGGTCACAACCCGTTGTTATCGTTCAAGGTTGCAAGACATGTTTGCGGAACACGACAAAGACAGCGGAACCATAATGCGGTTGCGCGACAAGATCAACGCGGGCCTCGTCAAACATTTGACCGAGCGTCGTTCCGTTTCGGCCAATGCGCTGCAGGAGCCGGGGCCGGATGCGGATGAACTTGCCGCCATGCTCCGGATCGCCGCGCGCGTGCCGGATCACAAGAAGCTCGCGCCTTGGCGTTTCGTGCTGTTTCAGGGCGATGCGCGCGCCGCCTTCGGCGATATTCTGGCGCGGCGCTGCGCCGAGTTGGAGCCCGATGCCTCGGCGGTGCGCCTCGAGACGGAACGCACGCGTTTCCTGCGCTCTCCGCTCGTCGTCGTCGTCATCTCCAGTCCGGTTGAGACCCCCGCCGTTCCCGAATGGGAGCAAATTCTTTCCGCTGGCGCCGTCTGCCTCAATCTGTTGCATGCCGCTCACGCGTATGGCTTCGCGGGCAATTGGATCACCGAGTGGTATGCCTATGACGAGGGCATTCGCGCCGCTCTCGGCCTTGCGCCACACGAGCGGGTGGCCGGCTTCGTTTATATCGGCAGCCCCAAGGAAAAGCCCACGGAGCGGGAGCGGCCCGATATCACTGCAATCGCAAGGCCATGGTCAAACAGCCCGCACGGATGAGATTGAGACAAGGCCCATGTTTTACGATGCCTTGAAAAACGAGCACGGGCTGGCCTACGACCCGTTCAAGGCGCTGGTCGCACCGCGTCCGATCGGCTGGATTTCGACGCTGAGCCGGGACGGCGTCGTCAACCTCGCGCCATACAGCTATTTCAATGCCGTCGGCAACAATCCGCACTATGTCATGTTTGCCTCCGGTGGGCGTAAGGACAGCCAGCGCAACGCGGAGGAAACCGGCGAGTTCGTCTGCTCGCTCGCCACATATGAGTTGCGGCGCCAGGTGAGCATGACCGGGGCGGATGTGGGGCCGGAGGTGGACGAGATGGCGCTCGCCGGCCTGACCCCGGCCCCGTGTGTCATGGTGAAGCCGCCCCGGGTGAAGGAATCGCCGGTGGCGCTCGAATGCCGCTATCACCAGACCGTCGCCCTTCCCGGTCTCAACGGCGCCGAGAGCCACTATTTCATCGTCATCGGGCTCGTCGTCGGCATTCATATCGCCGATGATGTCATCACCAATGGCAAGGTGGATGTGCGCAGGCTTCGCCCCATCGCCCGCCTGGGCTATTCCGATTATGCGGTGATCGACGAGGTCTTCTCCATACCGCGCGCCTGAGCCGCCTGCAGTCACGCTTTCGAACGGGAGGGCGCGGGCGCGCCGATCTTCGCACGCAAGGCTGCGGCAGATGCAACAGGTCCGCAACGGGCAGTGGAAACAGCGTCAGCGGTCAGTAGCGGAACTGTTCGGCAAGGATGCGTTCGTCGAGGGCATGGTCCGGATCGAACAGCAGCTTTAGGTCCACCGACCGTTCCTCCTCGATATCGACGCTGACCACGTTGCGGAACTCGGTGTGATCGGCAACGGCGCTCACCGGACGCTTGTCCGCCTCCAGCACGTCAAGGCGAACCGTGGCCACGTTCGGCAGCAGCGCGCCGCGCCAGCGCCGCGGCCGGAATGGGCTGATCGGCGTCAACGCAAGAAGCGGCGAGGTGATCGGCAGGATGGGGCCTCCGACGGAGAGATTGTAGGCCGTGCTGCCGGCTGGTGTGGCGACGAGAACCCCGTCGCAGATGAGCTCATCGAGACGCACGAGGCCGTCCACCGAGATGCGCAGCCGTGCCGCCTGATGCGTCTGCCGGAACACCGAAACCTCATTGATGGCGAGCGCCTCGTGGCACACCCCCGCGGCATCGATCGCCTGCATCTTGAGCGGGTGGATGATGCTGAGCTTCGCCTCGGCCAGCCGGTCCCGCAGACCCTGTTCGCGATATTCGTTCATGAGGAAGCCGACCGAGCCCCGGTTCATGCCGTAGATCGGCTTGGCGCTCTTGAGATGGGCGTGCAGGGTCTGGAGCATCAGGCCATCCCCGCCAAGAGCAACGATGACATCGGCCGTCTCCGGCGGATGATTGCCGTAGAGCGCCGTCAGCCGCGCTTTTGCCTCGATCGCCTCCGGTGCACTGCTTGCGACGAAGCAGATCCGGTCGCGTTGCTGCCGATGCGGGTTCTGATCCTTGTTCATGGGGGTGAAATACGCATTTTCTTCGCATGCGCAAAGCGTTAGTTTCAGCCACACGCCGATGCCGATTAGAAGGAGCCATCACCATGAGCGATACGGATGCCGTCCTCTTCTACACGACCTTCCCCTCCCTGGAAGAAGCCGAAAGGTTTGGACGCGCGCTGGTGGAGGCAAGGCTTGCGGCCTGCGTCAACATCATCCCCGGCATGACGGCGATCTTTGAATGGCAGGGCGAAATCCAGACCGCGAGCGAAACCGTGATGATCATCAAATCCAAGGCTTCGCTCCAGGAGCAGGTCTTCGAGCTTCTCAAGTCCCGGCATTCCTACACCACACCGGCCTTTCTCGTGCTGAAGGCAAACGGCGGCTCGGAAGATTTCCTGGCCTGGATCATGCACCAGACGACGCGAACGATGGCGTCCTGAGACACGCGTCACGCTTTGATCAAAACGTATGCAACGCCACATTTACAAAGCGCCGGGCAGCCGCTAGGAGCAAAACGGAATGGAATGGGTGTTAGACGGCGGGTGATCCATGGGCAATGACTGGCCGAAACCGGCGAGAGCCGTTCGACATCTTGTCATCATGGTTGCCGTTGCAGTTTCCCTAGCGGTCGCCCCTGGAGACGGCAAGTTGCGTGCGGAGCAGGCGCAAGTCCCGATGCCGCCAGTCGTGCTGGATGCGTCCGCCGCGGAAGATGCCGCCCTCGCCGAGGGAGAGATGCGCGAGTTGTGGCTCCGCCATCACTGGACGCGTGAAGAACTGCGCATCACCTACAAGATCGGCGATGTCTATCAGCCGGAAGCGCTCGATCGCATCAATTGGCTGTTGCGCGACCACCGCTGCAACAAAACCACCGCCATAGACCCGCGTCTCCTCGATCTGCTGTGGACCTTGGCGAGCGAGTTGCGCCCGAACGGCCCCATCAGCGTCATTTCCGGCTATCGATCGGAGGGCTACAACGCTTCGCTGCTGAGGGCAGGCCGCACCGTCGATCCGAACAGCCAGCACATGTTCGGCCGAGCCGTCGATGTCATCTTCCCCGGCGTGCGGCTCGATGCGCTGCGGCAGGCCGCCATCCGCCATAGGATCGGCGGCGTTGGACATTATCCCTTCTCGGGGCCCGCCTTCCTGCATCTGGATACCGGGCCGGTGCGTGCCTGGGAGGAGGTCAGCCCCGCCCAGCGCCGGCTGTTGCCTGTTGCGCACCGTCCGCGCACGCGCTTGCAGGTCGATTGCGAGTTGAAAATGGAGGATGTGCTGCGGGCTGTCTCGCTGGAGGATGCTTATGCCGCTCTGCCCGACGGCGCGGCGAGCGACGTGCGCCGCGGCTTGTTTGTCAACGCGAACGTGTCATCCGCTAAGATCGATCACGCCGCATCCTCGATACTTCCTTATGGACTTGCCGCGAGCGGCGTCTTCGGGTCCCCCGGTGTGACAAAGCCCGGGGAGGAGATGCGGCGATGCCGAACTGGTCCCGTTGCGGCAGGGCAGGGCAATGCTGCGGCGCTGGTTTCGATCGCCCTAAAGAGAAGCGAGGCCATGGCGCAGCAGGTGGCGCTGCGGTCGGCGAATGTCGCTATCTGCAAGCAAGAGGGACCATGCAGCTTTGGCCCGCGTCGCGCCGATCCGGCCCCGGCCTTGCCAAGCTACGACCTGCGGCGCGTTGCCCTCATCGCCCAAGCCGTCTCGGCGCGAGACGAGGATCCAGCCTGCACTGCACGGCGCGTGCCAAACCCGGCTACATCAGCGCCCGCCCCTCAACACAAAACTCGTGCCTTGAGACAGCGCCAGCCGCGCGCAAGACGATTACACCGAACGCGGGACGTGCGCGCACCGCGTGCCCTG
>Ga0129299_1002087_pt1 | contig 13319 bp, 12 predicted proteins | sample ConPoolayeCmetaG_FD_94477 | JGI IMG/M metagenome (GOLD analysis project Ga0129299, IMG submission 94477) | Hot spring microbial mat communities from California, USA to study Microbial Dark Matter (Phase II) - Cone Pool mat layer C metaG ... | reverse complement strand
CGCCGCGGCGAAGCGGAGCGAAGCCGGGACGCCTCGCCCTGCCTTTCGTGCAACCTCGACAAAGGCGATAGACCCGGATCGGTAGGGCGAACCCTCCCGCCTTCGCGCTTCGCGCTACGGCGAAGCACGCCGGGTGAGCCGTCCGACCGCGAGAAGAGCAGGGTTCGCTGCAGTACGCCTCTGCGTTAGGCGAGGATCAGGGGCCCATATGGACAGTTGAAGGCGCTGGGAATCTCTGTTTAGATCGCACCGCAATGCGACGCCCGGAATCCATCGGCAACGCAACGGCGAGCGGCGCCGCCGAGGCGGTCGTCTTCGATCGCGTCTCCGTCCGGCTCGACGGCGTCAGCATCCTGGAAGAAGTGTCCGCCTCCGCGCCGCGGGGCGGCTGCACGGCCGTCATCGGGCCCAACGGGGCCGGCAAGACCACGCTGTTGCTGGCCCTGTTGGGGCATGTCCCGTACTCCGGGAGCATCCGCATCGGATGCGCGCCCGGCGCCGCGCGCGTCGGTTACGTTCCCCAAAGGCTCCAGTTCGACCGCGGATTGCCGATGACGGTCCGCGATGTGCTGGTCATGGGACTTCAGCGGCGGCCGCTCTGGCTGGGGTCGGCCGCCGCCGGCCGCGCCCGGGCGCGGGAACTGCTGGCGGCGGTGCGCGCCGAATCCCTGGAGCGACGCCGGCTCGGCGTCCTTTCGGGCGGGGAACTCCAGCGGGTGCTGCTGGCCCTGGCCCTGGAACAGGACCCCGATCTGCTGGTCCTCGACGAGCCCGCCAGCGGCGTGGATGTGCAAGGCGGACAGTTGTTCTGCGAATTGCTCGAACGGCTGCGCCGCGAACGGGGGTTCACGCAACTCATGGTCAGCCACGATCTGGCCACGGTCACCCACCATGCCACGCACGTGGTCATGTTGAATCGCCGGGTCATCGCGGAAGGGCCGCCGCGCGTCGTGTTGACGCCCGCGAACCTCGGCGCGGTGTTCGGCCTGCATATGGGATTGGCGGATGCGCGCGCGCTGTCCGACGGGAACTCGTCCTGTTCCTGCGCGCGGTGCCGGGAGGGCGGCCATGGTTGACCTCGCCCCCCTGTATGCCCTCCTGGCGCGCCTGCTGCCGGTCGAGTGCCTGCAGGCCCGGTTCATGCAACAGGCCCTGCTGGGACTGCTGCTGATCGCGCCGATGGCCGCCGCGATGGGCGTGCAGGTCGTGAATTTCCGAATGGCCTTTTTTGCGGATGCCGTCAGCCACTCGGCGTTCGCCGGGGTGGCGCTGGGGTTGATTTTCGCGGTCAGCCCCCAATGGACCATGCCGGTTTTCGGGTTGCTGGTGGGGTTGGCGATCATGGCGCTGCAACGACGCAGCACGCTTTCGACCGACACCGTGATCGGCGTCGTCTTTGCGGCCGTCATGGCATTCGGCCTGGCCATCGTCAGCCGCGACGCCCATGTCGCGCGGGATCTGCAGCGCTTTCTGTATGGCGACATCCTGACCATCGGCGACGCCGGGATCGCGAGCCTGGCGGCGCTGTTTGCGGCGGTCGTGGCGTTTCAGACCTGGGGATACAACCGGCTGCTGTACATCGGCCTCAATGCCGCCGTGGCGCGGGCGCACCGGGTGCGGGTCGCGGCCTATCAGTTCGCGTTCGCCGGGCTGACGGCGCTGGTGGTGATGCTTTCGATCTGGGCCGTGGGCGTGCTCCTGGTGACGGCCTTGCTGATCGTTCCCGCCGCCGCGGCGCGCGGGTTCGCGCGCTCCGCCGGATCGGTGTTCTGGTGGGCGATGCTCGTCAGCATAACGTCCGCCGTGGCGGGACTGCTGATCTCCGCCCAGCCCTGGGCCCGCACGGCCACCGGCCCGACGATCGTGCTCTGCGCATTCGTCTGGTTCCTGGTTAGCCGGGTCTTCGCGGGTTTCCGGTGAAACGATGCGGGATGACCTGCGACATCGCAGCGGTGCCCCGGTTATTCTCTCCCGGCCGCGGCCGCGCGCCGATCTGCCTCTCTCCTTTCGTCCGGCCTCGGCCGTATCCGCCAGCCCTGCTCGCAAGGGGCAGACCGCCGGCTGAACCGCCGGTAGGGCGAGCGGCAAACGGCGCGGCGGGCCGCCGCGCCCTACCTTCCGAATCCCGGGGCGTTGGGGTAGGGCCGGGCGGCCCGCCCGGCCGCGCGCGATCCATACCCGCTGGGCGCCATGCCTGCCATACCCCGAACGGACAAGGCGGCGATCATCGCCGGGCGAGCCGTCCGACCGCGAGAAGAGCAGGGTTCGCTGCGGTATGCCTCTGCGTCAGGCGAGGATTTGGGCCCCCGCGCCGGAAATTGACAACGCGCCGGAAGCGTGTTCTATTGATGTCTCGATTCGGTGTGGGGGTATAGCTCAGTTGGAAGAGCGCCTGAATGGCATTCAGGAGGTCAGGGGTTCAACTCCCCTTACCTCCACCAGCCGAACGATCGGGGTTCTGGCGCCCGTCCGGAGCGGGCGGCGGGCGGGCGCGGCGTTCAGTTCTTCAGCCGCGCCGTGCCGGGGCCGGTGGCCTGCGGCGCGCCGCGGGTGGTTTCATAGTGCAGAAAGGTCCAGACGCCGTCCTTCGCCGTCCCCTCGAAGGTGAACGTCCGGCGCGCCCGCCCGTCAACCCCGGTTCCCGAAATCTTTCCGTTCCGCGGATCGCCCGTGACGACCCCCGTGTAGGTCATCGGACGGTTGTTCCATTTGAATTTCCAGACCGCCGTCCATTGTTTGTCGCCGTCCGGCGTCAGCGTGCCTTCCAAATCGTGCTGTTCGCCGCGGCGGCCGTTCCACTCGAACGTGCCCTCGACCTGCAGTTTCGCGGGCGCGCGGGGCGCGGCCGGGTCCGCCGGCGCCGCCGGGGCCGGAACCTGCGCCCGCACATACTGTTGATCGGCCTCGGACAACATCCCCAGGACCGCCCAGAATACCTTGCCGTCCGCGCCCCTCAGGTAAACGGTCGCGCCATCGAGGCGAACGAATTCCGCTTCCACCGTTTTCCCCTGGGCATCCGTCCAGACGCGGGGTTCCGCGGCCACGGGACCCGCCCGTACGGCCAGCCATGCGAGCGCGGCGATACGCCCGATGAACCGCGCTTTCTTCATGATTCGATGTCCGCAAACAGGTAGGGCTTCAGCTTGCTGAAGCCGCTTCCCGAACACCCGCCGAAGTCCAAAGAGCGAAGAAGGGCGGAAGCCGCGCCGCCGCAAGCGAGTATGTCAGGGCCATTATGAAACGACCGGCACATAATCATTGAACGTGCGACCCCGGCCCGTTAGTATCGAAATACTGTTGTTCCATGCATGAGCCCGACGGCGCGGAAGACGGTTCTGCGCCCCTGAAACCGAAACGTACCACGAAATATGCGGACCGCGAACGCGGGAAATCGCGCGCGGGCCCCCTGCCGCTCCGATCGGCGCTGCGCCGGATCGCCGTCGGCGGAAGCCTGGCGATGGTCTATACGACCGGGGTCAGCAGCCCCGCCTCGACGGAGTTCTTCCGTTCCCTCGGCGCCGACGAGTGGCACTTCGGACTGATCGGCGGCATCCCGCTGGTGCTGCTGGCGATGCAATATATCGGCGCGGCGTTCGTCAACCGGGTGGAGCGGCGCGCCCCGACGTTCTTCTTCTGTCTGATCGCCTGCCGGCTGGTCTATCTGCCGATCGCGTTCGTGCCCTGGACGCGGCTCGGCATCCCGACCGCGGCCGCGATGGCGGTCGTCCTGTCGCTGTTGGCCTTCAGCGCCGCCGTACATAACTATGCCGTCCCCTTCTGGTTCTCGTGGATGGCCGACCTGGTTCCGCGCCCGATCCTCAACCGTTACTGGGGCCGGCGCCAGGTCGCCATGCACGTGACCTGGGCGTTTTCGTACCTGGCCGTCACGGCGTATCTCTACTACACGCGACAGCCGATCGCCGTCGTCTATCGGATACTGGTCGCCGCGGCCGTGACGGCGGGGATCGCGGACATCGCGTTGTTCTTCCGGATTCCGGAGCCGCCCAACCTGATGGAGCCGGATCTGCCGTTCTGGACGGCGCTGCGGGAACCCTTCCGGGATCCGGCGTTTCGCTCGTTCGTGCGCTATTCGTGCGCGTGGTCGTTCGCCGCCATGCTGGCCGCCTCGTTCATGATGCTGTATGTGCTCAAGGTGCTGAAGCTGGCGCCGTGGAAAACCGCGCTGATCTGGTGCCTGCAGGGGATCGGCGTGGGCGCGGTGGCGGCCGGGTGGGGCCGCATCGCCGACCGCCACGGGCACCGCCCGATCCTGAACATCTGCATCACGCTGAAGTCGCTCATCGTGATCGTGTTCATTCTGCTGACCCCGTCGAACGTCGTCTGGCTGCTGCCGCTGGCGCTGCTGCCCGACGGCATGCTGAACTCCGGCACGATGGTGGCCAGCAACGGCTACATGCTCAGTTACGCGCCGCAGCGGAATCGCTCCATGTTCATCGCTTCGATCACCGGTCTGGCCGGCCTCGCGGGCGGACTCGGCGCGGTGGCGGGCGGCGCGCTGTTGAAAGCCGTGGGGCCGGGGGTATGGCGCTGGATGGGCCGCGACTGGAACGCCTACCATGCGGTCTTCGCCCTGAGCATGGTCTTGCGCTGGTGCTGCATCCCGCTGGCGCGGCGCATCCGCGAACCGGAGGCCACGCGGTCGCTCCACGTGCTCAACGACGTGCTGGGCGAACTTCCGATCCGCTTCCTGCGGTTCCCGGTCGGCCTGTACCGCCGCTTCGTACCCGGCCTGGATGACCGGACGCCCCGCTCCTGAAACCCGCCGTTACGGGGCCGGACGCGCGTCCGGCGGGCGGGTGATCGCCTCCGGCTTCGGCGTCGGCGCCGGCGCGCCGTCTTTCTTCGGCGCGAACTCCTTCAGGAAGCTATCGGAGTCGGTGTAATCACGCGGGCCAAAGTTGAGGTGCGCGCCCTCCGCGGTCCACTCGCCCACAAACGTCTTCACGCGCTCGTCGCCCGGGGCCGTCAATTCGAGGGTCACATAACGGAATCCCGATTCCTTCTCGATCACGAGCGCGAAATAGCAATTGGGCATGCGATCGGGTTTCGGAAACTCGATCAGCACCTGCGGGGCGTCGGGTAGGGCGCGCACGACGATGCCCTGGGCGAACTCCTTGCCGACGAACTCCTCGGCGGCTTCGATCAGCCGCTCCTTCTTGCCCGCGCGAAGGTCGCGGTAGAAGGCGCCCTTCGATCCGTGCGTCCAGCGCGGCAGCAGACGATGCTGGAAGGCATAGATTTTCCGCCCATCGGACGGTTCTTCCTTCGTCGGTTCGTCGGCCCGCGCCCCGCCCGACAGCGCCAGGGCCGCCGCCAGCAGGAAAACGCCGCGCCAAATCCGATGCCCGCCACCCCCGATACGTCGAACGTTCATGCCGCTTCCCTCCCTGCCGCGCTTGAGCGGCGACCGCGCGAATCCACCCTCAACCGCTCCGGATGCTATGCCGCGCTACGCTCCGCGTCAAGGACCGAGCCGATTGCGCTGTGGAAAACGGCGCAGCGCGCGTCGGAGGGAACGTGCGATTTCGCCCCGCCCGCGGCGTTGCGGCGACGCGATGCGTTGGCGCCGGCCCGACCTCCGTGGCTCGCCGAAGCCCGAAGGGCGAAGGCGGCAGGCCGGCCGGGAGTGGATTTGCGCCGGGCCTGCCGGGTGAGTTCACCCCGGCTCCAATTTTCCCCGCCGGCGGCGCGAAGACGCGCCGCACACCGCTGCGCGCCGGAAGCGGCCTCTTCGGGCAGGCGCTTCGCGCGACCCTGCCATGCGCCGCCCGGCCGGCATCCAACCCGGCGCGCAGCGCTTTGGAGTGCGGCAGTCCCCTGCCGCTTTCCAAGTCTATTGGAGATTACGATGCCCCGCCAATCGCGTATACTGCCGCCATGACACCTTCGTACCGCGTCGCGCTGCGGGACTACTTGCGGGATCGTTCGGACGCCATGGCGAAGACCCTTGCGGCGCTCGTCCGCATTCCGACCGTCAATCCGTATTCCGGCGATCCCGGCCCCGCCGGCGAAGCCGCGGGACAGCGGTTTCTCGCGGCGCGATTTCGAGGGCTCGGCGGCCGTGTCCGGTGGATCCCCGTTCCGTCCGATATTTACGCGCGTTGCCGGGTCCGGGGCCCTCGATGCCGATCCTGGAGCGGGCGCCGAAACCTGGTCGTGTCGTTCGATTACGGTCCGGGGCCCTCCGTCGTGCTGAACGCGCACATGGATACGGTCGGCGTCCGCGATTTCGAAGGCGATCCCTTTTCGGGACGGCGCGCCGGCGGAAGAATCCAGGGCCGCGGCGCCAGCGACTGCAAGGGCGGGCTCGTCGCCGGCCTCTACGCGCTGGAGGCCCTGCGGGCGCTCCGTGTGCCGTTGCGGGGCCGGATCGTCTTTGAATCCGTCGTGGACGAGGAGTGCAACGGCAGCGGGGCCGGAACGCTGGCGTGTTGCGCGGCCGGCATCAGAGGCCGCTACGCCATCGCGCTCGATGGACCCTGCGGACTGCTCTATACCGGCTGCCAGGGCGTCGCGACGGTCGAGATCTCCGTTCGCGGCCGCGCCGGTCACGGCTCCGCCGGCGGCGTCAGCGCGCTGGAGAAACTGCTGCTCGTCAAAACGGCGCTGGACCGCTTTGCCGGGGATCGCGCTCGAGTTCAGCCCGGACATGCGGTGAACATCGGGCTTCTACGCGCGGGCGTTGCTCCGTGGACTGTGCCCAATTTCGGCGCGTTGACGGCCAATATCAACTACGCGCGTTCCGAAACGGCCGCCGGGGCGCGCGCTCCCGGCGTCGCCGTGCGCCGACAGCTCGATGAGATTATCGCCCGATTGGCCGGCGAGGACGCCTGGCTGCGACAACATCCACCCCGCGTGGACTGGATCAAGGACCTTTCCGGTTTTGACCGCACGGACGCCGCCGCGCCGGCCGATGGGGATCGTCTGATCGCCTGCGCCGAGGGGGCGATGCGAGTTGCGCACCGCGCCGGTTTCCGGTCCGGCACGCTCGACGCCTGGGGGGATGCCGCGCACCTGGCTCGCAGCGGCCGGATGGCGGTCGTGGGCATGGGCGCCGGCGAGCCGGGGGCGAGCCATACCGCCAGCGAGTTCAATCGCGTGGCCAACGTTCGCCGCACCGCGCTGGCCGCCGCGCTGACTTTGGTTGCCCTGCTGGGAGCGTCTTCTGCTCCCGCCGGGCCGAAGGCGGGCTGACCGGCCGCAACGGATCGAGCGCGAACCGTCCGAGCCGACCCCGCGGCGTCCGCCCGGCGGGACGCGCCGCCTTTGTCGTCCGGGTGTTCCCGCGGCGATTCGAGTCGAAGGCCGATCGCGGTCAGCGCGCCGCCGGGGCGTCCGCCCAGACGCCCTTGCCGTAGTTGTCGCCGTAGCTCTGCCGGTGGCGCGCGATGCGGCCTTGCTCGTCGAAGCTGTAGTTGTCCTGTCCGGTCCCGTCGGGCAGATAAATCGAGACGCCGCCGGCCATTCCCGGCGTCCGGCGTTCGGCTTTTTTGCCGTCGCGGTCGAAATACTCGATGCGGCGATCGCCGGCCTCGCGCAGCACGTCCGCCGGCATTCGCGGCGCGGGATGGGCGGGCGGCTCGCCGCGCCTCTTCCCGCAACGCCCCCGGTGTTCCGTGTCGCCTGAAAGCTCGCGCTTCGCGCGGCATTGTACTACGTTTCTCATATCGGGTTCGCTTCGGGAGGAAAGGATGCGCGCATGAAGCTGAAATGGACTTTCGGCGCTTGGGCTCTGGGGGGATGGACGCTGGGTATTGCGGCGTTTGCGCAGGGCCCGCAGGCGCCCGAAAACGCGCGCTCGCGGATCGTCGCGGTCACCGTCTATGCGGACCGCGCCCGCGTGGAGCGGGCCGCGACCGTGCGGGCGCCGGCCGGCGTCAGCGTATGGCGCTTCGCGGAACTCCCCGGCTGGATTGACGAGGAGTCCGTCCGCGCAGCCGTGGAGCCTTCGACCGGCGGCCGCGTGGCCGACGTCCGCATCGAGCGCGACTACCTGGTCCGCCCGGCCGACGACGAGGTGGTCAAGGCCGAGGCCCTGCTGCGCGAGATCGCCGACCGGCAGCGCGAGATCGAGGACGAGCGCAAAGCGCTCGACCTGGAGGCCCGGCAGGTGGAAGAAGCCCGCATCTTCGCGATGGAGAAATTGCCCAAGGAAGCCGCCCTCGGTCCGATCAATGTGGAGGCCTACGCGAAGGCCGTGGAATTCGTCGGCGCCTCGGCGCGCCGGATCGCGGCGGCGCGCCGCGCGCTGGACGACCGCCAACGGGATCTGGCGCCGGAACTCGCGGTTCGAACGCGGCGACTGGAGGAACTGCGGCAGCGGGCCCGGCTCGAACAGCGGACCGTGTTCGTCACGATCGAGGCGGCCGCGGCGGGGGAGACCGCGCTGACGCTTTCCTATCAGCTGCCCGGAGCCAGCTGGCAGCCGGCGCACGAACTGCGCGCGGAGACCGGGAACCCATCCGCCGTGACGCTGTCCTCGTTCGCCGTCGTGTCGCAGACCACCGGCGAAGACTGGGAGGGCGCCGCGCTTTCCTTCTCGACGCAATCGCCCGGCGAAACGCTGCGGATCCCCGAACTGGAGGCCTTGCGGCTGGGCTTGCCGGCCGCCGCCGTGGCGGCCTCGCGCGGTTCGGGGCTTTCCTCGTTCCACAAGGCGAAGGAGCTGTTCACGACGCAGAACGGGTACTGGTTCCAGAACTGGAATCCCCGGGGCGACCTTCAGGCCTACCGGTTCAACGAGGACAATCGGCGGCAGATCGAGCAGCAGGCGGAGGCGGTCTTCGAGCGGCTCAAGGAGCGCGGCACGCTCGCGCACTTCGTCGGCGAGGGCCGCCCGGTCGTGCGTTCGGACGGCAGCCTGGTTCGCGTGCCGATCGGTCGCGCCGAGTTGTCGGCAAAGCCCCGCATCGTGGCGGTTCCGGAGTTGTCGCTGAACGCGCTGCGCACCGTCGAGCTCGTGCAGACCAGCGCGCAACCGCTGTTGCCCGGCCGCGTGGCGATCTTCGAGCGGGGCGCGTTCGTCGGATTCACCGACACCGATTTCGTCGCCGAAGGCGAAACGTTCTCCCTCCTGCTGGGGGTCGCGGAATCGCTCAAATTGAGCCGTGTGATGGATCGCAAGATGAGCTCGATCGCGCGCGGCAGCCGCACGCGGCTCCAGGTCGCGTTTCTGGTCGCGGTCGAAAACCTTTCCGCCGAGCCGGTCCGGGTCCGGCTTCAAGACCGCGTGCCGGTTTCGGAGGATCGCGAAATCCGGGTCTTCAGCGTCGAGGTCAAGCCCGACGGGCGGCCCGACGAGCGCGGACTGTTGACGTGGGACCTCGATTTGAAACCAAAAGAGAAGCGCGTGTATCGCATCGGTTACGGCATCGAGTATCCGCCGGCCGTCGCCGAGGCGCGCCGGGCGCTGAATAAAGGCGCGGCCGGCGCCGCCGCTCCTTCCGCCGATCTGTACGAGCAGATCGAGCGGCTGGAAGCGAAGTTCTAGCGCGATTCGCGCCGATGCGCTAAAAGAGCGGGATGAGACGTATCTCTTTGCTCGCCGTGGCGGCGCTGGGGCTGGGCGCGGGCGGCGCGGTCGCGGCCGACACCGTGACGCTGGACGGCATCGCCGCCTATGTCAACGACCGCGCGATCACGATCGGCGACGTGGCGGCGCTGCTGGCCCCCGTCGAACGCCAGATGCGGGAGCGTTTCCGGGGCGAGGAACTGCGCCGCCGCGTGGCCGAGGGCTGGCGCCGGACGCTCGACCAGTTGATCGAACGCGCGTTGATCCTGGAGGAGTTCAAGCGCCGGGAGGCGCGCGTTCCCGATCGAGCGGTGGACGAGGAAATCGCCGCCGTGACGGCCGAGCGGTACGGCGGCCGCCGCGCCGCGCTCCTCGACGCGCTGGCCGAGGAGCGGATGACGCTCGACGATTTCCGCAAGATCACGTCCGACTCGCTCGCCGTCGTGATGCTGCGCCGCCAGGAGGTGAACCAGCGCGTGCGGCTGCCGCCGGCCGCCGCGCTGGATTATTACCGGGCGAATCTGGACCGATACCGCTCGCCGGAAACGGTCCGCGTGCGGTTGCTGGCGCTGCAGCGCGGCGCCGACGATGCGGAACGCGCCGTGAAGCGCGCCGAAGCCGAACGCCTCCGCGCGGCGGCCGCCGCCGGCGGCGACTTCGCCGCGCTGGCGCGCGCCCATTCCGAGGGCGCGCGCGCCGCGGACGGCGGGGACATGGGATGGCTGCCGGCGTCCGCGTTGCGGCGGGAGCTGGCGGACGCGGTCGCCGCGCTGGCGCCGGGGCAGGTCAGCCCGGTCGTGGAGGCGGGCGATCAGCTGTTCATCGCGTACCTCGAGGGGCGCAAGCCCGCGTCGGTGCGGCCTTTCGAGGAGGTGCGCGCCGAGATCGAACGCGAGTTGACGCGCCAGGAAGAAGAACGGCTGCACGCCCGATGGATCGCCGCGCTGCGCGCGCGTCATTTCGTGCGCGTCCTTCAGCCCGACCTGCCGGATTGAACGCGCATGACGGCGACCCGCGTTCCAGCCCCGATCGGGATCACGCTGGGGGATATCAACGGCATCGGCCCCGAAGTCGCGCTGAAGGCGGTGTACGATTGTCCCTGGCCCGCGTCCCGCCGCTTCGTGTTGGTCGGACCGGCCTTGGCGCTGCTGGAGCAGGCCCGGCGCCTGCGGCGGCCGATGCCGCCCCCCTGGGTTCCCGGCCGGCCGTTCCCCCCCGGTCGGACGGCCCTCTGGGACATCGGCGGCGGCGCGCGCCTGCGCTGGACGCCGGGCCGCGTCACCGCCGCCGCCGCGCGCGCCGCGGTCGGCGCGCTGCGCGCGGCGACGGACGCCGCGCGGCGGGGGCAGTTTTCGGCCCTCGTCACCGCGCCCCTTTGCAAGGAAGGCCTGCGGCGGGCCGGCCACGCGGCGCCGGGCCACACGGAGCTGCTGGCGGAGTGGACGCGGGCGCGCCGGTACGCGATGCTGCTGGAGGGCGGCGGCCTCCGCGTCGCGCTGGTGACGCGCCACCTGCCGCTGCGCCGGGTCGCCGGCGCGGTCACCCGCGCCGCCGTCCGCGAAACGCTCCGGCTGGCCGCCGAGGCGCTGCCGTGGCTCGGTTGCCGGCGCGGCCGCATCGCCGTTTGCGGATTGAATCCCCATGCCGGCGACGGCGGCGCGCTGGGGGACGAGGAACGCACGACCATCGTCCCGGAGATCCGCGCGGCGCGGCGGCGGGGAATCCGCGCGGAGGGGCCCGTGCCGGCGGACGTCGTATTCCGCCAGGCGCTCCGGGGGCGCTACGATCTGGTCGTGGCCCTGTACCACGACCAGGGTCTGGGGCCGCTCAAAACCGTGGGGTTCGACGAAGGCGTCAACATCACGCTGGGACTTCCGATCGTGCGGACATCGCCCGACCACGGCACGGCGTTCGACATCGCCGGCCGCGGCATCGCCGATCCGCGCAGCATGGTCGCGGCGATCCGGAGGGCGGTCGAATTGGCGGCGCGGCCAAATCCCTGGCGGACGCCATGAAACTGACGAGCCTGCGCGACGTCCGCGCGCTGCTCGATGCGCGGGGCATCCGCCCCTCGAAGGCGCTCGGACAGAACTTCCTGCACGACGCCAACCTGATCGAATGGATCGTCGCCCTCGCGGAGGTCGGTCCCGACGACGAGGTGCTGGAAGTCGGGCCCGGCCTGGGCGGACTCACCGAGGCGCTGGCGGGGCGGGCCGGCCGCGTGGTCGCGGTGGAGACCGACCGGCGGCTGCTGGCGATTCTCGCCGAGCGCACGGGCGACTTGCCGCACCTGGAGCGGATTCACGGCGACGCCTTGAAAACGGACTTCGACGCCCTGTTCGGAACACGGCCCTGGAAGGTCGTGTCCAACCTGCCCTATTCGGTCGGCACGCGCGTGCTCGTTCGATTCACGGAATCCGCCAACCCGCCGGCGCGGATCGTCGCGACGCTGCAGCGCGACGTCGGCGAGCGGATCGTCGCGAAACCGGGCGGCGCGGCCTACGGGGTGCTCGCGATATGGACGCAGCGGCTGTACGACGCGCGGCTGGCCCGTTCGATCCCGCCGACCTGTTTCTATCCCGCGCCCGGCGTGCTGTCCGCGGTGGTGGATCTGCGCCGGCGGGCGTCGCCCCGCTGCGCCCCGCGAGATCCGGCCCTGTTCCGCGAACTCACGCGCCGCGCCTTCATGCGGCGCCGCAAGCAGATGCGCCGCATTCTGTCGGATTTGCCGCCGGAACTCCGCCCCGCCGGCCCGCCGGATCCGGACGAATGGCTGGCCGCGGCCGGGATCGCGCCGGAGGCCCGACCGGAGACGCTGCCGGTGGAAAGCTGGGGCGCCCTGGCCGACGCGCTGGCTCGAAACCGCGGAGACCGGCCATGAAGCTGACGTTCCTCGGCACGGGCACCTCGCAGGGCATACCGATGATCGGCTGCGATTGCGGGGTCTGCCGTTCCGACGACCCGCGCGACCGCCGCTGGCGCAGCGCGATCCACGTCGAAGCCGCCGGGTTTCACCTCCAGGTGGACACGCCGCCGGAATTCCGGCTTCAGGCGCTGGCGGCGCAGTTGGAACGCGTGGACGCCGTGCTCGTCACGCATACCCATGCGGATCACATTTTCGGCATGGACGACCTTCGGCCCTTCAACACGCGGCAGCGCGCGCCGATTCCCGTGTACGCCGCGCCGCCGGCCGCGGCGCACCTGCGGCAGGTCTTCGCCTACATGTTCGAACCGGGCGCGCCCGGCACCACGCGGCCCCGGATCGAACTCCGGGCGGTCGAGTCGCCCTTTGCATTGGGACCCTTTCGAATCACTCCGTTGCCGGTCCGCCACGGCCCCGAAACGGTTCTCGGATACCGGTTCGACGCCGGCGCGCGCGCCCTGGCCTACGTGCCGGATTGCAGCGGAATTCCCGACGCGACGCTGGACCTGCTGGGTTCGCTGGATGTCATGGTGCTCGATGCGCTCAGGCCGACGGCGCACCCGACGCACCTGAGTCTGCCGGAAAGCCTCGCGCTGCTGGCCCGCATCGGCGCCCGCCGCTCGTTCATCACCCACCTCAGCCATCGGCTCGGCCACGCCGACACGCAGCGGCAGTTGCCCTCCGGCGTGGCCGTTCCGTGGGACGGGCTCGCGGTGGAGGTGTGACATGTGGACCGACACCCATGTCCATCTGGACGACTTCATCGCCGAAAACGACCTCGACGGCCTGCTCGATCGCGCGGCCGCCGCCGGCGTCGGCCGCGTGATCGCCGTCGGCGGCCATCCCGAAGCCAACGCGCGATCT
>Ga0129299_1002085_pt1 | contig 13322 bp, 10 predicted proteins | sample ConPoolayeCmetaG_FD_94477 | JGI IMG/M metagenome (GOLD analysis project Ga0129299, IMG submission 94477) | Hot spring microbial mat communities from California, USA to study Microbial Dark Matter (Phase II) - Cone Pool mat layer C metaG ... | reverse complement strand
TGATCGGTGTGGCGAACTCCCCGAACTGATACGCCCGCATGAGGTTCGTCCGCGTGAGGAACTCGTTGGCGGAATAGACCCCCTTGAGGTTTTCACCGGGGATTTTCATGAACACGGGCAGCCCCGCTCCGTTGGCAATGAAGACGGCCTGATACCCTTCGTCTTTCATCAGCTCGTCGATCGTATAGGTCTTTCCGATGACCACGTCGGTCACGACCTCGACGCCCGCGCGCCGCAGCGCGTCGATTTCCCCCTTGACGATGTCCTTGGGCAGTCGGAACTCCGGGATGCCGTACACCAGCACGCCGCCGCCCGTGTGGAACGCCTCGAAGATCGTTACGTGGTGCCCCTTCTTGACGAGCTCCCCCGCCGCCGTCAGGCCGGCTGGTCCGGCGCCGACGATGGCCACCCGCTTGCCCGTCGGTTCGGGCGGTTTGACATGATCCGTCGGAAGGTGTTCGCGGGCCCAGTCGGCCACGAACCGCTCCAGGTATCCGATCGCGACGGGCAACCCTTTGTTGCCGCGGACGCACTGACCCTCGCACTGCGTCTCCTGCGGACAGACCCGTCCGGCAATGCCCGGGAGCGAGTTGTCTTCAAGCAGGATCTTGGCCGCTTCCTCGAACTTCCCCTCGGCCACAAGGCCGACGAACTCGGGGATCCGCACCCGGACCGGACACCCCTCGACACACTTGGCCTGCTTGCACTGAAGGCAACGCTGGGCCTCCAATCGGGCCGCCTCCGTCTCCAGACCGAGATTGACCTCCTGAAACACGCGTGCCCGCTCCGCCGGGTCGAGCTCTCGCATGTGCTGCCGAGGAATCTTCATCCGTTCCGACGCTTTCATCGTTCCCACCTCACGGTGCTATCCGTGCTCCAGCTTCGCCAGCGCCGCCGCGACGGCGCGAATGTGCTCCGGCGTCGTCCCGCAGCACCCACCGATGTAGTCGACGCCGATCCGGACCAGCTCGGGCACGTGGCTGGCGAAGTCCTCCGGGGATTCCTTGAAGACCACGCGCCCCTGGTGCAGCTCGGGCAGACCGGCATTCGGTTTGACCCATATCGGGCGGTCCGTGGCCTCTCGCAGCCTTCTTAGGGGGACCATGACCTGCCCCATTCCCACGCCGCAGTTGATTCCCAGAACGTCCGCTCCGGCCTCGACGAGCACTTTGGCGGCGGCCTCGACGCTGTCGCCCATCGAGGTGAAACACCGATCCGCCCCGGAGTCGAATACCATGCTGGCGACGACGGGCAACCCGGTTCCTTCCTTGGCCGCTCGAACGGCAATCTCCGCCTCCGCCAGCTCGGTCATCGTCTCGCAGAGAAGGGCATCCACCCCTGCCTCCGCCAGCGCGACGGCTTGTTCGCGAAAGGCGTCGTGGAGCTCCTCGCGGCTGATTTCCTCCATCATAACGATTTGACCCGACGGCCCCATACTTCCGAAGACGCGGACCCCCTTGCCGGCCGCTTGCCGGCTGATGGCAGCCCCCGCGCGGTTCAACTCGACGGTCTTGTCGGCCAGACCATGCCTGGACAAGATCACTCGATTGCCGGTAAACGTATTTGTGATAATTACTTGCGATCCGGCCGCCACGTAGCTCTCCGCCACGTGGCGGACCCGTTCGGGGTTCTCGAGGTTCCAAAGTTCGCGGCAGTGTCCTGGCGGACATCCCAGCGCATCCAGTTGGGTGCCCCAGGCCCCATCGGTCAGGGTAGGACGGTGACTGGATGCCTGGGAAGGCACGGACAACCTCCTTTGAAACCAAGAAGTCTATCGCGCCCCGTCGATCCAGACAACTCGGCAGATGAGGGCACAAGGCGCCTGGGACGCGCGGAACGACTGCGGTAGAAGGCAGGGCACCCGCGAATGCGAATTCACTCGCTTACCCCCCGACGATCGAAACGATCACCCAAGAAGGACCGGATATCAGGAGGCCGCTTCGCTTACCGAATGCCCGTTCTTCCGCTACCGACAGCGCGACACCTCGACGAACGTTACGCCGATCATCCGGCCTTCTTGTTCGATGAAAGCCTCGAGCCGTCCAGGACCCACCGCCAGCTCCACCCCACCGAACAGGACCGAAACCTCCCCGGCCTCGAGCCGTTTGTCGACCTGAACGCGACCCAGGCGGAACCGGGCGGTCCCGGGCTTTTTGAGCGGTTGGAACAGCAGCTTGACGTCGTACCGCCCCTTCCGTGTTACCATGACCTCCCAGTGTCCGCAATCGTTGAGCCCCCAGGCTGCCCCCCGCCAGTCCTGGCGCGTCAAGACCACGGTGTCTTCGCGCGGTGCGGCGAGATGAATCCGCGGGGGTGCATAGTTGTCCGGTCGGGTGTTGCCTACCTCTGCGAACCACGCCTCGTATCGGCGTTTCAGGTCTTCGACGATTCCGGGATGTCCGGCGGATACGTCTTGGGTCTCGAACGGATCGCCGGCCATGTCGAACAGCTCGAACCGGGGCTCGCCGGAGAACTGCTCCTTGCCGAAGCCGCTGTTGTGGACGAGCTTCCACCGGTCGGTGCGGACGGCAACGTTGTGGTAAAGAACGGGTCGGTCGCCGCGATGGGATTGAATAAACAGCGTGCGTTCGGGCCAATCGCTCGCCCGTCCCGTGAGCAGGGGCCAGAGGCTGCGGCCGTCGATCGGCAGGTTCTTCGGAATCGCCACGCCGCACGCCTCGAGTATCGTCGGGAGGACATCGATGTGCGCCGCGATACGGTCCGTGATCTTTCTCGGTTTGAGTTGCCCCGACCAGTGAGCGAAGAAGGGCGAGCGAATGCCCCCTTCGTACACGTCCGACTTGCGGCCGCGCAGTCCGGCGTTGTAGCCGATGGTGGCCTCGCCGTTGTCCGTCAAGAAGAAGACCAGCGTGTTGTCCGTCAGCTTGTGCCGGTCAAGCCACGCGAAGAGCCGGCCCACGTTTTCGTCGATGTTATCGATCATGGCATAGACGCGCGCCAACGTGTCGGCGTTCAGGTTCGCGGCGATGGGGTGCCCGGCGGTCTTCGGGAAGCGGCCGGGGGTGATTTCTTGCCCCCGGTAATACGCGTACGTGTCGGGTGGGACATCGTGATAGGGGCCATGCGGCGCGTTCGTGGGCAAATACAGGAAGAACGGCTGCCCCCGCTTTGCGGCGGACTCGGCCCACTTCATGCCCTCGGTGAAGTAGATGTCGGTGCAATACCCCTTCATCGGGATCGCCTGGCCGTTGCGAAACAGAATCGGATCGGTGTACTTGCCCTCCCCACCCGGGGGATCGCCGGGCTGCGCGATGCCGCCGCCGCGATGGACGAGCACTTCGTCGAACCCCTGATCCTGCGGCCTCATCGGGTAACAGTCGCCCAGGTGCCACTTGCCGAAGATGCCCGTGGCGTAACCGGCCTCGCGGAGGATCTCGGCGATCGTCACTTCGCCCGGGTCCATCATCGCGCGGCCTCGGAAGGTGTCGATCGCCCGCGTGCGGTAGTTGTACCGACCGGTCATCAGACAGGCCCGCGTCGGCGTGCAGACCGGACTGACGTAGAAGTACTCGATCCGGGCGCTCACTTGGGCCATTCGATCGAGGTGGGGCGTCCTGAGAATCGGATTGCCGTTCACGCCGATGTCGCCGTAGCCCTGGTCGTCCGTCATGATCAGAACCACGTTGGGACGACGATCGCCCCGGCCAACCCCGGAGGCCTTGTGCTCTTCGGCGTTCAAACCCGCACCGGGAACCGCCAGTAGCCATGACGTGCAGACGGCAAACCAACGGTCCGCGACGACATGCCGCTCACGCACTGCACATGAACACATCAACACGATCCTTCAAAAACAAGCGAACAGGAGAGACATCGGGTCACCGATTCGACCCGCAAGGTCACACGGTTCCCTCGTGCGGTACGGCAGGCGGACGGACCCCGCGAGCCGGTTGCTCTCGTTCAACTTCCTCCTGTATCCTCCGCAAAGGCTCGAACATCTTGTCCAGATCGTGGTCTGTCGTTGTCGGACCTCCCAACACGGCTCCAACGGAATCATCTACTGGCTTCCCACGCCTTTGGTCCGCGTCCGAATCGCGTAGAGCCCCTTGCTGGCCGTGATGAACAGCGTCTGGCGGTCCTTGCCACCGAAGCAGACGTTGGCCGTCCACGGCTCGGGCACGTCGATCTGCTCGATCTTCTTGCCGGTCTTGTCGAACACGGACACGCCCTTGCCCGTCAGGTAGACGTTTCCCTCGTCGTCGATGGTCATTCCGTCCGAACCCATGTCGCAGAACAGCCGCTTGTTGGCGAGCGATCCGCCCCTCTTGATGTCGTAGGCGTAGGTCTTCTTCGCGCCGATGTCGGCGACATAGAGGGTTTTGCCGTCCGGCGTACCGATGATCCCGTTGGGCTGCTTGAGGTCGTCGATGACGCGAACGAGCCGCTTGCGCTTCGGCGCGAGGTAGTACACGCACTCGCCGTCCTGCTCGCTTGGACCGCGCTTCCAATAGTCCCTCTTGTAGAACGGGTCGGTGAAGTAGATCCCGCCGTCCGGGCGGACCCACAGGTCGTTCGGCGCGTTGAGGAGCCTGCCCTTGTAGTCCTTGACCAGGACGGTCGCCTTCTTGGTCTTGGGATCGATGGACCACAGTTCGTTCTTCTCGTCCGCACAGGCCAGCAGGTTGCCCTGGTGGTCGAAGCACAACCCGTTCGATCGCCCGCACGGCTGCATGAACGTCGAGAGCTTGCCGTCGACACCCCACATCATGATCCGGTCGTTGGGCTGATCCGTGAAGTACACGTTGCCCTCGGCATCGCAGGCCGGACCCTCCGTGAACTTGAACTCGTCCGAGAGCTTTTCCAGCTTCGCCCCCGGCGCGATGACGCCGCCCTCGGCGCCCCACGACCGCACACCGCCGACACAAATCAACCCCAGCAGACCCAGCAGAATCGTCCTCTTCATTGCGGTTCCTCCTGCCCGATCGGAAAGGCCGTCGAGTCACGAGCCCGACGCCCAGCGTACTACGGCTTGACCTCTTTTGCGACGGTCCTCAACACGGCATGGGCGTGACGGGCCAGATGCCCGCGTAGATCCTGGGTGTATTCGGTCAGGATCTGTTGGCCCAGGCCGTCCTTGTCTCCGCATCGGAACAACGCCCTGGCCAGAATCAGCTCGCGGATCGCCGTCTTTCGGGGCGCGACCGTCACCCAGTTCGGTGATTCCTGGTGCTGCGCCAAGGCCTTGTCGATGCCGGTAACGGCGTGCCCGCGCATGTTCGGCTTGGACAGCAACGCCGCCAGCGGACCCGCGGCGGCCGGATCGCCGATCTGCTCCAACGCCAAGGCGAGGGCGCGGTGATGTGAGAAGGCCTTGTCGGCCGAAAGCCGCTCCAGCTTACGGATCAGCGAGGGGAGGGCCCGGCGCTCTCGCGTTCGCCCGATGGCGTAGATGAGGCAGTCCAACCGGCTCATGTTGTGACCGAACTGACCCATGGCGCGGAAGTCCCATCCCTCGTCGAAGTCGGCGGTGGCATCCACCTTGGCCAGGAGCACGTCCAATCCCGACGCGTCGCCGAGGACGGCCAGAATGTGGGCATAGATCAGCTTGTGTTCTTCGCTTTGCGCCTCGGCGTAGGCCTTGCGCAACAACGGCACCGCCTGATCGGGTTGCGCAAGGATCACGGACACCCCCGTGTAGTCGTTCTTGACCGCCTCGACCGCCGCAGCGATCCGGTCGGCCGGCATCGGATAAGAGTCCCGGTCGGTCAGGACGCTGGCCGGCAGGTTGCCGATGTCCACAAGGTGCTTCTGCAAGGCCTTGATATCGATCTGACGGAGCGGGACGCGTGCCTTGGCGGCCATCGCGGCGGCGACGCCGGCTGCGTACCCCTGGTTCTGAATGTCCGGCTGCATGCGGATGACCGGGATGGCATCGCGGTGCGCGCTGATCCCCAACCCCGTAACCAGCAGACCGTCAAGCCCCTTCGGCAACAAGGCACGATACGGGATGTGGCTGCGGATCCCCTTTTTGTGCGGGCTCTGAAGCGTAAAGAAGGGGTCGATGGTGTAACCGTGCGAATCGAAATTGCTATACGCCTCGACGATCGTGTCGGGGTAGGTCCGGCCGTTGACCTGGTCGAGGATCGTGAGGGTGATGTCGCCGACGATCCGGCGACGCTCTCGGGTGTCGATGAGTTGGCCGATGTCGAACGCGTCGCGCGCCATCACCTTGGCGTACACGAAAACATGCCAGACGTCCATCAGGTCCGTCTCGTCGACGAGGGTGAAATCGGTGTTGGTGTAACCGGCACCCAGGCGGCGCGGGGGCAGTCCGGTGCCTTGCATGGCGATGTCCGTCTCATCCGTGTAGAGGCACGGCGCCCCCGCTGCGGCGGCCAGATCGGCGTTGCCGGTGGCGTCGATGACCACGTCGGCCAGGACCACGCCGCGCCCTTCCGGGGTGGTGACCACCGCGCCGCACACCCGGTGGTCCTTCACGAACACGCCGCAACCGAGGGCGCCGAACCAGATCTCGGCCCCCGCCTTCAACAGCGTCTTCCGCCACCACTCCATTCTTTGTTCGATCTGCCACTCCTCGGTCCCCGGTACTTCCTTGGTGAAGCCGACGCGGTTGCCCCAATAGTATTTGGAAATCGCCCCCAACGTCCCGACGCCCCCCAGACCGTAGAGGTATTCCACGACGAGCGTCTTGACCCCTTGCCGGGCGGCGGCGATCCCCGCGGGCGCCCCGCTGGTTCCACCACCGATGACGACGACATCGAAGCGGCCCAGGACCGGCAAGGATCGGCGCTCCTGGGGTATCCCCTTGAGCTCCTGCGTCGGGCGCACGCCGGTGAGCACCTCGCGGACCTCGCCTTCCATCGCCGTCGGCGCTACTTCCCCCGGCACCCGAACGCCTGCGGGAGCGGGGAGCGATTGGGCCTCCAGGGCGGCGGCGTGCCCGATGCGGGCGCCCATCTCGATCAGCACCACCGGGCGAAGCACCGTCTGGACCTGGGCGCGAGGAATGTCGGCGCATCCACCCAGGACATAAAACCGCGGCAGGCCGGCGGGACGGAACGCGTCCACGTCCAACGCGTCCACCCCACGCCACTCCGCGGAGACCTTGGTTCGACCCTTCATGGCGTCGGGGGGAACCTGAAACAGCATGTCGGACGTGAATTGCTGATCGGGGTGATAGGTCATGTCGCGGGCGAGTTGCTCGGCTCGCGCCCATGACGAAAACGCCCCGTTCTCCATCGGAACAGTGAGGGTGTACTCAAAAATGTTAAACGCGGTGCTACCGCGCCGGAACGGTGGAGTGATCTCCCGAACGCGGAGATTCTCGCCGGAACAGGCCTTACCCCCCACCACGACCCGCCGGACGGTCTGAGGACCGGATGGAAAGGGATCAAACGCCGCCCCGGCCATTCGGGCGACCCACGCACGGTCCGTCGCGTCAACGATCACTTTGGCAACCACAGCCTGCCGTCCGGCGCGGTTGGCGATAACCAGACCGCCGGGGTGGCCCTCCCGGTCGCGGAGCACGTCGGTGGCGTAAGAGGAATACAGGAACCGAACCCCCGCCGCCAACAGGGCCTCGTCCAAAACCCGCTTCACCCACAGCGGCCGGACCACCGAGGGACCGGAGGGTCTTGTTCCGGCTTTTGTCTGGGCGGGACCCGCAACGACAATCTCACCCACGAGAATGCGACCCGATCTGTCCGCCGGCTTGATGTCCATCCTCAAATAGCGGGCCTTGTCCGCAATGGCGGCTGAAAACGCCACGGCGGGCTCGCTGACCGAAGGCTGCGGCGGCTCGTTCACCGTGATCACTCCCGACGGTTGCCAGGTCTTCCCGTCTGCGCTCTTGGAGAGGGTGATCGTGCCCACCTGAAAGTCGCCGTGGTGATAGAGCATGGCGTACACCCGTCCGACGGACTGCGTCTCCAGCAAATCGATGGTGAGGACGACGCCGTCCGGATACTCCACGCTCTGTTTGATGGCGCTGCCCCATTGGCCGTCCGACAGAAGTGAAGGGGGTTGGGTATCCCTGTGACGCTCGGCGGAGGGCCTGTCGGCCAGGTACTTGAACGGTAGGAGATGGCCCGTTTCTTCAGCCCTCGGGCGCCGGGGGATCGGTGTAGAGTCGATTGGCCAGCGGCGAAACCGGCACCTCGCCGTCCTCCAACCACAGTTGCAAGGTCCCGGCGACGTCCTCTCCGAGATAAGGCCGAGGGGCGGCCAGAAACACCGTCGCACCCTGTTTCGCCGCGGCCACGGCGGCCGAGACCGCCCCGGTGCTCCCTCCGGCGACGACCACATCGACTTCGTAAGCAATCGGAACCGTTCGGGCGGACTCGGTGACGGCGACCGGTTCGGCGCCGATCAGAAAGACGTGAACGGAACACAACGCGCCGACCGTGATTCCGAACTGCGGTCTCATGGAGCAGGTCTCCTGCAATTTCCCCCGCGACGCCGGGCCGTGGCGTCGAAGGCCCCGCCGGGGTTTCGAGTGGTCATTCGTACTTGTATTTCACAACCCAGGGGTCCTTCGTCCGGACCTGCCAGTCCTTCAACTGGGCGCGGAACGCCTCCAACGCCTTCTGATGCGCCGGGTCACCGACGAGGTTCTTCACCTCGTCCGGGTCCGTCGGCAGATGATAGAGTTCCTCCCTGGGCCGATGAACGTACGCCTCGACGGTCCGAACCCCCAGCTTGGTCCCCCGGGACGCCAGGACCTCCTGCCACGTCGGCGAGGCGTGCAGATCGGAGGCAAAGGGATAGTCCAGTTTATGGGCCAAGTTGAGGATGTACTTGTACTCCCGCGTGCGGATCGCGCGCATTGGGTAGTACATGGTCACCTCGTGAAAGGTATGCGAGGCATAAATCGTGTCCCACCCGGTGGGATTCTCCCGGTCGAGGATCCCCATGAAGGAGCGCCCCTGCAACTCGGGCGGGGCCGTCGTACCGGTCCATTCAAGGATCGTGGGGACGAGATCCACCCACGAAATCATCGCAGGGTTCACCAGGCCGGTCCTTTTGAGCGTCGGGGAGCGGACGATCAGAGGCAGATGGATGCCCGGATCGTAAAGGGTGGTCTTGGCCCCCGGAAAGGCCGGTCCGTTGTCGCTCACATAGAGCACCAGCGTGCTTGCGGCCGCTCCGGCGTCCTTCAGCGCCTTCAATACCAAACCCACCCCGGCGTCGAGGCGCGAGACGGCCCGGTAGTACGACACGAGCTCCTGGCGGACCGTCGGTGTGTCGGGCAGATAGTGCGGGACGATCACGTCCTCCGGTCGGTAGCTCGGGACGGACAAGCCCTTCGGTTCGCTTTCGTCGCCGAAGCCCTCGCGCGAACGGTGGGGGTCGCTGAACCCCACGACGAGCAGGAAGGGCTTGTCCGGTTCGGCGGTCAGGAACTCCCGGGCGGCTTTGGCGATGGCGGGGAGATTCCGCGCACCCACGCCGATGACCTCGAAGGGATACACGGAGGGTGGTTGGACGTGGACCTTGCCGATGATCCCCGCGCGGTAGCCTCGGGCCTTGAGCAACCCCGGCAGGGATCGGACATGGGCGTGCGTGTGAAAGTTGTGGCCATCGTGCTGGTGACCGTACTGTCCGTTGGCGTGGTTGTGCAGCCCGGTGTAGATGACGGACCGGCTCGCGCTGCACGAGGCCACCGTGGCAAACGCGTTGGCGAACCGGACACCCTCGGCCGCAAGCCGGTCGAGGTTCGGCGTCTTGACCACCGGATGGCCGTAGCAGCCAAGCTCCAATCCATGATCGTCCGAAACGAGCAACAGAACGTTCCTCTGCCCTGCCGGTCGATCGGAGGCGCCGAAGACGCTCAGCCCGACAAGAGGCGTTGCGACGGCCGCCGCAAGAACTCGACGGAAGGTGGTCATGCCGTTCTCCCGTGATGGGATGAACCCGCGCATCCGATGGGTGTCAAAATCACTATCTCGCCGAGCGGGCGATGTGTTGTCAAGAGAACCGCCTGCCGTTCCAGTCCGGGGCATTCGGACGGAGGCACGCCCGCGCGGGTCCGCAGGAGATATGGATTGACCTTGCCGATTTTGATAGGCTCTTGCCGGGCGATTCGACAGGTGTGTGAGGAGCACTCCGATGAAACCCGAGATCCGAAAACCGACCGATCAGGAAAGGCGAGAGGCCTCCACCTGGCCCACCTGGACCAAGGAGGTCAGCGAGTTTCCGTGGGAATATGACGAAAAGGAGACCTGCCTGATCCTGGAGGGCGACGTGACCGTGGTCAACGAGACCGGCGAGACGTTCCGTTTCGGGGCCGGGGACTGGGTCGTCTTCCCGAAGGGCATGAAGTGCACGTGGCAGGTCACCAAGAACGTTCGCAAGCACTACCACTTCGGTTAACCCGCGACCGTGAAGATGCTCTGTCCCGGGTCCTCGCACCGGATTGGTCACTTTGCCTACGGGCGATAAGTCGGTGAGGATAGGTATAATCTCTGCGTCGCGTGCCGGTCCAGGTGTGGCAGCCAGGGGATAGGGAGGAGCTTCCGTGCTCCGTCATCTGCGCGTGAAGGGCCTGAAATCCCTCGGCGATGTCAGCGTTTCGTTCCCGCGAGTGACCGTGCTGTTCGGACCTAATGCGGCCGGCAAGAGCAACCTGCTGGATGCCGTCCAAGCGCTCTCCCGCGTCGGGACGTGCCGTACCCTCTCGGATGCGCTGTCCGAACCCATTCGGGGCTATCCGATTGAGGCGTTCGCTTTTCCACCCGGTGGATTGCCCGCCTTGCTTAGCGAGAAGGAGTCTCATCTGGTGTTAGAGGCGGACCTTGAACTCGAGAAGGATCGTTTCCGGTACAGGGTCCAACTCACGATCCTACCGGGGTCGGGAGCCCTGTCTGTAAGCGACGAGTATCTGACGGCGCTAACGGCCAAAGGTGAACCCAAGGGCACCCCAACCATCGAGCGGGTGGAGCAGCAACTTCGCATACGTCGCAAGGGCAAAGCTGCGCATCCCCGGGAAGAGCGGGTCGGGCTCAATCACTCCATCCTATCCGACCCGCGACTGGGTGGGATCGAGTACGGAGCCATCGAACGCTGTCGAAACGATCTGGTGGGCTGGCGGGTGTACTACTTGGACCCGCGCGTGGCGATGCGCTCGGCCAAGCCACCGGCCGAAGTATCCGACATCGGCGTCTTAGGGGAGTACATCGCCCCATTCCTCTACCGATTGCGGGCAGAACGTCCGAAACACTTCGAGGCCATCAAGCGAACCCTGAGGTCGGTGGTTCCCAGCGTGGAGGATTTGGAGGTGGACCTGGACAAGCGCCGTGGAACGCTGGACGTGCTGATTCGTCAGGATGGCACCGACTTCTCCTCCCGCATCATTTCTGAGGGGACCCTGCGCGTGCTTGCGCTCTGCGCGATCGCCGTGAATCCCTGGGGGGGGTTCCTTGATTGCGTTCGAGGAGCCCGAAAATGGGGTACATCCACGGCGAATCGAGTTGATCGCGAAACTCCTGCTCTCGCTGGGGCAAGACCAAAAACGGCAAGTCATCGTGACGACCCACTCGCCCCTCTTCTGCGATGCGGTCTTACGACAGACCGATTCGCCGGAGCGTCGGGAAGAGGTGGCCTTGCTCAATGTCCAACGCAAAGGAAGCCAGACGCAGGTCACGCCTTTTGATCTTACGGGCCCCTTGTTCAAAGACAGCGAGATCGCACAGGCGTTGACGGCGGAGAGAGAAAACGGGCTCTTCGAAAGCCTCATGCTTTGAGGGATGCTCGATGGATAATCCCATCCGGGCGGACCTGTTTGTGGAGGACCGCGCCCATGAGGAGTTCCTGCTCGCGCTTCTGAAACGGGTCGCCCGGGATCACCGCCGTGGCATTGAGATCCGCGTCCGGTCCGCCCGAGGCGGACACGGTCGCGTGCTGTCCGAACTCAATCTTTACCAAAAGGCTGTTCTCAAGGGGCTGGGCGGCCTGACGATCCCCGATCTACTGGTCATTGGGATTGACGCGAACTGCCAGCCGTATCACAAGGTCCGGAATCGCATTTCGATAGAACTGAACGCTCGGTTCCAACACAGGGCGGTCATCGCTTGTCCCGACCCGCACATTGAGCGGTGGTACCTCGCAGACGTAGGCGCCTTCGGTGAGGTGGCCGGTTCCGTTCCGAGGGTAGAGAAGCGTAAATGCGAGAGGGATCGTTACGAGGCCATCCTGTCGCAGGCGGTCGTGGACGGCGGCCACGTACCCACGCTTGGCGGAATTGAGTTCGCACGAGAAATCGTCGAAGCGATGAACCTCTACCGCGCAGCCAGGGCGGAAAAGAGCTTGAAGGCGTTTCTCGACGACCTGATCGACCGTATCGGAGGCACTCGGCCCCAATGACTCACCTCCTCGTCGGCAGCTTGTCACCCGTGTGCGGTTCGGATCCGGGCAGCGTCAGTCGCCACACATCATTCTGCACCGGCCAGGCGTTGCCGGCCACCACCCACAGGCTGTCGTCGTAAACGTAGGCGGTCACCTCGTGCCGCGGTGAAAATTGGGTCTTGGACACGAACGGGTGCCACGTCTTGCCGTCCGGCGTGTACCAGACATCACCGAAGTTCTTGCTGTGGACGTTGTCGTGCCCGCCGATGACCCAGATCCTGTCCCGGTAGACCTTGGCGATGTGCCACTGTCTCGGCGCCCATGGCGCATGCTCCAAGACCCGTGTCCAGTTCGCGCCGTCGGCTGAGCACCAGACGTCGTTGTGCGTCGTGATGTCCTTGTAGCCCTTTTCCGGTGGGGTGTTGGGGACCGGCGTCCTGCCGCCCATCAGCCATAGCCTGTTGTCGAAGACCACCACCGCCGACGCCGCGCGGTTTCCGTACGGCGCCTTCTTGGTAACACATGTCCAGTTTACGACGTCGGTCGTGTTCCACACGTCTTCGCCGCTGCCCAATTGCCAGATCTTGCCGTCGTGGACGACGACCTCCCCGTACCCCCGGGCGCCGAACGGCGTCTTCTCCGCCACGCGCGTCCAGGTCACGCCGTCGGTGGAGCACCACACGCTGGTCTTGATCGCCCACATCTTGTCCTGGTAGACGACCATTTCGCTATAGCCGTCGTACGGCGTATCCGAGTTGACGAGTGTCCACGTGATCCCGTCGGTCGAAGACCACAGGTCGCGGCTCAGCTTGTTGTTGTGATACCAGCCGTTGCTCAGCCACATCTTGCCGGTGAAAACGAGGTCCTCGGCCGTGTCCCGCGGACTGAACGCCGTCTTGGGGGTCACCCGAACCCACCCAGCGAATTCGGACGTGCCCGGACGGGTCGAAACCCGCGTCGCCGGGGACGGAGCGACCGCCCCGCCGGCCTGCTCCGCCCGA